>Ga0209023_10000408_pt1 | contig 67289 bp, 56 predicted proteins | sample LakOneMetagenome_FD_187468 | JGI IMG/M metagenome (GOLD analysis project Ga0209023, IMG submission 187468) | Freshwater and sediment microbial communities from Lake Erie, Canada (SPAdes) (version 2) | ecosystem: Environmental > Aquatic > Freshwater > Lentic | place: Lake Erie, Canada...
GGGAGCCGGCCAGGCAGCCGCGTCGCGCTTTGCGCGCCGAGGAAAGTCCGGGCTCCATAGGGCAGGGTGCCAGGTAACGCCTGGGCGGCGTGAGCCGACGGAAAGTGCAACAGAGAGAAGACCGCCGATGGCCCGCAAGGGATCAGGCAAGGGTGAAACGGTGCGGTAAGAGCGCACCGCGAGTCTGGCAACAGACCGGCACGGCAAACCCCACCTGGAGCAAGGCCGAATAGGGGAACCATGACGCGGCCCGCGTCGTTCCCGGGTTGGCTGCTCGAGCCCTGCGGCGACGCAGGGCCTAGAGGAATGGCTGCTCACGACAGAACCCGGCTTATCGGCCGGCTCCCCCTCGTTCTCCTGCAATGCCGGTCGCGCGACCGGCATTGCAGCGCGCGTCGTGTGCCCAGGCGTCGGCGCTCCCCTGGTGGTCGCGGACGAATTTGCCGCCGTTGCAGCGAAAGTTGCTGCGCCGCCCGAGCAGACGCGCGATTGCGGTCGTAGCCCACCATGTGGGGTCTGCCGAGTCCTCGCCTTGCGTCGAGACCCGTCGCGATCAGGGAGCCTGCGAAGAAGGCTGGCCGGAGCCGCGAAACCCTCGATGCCTTGCAGCCCTGAAGCCTCAAGACCAACACCATCAATGTGTTGAAGAAGGTTCCTCAAGACGCTTATCAAAACCGTTCGGTTCGGCAACCGCGCGAAGATCACAAATCATCGCGGCGCCAGCGTTTTTTTCCCGTTTTTTCCTTGACACATCCCAGCGTGCCGCCTAATGTGGGTTCAAGTGGTTTTTTGTGGTGGGAAGTGGTCGATGTTTCAGGGCGAAACCGCCGTCACGCTGGACGACAAGGGCCGGGTAGCCATCCCGGCGGCCCATCGCGACCTTGTCGCGAAATCCGGCAATCGCCTCGTGGTCACCTACAACCCCTTCGAGCATGGATGCCTGTGGCTGTTCCCGCAGGCCGACTGGGAGCGCGTGCGTGACGTCGTGAACGGGCTGTCGTCGATGGTGTCCGTGCATCGCAACCTGCAGCGCAAGCTGGTCGGTGCGGCGGCGGCGCTGGAGCCGGACGCGAACGGTCGCATCCAGCTGCCGGCGAGCATGCGCAGCCAGAGCGCGCTGGAAAAACGCGCGGTCCTGCTCGGCATGGGCAACAAGCTCGAGCTGTGGAGCGAGCAGGCGCACCTTGCCACGATCCGCGAAACGATCGGTGAGGCGCAGATCACGGAGGACATGCTCGAGCTGACGCTGTGACGGGCGCGCAGCGATGAGCGCCGCGCCGCTGCGACATGTGCCGGTGATGTTGGAGGAGGTCCTGGAGGGGCTGCGTGTTCGACCCGAAGGGCGGTATCTGGACGGCACGTTCGGGCGCGGCGGCCACGCGCGCGAGGTGTTGCGGCGGTTGGGACCGGACGGTCGCCTGCTGCTGATGGATCGCGATCCGCAGGCGATCGCGAGCGCACAGGCGGAATTCGCGGCGGATGCGCGCGTCGGCATTCTCCACTCGAATTTCGCCGCAATGGCGGCCTGGCCGGAAGCGGCCGCGGGACTGGATGGCGTGTTGCTCGATCTTGGCGTGTCGTCGCCGCAACTGGACGATCCGCAACGCGGCTTCAGCTTCCAGGGTGACGGTCCGCTGGACATGCGCATGGATCCGACGCGTGGAACGAGTGCCGCGCAGTGGTTGGCGGTCGCGGACGAAAGGGAGATCGCCGACGTGTTGTGGCGGCTTGGCGAGGAAAGGATGAGTCGACGCATCGCACGGGCAATCATCGAGGTTCGACAGGAACGGCCGCTTGCGACCACGCGCGAGCTCGCCGACCTCGCCACCCACGCGATCGGTCGTCATCGCGAACGCCACAAGCATCCCGCGACGCGCACGTTCCAGGCGCTGCGCATCCACGTCAATGACGAGCTTGGTGCGCTGCGCGACGGCCTCGATGCCGCGGTGGCCTGTCTCAAGCCCGGCGCGCGCCTCGCGGTCATCAGTTTCCATTCGCTCGAAGACCGCGCGGTGAAGCAGTTCATCCGCGGCGAAGTCGCGCGGCCGGTGCGTCGCGGTCTGCCGCAGCCGGAAGCTGCGCCCTCCGCAATGATCGCGATCGGGCGCGCGCAGTTCGCCACCGACGAAGAAACCGCGGCGAATCCGCGCGCACGCAGCGCGGTGCTGCGCATTGCGGAAAAACGCGCATGAGCCTGCGCTCCCTCGCCCTCGCGGTACTGCTGGCGGCAACGATCGCGAGCGCGATCGGCGTCGTCTACGCGCGCCAGCAGAGCCGACTGGCCTTCGTCGAGTTGAGCCGCCTCGGCAATGAGCGCGACAACCTCAATTTCGAATTCGGCCGCCTGCAACTCGAACAGGCGACCTGGGCCGAGAACAACCGTATCGATCAGATCGCGCGCGGCCGCCTCGGCATGGTCTCGCCGGGACCTGCGGAAACGATGGTGATCAAGCGGTGAACGCGCGCACGAAACCGGCCAACACGCGCACGCGGCTGTATGTCGTGCTGGCCGTGCTCGGCCTCGCTTCGAGCGCGCTGGTCGTGCGTGCGGTCGACCTGCAGGTCGTGCGCAAGGATTTCTATCAGGAGCAGGGCGACGCGCGCTATCTGCGTGACATCGACATCCCGGTCTCGCGTGGCACGATCTTCGACCGCAATGGCGAGCCGCTTGCGGTGTCGACGCCGGTGGAGTCGATCTGGGCGAACCCGATGGAACTGCTCGAGCACGCCGAGCGTATCCCGGATCTGGCCAAGGCGACCGGTCTCGACGAGGATTCGTTGAAGGAACGTCTCGTCGAGCGCTCCGACAAGGAGTTCTACTACATCAAGCGCCACCTCAATCCCGACGACGCGCAGGCGGTGCTCGATCTCGGCATTCCGGGCGTTTCGAGCCAGCGCGAGTTCCGCCGCTACTATCCCAGCGGCGAAGTCATCGGCCACGTGCTCGGCTTCACCAATATCGACGACGCAGGCCAGGAAGGGCTGGAGCTCGCGTTCGACCAATGGCTGGCCGGCGAGAAGGGCATCAAGCGCGTGATCCGCGACCGCCTCGGCCACGAGGTCGAGAATGTCGAGCTGGTGCGCGAGGCAAAGCCGGGCCGCGATCTCACGATTTCGATCGACCGGCGCATCCAGTACCTCGCCTACCGCGAGCTCAAGGCCGCGCTGGTCGAGCACCGCGCGTCGTCCGGTTCGATGGTGATCCTCGATGTGCCGACCGGCGAGATCCTCGCCATGGTCAACCAGCCGTCATTCAATCCTAACGCGCGCGGCAACGTCGACCCGGCGTACCGGCGCAATCGCGCCGCGACCGACGTGGTCGAGCCGGGATCGACGATGAAGGCGTTCACGATCTCCGCCGCGCTCGAGACCGGCAAGTGGAAGCCGCACACGCCGATCGACACCTCGCCTGGTACCTACACGCTGTACGGTCACACCATCAGCGATGTGCACAACAAGGGCCTGATCGACGTCACCGGCGTCATCACCTATTCCAGCAACGTCGGTGCCGCGAAGATCGCCGCGACTCTGGGGCGCGACGAAATGTACGATGTGTTCCATCGCTTCGGCTTCGGCGAAGTGACCGGTTGCGGCTTCCCGGGCGAATCGCCGGGCAACCTGCCGATCGCGAAGAACTGGGGTCCGGTCGAGCAGGCGACGATCGCGTACGGCTACGGCCTCAGCGTGACGCCGTTGCAGCTTGCGCAAGGCTACGCTGCGCTCGCCAACGATGGCCGCCTGCGCTCGCCGACGTTCGTCAAGGGTGCGCAGGCGCAGGATCGCGCGGTGATCGATCCGCAGATCGCCGCGACCCTGCGCGGGATGCTGGAGACCGTCGTGCGTCCGCCCGGTGGCGGCGTCAAGGCCGCGATCACCAACTACCGCGTTGCCGGCAAGACCGGCACCTCGCGCACCGCGATCGGCGGTGGCTACCAGAAGAAATACATCTCGCTGTTCGCCGGCATGGTGCCTGCGAGCGAGCCGCGGCTGGTCGGAGTGGTCGTGATCCACGATCCGCAGGGCGCCTACTACGGCGCGCTGGTTTCCGCCCCGGTCTTCAGCAAGGTCATGGACGGTGCGCTGCGCCTGCTCGACGTGCCGCCCGACGATGTCCAGAACTGGTACACCGCGACGCCCGATTCCGGGCCCACCGTACGCACCGGACGGCGGGCGCCCGATGGCGCGCAAGCCGAGCCGGACTACTCGGAGGGTGTGCCGGAATGAACCAGCGAAGCATGTGCGTGCGCGAATTGTTGCAGGGTCGGGCCGACGCCGGCGCGAGCGGCGACATCGTCGTGCGCGGCCTGGCTCTCGATTCACGCCGCGTCGTTGCCGACGACGCGTTCGTTGCCCTTGCCGGTGCGCATGCGCACGGCATCACGTTTGCCCCGGCGGCGTCGGCGCGTGGCGCAGCGGTGGTCCTGGCCGACACGGCAGGCATCGCAGCGTCCGCGTCCGACGTGCGCCACCCTGACGGCGCGCCGGTGATCTGGATCGACGGGCTGCGCGAACAGGTCGGCGCGATCGCATCGCGCTTCTTCGGCGAGCCTTCGCGAGCCCTGCATGTGGTCGGCGTGACCGGCACCAATGGCAAGACCTCGACCGTGCAACTGCTGGCGCAGGCGCTGCAGCAGGCCGGGCATCGTGCAGCGACGATCGGCACGCTCGGCGCGGGGCTGCACGGCGCGATTCGCGCGGGCGAGCGCACCACGCCGGATGCGATCGCCGTGCATGGATTGCTGGCGGAATTCCGCGACGAAGGCGCGAGCCATGTTGCGATGGAAGTGTCCTCCCACGCGCTCGACCAGGGCCGCGTCAATGCGGTCGCGTTCGAGCTCGCGGTGTTCACCAACCTGACCCGCGACCACCTCGACTACCACGGCACGATGGCCGAGTACGGCGCGGCCAAGCAGCGCCTGTTCGCGTGGCCCGAACTCGGGGCGGCGATCATCAACATCGACGATGCGTTCGGGCGTGTGCTGGTGGCGACGCTCGCCGCGGGCGTCGAATGCGTACGCTACGGCGTCGAACGCGACGATGCGGACGTCGTCGCGCGCGCGGTCGAAACGCGCGCATCCGGCCTGCATTTCCGCCTCGTCACGCCGTGGGGCGAAGGAGATGTCGCGACCCGCCTGCTCGGGCGCTTCAACGTGTCGAACCTGCTCGCGGTCGCCGCCTGCCTCGGCCGTCTCGGACTTTCCTTCGACGCGATCCGCGCCGCGCTCGCCGTGCTCGATCCGGTCGCCGGTCGCATGAGCCGGCTCGGTGGCGAAGGCGCGCAGCCGCTCGTCGTGGTCGACTACGCGCATACGCCGGATGCGCTCGAACAGGCGCTCACCAGCCTGCGCGCGCATTGCAGCGGGCGCCTGGTCTGCGTATTCGGTTGTGGTGGCGAGCGCGACGCGGGCAAGCGCCCGCAGATGGGCGCGATTGCCGAGTCGCTCGCCGATACCATCCTCGTCACCGACGACAATCCGCGTGGCGAGGATGGCGACCTGATCGTCGAGCAGATCGTCGCCGGTCTGCGGTTTCCACAGCGCGCGACGATCGAGCGCGACCGCGCCGCCGCGATTGCGCTCGCCATTGCATCGGCCCGGCGCGGCGACGTGGTGCTGATCGCGGGCAAGGGCCATGAGCCTTACCAGGAAGTCGCCGGCGTGCGCGTTCCGTTCGACGATTTCGATGTTGCGCGGAATGCGCTGGAGGCCCGCCCATGCTGAACCTGCGCCTCGCCGACGTTGCACGCTGGACCGGTGGTCGCCTGCAGGGCGATGACATCGCGTTCGATGCGGTATCGACCGACAGTCGCTCGCCCGCAGCGGGCGCGCTGTTCGTCGCCTTGCGCGGCGAGCGCCACGACGCGCACGACTACGCCGATGCCGCGCGCGCGAACGGCGCTGTGGCGCTGCTGGTCGAGCGCGCGTTGCCGCTCGACGTGCCGCAGGTGGTCGTCGCCGACACGCTGGTGGCGCTCGGCGAAATCGCACGCATGGTGCGCACGCGCAGCCATGCGCGCGTGATCGGCATCACCGGCTCGAACGGCAAGACCACGGTCAAGACGCTGCTCGCCTCGATCCTCTCGCGCCACGGCCGCACCCACGTCAATGCCGGCAACCTCAACAACGAAGTCGGCCTGCCGCTGACCCTGTTGGCGATGCCGGCCGACACCGAGTACGCGGTGGTCGAGATGGGCGCCGGCAAGCCGGGCGACATCGCCTACCTCGCGCGCATCGCGCGGCCGGATGTCGCGCTGGTCAACAATGTCGCCGCCGCGCATCTGGAACGCATGGGCTCGCTGCAGGGCGTGGCCGAAACCAAGGGCGCGATCTACCGCGCGCTGCCCAACGACGGCGTCGCGGTGATCAACGCGGACGATGCGTTCGCCGACTACTTCACCCTGCTCGCGGGCACGCGCCGCACGCTGCGGTTCGGCCTGCTGCGGCGCGCCGATGTCAGCGCGAACCTCGAGCTCGACGCCGGCAACGACGGCTGCTTCCGCCTGCTCGCGCCGGCCGGCGCGGCGGAAATCGCGCTGCCGCTGCGTGGCCGCCACAACGTGATGAATGCGCTGGCTGCGAGTGCGCTCGCGCTCGCGCTCGGCGTGCCGCTGGCCACGATCAAGGCCGGCCTCGAAGCCGCGCCGGTGGTCGATGGCCGGCTCGCGCGCCAGCTGCATGCATCAGGCGCGATCGTCATCGACGACAGCTACAACGCCAATCCCGGTTCGTTCGCCGCGGCGATTGCGACGCTCGCGGCCGAACCCGGCGAACGCGTGCTGGTGATGGGCGACATGGCCGAACTCGGCACCGATGCGGAGCGCCTGCATGCGGACATAGGTGCGCTTGCCAAGCGCAGCGGCATCCAGCGCCTGCGCGCGGTCGGCCGGCTCAGTCGCGCCGCGGTCGATGCCTTCGGTGGCGGCGCGCAGCACTTCGCCGAACAGGCGCAGCTGGTCGAAGCCCTGCGCGCGGAACTGCGCGCCGGCGTTGTTTTGCTGGTCAAGGGTTCGCGCTCGTCGGCGATGGAGCGCGTTGTCAAGGCGTTGCACGGCGATGCAGACGGCAACGGAGGCGAACGTCATGCTGCTTGAGCTCGCCGAGCTGCTGAAGGGATGGATCAGCGGATTCCACCTGTTCCAGTACCTGACGTTCCGCGCGATCATGGGCACGCTGACCGCGCTCGCGGTGTCGCTGCTGGCCGGGCCCGCAATCATCCGCAAGCTGGCCGCGCTGAAGGCCGGCCAGGTCATTCGCAGCGATGGTCCGCAGTCGCATCTGAGCAAGGCCGGCACGCCGACCATGGGTGGCGTGCTCATCATCGCCTCGGTCGCGGTCTCGACCCTGCTGTGGGCGGACCTGCGAAATCGTTACGTCTGGCTCGTGCTTGGCGTCACGATCGCGTTCGGCGCGATCGGTTTCTACGACGACTACAAGAAGCTGGTGCTCAAGGACAGCCGCGGTCTCGCCGCGCGCTGGAAGTACTTCTGGCAATCGGTGTTCGGTCTCGGCGTCGCGCTGTACCTCTATTTCAGCGCCGACACGCCGGCGGCGACCACGTTCTACCTGCCACTGATCAAGCACGTGCAGGTCCCGCTCGGGCATGCCGCCACGCTGATGGCGGCGTCGCCCTGGTTGAGCGGCCTCGGCGCCGTGGTGTTCATCGGACTCGCGTATTTCATCGTGGTCGGTTTCTCGAATGCGGTGAACCTCACCGATGGCCTCGACGGACTCGCGATCATGCCGAGCGTGCTGGTATCGACCGCGCTTGGCGTGTTCGCCTATCTCGCCGGCAACAAGGTGTTCTCCGAGTATCTGGGCATCCCTGCGATTCCCGGCGCGGGAGAATTGGCGATCTTCTGCAGTGCGCTCGGTGGTGCCGGTCTCGGTTTCCTCTGGTTCAACACCTATCCGGCGCAGGTGTTCATGGGAGACATCGGCGCGCTGGCGATCGGCGCGGCGCTCGGTTGTGTCGCCGTGATCGTGCGGCAGGAAGTCGTGCTGCTGATCATGGGCGGCGTGTTCGTGATGGAAACGGTGTCGGTGATGTTGCAGGTCGCGAGCTTCAAGCTGACCGGCAAGCGCATCTTCCGGATGGCGCCGATCCATCACCACTTCGAACTCAAGGGCTGGCCGGAGCCGCGCGTGATCGTGCGTTTCTGGATCATCAGCGTGGTGCTGGTGCTGATCGGCCTCGCCACGTTGAAGGTGCGCTGATGCTGCTCTTCGACTTCAGCAACGACGACCAGCAGGCGACCCGCCATGGCGACGCCAAGGGTCGCTATGACCTCGGCTTGATCGTCGCGGCGATGCTGCTCGCCAGCCTCGGCGTGGTCATGGTCGCGTCGAGTTCGATCGCGGTCGCCGACGGCCAGCACATAGGGGCGTTCTATTTCCTTTATCGCCACCTCGTATTCCTTGCCCTCGGCCTGGTCGCGGCGCTGGTGATGACGCGCATCGAACTGGCCTGGCTGGAGCGCAATGCGCTGCCGCTGCTGCTCTGCGGCACCGTATTGCTGCTGCTGGTGTTCGTGCCGTTCATCGGCGTGCGCGTGAATGGCGCGCGACGCTGGATCCGCTTCGGCATCATCGGCTTCCAGTCGGTGGAGGCCGTCAAGATCCTGCTGGTCGTGTACATGGCGAGCTACCTCGTGCGCCATCGCGAAGGCCTGCAGACGAAGCTGCTCGGTGTGGTGAAGCCGCTCGGCATCGCGGCGATCTTTGCCGGACTGCTGCTCGCGCAGCCGGATTTTGGTTCGGCCACGCTGCTGATGGCGGTCACGCTCGGCATGGTCTGGCTCGGCGGTGCGCGCCTGCGCAACCTGACCTTGCTCGGTGCGTGCGCGTTGCCGGTGCTGGCAGCGCTCGCGATGAGCCAGGACTATCGCGTCAAGCGCCTGACCTCGTTCCTCGATCCATGGGCCGATCCGTTCAAGGACGGGTTTCAGCTGACCCAGGCGCTGATCGCGATCGGTCGTGGCGAATGGTTCGGTGTCGGCCTCGGCGCTTCCGTGCAAAAGCTGTTCTACCTGCCGGAAGCGCACACCGATTTCATCCTCGCCGTACTGGCCGAGGAACTCGGCCTGGCCGGCATCGTGGTCGTGCTCGCGCTGTTCGCGTGGCTGGTCGGGCGCGGCTTCGTGATCGGCGTGCGCGCGGTGGAACAGAACCGCCACTTCGCCGGCTACTGCGCGTTCGGGGTGTCGCTGATGCTCGCGCTGCAGGCGCTGGTGTCGATCGGAGTGAACCTCGGCGTGCTGCCGACCAAGGGCTTGACCCTGCCTTTGATCAGCTCGGGCGGGTCGAGCGTGATGATGACGTGCGCGGCGATCGGCTTGCTGGTGCGCGTCAGCTACGAAGTCACGCGCGCCGACAACGCGATGATGCAACTGGTCAACGAGCGCCGTGCGCGCGAGGTTGTCGCATGAGCGCGCCAGTCGCCAACCGCGAGGGTCCCGTGCTCATCATGGCCGGTGGCACTGGTGGACACATCTTCCCGGGGCTTGCGGTCGCCGACGAACTCGTCGCGCGCAAGATCCCGGTGGTCTGGTTCGGCGCGGTTGGTGGTCTCGAGACGCAACTGGTGCCGCGGCATCGGCTGCGGCTGGAGACGCTGCCGATCGGCGGTCTGCGTGGCAAGGGTCTCGTGACCAAGCTGGCAATGCCGTTCCGCCTTGCGCGCGGCGTCGCCGTCGCACGCAACCTGCTCAGGCAGCATGCGCCGCGCTGCGCGATCTCGATGGGCGGCTATGCAGCAGCACCCGGCGGCATCGCGGCGCAGCTGGCGAAGGTGCCGCTCATCGTGCACGAGCAGAACCGGATCGCCGGTATGACCAATCGCCTGCTCGCCCGTCGTGCGCACCGGGTGCTGACCGGTTTCGCCGACGTGTTTCCGCGCGGCGAATGGGTCGGCAATCCAGTGCGCGCTTCGATCGCCGCGGTCGTGCCGCCCGCGCAGCGCTACGCCGGCCGCGAAGGGCCGTTGCGCCTGCTCGTGCTCGGTGGCAGTCAGGGCGCGCAAAGCCTGAATGCGGCGCTGCCCGAAGTGCTGCGCCGACGCGGCGCGCGCCTGCCGGTGTCGGTACGCCATCAGTGTGGAACCCGGCATTTCGACAAGGCGCGCGCGGCCTACATGAATGCCGGCATCGAAGCGGATGTGGTCCCGTTCGAGGACGACATGGCTGCAGCCTACGCGTGGGCCGATCTCGTGATCTGCCGTTCCGGTGCGTTGACCCTGGCCGAACTCGCGGCGGCTGGCGTGCCGGCGATCCTCGTGCCATATCCGAACGCGGTCGACGACCACCAGACGAAGAATGCGCAGGCGATGGTTTCGGCCGGTGCCGCACGCCTGGTCGCCGAAGGCGACGATTTCGTCAAGCGCCTCGGTACCGCCTTCGAGGAGGTTGGCGAGCGCACGCGCCTGTTGCGCATGGCGAATGCTGCACGCGCGCTGGCCAAGCCTGACGCCGCGCGTCGCATCGCGGAGATCTGCCTGGAGGCCGGTGCATGACACTGAATCGCCTCAAGCAGCACGGCGACATCATGCAGGACTTCCGCCGCGTGCATTTCGTCGGCATCGGTGGCGTCGGCATGAGCGGCATCGCCGAGGTGTTGTGCAACCTCGGCTATTCCGTATCCGGTTCGGACAAGGCCGACAACGCCACCACGCGCCGCCTCGCCGGCCTCGGAGCACGCATCGATCGCGGCCACGACGCCGCCAACGTCGCGGAAGCCGACGTGCTGGTCGTGTCGAGTGCGATCCGCCCGGACAACGTGGAACTGGTCGCCGCGCGTGAACGGCGCATCCCCGTCGTGCCACGCGCGGAAATGCTCGGCGAACTGATGCGCTTCCGGCGCGGCATTGCGGTCGCCGGCACGCATGGCAAGACCACTACGACCAGCCTCACCGCAAGCGTCCTCGCCGAGGCCGGGCTCGATCCGACCTTCGTCATTGGCGGCCAGTTGATCGCGGCCGGCGCGAACGCGCGCCTCGGCACCGGCGAATACCTGGTCGCGGAAGCGGACGAGTCGGACGGCTCCTTCCTGCTGCTGTCGCCGGTGATCGCGATCGTCACCAACATCGACGCCGACCATCTCGAGAACTACGACGGCGATTTCGAGCGCGTGAAGAAGGCGTTCCGCGATTTCCTGCACCGGCTGCCGTTCTACGGCGTCGCCGTGTTGTGCATCGATGACCCGGAGGTTGCGCTGCTGGCAGACGAGAGCAATCGGCGCGTGCTCACTTACGGCATCGACAACGCCACCGGCGATGCCCCGGCGGACGTGCGTGCCTCCGACGTGCGCCAGCAGGGCAGCGCGACCGAATTCACCTTGCACCTGCCCGAAGGCGGCCCGGCGTTCAAGGTGCGTCTGAACCTGCCAGGTCGACACAATGTTCTGAACGCTCTCGCGGCGTGTGCGGTCGGCTGGCAGCTTGGCGTGCCGCCGGAAGCAATGCAGCACGCGCTCGCGCTGTTCCAGGGCGTCGGTCGCCGCTTCCAGTTGCGTGGCGAGCTGCGCCTCGACCAGGGCAGCGCCCTGCTCGTCGACGACTACGGTCATCATCCGCGCGAACTCGCCGCCGTATTCGCCGCGGCGCGCGCCGGCTGGCCCGAGCGCCGCCTGGTCGCCGCGTTCCAGCCGCATCGCTACTCGCGCACGCGCGATCTGCTCGATGACTTCGCCAAGGTGCTCGCCGAGGCCGACGTGCTCGTGCTGACCGAGGTCTATCCCGCGGGCGAGGCGCCGATCGCGAATGCCGACGGCCGCGCACTTGCGCGCGCGGTGCGTGCGCGCGGCAAGGTCGATCCGGTGCTGGTCGAACATCCACGGGACCTCGCAAGCGCGTTGTCGCCGCTGCTGCGCGACGGCGACCTGCTGTTGCTGCTCGGCGCGGGCGACATCGGCGCCGCGGCGAATGAACTGGCCCACGCGGGTCACCTGAAATCGCGAGGCGCTGCATGAAGATCATCGATCCGGCGGCGTTTGGCCGCGTCGCGGTGGTGATGGGCGGCCAGTCCGCCGAGCGCGAGGTCTCGCTCGATTCGGGCCGCAACGTGCTCGCCGCACTGCGCGCGAAGGGTGTCGATGCGCATGCGGTCGACGGCATCCCGGCTCTGCTCGATGCCTTGCGCGCCGGGCACTACGCACGCGTGTTCAACATCCTGCATGGCCAGAACGGCGGCGGCGAGGACGGAGTCCTGCAGGGCGCGCTCGATTCGTTGCACGTGCCCTACACCGGCTCGGGCGTGCTCGGCTCGGCACTGTCGATGGACAAGGTGCGCACCAAGCAGGTATGGATTGCCGAAGGCCTGCCGACGCCGCGTTTCGTCGCCCTGCGCAAGCGTGCCGGTGGCAGCGCCGACGTGCACGCGGCCGCCGCGAAACTCGGCCTGCCCGTGATCGTGAAGCCGGCCTGCGAAGGTTCCAGCGTGGGCGTCTCGCGCGTGTTCCGCGACTCCGATCTCGACGCGGCCGCCGAACTCGCGGCCCGCTATGCGGGCGATTTGCTGGTCGAGGAAATGATCGTCGGCGACGAGCTGACAGTCGGCATTCTTGCCGGCGAAGCACTGCCATCGATCCGCATCGTGCCGAAGGGCGCGTTCTACGACTACCACGCCAAGTATGTCGCCGAGGACACGCAGTACATTTGCCCCGGCCTCGACGGCGCGGCAGAGACGGAGATCCGCGCACTCGCGCTCGCCGCGTTCGATGCCGCCGGGTGCGCCGGCTGGGGTCGCGTCGATGTGATGCGCGACCGCGAAGGCCGCAACTACCTGCTCGAAGTGAATACGGCGCCGGGCATGACCAGCCACTCGCTGGTGCCGAAAGCGGCAGGCACGGTCGGCATCGGCTTCGAGGAACTGTGCTGGCGCGTGCTCGAAACAAGTTTGAGCCGTGACCCGGGATTCGTGATTGGAGATTCCGAAAAGGCGGGCAAGAGCTCCGCTCGACCAATCACCGATCATCAATCGCCAGCCGGCGGAGGCGCACCGTGAAAGGTGGCGTGGCCGCCAAACTGCTCGCCTGGGGCATCGCGCTGACGCTCGTCGCATTGCCGATCCTCGGCGTGCTGAACGGCTGGTTCGCGAGCGATCGCTGGCCGGTGACCAAACTCAGCGTGAGCGCCGAGTTCAACCACGTCAGTGCCGAGCAGATCCGCGCCGCCGCACAACCGCAGCTCGGCAAGGGCTTCTTCGCGCTCGACCTCGACAACGTGCGCGACGCGCTGGCGAAGCTGCCGTGGGTCGAGCGCGCGGAAGTGCGCAAGCGCTGGCCCGACACGGTCGACCTGCTCATCTACGAACAGCAGCCGTATGCGCGCTGGAGCGGGCAACGCCTGGTCAACCGCCAGGGCCGCCTGTTCAGTGTCGCCGGCGCCGAAGGCTTGCAGGGCCTGCCGCGGCTCGCAGGCCCTGACGACCGCCTCGATGACGTGCTGCGCTTCTACGCCGACAGCCAACGCGAATTCTCCGGCAGTGGTCTCGTCATCGATGCGGTCGCGCTGTCGCCGCGCGGCGGCTGGCGCATCGAGCTGGTATCCGGCACCGTCATCGAACTCGGACGCAGCGACGCGCCAGCGCGCCTGCAACGGTTCCTCGACGTCTGGCCGCGCCTTGCCGGTGCGCATCCGCAGCCGCCTGCTTACGTCGACCTGCGCTACGCGAACGGGTTCTCGATGCGCTGGGCGGCGCCGACGCCGGCGGGGAATGGGGAGTCGGGAACCGGGAATGGTCAGGCGCAGACCGCCTCTTCCCGATCCGTTTCGCATCCGTTCTCGATTGACCCGATGACGTCGTTCGCCTCGCTGCACTTCGCGGCTGTTGCGATTCCCGATTCCCGATTCCCGATTCCCGGCCTGCCATGAACCGCAAGAGCGAAAAAAACCTGATCGTCGGTCTCGATGTCGGCACGTCGAAGATCGTTTCGATCGTCGGCGAGCATACGCCGGGAGAGGCAGTCGAGATCATCGGCATCGGCTCGCACCCGGCGCATGGACTCAAGCGCGGCGTGGTGGTCGACATCGAGTCGACCGTGCATTCGATCCAGCGCGCGGTCGAGGAAGCGGAGCTGATGGCCGGCTGCCAGATCCGTTCTGTCTACGCGTCGATCGCCGGCAGCCACATCAAGGACGAGAACTCGCACGGCACCGCGCCGATCCGCGACAAGGAAGTCAGTGGCGCCGATCTCGACGCGGTGCTGACCTCCGCATGCGCAATCGCGATTCCGGCCGATCGCAGCGTGCTGTATCGCGAACCACAGGAATACCTGATCGACGGCCAGGAAGGCATCCGCCATCCGGTCGGCATGTCCGGCGTGCGCCTGGAAGCGAACGTGCACCTGGTCACCGGTGCGGCGAGCGCGATCCAGAACATCACCAAGTGCATCAACCGCTGCGGCCTGCAGGTGGACGAGCTGCTGCCGGCTGCGGTCGCGTCAGCGCGCGCGGTACTCACCGAGGACGAACGCGAGCTGGGCGTGTGCCTGGTCGACATCGGCGCCGGCACCACCGATATCGCGATCTACACGGGCGGCGCGTTGCGCCACACCACCTCGCTCGCGATCGGCGGCGACCAGGTGACCAGCGATATCGCGCACCTGATGCGCACGCCGACCGCGCATGCGGAGGAGCTCAAGGTGCGCTACGCCTGCGCGCTGGCGCAGCTCGCGCACGCGGAAGAAACGATCCAGGTACCGAGCGTGGGCGACCGGCCGCCGCGTCGCCTGGCGCGACAGAACCTCGCCGAGGCGGTGCAGCCGCGCTACGAGGAAATCTTCGAGATGGTGCAGGCCGACCTGCGCCGGAGCGGACGCGAGGAGCTGGTGCGTGCCGGGATCGTGCTGACGGGTGGCGCGGCGCGCATGGAGGGTGCGCTCGATCTTGCCGAGGAGTTGTTCCACATGCCGGTGCGCCTCGGCACGCCGCAGCACGTGACGGGCCTTGCCGACGTCGTCGCAAGTCCGATGCAGGCAACCGGCGTCGGCCTGTTGCTGTACGGCAGTCGTGGTGGGGTCGCGCGCCATGCGCCGACCGGCACCTCGGCAGTCGGCGGTTTGTGGGGCCGGGTTTCGACCTGGTTCAAGGGAGAGTTCTAGTGACAACGGAGTCGAGAGGCTCCCCTTGGAAAGTCCGGCATGGAAGCCGGTTTGTTCTTTGCCGTCACGGAGGACGGCAGAGGATTTTGTTTGAAGTCCGGCATGGAAGCCAGCCTGTTGTCTGCCGTCATGGAGGACGGCAGGGGTAACGGCCACGGCACGCCAGCCGCGGCAGGACGGGCCGGACCGGAAAGGTCACGGACCCGGAAACGATAAGAAAGTCAGGCAACAACCACTTGCGGAGGATGGGAAATGTTCGAATTCGTCGAGAAGATGGCACCGAATGCGGTGATCAAGGTCGTCGGTGTGGGCGGTGGCGGCGGCAATGCGGTCAGCCACATGGTGCAGGCCGGCGTCGATGGCGTCGATTTCGTCTGCGCCAACACCGACGCGCAGGCGCTCAAGAGCAGCGGCGCGAAGTTCACCCTGCAACTGGGTGCGAACGTGACCAAGGGCCTTGGCGCCGGCGCGAATCCCGAGGTCGGCCGTCAGGCCGCGCTCGAGGATCGCGAGCGCATCGTCGAACTGCTGCAGGGCGCCGACATGGCGTTCATCACCGCCGGCATGGGCGGCGGCACCGGTACCGGCGCCGCGCCGGTGGTGGCGCAGCTGGCCAAGGAGATGGGCATCCTGACCGTTGCGGTCGTGACCAAGCCGTTTCCGTTCGAAGGCCGCCGGCGCATGCAGGTCGCGCTCAAGGGCATCGAGGATCTGGGCCAGTACTGCGACTCGCTGATCACGGTCCCGAACGAGAAGCTCCTGACCGTGCTCGGTCGCGACGTGACCCTGCTCAGTGCTTTCAAGCAGGCCAACGACGTGCTGCTTGGCGCGGTGCAGGGCATCGCCGACCTCATCACGCGTCCCGGCCTCATCAACGTCGACTTCGCCGATGTGCGTACGGTCATGTCCGAGATGGGCATGGCGATGATGGGCACGGGCACGGCGCGCGGCGATGACCGCGCGGTCGCGGCGGCCGAGGCGGCGATCAACAACCCGTTGCTCGACGACGTCAATCTCGCCGGCGCCTGCGGCATCCTCGTCAACGTCACCGCGGGCACCAACCTCACGATGCGCGAGTTCGACGACATCGGCCAGGTCGTGCACGAGTTCGCCAGCGAGGACGCGACGGTCGTCATTGGCACCGCGCTCGATCCGGAACTCAAGGACGACGTGCGCGTCACGGTGGTTGCGACCGGCCTCAACCGGGCGGTTGCGCGCCAGCCGCTGCGTGATCAGCGCGAGCGGGAGACCGTGGTTTCCTCGCGTCCGCCGATGCGCGTGGTCAAGCGCGACGGCACGACCGGCCAGGTCGTCGAGGACTATCTCGGCATTCCCGGCCAGCCGATCCGCCATGCGGTCGAACATGCCCAGCCGGAGGCTTCCGGCGATTACCTCGACATCCCGGCGTTTCTGCGCCGGCAGGCCGACTGACCGGTCGGGAGCCTGCCGCAGCGCAGGCTTCCAGCCGGCTTCCCATCCGGGTGCAGCGACCGTTGCTGCGCCCCTGGCGGCGATGCTTCGAACACATCGCCGCCTAGATCCCGCCATCATGTGGCGTCATGGTGGCGGGCATCGTCGTCGACGGACGACGGAGGTCCGGGACAGGGATGGCCGGCACGAGTGTTGCGAAAAAGCGACGAGGTGTGGGTTCCATACGTCGCTCAACTTTTCTCGCCCCCGTCGCTGTGCTAACCTCGCCGGCGTTTTGTCAGCTCCTGCCCCAGGGGGCACATCATAAAAATGATCAGACAGCGCACGCTCAAGAACATCATCCGAGCGACAGGCGTGGGTCTTCACACGGGCGACAAGGTCTACATGACCTTGCGGCCGGCAACAGTCGACACCGGCATCGTGTTCCGCCGCGTCGATCTGCCGAACCCGGTGGATATCCGTTCCTGTTGCGAAAACGTAGGCGATACCCGTCTCTCCACGACGCTCGTGAAGGGCGATGTCCGCATTGCGACCGTCGAGCATCTGCTCTCGGCGATGGCGGGCCTTGGTATCGACAATGCCTACGTCGACCTGTCGGCGCCGGAAGTGCCGATCATGGACGGTAGTGCCGGTCCATTCGTGTTCCTGCTGCAATCGGCGGGAATCGAGGAACAGGCCAAAGCCAAGCGTTTCATCCGCATCAAGAAGTCGGTCACCGTCCGTGACGGCGACAAGTGGGCCCGCTTTGAGCCGTTCGACGGTTTCAAGGTCGGCTTCTCGATCGATTTCAACCACCCGATGTTCACCAAGCGCACCTCGACCAGCGAGATCGATTTCTCGACCACCTCGTTCGTCAAGGAAGTCAGCCGCGCGCGCACGTTCGGTTTCATGCGCGACATCGAGTACCTGCGGGAGCGCAACCTCGCGCTCGGCGGTTCGATGGACAACGCGATTGTGCTCGACGACTATCGGGTGCTCAACGAGGACGGCCTGCGGTACGAGGACGAGTTCGTCAAGCACAAGATCCTCGATGCGATCGGTGACCTGTATCTGTTGGGACACAGCCTGATCGGTGCGTTCTATGGCTACAAGTCGGGCCACGAGCTCAACAACAAGCTGCTGCGCACCCTGCTGGCGGACGCCAGCGCCTGGGAAGAGGTCAGCTTCGAGGACGAAAGCGCGGCACCGATTTCCTACGCCCACCCGGCGCAGGCAGTGTGAAACATTCGTGCCGCGTGGCGCCGGAGATTGGAACGGCGAACCGCGTCGCGAAATGGAATGACAGGCACCGGTAGGGTGCGGCTGGACCGGCGCAAAGACGCCGGCCTGTGCAGGACGCAGTCGGTTTACCCGATTGTGACCGCCGCAAGCCCATGGGAGGGCGGCGCGGCGGATAGAAGAAGAATCGAAGGCCTCCGCCAGGGGGCTGGTGGGAAACGGAGCCGCCCCGGCTCCTAGCTGGAATCATCAGTGGCGATGGACGCCAGACGTAGATACAGGGCCGCGAGTTCCGGGTCCTGAAGGACTGTCGCTGTCGCTCGCAAATGGCGTGCGGTGGCGTCAGAAAGCGGTTTCGGCTTTGTCGGTTCCGGGGGAACGGTCGGCAAGGGCGCCACTTTCACGGCGAAACGTTCGACGCCACTGCCGAGTGCAGTGCGGGCCTCTGCCAGCAGGTCGGCTTGATGAAGCCGCAGCCGGCTGGCCCAGGTTGGACTCGACGCCAGGAAGACAATTCGCCCGTTGCGCACGTCCGCGAGCCGCGTCTCGCGCGCGGTCGCGGCGGGCAAGAGGCGGCGCAGTCTTTCATCCAGCGCATCCAGCACGCGCGCGCGTTCCGCGAGCGCGTCGAGGGCGATGCACTCCGTCACGGGCCGTGGGCCTTCGGCGGAAGCGGGATGGGGACGGCGACCTGGCGGCATGGCGAACACGAACTCGGCGCAGCAGCATGAACATCATTATCGTCCGCAACGCGCACGCACTGCCATTGCGAATCGACCTCGGCGGGCGCAACGCGCGCCTGCTCGCGGTCGCATTGTGCGCCTGTGCGAGCGTGCTGATCGCGGTCGGTGCCGCCGGTGCCTGGCTGTTCGCCAGCCCGCGCGCGCATGACTTGCATGAAATCGCGCAATTGCGCGCAGCATTGGCCGAGCAGCGCAACGCGCTCGCTGGCCTCGACCAGGACTCGCACCGCAACCTCGACGCGCTCGCCGCCCAGCTCGGCCAGCTGCAAGCCCAGGCGACGCGCCTCAATGCGCTCGGCGAGCGCCTGACGCAGGTTGGCAAGCTCGACGACGGCGAATTCGATTTCGGCGCCGACCCCGCGGTCGGCGGCCCCGAGGAACCGGCGACCGGCGTCACGATGCCGCTGCCGCTGCAGAACGGCATTGACGACCTGCGCGCCGAGTTTGATCACCAGCAGGCGCAGCTCGACGTGCTGGAGAACCTCCTGCGCGACCGCAAGATCGACAACCAGCTGCTGCCGAGCGGAATGCCGGTGGCACAGGGTTACATCGCCTCCGGCTTCGGCGACCGCTCCGATCCGTTCGACGGCCACCAGGCGATCCACATGGGCGTTGATTTCTCCGCACCGGAAGGCACGCCGGTCACCGCCGTCGCCGACGGCGTCGTCACCTTCACCGGCGTGCGCACCGGGTATGGCAACGTGGTCGAGATCGATCACGGCAACGGCTACATGACCCGTTACGCGCACAATTCGGCGATCGACGCGAAAGAGGGCGACCGCGTGCATGCGGGACAGACGATCGCGAACGTCGGCTCGACCGGACGCTCGACCGGACCGCATTGCCATTTCGAGGTCTGGTACAACGGCCGCGCCGTCAATCCGATGGTGTACGTGAAGTCGACCCGCGCCAACCGCGCCTGAAGGGGTTCCGGCGCCGCCGCGGCGCTTGAAACGGGGCCCTGCGCCACAAACTGGTTTGTTCCGGGCCGCCGCCGCCGTATCATCGGCGGCTTGGCCGTTGCCGGCGGAACCATTCCGCGGTCACAGGCCGGCCACGGCCCGGTTCCCGTCGGACGAATCCCGTCGGGGAATCCGCGCCGGTGCGGCCATCCCGAATTCCCAAGCGAAGACCCTCCATGCTCAACAGTTTCCTGACGCGCATCTTCGGCAGCCGCAACGAACGCGTGCTGCGCCAGCTCGGCAAGTCCGTCGCGCAGATCAATGCGCTCGAACCGAAGTACCAGGCACTCTCCGACGACGAGCTGCGCGCCAGGACCGACGAGTTCCGCCAGCGCCTCGCCGCCGGCGCGACGCTCGACAGCCTGCTGCCGGAAGCGTTTGCGACCGTGCGCGAGGCGGCGCGCCGCGTGCTTGGCTTGCGTCACTACGACGTGCAGCTGATCGGCGGCATGGTCCTGCACAGTGGCAAGATCGCCGAGATGCGCACCGGCGAGGGCAAGACGCTGGTCGCGACCCTGCCGGTCTATCTCAACGCGCTCGAAGGCAAGGGCGTGCACGTCGTCACCGTCAACGACTATCTCGCCAAGCGCGACTCGGCCTGGATGGGCAAGGTCTACGGCTTCCTCGGCATGACCGTCGGCGTGGTCTGGCCGGGCATGGACCACGGCGACAAGCGGGCCGCCTATGCCGCCGACATCACCTACGGCACCAACAACGAGTTCGGCTTCGACTACCTGCGCGACAACATGGCGCAGGCTGCCGAGCAGCGCTACCAGCGCGGTTTGCATTACGCGATCGTCGACGAAGTCGACTCGATCCTGATCGACGAAGCGCGCACCCCGCTGATCATCTCCGGACCGTCGGACGAGTCGCCGCAGCTGTACGTCAAGGTCAACCGCATCGTGCCGCGCATGACGCGCCAGGCGAAGGAAAGCAAGCCGGGCGAAGCGCCGGAGCCGGGCGACTACTACGTCGACGAGAAACAGAAGCAGGTGCACCTGTCCGAAGAGGGCATGGAGCACGCCGAACAGCTGCTGCGCCAGGAAGGCATCATCGGCGAGGAAGAGGGCCTGTACGATTCGCAGCACATCGCGGTCGTGCATCACCTCAACGCGGCGCTGCGCGCGAACGCGATCTACCAGCGCGACGTCGACTACATCGTGCGCGACGGCGAAGTCATCATCGTCGACGAGTTCACGGGCCGCACGCTGGCCGGCCGCCGCTGGTCCGACGGCCTGCACCAGGCGGTCGAGGCGAAGGAAGGCGTGCCGATCCAGCGCGAGAACCAGACGCTCGCCTCGATCACGTTCCAGAACCTGTTCCGCATGTACAAGAAGCTGTCCGGCATGACCGGCACGGCGGATACCGAAGCGTACGAATTCCAGTCGATCTACGGCCTCGAGGTCGTGGTGATCCCGACCCATCGCCCGATGGTGCGCAAGGACGAGGCGGACGTCGTTTTCCTGAAGCAGAAGCCGAAATTCGATGCGATCGTCGAAGACATCAAGGAAAGTTACGAGCGTGGCCAGCCGGTTCTGGTCGGCACGGCCTCGATCGAGATGTCCGAACTGCTCGATGGCCTGCTCAACAAGGCCGGCGTGCCGCACGAAGTCCTGAATGCGAAACAGCACGAGCGCGAGGCGCACATCGTCGCGCAGGCGGGCAGGCCGAAGGCGATCACGATCGCGACCAACATGGCCGGTCGCGGTACCGACATCGTGCTCGGCGGCAGCCTCGAAGCGGAATTGCAGGCGCTGGGCGAGGATGCCTCGGAAGCCGATCGCGCCAGGGTCAAGGCGGAATGGCAGAAGCGCCACGATGAAGTGCTGGCGCTCGGCGGACTGCGCATCATCGGCACCGAACGCCACGAATCGCGCCGCATCGACAACCAGTTGCGTGGCCGCTCCGGCCGCCAGGGCGACCCGGGATCGAGCCGTTTCTACCTGTCGCTCGAAGACAACCTGATCCGCATCTTCATGGGCGAGGGCGTCGCGCGCCTGATGCGCATGTTCGGCATGAAGGAAGACGATGCGATCCAGGACCGCATGGTCAGCCGCCAGATCGAGAAGGCGCAGCGCAAGGTCGAGGCGCACAACTTCGACATCCGCAAGCACCTGCTCGAGTTCGACGATACCGCGAACGACCAGCGCAAGGTGATCTACCAGCAGCGCAACGAGCTGCTCGACAGCAACGATGTCGCCGCGACGATCGAGACGATCCGCCAGGACGTGATCACCGACGTCGTGCGACGCCACGTGCCGCATGACTCGGTCGACGAACAGTGGAAGCTCGGCGCACTACAGGCCGAGCTCTTGAGCGAATTCGGCCTGCAGACCGACCTCCAGCAATGGCTCGACCAGCAGACCGATGCCGACGCCGACGACATTCTCGAGCACGTGCTCGCGCTGGCCGACCGCATGCTGCGCGAGAAGGAGGCGATGCTCGGCTCGGAAGTCATGCGCGGACTCGAGAAGCACGTGATGCTGTCCGTGCTCGACAACGGCTGGAAGGAACACCTCTCGAGCATGGACTACCTGCGCCAGGGCATCTACCTGCGCGGCTATGCACAGAAGCAGCCGAAGCAGGAGTTCAAGCGCGAGGCATTCGAGCTGTTCGAAGGCATGCTCAACCGGATCAAGTTCGAGATCGTGCAGCTGCTCGCGCGCGTGCGCATCCGCAGCGAGGAAGAAGTCGAGGCAATGGAGCAGCAGCAGCGCCGCCAGGCCGAGGCGCAGGCGCGCACGATGCAGTTCCAGCACGCCGAAGCGGGGGGGTTCGCCGCGGACGACGAGATCGCACAGGCCGCGCCCGAAGCCAGCGTCGGCATCCCGCAACTGCGCGAAGCGCCGAAGGTCGGCCGCAACGATCCGTGTCCGTGCGGATCGGGCAAGAAATTCAAGCAATGCCACGGCAAGCTCGCCTGAACTGAGGGCCGCCAGCATGCCGGCATCGATCCACGTCGTCGCCGGCGTGCTGCATGACGCAGCGGGTCGCGTGCTCGTCGCGCAGCGCCCGCCCGGCAAGCACCTCGCCGGCCTGTGGGAATTCCCGGGCGGCAAGTGCGAGGCCGGCGAGGCGGCGGTCGACGCGCTCGCGCGCGAGCTGCGCGAGGAACTCGGGATCGTGGTCGAGTCGGCACGTCCCCTGATCGCGATTCCGCATCGTTATCCCGACCAGGACATCCTGCTCGACGTCTGGCAGGTCTCGACATGGTCCGGCACCCTGCATCCACACGAAGGGCAGGCGTTCGCCTGGGTTGACCTCGCCGCACTCGACCAGGTGCCGATGCCGCCCGCAGATCGCCCGGTGATCGCTGCATTGCGCCTGCCGGAGCGTTTTCTGATCACCCCGGACCTGCCCCAGGGCAGCTCCGCAGAACTGCTCGCCGGCATCGAGCGCGCCTGCCGGCGTGGCGTGCGCATGGTCCAGTTGCGCCTGCCGCAATGGCCACGCGCGGCATTGGCCGCGTTCGCACGCGAGGCCCGCACCCTCTGCACGGCGCATGCGACCCGCCTGCTGCTGAACGGCGATACCCAGCTCGCGATGGTGCTCGGCCTCGATGGCGTGCACCTGCCGGCGCGCATCGCCGGGACGCTGTCGCAGCGGCCGCTGCCCGCCGACCGCTGGCTCGGCGTCTCCTGCCACGACGCCGCCGAACTGCTCCACGCGGTGCGCATCGGTGCCGACTTCGCGACCCTGTCCCCGGTTTTCCCGACCCCGGGCCACGCCGATTCGAGCGCGCTCGGCTGGGATCGCTTCGCCGACCTGGTGGCGCACGTGCCGATCCCGGTCTACGCCCTCGGCGGCCTCGAGCGCGAGGACATCGACGCCGCCTGGATGGCCGGCGCGCAAGGCATCGCGGCGATCCGCGGGTTTTGGGGCTGACCCGGCCGGAGCCGGACCTCAGCCCTCAGCCCTCGAGGGCATCGCCGGCCAGCGCGAGGTATTTCGCATGCAGTGCTGCAACGCGCTGGTCGAGGTCGGCCAGCGTGCCGTCGTTCACGATGATGTCGTCAGCGATCGCGAGTCGTTGTTTGCGACTGGCCTGTGCATCAAGCATCGAATCGGCAAGTGCGTCGGTGATGCCATCGCGCGCGATCAGGCGTGCATGCTGTACCTCGCGAGGCACATCGACGACCAGCACGCGATCGACCCAGCGGTAGTCACCGCCGCTCTCGACCAGTAGCGGGATCGCCAGCATCACGTAGGGTCCTCGCACCGTCGAGGCGCGCTCACGCAGCACCGCGCGTACTCGCGGATGCAGGATCGCTTCGAGCCTGCGGCGAGCATTCGTATCCGCGAATACCCGCTCGCGCATCGCGGCGCGATCGAGTCCACCGCGCGAATCGAGCATGGCGGCGCCGAACGTCGCGACGACCTCGCGCAACGCTGGCATCCCCGGGGCAACCAGATCGCGCGCGACGACGTCGGCGTCGATCACCTCCACACCGTGCGTTGCGAAGCGGTCGCAAACCGCCGACTTGCCGCTGGCGATGCCGCCGGTCAGGGCCACGCAGAACGGAGTGTCACGCATCGGGCGTGACCACCCTCAGGCCAGTCCGAACAGGCGCGAATACAGCCCGCCCAGCTCCGGGCCGAACACGAACCATGACCAGCCCGCCGCAGCGATGAACGGACCAAACGGGATCGGCGTGCTGCGGTCGCGTCCCTGCAGCGCGAGCGCCGACCCGCCGACGATCGCGCCGATCAACGACGACAACAGGATGATAGGCAGCAGGCTCATCGCCCCCATCCACGCACCGAGCGCGGCAAGCAACTTGAAATCGCCGTAGCCCATGCCTTCCTTGCCGGTGGAAAGCTTGAACAGCCAGAACACCGACCACAGGCTGAGATAGCCGAGCGCGGCGCCGATGATCGCCGCAGGTGGCGCCACGAACAGTGGCACGAGCGAAACCAGCAAGCCGAGCCAGAGCAGGGGAAGCGTGAGCTGGTCGGGCAAGAGCTGCGTGCGCACGTCGATGCCGGAAGCGGCAATCAGCGTCCATGTGAACGGCAACGCCGCGGCCAGTTGCCAGCCGTACCCGAATCGCCAGGCGACCAGGGCGGATGCTAGCGCCGTCAGCAGTTCGACCAGCGGGTACTGCCACGAAATCGGCGTCCTGCAATAGCGGCAGCGCCCGCGCAGCGCGAGCCAGCTCAGCAGCGGGATGTTGTCGAGCGGTGACAGCGGATGCTTGCAGTGCGGGCAATGCGACCCGGTGAACACGAGATCCGGCGGTGCGGCCTCCGATTCCGACGCCTGGTGCGGCGGTTCGTTGATGGCGACGTCCTGCAGCAGCTCGCGCGCCTGCTGGCGCCAGTCATGCTCGAGCCGACGCGGCAGGCGCAGGATCACGACGTTGAGAAAACTGCCGACGAGCAGGCCAAGCACGCTGACGAGCGGAATAAGCAGGGCGCCTTGCAACCAGTTGAACTCGCTCATCGGCAATCCATGGATATCCGGGACCGGAAAACAGACGGGCCGGGCCGCATTCGATGCGGTCCCGGCCCGAAGTATCGCCGAGCGGGGGAATCGTCAGCCGACCACCGAGCCGAGCTTGAAGATCGGCAGATACATGCCGACGACCATGCCGCCGACGACCGTGCCGATGACCACCATGATCATCGGTTCGAGCAGGCTGGATAGCGCGTCCACCGCGTTGTTGACTTCGGTTTCGTAGAACTCGGCGATCTTGAACAGCATCGCGTCGAGCGCGCCGGCCTCCTCGCCGATCGAGACCATCTGCGTGACCATGTTCGGGAACAGGTTGGTCTGCTTCATCGCGAGCTGCAGCTGGTGGCCGACCGCGACGTCCTCGCGGATGCGCTTCACCGCATCGTTGTAAACCACGCTGCCGGTCGCGTTGCCGACCGAATCGAGCGCCTCGACCAGCGGCACGCCTGCGCGGAATGTCACGCCGAGCGTGCGTGCGAAACGGGCGATCGCCGATTGGCGAAGGATCTGGCCGATGACCGGGATCTTCAGCAGCATGCGCCCGACGAAATGCGCGAAACGCTCGGACCGCTTGTACAGCGTGATGATGCCGAAAAAACTGCCGACGACGATCAGCAGCATCAGCCACCAGTACGACGTCATGAAGCGGGACATGTTGATCAGCATCTGGGTGAACGCGGGCAAGTCCGCGCCCATCCCCTTGAACACGGTCTCGAACTGCGGAATGACGAAGATGAGGAGGATGCACGAGACGATTACCGCAACGGCCAGCACCGCGGCCGGGTAGAACATCGCCTTCTTGATCTTGCCCTTGATGTTTTCGATGTTTTCCTTGTACGTCGCGATGGTGTCAAGCACGGTATCAAGCACGCCCGCGGATTCGCCCGCCTTGACCAGGTTCACGAACAGTTCGTCGAACTGCACCGGATACTTGTTGAGTGCCTCGTGCAGGGCCGAGCCGCCTTCGATTTCGGTCTTGATGTCGGTCAACATGTCCTTCATCCGCGCATTGCTCTGGCCGCCGGCGACGATGTCGAAGCCCTGCACCATCGGCACGCCGGCCGCCATCATGGTCGCCAATTGGCGGCTGAACACCGCGATGTCCCGGCCTTTGATGGTCTTGCCGGTCTTGCCGAACAGTGGCTTGGCCTTGGCTTTCACCACCTGCGGATTGATGCCCTGCTTGCGCAGGTCGGCCTTGACCAGGTTCGCGTTCTTGCTGACCGACTCGCCCTTGATCTTGATGCCGCGCTTGTCGAGGCCGACCCAGGTGAAGGTCTGCATTTCGCTGATCTGCGCGCGGGCTTTGCCGCGCTGGGTGGCGGCGGCTTTCGCCTTGAGTGCTGCGGCGGATGCGGTAGCCATGGCTTAGTCCTTGGTGACGCGGTTGATTTCGGCAAGGCTGACGACGCCTTGTTTGCATTTCATCAGCGCCGACTGGCGCAGGTCGCGGATACCTACGCGTCGCGCCTCCTCGGCGATCTGCAGCGCGCTGCCGCCGGCGAGGACGATCTTCTGGATCTCCTCGCTCATCGGCATGACCTGGTAGATGCCGGTGCGGCCCTTGTAGCCTTCGTTGCAACCAGAACAGCCGCCGGCATCGAACAGTTGCATGCCGGAATCGACGTCGGCCTGGCTGAAGCCTTCCGCGAGCAGTGCAGCCGGGGGAAGCGACAACGGCTTCTTGCAGTCGTGCAGGCGTCGCGCAAGGCGTTGCGCAATGACCAGCGATACCGACGAGGTGATGTTGTACGGCGCGATTCCCATGTTCATCAGGCGCGAGATCGTCTGCGCCGCATCGTTGGTGTGCAGCGTCGACAGCACCATGTGGCCGGTCTGCGCTGCCTTGATCGCAATCTCCGCGGTCTCGAGATCGCGGATTTCGCCGACCATGATCACGTCCGGGTCCTGGCGCAGGAACGAACGCAGCGCAGCCGCAAACGTCATCCCGCGCTTGGTGTTCTGCTGTACCTGGTTGACGCCGGGCAGGCGGATTTCGACCGGATCCTCGACCGTCGAGATGTTGCGGCCTTCGGTGTTGAGGATGTTGAGCGCGGTGTACAGCGACACGGTCTTGCCGGAACCGGTCGGGCCGGTCACCAGCACCATGCCGTACGGTTTCTCGATCGCGTCGAGGAACAGCTTCTTCTGGTCTTCCTCGTAACCGAGCTTCTCGATGCCCATCTTCGCGGCCGAGGCATCAAGGATACGCAGCACGATCTTCTCGCCGAACAGGGTCGGGCACGTACTGACGCGGAAATCGATCGCCTTGGTCTTGGAAAGATTGAGCTTGATGCGACCGTCCTGCGGCACGCGCTTCTCGGCGATGTCGAGCCCGCTCATGACCTTGAGGCGCGAGGAGATGCGCGGGCTGAGCTTGATCGGTGGCGCAGCGACCGCGCGCAGCATGCCGTCCATGCGGTAGCGCACGCGATATGCCGTCTCGTACGGCTCGAAATGGATGTCGGAGGCGCCGCGTTTGATCGCGTCGACCAGTACCTTGTTGATGAACTTCACAACCGGCGCGTCGTCTCCGCCGGTCGCGTCGACGCCGGTCTGTTCCTCGTCGTCGACCGCGCCGAGCTCGAGGTTCTCCAGACCCTCGGAGTCGCCCATGTCGGTGATGTTCTGGCTGGACGACGTCTGTGCCAGTTCGATGGCGCGTTCAAGCTTGCCTTCCTCGACCAGGATCGGTTCGATCAGGTGGTTGGACTGGAACTTGATCTCGTCCAGCGCGCGCAGGTTGGTCGGGTCGGACACGCCGACGAACAGGCGGTTGCCGCGTTTGAACAGCGGCAGCACCTTGTGCTTGGCGATCAGATCCTCGCGCACGATGTTCATCGGCAGCTGCGCGTAATCGATGGACTCGACATCCAGCAGGGGCATGCCGAACTCGGCCGAAGAGGCCATTGCCACTTGTCGGCCCTGTGCGAGGCTGTTGTCGACCAGCCATGTCGCGAGGGGAATCTTCGCCTTCGAGGCATCGTCGACGGCCTTGCGCGCGTCCGCCTCGGCGAGCACGCCGTCGGAAACAAGGCGCCTGGCAATGCCGGAAAGGCCCGCCAACGGCGGCGTATTCATCTGGGTTGCCATAGGAATGCCGTGCAAGTCCCCGTATCTATAGCTGAATCTACCCCAAATACATTGCCGAATGTACTCCCTGCGGGCAGTATAGGGAGGTAGCGCACAGAATACATGCCACGAGACCGGGGGACGCCATGCTTAGCATCATCCTGCCGGCGAAGAACGAGGCCGCAGCCTTGGCCGCTCTGCTGCCAAAGCTTCGGCAGGGGTGGCCGGACGCCGAGATCATCGTGGTCGACGATGGCTCCACCGACGACACCCGCGCCCTAGCGTCGCGAGCCGGCGTGCGCGTGGTCAGCCAGGCCTATTCGATGGGCAACGGTGCTGCGATCAAGCGCGGCACAAGGGAAGCGAACGGTGACACTCTGGTCTTCATGGATGCCGACGGCCAGCACGATCCGGTGCTGATCGAGCGGCTGCTGCGGAGGTTGGACGAGGGGTTCGACATGGTGGTGGGCGCCCGTGACTGGGCCGGCCAAGCAGGGGTCGGGCGGGGGATCGCCAATACTCTATACAACTGGCTTGCATCGCGCATGACCGGCTTTGCGGTCAAGGACCTCACGTCGGGTTTCCGGGCCGTGCGTGCAGACAAGTTTCGCGAATTCCTCCATCTGTTGCCGAACGGCTTCTCGTATCCCACGACGTGCACCATGGCGTTCTTCCGCAGTGCCTATGCCGTCGCGTATGAACCGATTCCGGTCGCACAGCGTATTGGCAGGAGCCACATACGGCCCTTGCGCGATGGGCTGCGTTTCCTGCTGATCATCTTCAAGATTGCCACCCTGTATTCCCCGCTCAAGCTGTTCGTTCCCGTCGCAGTGGCCTTCTTCATGGCCGGCTTGTCCTACTACGGTTACACGTTCGCCTTCGAACACAGGTTCACGAACATGAGCGCGTTGCTGCTGAGCGCGGCGGTTATCATCTTCCTGATCGGATTGATCTCCGAACAAATCACTTCGTTGACGTATCGTCGCGCCGGCTGATGGAAGGCGCTGAGACAGCAGAGCCCCATACGGCGGAAATGTTTCGGATTCTTTTCGTCAGCACTTCATATCCCCAGGATGCATCGGACTGGCGCGGGGTCTTCATGGCGCACATCAGTGCCGCGCTCGCGCGCCAGCCAGAGATCAGGTTGATCCAGTGGGCGCCGCCTGGACAGACCGATTCACGCGTCGAAATCGGCACGACATCGACTGACGCAGCTTGGTTGTCCCGATTGATGCGGGATGGAGGCATATCGCATCGCCTGAGGACCCATTTGGTTTCAGGCGTGTTCGCGGCGATTCAATTGTTGCTTCGATTGCGTTCGGCATATCTCAGATACCCCGACATCAACCTGTACCACATCAACTGGCTTCAGCCCGCGCTGCCGTTGCCCGCGAATGGAAAGCCCGTGCTCGTCACGGTATTGGGCAATGACATGCGCCTGCTTCGACTGCCATTGATGCGCTCCTTGCTTCGGCGGGTGCTGCGCAACAGGCGCGCCGTGCTTTGCCCGAACGCGACCTGGATGGAGCCGCAATTGCGTGAAGAATTCGGCGATTTGGCCGAGGTCGTGCCGGTACCGTTCGGCATCGACCCTCGCTGGTACGCCATTCATCGCGATCCGTGCCGTTGTCCCTGCTGGCTGGTGGTCACGCGACTGACGGCCGACAAGCTCGGTCCATTGTTCGAATGGTCGGCTCCGCTGTTCGAAGAGGGTCGTCGTGAGTTGCACCTGTTCGGTCCGATGCAGGAACAGGTCGCGATCCCTCCATGGGTCCGCTATCACGGCTCGGCGACGCCGGAAGAACTCGCACGCGACTGGTTTCCGCGAGCGCACGGGCTGATAACCTTGAGTAGGCACGCTGAAGGGCGCCCTCAGGTCGTGCTCGAAGCGATGGCTGCAGGATTGCCCGTCGTGGCTTCCCGAATCCCCGCGCACGTGGACCTCGTCGATGCACTTTCGGGATGCGTGTGCGGGGAACGCGGTGAATTTGCCAGCGCGATTGCTCTCCTCGAAGACGACGCGACAAATCGTGCGTTCGGCCTGCATGCCCGCGAACGCGTTAGACGCGAGTTCGGTACGTGGGATGATTGCGCAGCGAGGTTCATTGCGCTGTATCGGCGATTGACCCATGCAGGATAGAGTCCAAAACGTCCTCGTACTCGGCGCTGGCGGCTTCATCGGTCGCGCCCTGGTCGAGTCGTTGGCACATTCCGGCCATCATGTTCTCGCCGCCACCCGCCGCCCGACCACGTTCCGAGACGAACGGGTTGTGAACAGGGTTTCGGAGTTCTCCTGCGTCGGCGATTTCCTTCCCTTGCTCGGCGAAATCGATTGCGTAATTCACGCGGCTTCCACGAGCACCCCAGGAAGCAGTGCCGCGCGCCCGCAACTGGACGGCAACCTCAGGTCGACTCTTGGCCTGCTGGAGGCACTGCAGGAATTTCCCGCCAGCCGGCTCATGTATATTTCCTCAGGCGGCAGCCTCTACGGCGATGCGGAAAAGCCAATGACAGAAGAGGCGCCGCTGAGGCCACGTTCCTACCACGCTGCGGGCAAGATTGCCGCGGAATACTTCGTTCGGGCCTGGGCCCATCAATATTCCGGCACGGCGATCATCTTGCGGCCGTCCAACATCTATGGGCCAGGGCAAAAGCCGGGTTTCGGTTTTGGTGTCATTCCGACGGCCTTGCATTGCGTGCTTGAGGGAGCGCCCTTCATGATGCTTGGGGACGGTCGTTCGATTCGCGACTATCTGTACATCGAAGATTTCATCGAACTTTGCAGGGCCGCGCTTTCGGCGCGGCTCGGCGAAGGCGTTCACCTCTATAACGTCGCCTCCGGTACTGCGCTGGAATTGCGCTCGCTGCTCCAGCGGATCGACATCGTTACCGGGGTTCCGTTACGCACCGTCCCACGTGCCGCAAGAACGGTGGATGTCCGCACGATCATGCTCGACTGCACGGCCGCCAGGGATGCGTTCGACTGGGCGCCGCATATGGATCTGGACGAAGGCCTGCGTCGCACCTGGTCATGGATCCAGAATCGGGAATGACTGCCGATGCACCGGTCGTCGCGATCTGCATCGCCAACTATAACGGCGAGAAGTTGCTTCCTGATTGCATCGAATCGGTGCTTGCGCAGGTCTGCGACGCGCGCATAGAGATCATTGTTCATGACGACGCCTCGAACGACGGTTCGCTGGCGCAGCTCGCGGCGCGCTATCCGCAGGCAAGGGTGATCGCATCGCCGGACAATGTCGGCTTTTGCGTCGCGAACAACCGCATGGCCGAGATCGCGCACGGCGACTACCTGCTGCTGCTCAACAACGACGCTGCGCTGCTGCCTGGCGCGTTGCAGGCGCTGCTGGATGCGGTGAGGGAGGGTGGCGAAGACGCGATCCTGACCTTGGCGCAGCACGATTGGGAAACGGGCGCGCTGGTGGATCGGGGCTGTCTGCTCGATCCGTTCTACAACCCGGTCCCGAATATCGACCCGCGGCGTGTCGACATCGCATACGTGATCGGAGCCTGCCTATGGATCCCCAGGCCATTGTGGCGCGAACTCGGTGGCTTCCCAGAATGGTTCGGCTCGCTCGCCGAAGACATGTACCTGTGCTGCGCGGCGCGCCTGCGAGGTGTCCCGGTCCGCTGCGTCGATGGTCGCTACCGTCATCGGCAAGGGGCGAGTTTCGGCGGCAATCGGGTCGGCAGTGGCGGACTGCAGACTACCTACAGGCGCAGGTTCCTTAGCGAGCGCAACAAGACCGCGACGATGGTCGTGTGCACGCCCACGCTGCTTGTATGGCTGCTGCTGGTCGTGCACGCTGCCCTGCTGATGGCTGAGGGGCTTGCCATGACCGTACTGCGAATGGATGCAGGCATCTGGAGCAAGATCTACGGGCCCGCGTTGAGCTACGCCCTTCGCGCGCCGTTTGTGCTCCGGCAGGAGCGACGTGACCTGCAAGGCGTGCGACGCGTCGGCTTGCGCACCTATTTGAATGTATTTGTCCGGATGCCGCACAAGCTGCGCATGCTCTACCGGTATGGTGTACCGAAGGTGCGCTGATACCGGGGTCCGTCAGCGCACGAACAAGAAGCCGTGGTTCTCGAACTGTGGCAAGTGGCCAAAACTTCCGAAGTTCTTTTTGAATTCGAGCCGATAGCCAAGCGCGCCCGCCTTCGCTTCGAGCGCGGCATCGCTGATGCCCCATTGCCAGACGTGGTGTACGTCCCGCCAGACTCGCCCCCCGTGATCAGGGTGCGGTTGGTCAAGCTTGCGGAACAGGTCGGCATAGATCGGGTGGCTGCGCTTGTGGGGTACGTTGCGAAAGTACTCCTCCTCGCCGAGATCTAGCAGGCGCACGATCTCGCCGGGGCCGGTCCATTGCTGGTTGTAGATCATCAAGCAACGTGCCTGCCCGTACATCGCCAGCACTTCGTCCCAATTCGGGCGCACCTGATGCAGCAGTACGTCGAAGAAGAACACCGCGTCCACCGCGCCAACCCGCACAGCGACCGCTGGATCGCCGAAGTTGCCGCGCACCAACTCAAGTTGCGGGTACTTCTTCGCGCGCTCGGTCACGGCAGCAGTCGGGTGGGTGTCGACCAGCATTCCACGGACCTGCGGGAAACGATCGAGAGCATGGAAGGTGTAGCCGCCTTCGACGCCCCATACTCCGCCCAAGTCGGCGAACGAGGTCACGCCATATTTGGCGAACGCCGCGTCGATCATCTCCAGCTTGGCCGGGACGAGTGGGTTTGTCCTCCGCCAGGGAAGTCGGATCACGCTGGCACCTCGATGCGCGATAGTGGGGCCAATACTGTAGCAAGTCGGCTATTCGCGTGGCGCGGCGGCGAACAACATGGTCTCTTCGGCGTGGATTGTGAAATGCTCAAGATAGAAGCGGTAGCCAAGTCCCAGTCCGTCGATCCAGCGTGCGATCTGCCAAAAGTGTTCGAGCCGATGGTAGACGCTGATCGCGAGCTTCGGCCGGTGACGGCGGATCGTAGCCTCGGCGCCTTGGAGCGCGCTGAGCTCGGCACCCTCGATGTCCATCTTGATGAAGTCCACGTGCGCAAGGTGTTCACGTTCGCTTAGCATGTCTATCGTGTCTGTGGTGACGGTTCCGCGTCCATTCCTGGCCGGGACCAACCGGGTGTTCGGCCCGCTACCGGCGACATCCAGCTCAATGCCTGAGACTGACCAAATCGGGTGTCGGATGATATGGATACGCGCGGCAAGTTCGGGATTGAGTTGGAGGTTGTGATTGAACACCCGCAAGTTCTCCTCCCCGAATTCGTAGGACCACACCGCACCGCATGACCCTGCGCGCAACGCAAAATACAGCGCCGAGTCGCCCCAGCAGCCTCCGGCGTCTATCACAATATCGTCGCTCTCGACCTCGATCACGATGCCATCCCGGTTGAAGCGGTATTGCTGCAGCGAGAACGCATTGAGTACGTTGAGGAGGTGGCCGCGCAGTCTCACCGGGATGCCGCTTGGTTCGAGATCGTAGTCGTCGAGTATCTCGCCGCTAGGTAGGAGATGACTGGCCTTTTTGCGAAGCAAGTCGCGCTCGATTTCCTTGGCGGCGTCCCAGAAATACGGGTTATTCAGCGGCAGTCGCACATGCCGGCTGCCGAGCGCGCGGAAGGCGAGAACGCGCAGCAGCAAGTCACGCGAGGCTTCGTCTTCCAGCCGGTCGTATATCCACTGCAGCTCGCTCGAATGCGCGATGATGCGCATCGCACGCCATGCGGAGCGGACGCGCTCGCCTCCGTACCTGCGCGCATACCATCGCCATTTCGAGGAACCGACAATCCCGAGCGGAAAGCGGTAGTGGTCGAAATTACCCTCTTGCTCGGAGCGCCAGTCTTGGCGCAACCGGGCCACGAAGGCTTTGCGGAACGTGGCTTGGTCGGTCATCGCGATCATGGTAGCAGACGGCATCTGTGCTCATCAGCGACGATACATCACCAAGGTGCGACGGCCGTTTGTCTTGCGAGTTGTGTAACTCAAGGCTTCCTTGGCAATCATGCGCGCGACCGACGCCATGACCAACAGAGCAGTGCGGACAGTTCCGTATGGCGACGCCGCGAAGACGCGCGGCATCCAGTCGAGCACCAGCCCGGCGCGGCGTGTCCGCATGCTGCGGAATATCACGCGGCGCAGGAAGTCGGCGATGCCCTCTGCGAAAATTGCGTCACTCACGCGTTCGCGCGGCACGTCGAGAATGGCCTCCCAGTAGAGTCGACGGATGGCATCGTTCGCTCCGGCCAAGGACGAGCCCTGCGAGCCGACACGGTAGGCGACCAACGCTTGTCCCAAATGCACGAGCAGACCGCTGCGCGCGAGGCGCAGGTGCACAAGGTAATCTAGCAGCGGTCCGTCCCCGGCCAGCACTGGCGCCAAGAGGTCGGTACGAAAGAGCATCGAGCTACTGTTGAGGAAGTTGCCGCGCCGCAACAACTCGCCGAGATCGAACTGCGCGTCGCCGACGTCATTGAACACGCCGAGCGGACTGCCATCCTCGCGGACCGTCAGTGCGTTGGTGTAAACCGCAGCGACATCCAGTCGTCCTTCGATGCGAGCCAACTGCGCCTTGAGCTTCCCAGGGAGCCACCAGTCGTCGCCATCGAGGTATGCGATGTAGCGCGCGCGCGCGCGGGTCAGGGCCTGGCGGAAATTCTCGGAGCCGCCGAGACGCTGCGGGTGCCGGACGTGGGTGACGAATGACGGGTTCGCGGCCGCCATATCGGCGAGGATATCGCTGGTGCCGTCGTCCGAGGCATCGTCGAAGATCGTCACGTGCAGGCTGACGTCACCGACTTGCCCGATCACGCTCTCGATGCATTGCCGGATGTAGCGCACGTGATTGCAGGCCAGTACGACGACCGCGACAGTGGGGTCGGTCATGGTGGTGTCCTTGCGCCGTCCACCCCCTCCTCATACCTGACCCGTCGGAACAGCGTAAGCACGTCCATTGCCGCGTCGATGCGCAGCAGATACGCCGTGAGTGCATAAAATGCAGCACCGAAGGCAGTGAGCACTACTAGCTTTAGCGGCGCGGGCGCCTCCCAGAGCCTGTCGAACGCGAAAACCAGCAATGCCATGGACAGCCCGATCACAAATGCCGGTGTGGCATCCCGTAGTTGGCGGCCCGCGCCATAGTCGACCAGCGGGGCGGTGAATCGCGTCATCAACAGGTAGGAGATGATGCTGTAGGCGACCTGGCTCCACGCGATCCCGATGAGGCCAAACCGCGCGCAGGCGACCATCAGCAAGACGCCGATCAACTTCTTCGCAATTTCTATGCGGAATAGCAGCTGGGCTTGTCCGTGCGCGATCAGCGCGTAAGCGTTGATCATGTGCAGTGGTGTGAGCAGTGCGGCCACGCACAGCACGCTCAGCACCGGTGCAGCTGGAAGCCATTGCTCACCGAAGACGGTGCGTACGAATTGCGTCGAAAGGACGGCCATGCCGAGCATCATCGGCACGTTCACCAGCATCATGCTGCGCACACCGAATTGCTTGCCGCGCCGAAGAATCGCCGGGTCACCGGTTGTCGCCGAGAACATCGGGAATACCACGCGCCCAAAAACGCCGCTGAGAAAGCCGCCAGGCAACTGTACGGTCGTGTCGGCGTTGCCGTAGTAACCAAGCTCCCGTGGGCCGAAGAGTTTGCCGATCACGAGTGTATACAGCCGCATGTAGGCGACGTCGAGCAGGTTCGCGGCCATGTGGTAGCCGCCAAACGAAAAGAGCCTGCGCGCCGAGCGCATGCTGAACGTCAATGCGGGTCGCCAGCGACCAGTTGCCCAGAGCAGCAGGGTTGTCACGCCGGTGGTTGCGACAATCTGGGCCGCGAGTGCCCATACGCCGCGTCCATGGAGTGCCATCGCGATCGCGAGCATCCCCGAAGCCGTTGCAGCGACGGCGCCGATCAGCATTTGTCTCCGGAATTCCAGTTGCTTGCGCAGCAGGGTCAGGTGGATCGCACCGAGCGCGCCGAGGAACACATTGAGCGCCATCAGTTGCATCAGCGGCCCGAGCAACGGCACTCTGTAGAACGCTGCAATCGCGGGCGCGAGCAACAAAAGTGCGGCGGCGGCGAGGACTCCGACACCGAGATTGCTCCAGAACGCGGTCGATTCGTCGACATGGTCGACATCCTGGCGCTGTATCAGCGCAGCTGACAAACCCCCATCCACCAGAACGCCTGCGACCGCCGTGAACAGACCCAGCAATGCGACTGTTCCGAAGTCGCTGGGCGTGAGCATGCGCGTGAGCGCGACCGAAACCGCGAACTGCAGCCCTTGCCGCAGCAGGATGTCGGCGCCGCTCCAAAGCGTAGCGTTGAACGCGCGCTTCTTCAGCATGGTCCCTCAGCGGGCGTTCGGGCCGGATTCGCAGAGCAGAAAGATGCTCGCGCACAAGTCGGGATACTGCTGACCGAGCATGTAGCAGCCGTCAAGGTATTGCGGAGAGACAATGTCGGTCTGAAGCAGTCGATCCCACTGGAAGTTGGCAAATGCCTTGAAGAATATTCCGCTGCGCTGGATTACCCGCAACCCCGACCGGACGGCATCGCGCTCGAGCGTGTCGAGTGCGTAAGTAATCCGGTGACCATGCTCGGCTTCAGCCGGCATTACCGCGGCGTTGTGGTCTATGAGTCCCATCTTCACGGCGATCTGGCGAGAAGGCGCGTTGGCGTTCGGACAAACCAGGAACAGGCGGCCGTTGTCGGCCAGCCATTCATCGTTGATCCGCCTCAACGTGGCGATCGGGTCATCCACGTGCTCAAGCACATGGGTGAGCACGATATTGTCGTAGCGTCGTGGCAACTGCACAGTCTCAAAACGCGCGTGGATAAAGGCGGCCTTGCCGCCGAGGCGCTCGCGTGCAATGGCGAGTGCCTCGTCCGACGCCTCGACGCAGGTAATGTCGTCGAAGAGCGGCACCAGGCGCGTGGTGAAGTCGCCCCTGTAGCTGCCCAGCTCCAGCAGGCTGCCACGACGGAAGAAGGGCTGGAACGAACGCAGCATGTAGTGATGCATCACGTCGAAGTCGAAGCCGTAGGCATACTTGTGTTCGACAGCATCTCGGCCTTCGACGTTGTAATTGCGCGACGTGCTCATCGGACTGCTCCCGCCAGGTTGCGCTGCATGAGTATCTGCTCGCCTTCGACGCGGCAAGCGTGGAAGCCATGTTTTTCGTAGAGCCGTCGCGCCGCGACGCTGCTGCTGCCGACGTAAAGTTGGATGCGAGCGAGGCCGGTAATGCTGGCACGCTCCAGCGCCCACGTTAGCAGCGAGGAGGCAATGCCGTGGCCGAGGAAGCCATCTTCAACGCTGACGTTGCTCACGAACGCCGTATCGTCGGCGCCGTCGAGGTAGGCCGCGACCAAGCCGACGAGTTGGTCGTCGGCCCAAGCCTCGAAACGGTGGGCTCGCTCGCAGAGTCGGTGTGCGTAAGCGGAAAGTTCGACGCGTCCAGACAGCGGCGGCTCGAAGCGTGCATCGCAACGTGCGAGGTGGGCGAGTATTTCAGCCTCGCTGGCGCTATTCTCGGCCTGCGTCCAGCACGGCGCCGTCATTTCAGGACCGCCACGCCGAAGCCGTCGCGACCGAAGGCGTTGCCGTTGTAGAGCAGGTGGGCACGCCCCTCGCATTCGAACAGGTGGGGGTAGCACATCATTTCCGAGTCCCATCCGCTGGCCGACACGTCGATGCCGAGGTCTTCATCGGCGCGCTGCCAATTCCACAGGTCATCAGACCAGGCGTGGCCGAGTCGATAGCCGCGTGCGCTGTTGCTGCGGAAGTCGAAGGACTGACGGTAGCAGAAGACCATGTGCCAGCTTTCGCCTATGCGTAGCACGCTCGGCAGTGCTTGGCTTTCGTCCCGACCAAGGCGATCGGCGATGATCTGGCGGGCCTCCTCCTTCCGCCACGACACGCCATCGGCGGAGGTCGCGTGACCGATCTTGTAGGTGCGATCCGGGGCTGCGCCCGGGGCGAAGAATTTCCAGCCGGTACCAAAGATGTACCACATGTGGAACACGCCCTCGTGCACGCGCACGAAGCCGTCGCCGACCAGGCAGGGCTCGTGTAGCGAGGCAGACAATACCGGGCCATTGCCGATGCGCTCGAAGGTCTCGCCGCCGTCGCGGCTCTCGACCAGTCCAATGCCCGTTTCCACCGACACCGAGATGCGACGACTCCAGCCGGTAGTGTAGGCAAGGATGCGCCCTTCGTGCCGCAGTGGGCTGAGCGGGAAGATGCCGTGCTCGTCGAAGCAGCCAAGCTGGCCGCGCGTCATTGCGACCGCCGGCGCGATCCTGAGAACGTGGCGGAACGACGTATCGAAATCCGCCCACGCGACATGACTGACGTACATGCCGCTGGGCTCGCGTTCGCGCGAGGAAAAATAGATGCGCACGAAGTCGTCGTAGACCAGAGCCTGCGGTGATTGCGCAAAACCGGAACAGCGGCCCGGGAGAATATGCCGCGTCGGATCGAAGATTCTGCCCAACTTCGTCCAGTTCAAGCGACGCTCCTGGTGTTCATCGGTCGGCGTGTCAATCCAGCGTGCCATCGAGGTGGGCGAGGCCAAACCCCCAGCGGCCGACCTGGTTGCCGAGATAGAACATGTAGAAGCTACCGTCCAGTTCGAACACATGCGGATAGCTCACCATTTCGGAATCCCAGCCGTCGATGGAAACGTCGAGTCCGGCACGCTCGTCCTCGCGCCTCCAGTGCAGCAGGTCGTCCGATGACGCGTAGCCGATGCGGTACCCTCGCGCGCGGTTGCGGTAGTCGGTGCCGTGCCGGTAGCAGAAGAACATGTGGAAGCGCTTGCGGCCGCGGAACACATCCGGGCTGGCCTGCGCCTCGTCATCGCCGAGGCGCGCGGGAATCAGATCCTTGCCGGATTTGGTCCAGGCGACGCCGTCGGGCGAGTTTGCACTGCGAATGCGATAGACGGGTTCCGGGCGGCTGCCATCGAGGAGCCATTTTCGGCCAGCGATGTAGAACAGGTGCCAGTCTGCGTCCCAACGGCGCACCTTGGGACCGCTCAGCACGAATGGCTCGTCTGGCGAATATCCAAGCACCGGGCCGGGACCGGCTTTCGTGAAGCTGCGCCCGCCGTCCTCGCTGTAGGCAAGGCCGATTGCGGTATTGAACGGCACGGACCCGCAGCGAGTCCAGCCGGCGTAGTAGGCTGCAAGTCGTCCTTGGTCGCGCACGACCGACACGGGATAGGTGCCGAACTCATCGAAAGTACCTATGTCGCCCAACGGCAGGATCGGCTGTTCCGCCACGTCCAAAATCCGGGTGAGGTCGCGACGATCCAGGTCCACCCATGCCGATCGGCTTGAGTACTGGCCGTCGGCATCGGCCGGCGGCCGGCACGAGAAATATACGCGCACGCGGTCCCCGAGCACCAAGGTCGCCGGCGCTTGTGCGAACTCCTTCATCCACGGCCTGTCGGGTACGTCCTGCGGATTGAAGATGCGGCCGAGCTTTTTCCAGAGGTACATGGTTCGATCCGTCACGCTGCGGCCTCAGACCAGATCGTACTGGCCGAGCAGGCCGCTGGCGATCGACTCTGGCGCATTGAACATCATCACGTCCAGGATCGACAGCCAGGGCACGAACGGTTGACCGAACTGGGGATAGTCGCAAGGGCGCGATTGCAGGAAGTGCAGGTCGATGCCGTGCTCGGCGAACGCATCGCGCGAGTACAGATCGCGTCCGCCGATCGCGTTGATGTAGGTGTTCGCACCGAGGCGGCGGCAAATCGCCATCACCCGGTCCTGACCCTGCAGTCCGTGGTCGATTTCCAGCGCCGAGGAGACCAACAGCGGGGTGCCGATGCCCAGCCTGCCGCAGACAACGATGAGCGCGTGGTAGATGAAATCGAACAGGTTGTCCCCGTGGTGTTCGATGATTTGCCGCAATAGCGGCATGACTTCGTCGAAATAGGGCGCGCGCCGATACGCCTCGGCAAGGCGGTTGAGCAGCTTCGCACGGTCGAATCCGGGGGCAAGTCTGCGCTCGCGTACGTCGAGCGCATCGCTGGCCTTCTGCAACGGCAGCGAGAACACTTCGTCATGGCCACCGGACAGGAAGCGATTGCGGTTGATCCAACCCTTCTTGGTGTACTTGATGTTGTCATAGACCACGAACCGATCGACCGCTGCGATCAACTGGAAATAGCCGATATAAGGCAGGAAGTACGGCTGCATGATCGCGACCTTCATCGAAGCCCCCGTCGCAGGGCCGGCACGCTCACGCGTCGCACAGCGCGCGGCAGACTGCCGCGATCGTGTCGATCGCGCCGTCGGCCAGCGTCGTGCCGTTGGGGAGGACGACCACTCGTGAGGCGACGTCAGTGGTGTGAGGCAGCATCAGGCGCGCGTGCGGAAACAAGTCCCGGTAAGGCTTCATGCCGTGGCAGCCCGGCCAGAAATACCTGCGCACCAGGATGTTTTCGGCTTGCAGTGCCGCGACCAGCTCGTCCCGCGATGCGGGATAGGCGTCGCTGACCTCCATCACGACATAGTGATGGCTGTTGAGCTCGGCCGGATCATAGGCCAGCACCTTGATTCCCTTGATGCCGGCCAGCGCCTCGACATAGGCGGCGTGATGTTCACGATTGCTCGCAACAACAGACTCGAACGCGGCCAGGTTCGCCAACCCCATTGCGGCGCATACCTCGATCATCTTGCCGTTGGTGCCTGGGTGGATGACGTTGTCGTAGCCTTGGAAACCGAAGTTGCGCATCAAGCGCATCGTCTCGGCGAGCGCATCGTCGTTGGTGACGACTGCCCCGCCTTCCATGGTGTTGAACGCCTTCGTGGCGTGAAAGCTCAGTACCTCGCAGCTGCCAAAGCGGCCGATGCTCCGCCCTCCGTGCGTGCTGCCGAAAGCGTGAGCCGCGTCGAACATCAGTTTTAGGCCATGTTCTTCGGCGAGGGTTTGCAATTCACCGACCGGTGCGGCGCGTCCCCACAGATGCACACCGATGATCCCGCTGGTGCGCGGCGTGATCATGCGTCGGACGGCGTCGGGATCGAGGTTGTGCGTGGCCGGATCGATGTCGGCGAATACCGGCGTGATGCCTTGCCAGTACAACGCATGCGCCGTGGCGACAAATGTCCACGAGGGGACGATGACTTCTCCGTCCAAGCCCAGCGCTCGGATGGCTATTTCCAGCGCTATGGTGCCATTGCACATCGCGATGCAGTGCTTTACGCCGAGGCGATCGGCGACTTTGTGCTCGAATTCCTGCACCAGCGGTCCATGGTTCGTCAGCCACTGGTTGTCGAGGATGCGTTCGACGTGCCGGAGGAAGCTGGAGCGATCGCTGATATTGGGGCGACCGACATGAAGGGGTTCGGCGAAAGCAGGTTGCGCGCCATGGATGGCGAGATCCGCCTTGGTGCGGATGGATTTGTTCGGCAAGCGATCGCTGTGCATGGGTTATCCGGCGCGAATGGTCTGAACCCGGCTAGGATTTTGCGGGCTCGTTGCCCGATCGCGCCATCACCTCGATCTGCCGGCCGACCTGCTCGATGGCCTGGTCGTGGATGTGGGCCTTGTCGAGCTCCTTCGCCTTCCCGAGGTATTCAGCTGCCTTCTCGCGATCTCCGACAGCGACCGCGATCTGCGCCAGATTAAGCGGGAAGTAGGGATTCGTCGGTTCGGCGGCGCTTGCAGCGATGGTCAGGCGAATGGCCTCCTGCTGGTCATGCAGGATATTGAACTGATACGCGCCGTAATTGTTCAACATCATTGCCCGAACCGTCGGGCTCCAGTAGGGATTCGCGAGGGCCGCATTGAAGAGGATGGCCATGTCCGAAGGCGAAAGGCCGAGTTTGCCCTCCGATCCGGCCACGATGAATTGCAGGAAAGGACTGGCCTGTTCGTTGGATTCGACATTGCGCAGCCTCACCGCGAGATCTGCGATTTCCGCTGGCGTCGCGGGCGCGGTATCGCCACGTAGAAGCAGGATCGCGATGCTTGGAAAAACCTGGCGTGGATCGAGATCCGCTGCCCGCCTGAAGTGCTCGATCGCCTGCGGCTGGATCGCCGCCGAGTTGCCGGCCTTCGCGCCAGCGACCGCAAGCGCGCGTCCTGCCTCGTAGTGCGAGCGGGAAGACAGCGGGTGGTGGGAAACATCCGCCAGGGCGAGTGAGAGAGGGCTGCCCCACGCATTGGACCGGATTGACGTCGTGGCGGTGAGCACGGCAAGGACTAGGGCGCTCGTCACATGCAGCGTGCGCGTCGGCAAGCGCATCGCCGGGCGCGATGCGAACAGGCAGACGGCCGCCAGCAATGGACCCGCCATCGGGAGATAATTGCGGTGCTCGAACACGAGCTCGAGCGGGAAGATCGTCGATTCGAGCGAATGCCCCACGAGGAACCAGGCGACGCCCAGAGCGACGGCCGGCTGGCGCCGCCGCATTCGCCACGCCGTGATGGAGAGCGCTGCGAGGAATGCGATGGACAGGGCAGTCGTCGCAGGCGCAACGATTCCCGACGATACCGCGATGTCATCGTGGTACATGCCCATGAACGAAGGCGCCGGCACGAAGATCCAGAGCAGGTAGTCGCACAGCACGCGCGCCTCCGAGAGCAGTCGCGTGTACAGCGTGAAACCGTTGCGTGAGTAGACAAGAAACTGCGGATGCGTGGCCACGTACGATGCAAACAGCGCAATGGGCAACGCGACGGTGAGCCAGAAGAAGGCGTTCAGCATCCGGCGGTCGCGCAGCGTCCCCTCGAAACGAAAGCAGAACCATTCGATGGCGAGTGCGTATCCGACGATCAGCGCTCCATTTTCCTTGCTGAATACGGCCAGCAGGCCGAACAGGCAAATACTGCTCGTCGCGAGCAGGAGTCCGGTCTCGCCGCGAATCATCCGCAGCCTGCCCTCTGCGTAGCAAAGCAGGCCGGCGAGGATGAACAGGCTCGACAGGAGGTTCATGCGCTGGACGATGTAGAGCACGCTGCTGACATGGAGCGGGTGCAGCAGCCAGACCCCCGCGGCGAAGAGTGCGACCGTCTCGGGACGGACGACGGTTGCCTGCGGCAGCAAGCGCGCGGCGATCCGCTTGATGACGCCGTAGAGCAGCATTCCGTTCAGCAGGTGGATCAGCAGGTTCACCAGCTTGAATGCGAAAGGACTCATGCCGAACGCGTAGACGTTGAGCCCGAAGGTGAACATGCTGAGAGGTCTGCGCAGCATGCCCGCGCCGGTGGTGACCATGACGGCGAGCCAGTCTGGCGCGGCTCCATTCTGGATCGCCTGCAGGGCGGCGTTGTCGACGATGTTCGGGAAGTCGTCGAACAAGAACGACCCACCAAGCCCAGGCAGATACGCGAGCGCGCAGGCGCCACACAGCAGGGCGAGCCAACACCGAGTGTCGGATAGGACGCGGCGCATCTCGAGACCCATGGCGTGCTGTTCCGGCTGGTCGACAGGCCCGATCATAGCCGAGCCGAGCGCGTATCCCGGATTGCCCGCGCAGGATGTGCCCCGCCAAAACCCCTTGCAGGAGACTCCTGCAGCCAGATTAGTACCGGAAGCTGCGAAGTGCCAAGCGGCTGTGTTCCGGCATGCGGACACGCACGGAGCAAAAAAAAGACGCCGCCCGAAGGCGGCGTCCGATCACGCAACAGCAGTGCTGCGATTAGCCGCGGCACATGGCCGGGAGATACTTCTTCGGAATCGTGGAGGCGAGGCACGCCCACTCGAGCACCTGACCCGCCGTCGGGGTCGGGGTCAGCACGTACGTGCCGCCGCCGGCGCCGTACAGGTCCGCCGCGCCCGTCGCGGTGACAGTGATCACGCCAGCGTTCACGGCCAGGCTCGCGATGTACTTGGTCGGATTGCTCGCGCAGCCGGCCGAAGTGATGTTGGCCGGCACGCGGCCACGGTCCTGGTAGTACTCGGCGACCGAGTTCTTGCACGAGTCACCGGCGACGACGAGCTCGGACACCTTGGCGCGGACCATGTAGTCCTGGTACGCCGGCAGCGCGATCGCGGCGAGGATGGCGATGATCGCGACGACGATCATCAGCTCGATGAGCGTGAAGCCCTTCTGCATCTTGTTCATGGTATTTCCTCTGGTATTGGTAAAACGGTTTGCCCCTAGAGCCGCCAACCTTGCCAGGCGGGCCCGCTTCCGCGATCGCTTTTTCGTCCGACGATCGACGGCTCGCAGGGTAGGAGATAGCAGCTTCCGTGCCAAGACCCTGAACCGACGATCAGCTCACGTTATTTTTTGCCTCGGGTTTCGCGATGCGACCGGCGTCTCATACCGGCTATGCATCGGCGCGAAAAATTGTCCAAAGCTGACAATCTTCGCGGCCATGGATGTCACTCATCGGCTGGAATGGCCTGTGGCAGGGATGCCGGATCAAGCGTCGCCTGCCATCGCGCGAACGCCACCAGGTACGCGCGATAGCGGAGTGCCAGCTCGTTTCGGGTCGTTGCATTCCCACCGAATTCCCGGTCCATCGTTTCGACGGACCCGAAATCTCCGGCGCCGATTGCCGCGAGCATCGCGGCGCGCTGCAGCCAATCTCGTGCCGGGGCGGACAGCGATGTTCCATGATCACCCAGCAAGGCCAGGGCATTGCGCTGAAGCACTGGCCAGTCAGCGCGCGCCAGCGAAGCGATGACGTCCAGCAGGTTGCGCACTTGGGGCGATCGTGTCGGGCATTCGATCCAGCGCGGATCGATCCAGACCCCTTCCAGTGATTCCGGGTCGAGATATGGAATCGTCCGACCGGCCATCCGTATGAGCGCGTCCGAGAGCGTGACGTCCGCAGGCGCATCGACCCCGCATCGTGCCGTTGCGCGCAGGTAGGCGATCGCCTCGGCATCCATGGCGTCGCCCGGGCGGGTCGGTAGGCTGCCTTCGCGCAGCGCGTCGGCGACGCGCTTGGCGCGATGTATCTGGCCAGTGTAGGGAAGCAGAGGACTGTCGACGATGCGATCCGCAGGAGGCGCGGGCAAACGCGCGAGCACGCGGCGGTAGGGCAGGTCGATGGTCGGAAGGCCGACCAGGGCCTGTGCCGCGTCCCGCATGAAGCGGGCCGCAGGCGCTTCCAGGGTCAGAAATGGCTGGAAATCCGAATTCGACCGCGTCGACATTGCCGAGAACAGTGGCTCGAGCGAGCGCCTGTCGCCGAGTTGGTGCGCGGAGATGTCGTCGAGGGTGGGGACGTTCACGCGCTCGACGATTTCCTTCATGTCCGCAGCTTGCAGCACATCGGCGTGCGGCGGCTGCACGGGTCCGTCCGCGCGCGCGACGATGATCATGTCGCTGTCGTTGGAGAGGTAGATCCGGTAATCGCCAAAGGATTTCGACAGCGCCTGGACAATGGATGCGACGAGTTCGTCATTGATCTCGTACAGCTGTACCCATTGCACGAAAAGGCCGCCGCGCTCGAGATGACGAGGTATGAAGCGGTAGAACTCCTCGCTGAACAATGTTGCGACGCCGGACACCCAGGGATTGGATGGCTCGGCAAGGATGATGTCGTAGCGCAACCTGTTCGCGGCGAAGTATGTCTTGGCGTCCTCGATGTGTATGTGGGAGCGAGGATCCTTGTAGGCGCGTTCCACGCGCTTGCCGAAGATGTGCGCTCCATCGACCATCGCGGATTCGATCTCGATCGTGTCGACGCGTTGCAGGCGCGGATCCCGCAGCAGGGTGTCCGTAGACATGCCGGAGCCGAATCCGATCACGGCCGCCGTGCGCGGATCCGCATGATGGAGCAGCGGCAGAACAGCCAGCAGCGCCATCGTGACTTCGTCGGGCGACACCTCGTCATCCTTGCCCATGTGGATCGTCGCGTCGGGTTTTCCGTTCGTGATGATTGCGGCCCGACCTGCGTCGTCAGCAACGACGGCGATGCTCGCGGTCTTGCTGTCGCGATAGAAGCGGACATGCTGGCCGTTCGAGTCCGACATTCGCGCTGTGCCGGTGCGATAGACGCCGCCGGCCATCGCGTTCATGTCGAACCGCGCGAGCATCAGGGTGGCGATCAATGCGAGCCCGGAAACGGCCAGGGCTGCCAGGTACGGCGCGTCCATACCATGTCCGGAACCCTTTCTTCGCAAGAGGGCCACGCCGAGAAAGAGATCTCCGGCGGCCGCAAGACTCATCGCCAGCTTGAGTCCGAGCAGCGGCATGAGCAGATGCACCGCGGCGAATACACCGACAATTGCGCCGACTGTGTTGGCCGCGTATATGCGGCCAACGCTCGCTTCGCCGTTGCCGTCCCGCAGCAGTGAGAAGGTGAACAGCGGCAAGGTCATGCCGGCGAAGAATGCGGCCGGCGCCATCAGCACCACGGCGACGGCCGCAGTCGCTGCGTTGTAAAGCGCATAGCCATGGCTACTGCGGGTCAGGGCCTGCACGAGCCAGGCCACCCAGTCGAATGATTTGTCGTAGAGCAGCAGGCTGGCGAGTGCCGCGAGCCCCATCAGGAACTGTACCCAGCCACCGGCACGAAGCGGATCCGCGTAGCCGTCGATTCGGCGGCGGATCCAGAGCCCCCCGAATGCAAGCCCGCCAATGAACGCGGCCAGCATCAGCTCGAATGCGTGCGCCGTGCTGCCGAACGCGAGACTCAGCATGCGTACCCAGCCGATCTCGTAGACGAACGAGGTGGCGCCCGTGATGAACGCGGCAATCAGCAGAAGGCGCGCGGTTCCGCGATTTTGCGGGGCGTCGACATCCGGGCGCTCTGGGGCAGGTGCATGCTGCGAACGCCCGGCAAGCAGGAATGCGGCGATGGCAACGACGAGATTCAACGCGGCGCCGAAACGCATCGCGCCAGGCAGGCCGATTGCGGGCAGCAAGACGAAGGTGGCGATCAATGCGCCCGCGGCGGCGCCGAGGCTGTTGGTGAAGTACAGGCCGCCGAGGATTGCGCCATGGCCCGTGCGCAAGCGACGCATCAGTCCATTGCTCATCAGGGGGAAGGTCGTGCCCAGCAGGATTGCCTGCGGCAGGATCAGCAGCGTGCCAGTGCACCACTTGAAGGCTTGCACGGCCCATTCGCCGGGTATCGCCGGAAACACGCTGTCGTAGGCGAACCCTGTCACGCGGAGATAGATCGGATGGAACAGTACTGCCGCGAATCCGATGGCGAGTTCGATCAACGCATAGGCGCGGAGCAGATTGCGCCAGCGCAGGCTGCGCCGGCTCGCCCACCACGCTCCGATCGCCATGCCGCCCATGAAGATCGCCAGCACGAGACTCTGCGCATAAGCAGCGTGCCCGAGATACAAGCCGAGGTACTGCGACCAAATCGATTGATAGATGAGGCCGGCGCAACCCGAAAGCGCAAATACGATCAGTGCGGCTGGCCCCAGCCAGCGCGACTCGCGATCTCCATGCATCTTGTGGCCTCCGCCTTGAATAGTGCCCGTTGGGCCGCTGCATCCGTCGGCGATCATCACCAGGGATTCGCCGATACGGCGTCGAGCGGCTGTCCCGTCCGCTTGTCGAGCAGCATGGCCAGGTTCGCGCGGCGAGCGTTCAGCGGAAGCCAGACGATGTCCGCGGGATTGCGTTGATGGTCGGAAAGCCACGCGTCGACGATTGGGGCGTTTTCGTCATGCAGCATCTTGAGCTCATCAAGCGACTTCGCCTTTCCCAGAAGCATTTGCGCGACGTCGGCGTAGTCGGCGTAGTACTTCGGCATCACGTCGATATCCTTGCCATGGGATCCCTCCAGCACGAGTTTGTTGCGTTCCTCGACATTCGTCGGCAGCAATGCGCCGATGATGCGTGGACCGGTCCATGGTGCGGAGCGGAATTCGGGGCGCGTCGCCTTGGCGTAATCCGCGTCGGTGATGTCGTTGGCCGCGACGAGCGAGAAGCGGTCGATGTTGGCGACCACGAACGCTGGTCGCGCACGAACGACCACGGACGTACCGTAGAGGAATGCGCACGCCTGCGCGATGGCGATGACGGTGAGATCGAAGCGCATGCCCCATTTGCCGGCGCGGAACACGATCAAGGTGAGCAACGGGCCCAGCACGACGTCGACGCCGAGCAGGAGCAGGACCAGCTTGTCGGCGCCCGCGGCGTGGCTGTAGGGGCGCGGATACCAGACGCCGAAGATCAGCGTCGCGGCGATCAGTCCGATCAAGGCGCTGATCGAGATGTGGATTCCGGCGGCCCTCCAGCGTGACATGAATGCATCTCTGGGCTAGGTAGGTCTGCCAAATATAGGCGAATGGACCCGCAGGAAAAACCGGTGTGCACGTGCGCACGGTGCCAGAGGTCGTCCGCCGGTCGACGGATGGCATCGGCGACAGGCGGGTCGGCAATGCGGGCGATGAATGCGTCTGCGGAGATCCGGCAACGGCCGGACGGCATCCATCGCAGGAGCCTACTCGATGCCGAGCTTCTCGAGCCGATAGCGCAATTGCCGCAGCGTCAACCCGAGCTGCTTGGCGGCCGCCGTGCGGTTCCAGCGCGTGGCCTCGAGCGCCTTCATGATCGCGGCGCGTTCGGTTTCGGCGACCGCTGCGGCGAGGTCGCTCGGGAAGCCTTCGTCTTCCGGCGGTTCGGGGGTGGACGGCACTGCCGCGCCGCGGGAAGGCGCTTCGAAGGATGCGCTCGTCTGTGCGGCACCGGTCGGCGTGTTCGACCATGCGTCCGCGTAGGCCGCCGCCGAGCGCTCGCCCGCGACAAGGCGCAGGTCGCTGGCGCCGATGCTGTTGTTCTCGCACAGCGCGACCGCGCGTTCGAGCACGTTCTCGAGTTCGCGCACATTGCCGGGGAAATCGTAGGCGAGCAGCGACTTCAGCGCTTCCGGTTCGAGCCGCGCCGGTGCGCCGCCACCGTCCTTGGCGAGGCGTTCGAGCACGCGCCCGGCGAGCTTGGGGATGTCCTCGCGGCGGTCGCGCAGCGGCGGAACCTTCAGCTCGATCACGTTGATGCGGTAGAACAGGTCCTGTCTGAACGAGCCGAGCTCGACCAGTCGCGCGAGGTTCTTGTGCGTCGCCGAGAGGATGCGCACGTCGACGCCGACCTCGGCGCGCGCGCCGATCGGGCGCACGGCTTTTTCCTGGATCACGCGCAGCAGCTTCACCTGCATGTGCATCGGCAGTTCCGCGACTTCGTCGAGGAACAGGGTGCCGCCCTGGGCGGCATGGAACAGGCCGTCCTTGTCGGCCTGCGCGCCGGTGAAGCTGCCGCGCTTGTGGCCGAAGAATTCGCTTTCCATGAGTTCCGACGGGATCGCGCCGCAGTTGACCGGCACGAACGGTGCGGCCGCGCGCGGGCCGAGCTCGTGGATCAGGCGCGCGACGAGTTCCTTGCCGGTGCCCGATTCGCCGGCGATGTAGACCGGCGCCTGGCTGCGCGCGACCTTGGCGATCGTCGCGCGCAATTCGTTCATCGGCGCCGAGTCGCCGATCAGCTTGTTGCCGCTGCTCGACTGCTCGGCGCGCTTTTCCTCGGACAGCTTCAGCGCGGTCTGGACCAGCCGGCGCAGCACGCTGATGTCGACCGGCTTGGACACGAAGTCGAACGCGCCGGCCTTCAGCGCGTCGACTGCGGCGTCGACGTTGCCGTACGCGGTGATCATCGCGATCGGCGTTTCCGGGTACTGCGCGGCGACCAGCGCGATGATCTCCTGGCCGGAGCCGTCGGGCAGGCGCATGTCGGTGAAGCACAATGCGTACCGGCGGTCGGCGAGGCGCTGGCGCGCTTCGGCGACAGTCGCGGCTGTCTCGACGATCAGGTCCATCCGGCCGAGCGTCAGCGTCAGCAGCTCGCGGATGTCGCGTTCGTCGTCGATGACCAGTGCGTAGTGCTTGCTCATGCCGTCAGGGTCGGTCGCGCGGGGGCAGGATATCGCGCAAGAGTAATTGGCGTGGCGCGCCAAGGCAAAGGCCGTGCGTTCGCGTCGCGCGGTCCATCAGGCGGACTGCGGCGTGATGCGCGAGGCCAACAGGGTTCCAGCCGGCGTGAGGGTGATGCGGAAACAGGCGCCGCCGCCGGCGACCGGCACGTATTCGAGCGAAGCCTGACTCGCCTCGCTCATCTGCTTGGCGAGGTACAGCCCAAGGCCGGTGCCGTATTCGTGCGTGGTATAGAACGGCTCGAAGATCTGTGCGGCGACTTTCGGCGGGATGCCCGGGCCGCGATCGATGACCTCGAGCAGCGGCGGGCCTTTGTCGACCGCGAGGCGCGCGACCACGCTGACGCGCGCCGGCTGGTTGGGTTGCCGGCCGTAGCGCAGGGCGTTCTGCACGAGGTTCCACATCACCTGCTGCAGGTGTTGCGGATCGACCATTGCTTCCAGCCTGCGGTTGTGGGTCACCGCGCGCAGCTGATCCTGGCCGAGGTCGTTGGACTGCTTGTAGTCCTCGACGAATGCGAGCACCCAGGCGTTCAGGTCGATCGTCTCCGGGCGCGAGCGCTCGCGCCGCGAGAGCTGCAGGATGTTCTCGACGACGTCGTTCGCGCGTGTGCAGTGGTTGTTGATGATGTCGACGAGGCGCTTGTCCTCGGCGTTGAGTTCAGGCGACTCGGCCAGCAACTGCGCCGAATAGCGGATCGCCGCGAGCGGGTTGCGGATCTCGTGCGCGATCGACGCCGACAGGCGACCCAGCGAGGACAGGGTCAGTTCCTCGGCGCGCCGCGACAGCAGCGAGGTGTCGTCGAGGAAGATCAGCACGTTGGTGTCGTCGTTCGGCGCGAGACGGGTGAAACGCGGGATCACCTCGGGCACGTCGTGCGCGAGCGCGACCGCGGTCTGGTCGGACTTGCCGGTATGGCGCCAGTGGTACAGCCGCCGCGACAGTTCCGCCGCGACTGAGCCGAGCTCGCGCTGCCCCGGTGGCGGATTGCCGATCAGGTGCCAGGCGGATTCGTTGATGCGCAGGATGTGGTTGGCGCGGTCGACCAGCAGGACGCCGGTTTTCATGCGCTGGATGATCAGGTCGTTGATCTGCTCCAGGTTGAGCAGGTCGACACCGCGCTGGGCGGCGAGGTCCTCGGCTGCGCGCATGTGGCCGCCGAGGTAGCGCAGCAGGGCCGCGACGATGAAGTAGGCCACCACGATGACGATGACCTCGACTCCGCTCGATGCGGGTCCGCCGGCCATCGAGTCGAACAGATAGGGAACCGTCACGCCGATCGCGGCGATCATCGCGAAGACGTAGGCCCGGTGCGGCAGCAGCAGGGCAGCGATGCCGACGTTCACCAGCAACATCATCGGCACCAGGCTATGCCCGGACAGTGCGATCAGCACGAGCGAGGCGGCGACGATATCGATCAGCAGGGACGAGCTGATCGTGCCGGCGAGGCGCGCGCGCAGCCGTTCCGTGCCGACCAGCAGGGCGATCGCGATGACGATGTAGATGACCGCCGCGACCTGGCCCAGCATCGGCCGCGTCACGCGCACCCATTCGACCGCAAACGGGCTGAACACGAGGCCGGCGTAGACCACGGCTTCGAGGCAGCGGTAGAGATTGAAGAAATAGAGCTCGCGCCGGGTGATGTCGCCCGGAGAGGCAGCCGTGCTTTGCACGTTCGGTCCCGCGGTCACGTTTGTTCCATGTGGCCGGAGTATAGCCTGATGAGGGCTGGGCGCTGGGGCTTGGGGGCTGGGGGTTCGCCGCGCGTCTCGACTGCGCCCGCTACCGCTCGCTGCGCTCAACGCGAACGGGTTGGGGTGCGTTTTGATTTCCCCGTCCCCATCCCCGAGAATAGGCGACCCCGTTTCGCCGGCCTCGCGCCGGCGCGCTCCCCGGATCGTGCTGCCGCGGTGTCCTTCGCGCCGCGCACGCGTCCCTCCGCACAAGGTGCCTGCATGAATTTCCACGAATACCAAGCCAAGGAACTGTTCGCCGAGTACGGCATCCCGGTACCGCCGGGCAAGGTCGCATCGACCCCCGAGCAGGCGGTCGAAGCCGCCCAGGCGCTCGGTGGCGGGCAGTGGATGGTCAAGGCGCAGATCCATGCCGGTGGCCGCGGCAAGGCGGGCGGCGTGAAGTTCTGCAAGTCGGTCGAAGAGGTCAAGGCCGCGGCGGCGGGCATGCTCGGCCGCAAGATGGAAACCTACCAGTCCGGTGGCCGCGCATTGCCGGTCAATCTGGTGCTGGTCACCGACGCGACCGACATCGCCAAAGAGCTGTACCTGTCGATCCTGGTCGATCGCGGCAGCAAGACGGTCTCGTTCATCGCCTCCGCGCAGGGTGGCGTCGACATCGAGCAGGTCGCGCGCGACACCCCGGAAGACATCCACACGATCGAGGTGAACTTCGTCGAGGGCCTGCAGCAGTACCAGTGTCGCAAGCTCGGCTTCGACATGGGCCTCAATGCGAAGCAGGCGAACCAGCTGACCAAGATCATGCTCGGCCTGTACAAGCTGTTCAACGAGAAGGACCTCGCGCTGGTCGAGCTCAACCCGCTCGCGATCGTCGCCTCGGGCGACCTCATGGCGCTCGACGGCAAGGTCAATTCCGACGACAACGCCGAGTTCCGCCATCCGAAGCTGGCCGCGATGCGCGACGAATCGCAGGAAGACGCGGCCGAAGCGGCGGCGATCCGCAACAACCTCAACTACGTCACGATGGACGGCGACATCGGCTGCATGGTCAACGGCGCCGGCCTTGCGATGGCGACGATGGACGTGATCAAGCTCGCCGGCGGCGAGCCGGCGAACTTCCTCGACGTTGGTGGTGGTGCGACCAAGGAGCGCGTGACCGAGGCGTTCAAGCTGATCCTGTCCTCGGACAAGGTGCAGGCGATCCTCGTCAACATCTTCGGCGGCATCGTGCGCTGCGACCTGATCGCCGAAGGCATCATCGCCGCGGTCAAGGAAGTCGGCCTGAAGATTCCGGTCGTCGTGCGCCTGCAGGGCACGAACGTCGAGAAGGGGCGCGAGCTGCTGGCCAATTCCGGCCTCGCGATCACGCCCGCCGACGATCTCAACGACGCCGCGCAGAAGGCCGTCGCTTCGGTCAAGAAAGCGGCATAACAGCGGTGGGCACAAGCCCACCCTACCCATTCTTACAGGGTGGGCCCCGGCCCGCCGTCCTCAAAGGCTTCCCATGAGCGTTTTGGTCAACAAGAACACCAAGGTCATCACCCAGGGCTTCACCGGCCAGCAGGGCACGTTCCATTCCGAGCAGGCGCTCGACTACGGCACCAAGCTGGTCGGAGGCGTGACCCCGGGCAAGGGCGGCAGCACCCACATCGGCCTGCCGGTCTACGACACCGTGCAGGGCGCGGTCGACGACACCGGCGCGGATGCATCGATGATCTTCGTGCCGCCTCCGTTCGCGGCCGATGCGATCCTCGAAGCGGCCGACGCCGGCATCAAGGTCATCGTCGCGATCACCGAGGGCATCCCGGTGCTCGACATGCTGCGCGTGAAGAACGTGCTGCAACAGTACCCGGATACGGTGCTGGTCGGCCCGAACTGTCCCGGCATCATCACGCCGGGCGAATGCAAGATCGGCATCATGCCCGGCCACATCCACAAGCCGGGCAAGGTCGGCATCGTGTCGCGTTCCGGCACGCTGACCTACGAGGCGGTGTTCCAGACCACCAACGTCGGACTCGGCCAGTCGACCTGCATCGGCATCGGCGGCGATCCGATCAACGGCCTCAACTTCATCGATTGCCTCAAGCTGTTCCAGGACGATCCGCAGACCGAAGGCATCATCATGGTCGGCGAGATCGGCGGCAGCGCCGAAGAGGAAGCCGCCGACTTCATCGCCGAGTACGTGACCAAGCCGGTTGTCGCGTTCATCGCCGGCGCCTCCGCCCCGGCCGGCAAGCGCATGGGCCATGCCGGCGCGATCATCTCCGGTGGCAAGGGCACGGCGGCCGCGAAGTTCGAAGCGCTCGAAAAGGCCGGCGTGACGACCGTGAAATCACCGGCCGACCTCGGCAAGACGCTCGCGGCGAAGATGAAGTGATCCACCGCTTGCCCGGCTGACACGACGAGGCCGCGGAGCGATCCGCGGCCTTTTTGACGTCCAGGGATGGACCGACCGGCCGACAAATGCTCCGGGCATTTGCTGCCCCGTCCGACATTCCTTTGGCCCGGTGCGCTGGCATCGCGGGCATCGGCGCAAGGAGCATCGCGGCTTCCGCCGCTCGCACCGGGCCGCTGCTGCGCTTGTGGGAGCGGCGGAAGCCGCGATGCTCTTCGCCCGGCCCGGTGCCATCACCGCCCCCCTCCAGGCGACGGCGTTTGCCGGGCGATGTAATCGCCGGCACGAAACGACGTAGGATGCACCCAGCGTCGCCATGCCAGGGGAGAGAACATGCGCCGTCGCCTCGTTTTGCTGTTCGCTGTCGCGTGTTGCGCGGTCGCTTCCGCGCAGATCCTGCCGCAGGACCCGAACGACGACGGCGTGCCGTCGGTCACCGATCCGTCCGTGCCGCTCAGCTACGTCGGCAACGACGGCAGCGTGTCGATCGGCGTCAATCGAGAAGGACAAACCGAAGGCCAGCTGCTCGGGGTTTTCGCGCGCAACAACGCACGCGCCCTCGTGGGCCAGATCTGGTGGGATCGCGCCGGCGCCGGCGGCGCGCAGGCCGACTTCAACTGGCTCTGGGGCGGTGACCCGATCGCTGCGCGCGAGCATCCCGACCGGGCGACGGTCAGTCGCCTCAGCTTCGCGCTCGACCAGAATGCCCAACACGACCGCAAGGCGACGCTCGGCTTCGGCGTCGAGCGGCGCGACTACTCGATCGAGGCCTGGCTCGCGCACGGGGTCAGCGGCGCGCGCGCGGCCGGCCACGCCTTGCATGACGATCTCGCCCAGCTGGGCGGCAGCGACGACATCGGCGCCTACACCCAGGTCGAGACCACAACCACCGACACGCTGTTCGAGAGCAAGGCGTACGGCACCGAAATCGGCGTGCAGTTCGGCCATGTGTTCGAGCCCATGGCGATGCGCGTGCACGGCGGTGCCAGCACGGCCGATGGTGACGGCGCGCGCGCAACGACGTTCTCGCTCGGCCTCGACACGCCGCTCGGCACGCGTGGCTGGGGCCTGTCCGCTCTCGCGGAGCATGTCGCGCGCAGCGGCGGCGCCGGCAGTGGCAGTGATGATCGCCTGTCGGTTTTCCTGCGTTACGAATTCGGTCGCAGCAGTTCGTTCGCACCGACCGCGCAGTTGCAGGATCCGGCCTGGATCACGCGCTCGCTTGCGCGACCGTCGAGCGCGCACCCGCGCACGGTCGAAAGCTATCGCCGCACCCGCTCGCAGACGGTATCGGTGACGCGTGGTCCGCGCCAGTACACCAACCATTTCCCGATTGCGCAGGCCGACGGCGCGAGCACGCCCCCCGGCGTCGCCGTGACGATCAACGTGGTCGCGAATGACACCGATGCCGACGGCGATGCGCTCAGCGTGAGCGCGGTGACGCCGCCGGCGCACGGCAGCGCGGTCGCGTCCGGCGGGAACATCGTCTACACGCCGGTAGGCGGCTTCAGCGGCGCCGACGCATTCGCCTACACGGTCAGCGACGGTCGCGGCGGCAGCGCGAGCGCCAACGTGGCGGTGAGCGTCGGTGGGGGGCCTTCGAACCAGCCGCCGGTCGCGCGCGACGACAGCGCCGCGACTTCATTCGGCCAGACGGTGAGGATCAACGTGCTGGCGAACGACAGCGATCCGGACGGCGATCCGCTCGTGATCGCGAGCGTCGGCGCGCCGGCGCACGGCACCGCGAGCATTTCCGGGCAGAGCATCCTCTACGTGCCGACGCCCGGCTACATCGGCCCGGACCTCTTCACCTACACCATCGAGGACGGCCAGGGCGGCAGCGCGACCGCGACGGTGACGATCACGGTCGCCGCGCAGCCGAACCGCAACCCGGCCGCGCGCCCGGACGCGGCCACCGTCACGACCGGCCAGATCGTCACCATCGACGTGCTCGCGAACGACAACGACGTCGACGGTGACGCGCTGACCGTGATCGCACTGGGTGCGCCACAGCACGGCGCGGTCGCGATCTTCGGCAACCAGGTCCAGTACGCGAGCGTGGCCGGTTACGCTGGCCCGGACTCCTTCACGTACACGATCAGCGACGGCCGTGGCGGCAATGCCAGCGCGACCGTCACGATCAACGTGGTGCCACTGCCGAACCGGCCACCGGTCGCCGTCAACGACAATGCGTCCACCACGTTTGCCGCATCGGTCGCGATCGCGGTGCTGGCGAACGACAGCGATCCGGACGGTGATCCACTGACGATCACCGCGACGACGCCGCCGACGTTCGGCACGATCGTGGTGGCGGGTGGGTCGATCACCTATACCGCGAACGCGGCCGGCACCGTCGGCGTCGACACGTTCACCTACACGATTTCGGACGGTCGTGGCGGCACCGCGACGGCGACCGTCTCGGTGACCGTCACCGCGGTCACGAACCAGCCGCCGACCGCGGTCGATGACAACGCGACGACGCCCTTCGGCCAGCCGGTCACCATCGCAGTGCTCGCGAACGACTCCGACCCGGACGGCGACCCGCTCGTGATCGCGAGCGTGACGCCGGCGTCGAACGGCACGGCGGCGATTGCCGGCAACGCGATCGTCTACACGCCCGGCGCGGGCTTCAACGGTCTCGACCGCTTCGCCTACACGATAAGCGACGGGCGCGGCGGCGTTGCGACGGCCTTCGTCACCGTGGTGGTGTCGCCGGCGCCGAACCAGCCGCCGGTCGCGGTCGCCGACACCGGCGGACTCAACCAGACCGTGATTCCGGTGCTCGCCAACGACTTCGACCCGGACGGCGATCCGCTGACGATCATCGGTGTGACCATGCCGGTGGACCCCAACGGTGCGCCGGCTGGCACGGTCGCGATCACCGGCAACATGGTGACGTGGATACCGCCCGCGGGTTTCCTCAACTCGGCGACCTTCACCTACACCATCAGCGACGGCCGCGGCGGCACCGCGACCGCGATCGTCAACGTCGTCACGGGCATTCCGTGACGGCATCGGTTTGCGAGGGCGGCGCGGCCTTACAATCCGCGTCGCCTCCGTGAACCGTCGCCGCACATGTCCAGGCTCCGCATCGCCCTCGCCCAGTTCGATTTTCCGGTCGGTGCCGTCGCGCACAACGAGCAACGCATCGCCGCGTTGATTGCACAGGCGCGCGAGGTCCACGCCGCCGACGTCGTGCTGTTCCCGGAACTTGCGCTGAGCGGCTATCCGCCGGAGGACCTGTTGCTCCGACCGAGCTTCCTTGCCGAATGCGAAGCCGCGCTTGGGCGGATCGCATCCGGCGTGCGCGGCATCGTCGCGATCGTCGGCTGGCCGCAGGCCGCCGGCGCGGTCGTCTACAACGCGGCCAGCGTGCTGCGCGATGGTGCGGTCGCCGCGACCTACCGCAAGCGCGAGTTGCCGAACTACGCCGTGTTCGACGAGCGACGCTACTTCGACGTCGACCCGGATCGCGACGACTGCGTGTTCGAGATCGATGGCGTCCGGGTCGGCCTGATCATCTGCGAGGACGTCTGGTTCGCCGAACCACTGGCGAGCACGCTGGCTGCCGGCGCCGAGCTGGTGCTGGTGCCGAACGCGTCGCCGTTCGAGCGCGACAAGCACGGCCAGCGCGATGCCCTGCTGGCGCAGCGCGTGCGCGAGTCGCAGCAGGGTGGGGTCGGCGTAGGCATCGCCTATCTCAACGCGGTCGGTGGCCAGGACGCGGTCGTGTTCGACGGCGCCTCGGTGCTTGCAGACGGCGACGGCCACGTGCATGCGGCCGCGCGCGCGTTCGAGGACCACTGGCTGGTCACCGACTACGACGCGTCGACGCGCCGCTTCTCGCCAGTCGCCTGGCCGGCCGAGGAGGACGAAAGTCGCGACGCGCTCGCGTGGCGCGCAATCGTGCGTGGCACCCGCGACTATTGCGCGAAGAATGGTTTCGACAAGGTCTGGATCGGGTTGTCCGGCGGCATCGATTCGGCGCTCGTGCTCAGCGTGGCGGTCGACGCGCTCGGCGCCGGCAACGTGACCGGCGTGCGGATGCCGTCGCGCTACACCTCCGATCTCAGCAACGACCTCGCCGACGAGCAGGCGAAAGCGCTGGGCGTGAAGATCATCACCGTTCCGATCGAAACTCCGTTCCAGGGCTTCCTCGACGCGCTCGCTCCCGCCTTTTCGGCCCACGCGCCTCCGCCCGCAGGATCCAACTCCGACGTGGCCGCCGAGAACCTCCAGTCGCGTTGCCGAGGTGCGATCCTGATGGCGCTGTCGAACAAGTTCGGCGGCCTCGTGCTCACGACCGGCAACAAGAGCGAGTATGCGGTCGGCTACGCGACCATCTACGGCGACATGTGCGGCGGCTACGCGCCGATCAAGGACCTCTACAAGACCGAGGTGTTCGCGCTCGCGCGCTGGCGCAACGCGATCGCCGGCGCTCCGGTGATTCCGCCGGAGGTGATCGCGCGACCGCCGTCGGCGGAGCTGCGCGAAAACCAGACCGACCAGGATTCGCTGCCGCCCTACGACGTGCTCGATGCGATCCTGTTGCGCCACGTCGATGGCGAACAGTCGCGCGAGGAGATCGTGCGCGCCGGTTTCGATCCCGCCGTGGTCGAGCGCGTGCTGCGCCTGGTGCGCATCAGCGAGTGGAAACGCCAGCAGGCCGCACCAGGCCCGAAGGTGTCGCGCCGCGCGTTCGGTCGCGAGCGCCGCTATCCCATTACGTCAGGCTGGCGGTAAAGGCGTCTCGGCGGCAGGGCGGTACGCGCGCAGCGCGTGCCGCCGACGATCATCCGCGGTTCGACAGCGGAATCAGCTTCCACCAGTTCGAGCGGTAGTGCGGCCAGTTGCCGTGCAACGAGGCATGGTCGGGGTAGTTGAGCTTGAGCACGCGCTCGGCGTCGTCGGCGAGCTTGTCCTGGCCGAGCTTGCGGTAGCTGCGCACCATGACCGCGAGCGCATCGCCGGCCTGGGGCGTCTGCGGGTACGTCTCGATCACGGTCTTCGCGCGGTTCGAGGCGGCGACGTAGGCTTCACGCTTGAGGTAGAACAGCGCGATGTTGAGATCGGCCTGCGCCATCATGTTGCGCAGGGCAACCATGCGCTGGCGCGCATCCGCGCTGTAGATGCTTTGCGGATAACGGCTGAGCAGCGCGCCGAAATCGTCGAACGACTGGCGCAGGTTGGCCTGGTCGCGCTTGGTCATGTCCTGGCCGACGTAGCGCTCGAGGAACCCGCCCGAGCGGTTGAAGTTGATCAGCCCGCGCAGGTAGTACGCGTAGTCGACATGGCGGTGGGTCGGGTAGGTCTTGATGAAGCGGTTGATGGTCGAATACGCGTCGTCCGGCTTGTCGTCCTTGTACTGCGCGTAGGCGAGGTTGAGCTGCGCCTGCTCGGTGTACGGGCCGAACGGGAAGCGCGAGTTCAGGCGCGTGAACGACCGGATCGCCAGGTCGTTGTTGCCGGCATCGAGGCCGTCGACGCCCTTTCGATAGAGTTCCTCGACCGTCATCGTGTCCATCGGGTCGCCCTTCTTGGCGCCGCGATGGAACAGGGAACAGCCGGCCAGCGCGACGATCAGCACGAGCATCACGGTGCGCAGGATGAAGCGGAAGCTTGGGGAGACTCGCATGCGGATGGCAGGCTCTGCGATGATGGACGGGATGGGGTAGGCCGCACGGCCGTGGCCGCCGGAGCGCGCCGGATCGGCCGGCCCGCGGTGCCTCGGGGCACCTCGCGAAGCGCCGATCATAACCTGAAACGTCGCCGGCGCTGGTAGCGCGCGGCGGCAGGACCCGCCTGCAATGACCGAAACCGAATCGCACCTGAACACGCAACGCCTCGACACGACCATTCCCGAGCATCTCGCCGGGCGCCGTTTCGACCAGGCGCTGGCCGAGCTGTTCCCGGATTTCTCGCGTTCGCGCCTGACCGCGTGGATCAAGGCCGGCGCCGCGCGCCTGGATGGCGAAGCAGCCGCGCCGCGGCAGATCGTCCGCGGCGGCGAGGCGGTCGCGCTCGACGTGCTGATGGAGCGCGAGATCGGTGCGCAGGCCGAGGACATCCCGCTCGACATCCGCTACGAGGACGCCGACCTCATCGTCGTCAACAAGCCGCCCGGCCTGGTCGTGCATCCGGGCGCCGGCAATCCGGCCGGCACCCTGCAGAACGCGCTGCTGCATCACGATCCCAAACTCGCCGAGATCCCGCGCGGCGGCATCGTGCACCGCCTCGACAAGGACACCTCCGGCCTGATGGTCGTCGCGCGCACGCTGCGCGCGCACACCTCGCTGGTCGAGCAGCTGTCCGAACGCGACGTGCATCGCCAGTACGCCGCGATCGTGTATGGCGCGATGGTCGCCGGTGGCCGCGTCGACGAGCCGATCGGCCGCCATTCGCACGACCGCCTGAAGCAGGCGGTGCGCGAGGACGGACGCGAGGCGATCACGCATTACCGCGTGCGCGAGCGGTTCCGCACCATGACCCTGGTCGAATGCCGCCTCGAAACCGGGCGCACCCACCAGATCCGCGTGCACATGGCGCACGTCAAGCATCCGCTGGTCGGCGATGCGCAATACGGCGGCCTGCTGAAGCTGCCGAAGGGTGCCTCGGTGGAGCTCGTCGATGCCTTGCGCGCATTCAAGCGCCAGGCGTTGCACGCCGAGAAGCTCGAATTCGCCCATCCGAAGACCGGCAAACCACTCACGATCGAAGCAGAGCGGCCGGCCGACATGGAGCGCCTGCTCGCCGCGCTGCGGGTCGACGTCAAGGAGCACGGTGAACGCTGATGCGGCGCTGGCCGACGGTGCGTTGATCCTCCCGGACTGGCCTGCGCCGTCCAACGTGCGTGCCTGCGTGACCACGCGCGCGATGCCCGGCCATTCGCTGGCGCCGTTCGATCGCTTCAATCTCGGCACGCGCTGCGGCGACGTGTCGCAGGCGGTTGCGGCGAATCGCGCGGCGCTGATCGCGCGCGCAGGCCTGCCGGCGCCACCGCGCTGGCTGCGCCAGGTGCACGGGACTGCGGTGCACGAAGCGCACGCGATGCCGATCGAGGCGGAACCCGAAGCCGATGCGGCCGTGACGATGCAGGCGGGCGTGGTGCTCGCCGTGCTCACCGCCGACTGCCTGCCGGTGCTGTTCTGCAGCGACGACGGCAGCGCGGTCGGCGTCGCGCACGCCGGCTGGCGCGGCCTCGCTGCGGGCGTGCTCGAGGCGACGATCGCCTCGTTGCGCGTGGCGCCGGCGCGGCTGCTGGCGTGGATCGGTCCGGCGATCGGCGCCGCGTCATACGAAGTCGGCGACGAGGTGCGTGATGCCTTCGTCGACGCCGAAGCCGGCAGCGCCGCGGCGTTCGTCGCAACCCGACCGGGCCACTGGCGCTGCGACCTGCCGGCGCTCGCGCGCCGGCGTCTCGCCGGCGCCGGGGTCGCGCGCGTGGAGGGTGGCGGTTTCGACACGTTCCGCGACGAACGCTTCTATTCGTATCGGCGCGAACGCGACACAGGCCGCTTCGCCACGCTGGTCTGGATCGCGTGACGGCGCTGTTCGAACGCCTGCTCGGCGGCGCGTTCGAGACGCTGCCCGCATGCGTGCGCAGGCTGCATCGTGCGGCCGGCACGCACCGCTATCGCGGCGAGGTCGAGGTCGTGCGCGGGCATCATCCGCTGGCGCGGCTGTGCGCCTGGGCCACGCGCCTGCCGCCGGAAGGACAAGTGCCGATCGAGGTCGCCATCGCCGCTGATGCCGATGGCGAGTACTGGTCGCGCCACGTCGGCGGCCACGTCATGCCATCGCACCTGCGCGAGCGCGGCGGCTTGCTGCACGAACGCCTTGGCCTGGCCACGTTCGTGTTCCGCCTGAGCGCGCGTGAAGGCGGCCTCGAATGGTCGGTCGTGCAGGCGCGCGCGCTCGGCGTGCCGCTGCCGGCGCGCTGGTTCGCCGGTGTTGCCGCGCGCGAGAGCGAGGCGGATGGTCGCTATTGCTTCGACGTGCGCGCGGCGCTGCCGCTCGCCGGCCTGCTCGTGCACTACCGGGGCTGGCTCGATGTCGGCTGAGCAACGCGACGCCGCGATCATCGTGTTCGACGGCGATTGCGCGCTGTGCAGCGGCTGGGTGCGTTTCCTGCTGCGCCACGACCGCGACGCGCGCTACCGCTTCGCCGCGATGCAGACCACCGCCGGCCGCGCGTTGCTCGCCGCGCATGGCCTCGATCCGGACGATCCGAGTTCGTTCCTGTTGCTCGAAGGCGACGCGGCATGGACGGACACCGATGCCATTCGCCGCGTGGTGGGCAGTCTCGGCGGTGCCTTCAGGGCGGCACACGCGCTCGCCTGGATACCGAAGCCGCTGCGCGACCGCATCTACCGCTTCGTCGCACGCCACCGCTACCGCTGGTTCGGCCGCAACGCAACCTGCTTCGTGCCGACGCCGGAACAGCGCGCACGCTTCCTGTAGGCCGGTGCCCGCGCCGTGCGTGACGGCGGAGCCTGCCGGCGCAGCACCATGCTCGCTTGAATCGAGGGCGCGTTCACCCCATTTCGTCGCCAGCCGGTCGCCCGCCGCGCGGCCTCCAACTTCGACAGGACATCCGCCACCATGCGAATGGACAAACTCACTTCCCGCTTCCAGCAGGCGCTCGCCGATGCGCAGAGCCTCGCGGTCGGGCGCGACCACAACATGCTGGAGCCGGTCCACCTGACGGCGGCACTGCTCGAACAGCAGGGCGGTTCGACCATCCCGCTGCTGGCGCAGGCCGGCGTCAACGTGCCTGCGCTGCGCACGCGCATCGGGCAGATCCTCGACAAGCTGCCGAAGGTCGCCGGGCAGGAAGGCAACATCAATGTCTCGAACGACCTCAACCGCCTGCTCAACCTCACTGACAAGCTCGCCCAGCAGCGTGGCGATGCGTTCATCGCGTCGGAACTGTTCGTGCTCGCCGCGCTCGACGACAAGGGCGAGGTCGGCGCGGCGCTGAAGGCGGTTGGCGCGACCAAGGCGAACATCGAAGCGGCCATCGAGAAGGTGCGCGGTGGCGAAAAAGTGCAGTCGGAAAATGCCGAGGACCAGCGCCAGTCGCTGGAGAAGTACACGATCGACCTGACTGCGCGGTCCGAGAAGGGCAAGCTCGATCCGGTGATCGGGCGCGACGAGGAAATCCGCCGCGTGATCCAGGTGCTGCAGCGGCGCACCAAGAACAACCCCGTGCTGATCGGCGAGCCCGGCGTCGGCAAGACCGCGATCGTCGAAGGCCTCGCGCAGCGCATCATCAACGACGAAGTGCCCGAGGGCCTGCGCGGCAAGCGCGTGCTCTCGCTCGACATGGGCGCGCTGATCGCCGGCGCGAAATTCCGCGGCGAGTTCGAGGAGCGCCTCAAGGGCGTCCTCAGCGACTTGTCCAAGCAGGAAGGACAGGTGATCCTGTTCATCGACGAACTGCACACGATGGTCGGCGCCGGCAAGGCCGAGGGCGCGATGGACGCGGGCAACATGTTGAAGCCCGCGCTCGCGCGTGGCGAGCTGCATTGCATCGGTGCGACCACGCTCGACGAATACCGCAAGTACATCGAGAAGGATGCCGCGCTCGAGCGGCGCTTCCAGAAGGTGTTCGTCGGCGAACCGAGCGTCGAGGACACGATCGCGATCCTGCGCGGCCTGAAGGAAAAATACGCGGTGCACCACGGCGTCGAGATCACCGACCCGGCGATCGTCGCCGCGGCGACGCTGTCGAACCGCTACATCGCGGACCGCCAGCTGCCGGACAAGGCGATCGACCTCATGGACGAAGCGGCGTCGCGCATCCGCATGGAGATCGATTCCAAGCCGGAGGAGCTCGACCGCAAGGAGCGCCGGCTGATCCAGCTGAAGATCCAGCGCGAGGCGCTGAAGAAGGAAAAGGATTCCGAGTCGAAGCAGCGCCTGGCCGACCTCGAGAGCGAGATCGGCGTGCTCGAACGCGCGTATTCCGACCTCGACGAAGTGTGGAAATCGGAGAAGGCGACCCTGCAGGGCGCGACGAAGATCAAGGAGCAGATCGAGGCAGCGCGCCTCGAACTGGAAGCCGCGCAGCGCCGCCAGGACTACGCGAAGATGAGCGAGATCCAGTACGGGCGCCTGCCCGAACTCGACAAGCAGCTCAAGGCTGCGCAGGAAGCCGAGACGAAGGGTTTCACCCTGCTGCAGGACAAGGTCACCGCGGAGGAAATCGCCGAGGTCGTCGCGCGCTGGACCGGCATCCCGGTTTCGAAAATGCTCGAAGGCGAGCGCGAGAAGCTGCTGCGCATGGAAGACGAGCTGCATCGCAACGTGGTCGGCCAGGACGAGGCCGTGCGCGCGGTCAGCGACGCGATCCGCCGCTCGCGCGCGGGCCTGTCCGATCCGAACCGCCCGAACGGTTCGTTCCTGTTCCTCGGCCCGACCGGCGTCGGCAAGACCGAGCTGTGCAAGGCGCTCGCGGGTTTCCTGTTCGATTCGACCGAGGCGATGGTCCGCATCGACATGAGCGAGTTCATGGAGAAGCATTCCGTGAGTCGCCTGATCGGCGCGCCTCCCGGTTACGTCGGCTACGAGGAAGGCGGCTATCTCACCGAGGCCGTGCGCCGGCGCCCGTACAGCGTGATCCTGCTCGACGAAGTCGAGAAGGCGCACCACGACGTGTTCAACATCCTGCTGCAGGTACTCGACGACGGTCGCCTCACCGACGGCCAGGGTCGCACCGTCGATTTCCGCAACACGGTGATCGTGATGACCTCGAACCTCGGTTCGCAGTTCATCCAGGAGTACGCCGGCACCGATGACGAGCAGGCGTACACGCAGATGAAGGCATCGGTGATGGGCGTCGTGCAGGCGCACTTCCGGCCCGAGTTCATCAACCGCCTCGACGAGATCGTGGTGTTCCGCGCGCTCGACAAGACGCAAATCCGCGCGATCGCGCGCATCCAGACCGGGTATCTGGCCAAGCGGCTCGCCGAGCGCCAGCTGAAGCTGGAACTGTCCGACAAGTCGCTCGACCTGCTCGGCAACGTCGGCTTCGATCCCGTCTACGGTGCCCGTCCGCTCAAGCGCGCGATCCAGCAGCAGCTCGAGAATCCGCTGGCCAAGGAAATCCTCGAGGGCCGTTTCCAGCCGGGCGACACGATTGCGGTGGACGCCGAAGGCGGCAAGCTCGCTTTCCGCAAGACATAGGGTGGGCCTCGGCCCACCGCTGCGACGCCATGGCCGATTGCGGCGGGCCAAGGCCCGCCCTACGATCGGTGCCGACAAGCATCGACCCTGCAGCACGATGCGGAGCGGAGGAAGCGGCGATGGCAACCGAGGTCGTCAAGGGCAAGTCGGTCACGGTGCATTTCGACGGGCAGCGCTGCGTGCATTCGCGCAACTGCGTGCTCGATCACCCGGACGTGTTCGTGCCGAACGTCGAGGGCGAGTGGATCCATCCCGACGCGGCGAGCGCGGACGAGCTTATGCGCATCGCGAAGAATTGCCCGTCCGGAGCGATCCGCTGCGAACGCCATGACGGCGGCGAGGGCGAGGCCGCGCCGATCGTCAACACCGTGCGCGTGCGCGAAAACGGTCCGCTCGCATTCAACGCGCCGTTGCGCATGCGCGGTGTCGACGATGGCCTGCGCGCGACCCTGTGCCGCTGCGGTGCCTCCAAACGCAAGCCGTGGTGCGACGGCAGTCATGCCGACATCGGTTTCAGCGCCACCGGCGAACCGGCGGTCGTCGCCTCGCAGCCGCTGGCGTCGCGCGACGGCGAATTGCGGGTGGAGCCACAGAAGGACGGGCCACTCAAGGTCAGCGGCAACCTGGAAATCGTCAGCGGCACCGGCCATACCCTCAATCGCGTCACCGAAACGTTCCTGTGCCGCTGCGGGCAGTCGCGCAACAAGCCGTATTGCGACGGCAGCCACCGCAAGGCCGGTTTCATCGCCGAATGAGGTCGGGGGCTTGAATTGGCGCGGCATATCCGCATAGTCGCGAACCCGCGCCATCGTCGTACCGAGGTCCAGATGCCGATCTACGAATTCGAATGCACCGCCTGCAAGGCCGTGTTCGACCGCCTGCAGAAGTTGTCCGATCCGGATCCGCTCGACTGTCCCGAATGCGGCAAGCCGCAGGTGAAGCGACGCCTGAGCGCGCCGCAGTTCCGCCTTGCCGGTGGCGGCTGGTACGAGACCGACTTCAAGAAGGAGGGCGATACCAAGCGCAACCTCGCCGGCAAGGACGAGGCTCCGAAGGTGGACGCGAAGCCGGAAGCGAAAGCGAACGCTGCGGCGACGGAGAGCAAGCCGGCGCCCGCCCCGAAGGCCGACGGCAGCGCCAGCTGACCCTGCTTCGGTCCTGTTCAGTTTCGAGGGCTAGACTGCCCGGGCATCCACAAGCCAACCAAACCCAGGGAGTAGGTCATGCTCAAGCCCGTCCACGGAATCATCGCCCTCACGTTATCCGTCTGCGCGGTATCCGCTGCAGCTGCGCCCGATGCATTGCCACTCGCGTCCGCGCTCCGCGCGACCGCCGCAGCGCAGTACAACAACGACTGGCAGCCGGGACCCGGTTGGGATCGCGACATCGACGTGCGCTGCGCGAGCGAGGGTTACCAGTACAACATGTGCCAGGTCGATACCGGCCGCGGCAGCGATGTGCGACTCGTCAGCCAGATCTCCAAGACCCGTTGCGTCGAAGGCAGCAGCTGGGGCTGGAATCGCGCCGGCATCTGGGTCGACCAGGGTTGCGAAGGCGTGTTCCGCGTGCAGCGCCGCTGGAAAGGCGGCGAAGGCGGGCGGCATGGCGGCCACCATGCCGGCGGCGGCGGATATGCCGGCGGCGATGGCGACTGGCGGCCGGGTCCCGATTGGGACCGCGCGATTCGCGTGCGCTGCGCCAGCAACGGCTTCGAGTACAACATGTGCCAGGTCGACACCGGTCGTGGCAGCGACGTGACGATCGCCAAGCAGATCTCCAAGACGCGCTGCATGGAAGGCCGCAACTGGGGCTGGAACCGCGCCGGCATCTGGGTCGACCAGGGCTGCGAGGCCGAGTTTGTCGTCCAGCGTCGCTGGCGCTGATGACGTCCACGGATGGATGAAATGCCGGAATTGCAGGAGCAAATTCCGGCGGTCCATGGATGGATGAAATGCCGGTCCATAAGCGCTCCCCGCGCTTATGGACACTTCCCACATCCCTGTGGGTCGGCCCGCCGGTGCTCCAGACACCTGCGGGCACTTCCCACATCCCTGTGGGTCGGAATTGCAGGAGCAAATTCCGGCGGGTAGATGGATCGGAAATGCCCGCTTCGGCGGGCATTTTCGTTTGATGTTG
>Ga0209023_10000409_pt1 | contig 66958 bp, 57 predicted proteins | sample LakOneMetagenome_FD_187468 | JGI IMG/M metagenome (GOLD analysis project Ga0209023, IMG submission 187468) | Freshwater and sediment microbial communities from Lake Erie, Canada (SPAdes) (version 2) | ecosystem: Environmental > Aquatic > Freshwater > Lentic | place: Lake Erie, Canada...
GGCGCGAACCTCGGCGATGCCCTTGGCGAGCAGGTCGTCGGCCACCGAACCCTTGACCGACTGCGACAGGATGGTCGAGGCGGCGGTAACGGCGGCGTTGGCGGCGGCGGCACGAACGTCCGCGAGAGCCTGGGCTTCGGCGAGCGCAATCTTGCTCTCGGCGGTCTTGGTGCGACGGGTGACGAAGTCTTCCATCTTGGCCTTGGCTTCGGTCGCGATGCGCTCGGCTTCGGTCCTGGCGTTGGCGATGATTTCCTCGGCCTCGCGCTCCGCGCTGGTTCGCTTCGACTTGTAGTCGGCGAGCAGCTTGGCGGCGTCTTCCTTCAGACGGCGGGCGTCGTCGAGTTCGGCCTTGATGCGTTCGGCGCGGTGGTCGAGCGCCTTCAGCACCGTGCGGTGGATGCCGAGATAGGCAAACAGCACCATCAGGATGACAAAGGCTACCGCAACCCAGGTTTCCGGTTCGAAGAACATCAGACTATCCCTTCAACGACGCGTCGACCGCGCTGTTCAGCGTGTTGCCGTCGGGCAAGACGCCGGTGAGGCGCTGGACGATGGCGCCGGCCGCATCGGCTGCGATGCTGCGCACGTTGCCCATGGCGGTCTCGCGGGTTGCCGCGATCTGCTTTTCGGCGGCGGCAAGCTTGGCGTTGAGCTGGTCTTCCAGCGTCTTGCGCTCGGCTTCCGCAGTCGCGTTCAGCTTCTCACGGGTTTCGTTGCCGATCGCCTGGGCTCGCGAACGCGCCGAAGCGAGGTCGGTTTCATAGGCCTTCAGCGCCGCATCCGACTCGTCCTTCAGCTTTTGAGCTGCCGAAAGATCACCCTCGATCGCATTGGCACGTGCATCGATCACGCCGCCGACACGCGGCAGCGCAATGCGCGACACGATCAGGTAGAGCGCGACGAACGCGATAACGAGCGACACCAGCTGCGAAGCGTAGGTCGACGAATCGAACGGAGGAAATGCTCCGCCGTGGCCGCCGGGGGCTTCGGTGTGGGCGCCGGTCTCGTGGCCCTTGGCCGGGGTACCATGACTCTTTTCAGCCACGGGGTCCTCCTGTTGCTGTCAGACGCGCCGCCCGGGACGGACGGCGCGACAGGGTGCCGCTCAGAGCGGAACGAACAGCAGCAGCAGCGCGATCAGCAGCGAGAAAATGCCGAGCGCTTCGGTCACGGCGAAGCCGAAGATCAGGTTGCCGAACTGGCCCTGGGCTGCGGAGGGGTTGCGGACGGCTGCGGCGAGGTAGTTGCCGAAGATCACGCCCACGCCGACGCCCGCGCCGCCCATGCCGATGCATGCGATGCCCGCGCCGATAAGTTTTGCTGCTGCCGGTTCCATTTTCTTGAGCTCCTTGAGAGGTAAGACAAAGTGAGGGTGGAAATTCCCCGGACCGTTTAGTGTCCCGGATGAATGGCGTCGTTGAGGTAGATGCAGGTCAGGATCGCGAACACGTAGGCCTGCAGGAACGCGACCAGCAGTTCAAGCGAGGTCAGCGCGACGGTGAGCGCCAGCGGCAGCACACCGCCGATCCAGCCGACGACGCCGAGCGAGGCGCCGAGCATGGCGACGAAGCCCGCGAACACCTTCAGCGCAATATGACCGGCCAGCATGTTGGCGAACAGACGGACGCTGTGCGAGACCGGGCGCAGGAAGAACGACAGGATCTCGATGAACATCACCAGCGGCAGGATGTAACCCGTCACGCCCTTGGGCACGAAGATGCTGAAGAACTTCAGGCCGTTCTTGTAGATGCCGTAAATCATCACGGTGAAGAACACCAGCAGCGCCAACGCCACGGTGACGATGATGTGGCTCGAAATGGTGAAGGTGTAGGGGATGATGCCGACGAAGTTCGAAACGCAGATCAGCATGAACAGCGAGAAGATCAGCGGGAAGAACTTCATGCCTTCCGAGCCGGCGGTAGAGCGGATCGTGCTGGCGACGAATTCGTAGGAGATCTCGGCGATCGACTGCATGCGGCCGGGCACCAGCGCCTTGCCGCTGCCGATCATCAGGATCGAGGTGATCGCGACCGCGATGAACATGTAGAGCGACGAGTTGGTGAAGGCGATCGTCTGGTTGCCAATATGGCCGATGGTGAACAGCGGCTCGATATTGAACTGATGGATCGGGTCGATTTTCATCCGCGCGGCTCTTTGTCCACCGGCCTGGCCGGCAATCGAATTTCAAATGTCACGACTTCCTGTCGACGCTCAGCGCTTAGCCGGTCCTGCCTTTGCAGATCTCACCACGTTGACCACGCCGGCCGTGAAGCCGAGCAGCAAAAACACGATGAAACCGAACGGCGACGTCGACAACAAACGGTCGAACCCCCAGCCAATCGCCGCCCCGACGACAACGCCCGCAACCAACTCCGAGGAAAGACGGAAACCGAGCGCCATCGCCGAGGCTCTGGCAGCCGTGTCTCCGCTTTCGGTTCCGGGTTGGTCAGTCCCGATTTTTCGGCTGTCACGAATTTCGGACAACCGGTGATCCAGACTTCCGAGCCTTGCGGAAAGCGCAGCTTCGTCGGAGGACGAATGATCGCGACGTCCACTTGCGTTGTCGTTGTTGTCTTCGGCCATGCCCAAGACCCTAAACGATGCCGCACTTGATGGAAATTGCGCCCGTCACCCTTAAAAGCCGCGCGGACCATACTTACCGCAACTAATCAAGTCAAGATTACGTCGTAACCAGTTAGTGTGTTGATTCTATTGAATTTATTTGAGAGATGTCCACGGCCCTGTGGACCTCTGATCGCAGTGCAGCAGTTCATGCGTCATTGGCTGATCTTGCGTGGATTTGGCCGGTCTGTTGGGATAGCCGAAATGCTCGTCAGATCCCCGTTCCGGAGTCCCTATGCCGCGCCAGGTCGATTACTATTTCTCGTTCCAATCGCCGTGGGCCTATATCGGGCATCAGGCTTTTCGGGACCTCGTAAGTGCCTATGATCTCAAGGTAAATCACAAGCCCGTGGTGCTGGTCGATCTGTTCTCGGAGACCGGCGGGTTGCCGTTGATGAAGCGTCACCCGGTGCGGCAGCGCTACCGGATGGTCGAGTTGCAGCGCTGGCGCGACAAGCGCGGCCTGAAATTCCACCTGCAACCGGCGCACTGGCCGTTCAACGCGCGACTCGCGGATGGCGTCGTGATCGCCGCCATCGAAGCCGGCCTCGACCCCAACAGATATCTGGCGCGGGGTTTTGCCGCAGTCTGGGAAGACCAGCTCAGCCTCGCCGATCCGGCGACGGTTGCCAAACTGGCCGACGAATCCGGTTTGCCCGGCGAGCAGTTGGTGGCGCGATCGGAGCAGGAGGCGATCAGCGTGGCCTATGAGCAGAATCGCCAGGACGCGCTGGCAAGCGACGTGTTCGGCTCGCCGGCCTATGTGCTGGAGGGCGAAGTGTTCTGGGGACAGGACCGGATCGATTTGCTCGGCGACGCGTTGAAGTCCGGCCGCGCGCCCTATAGCTCACAGGTTTAGAGCCTACTGGTTACGGTCCTGAGGCGGGAGCAAGCTCATGAGCACAGCGACGTCGTCCTCGAAATTTCTGCCGGTCATTGCGATCGCCGCATTGACGCTGGGCTTTGCCGGCAGCGCCGCGCATGCGGGCGCCATGCCGGACACCGAAAACGGCCGCTACGCGCTGTCGCCATTGGCCGACGGCGTGCTGCGGCTCGACACCCGAACCGGCGCGGTCTCGACCTGCAACAATTCGGGTGCGGGCTGGGCCTGCTACGCCGTACCCGACGAACGCGCCGCGCTCGACGCCGAAATCGGCCGGCTGCAGGCCGAAAATGAAAAGATGAAAGCCCAGCTCGCCGAGCGCGAACCGACGGTGTCGGGCAAGATCGAAGAGCCGCTGCCGAAATCCGACTCGCTGAAGAAGAGCGAACCGAAGGTCGCGGAGGGAGAACGCAAGATCGAAATCCCGCTGCCGAGCGACCGCGACATGGATCGCGTGATGTCGTTCCTGGAGCGCGCCTGGCGGCGGCTGATCGACATGGCCAACCGGGTGCAGAAGGACGTCAACGGCAGGATTTGATGACCGCACCCAAATCCATCTCCGGCACCGCGCCCTCCACTGTCAGCGCCACCACCATCGTCTCCTCCCTGCTGACCGTGCAGACGCGCGGTGCGGGCTTCACCGAACTCAGCGCGGAAGTCGCAAGATTCGTATCCGAGGCCGGTGCGCGTGAAGGCGCGGTGACGCTGTTCATCCGCCACACCTCGGCCTCGCTGACGATCCAGGAGAATGCCGATCCGACCGTGCTCGCCGATCTGACCACGGCGCTGAACCGGCTGGCGCCGGAGAATGCCGGATGGCGGCACGACACCGAAGGTCCGGACGACATGCCGGCGCACATCAAGACCATGCTGACCGCAACCTCGCTGCAGGTCCCCGTGCTGCAAGGTGCGCTGGCGCTCGGTACGTGGCAGGGCATCTATCTGGTCGAACATCGCGCGCGGCCGCACCGGCGCGAGGTCGTGCTGCAATTCATCGGCAGCACGAACTAAACGAGCCTGGATCAAAAAAGAACGGCCGCGGATTGCTCCGCGGCCGTTGTGATTCCCGGCAACAGGTGCCGGATCAAGCTCAGGTCTTGGTGATGTCGACGTCCTTGGTTTCCGGCAGGAAGATCGCGCCGATGACCGCCGTGATCGACGCGAAGATGATCGGATACCAGAGGCCTGCGTAGATATCGCCGGTCGAGGCCACGATCGCGAATGCGGTCGCGGGCAGCAGACCGCCGAACCAGCCGTTGCCGATGTGGTAGGGCAGCGACATCGATGTATAGCGAATCTTGGTCGGGAATAGTTCGACCAGCATCGCGGCGATCGGCCCGTACACCATGGTGACGAAGATCACCAGGATGAACAGCAGTCCGATCACGGCCGCAACCTGCGGACGGAAGATGTCGAACGGATGCGCCATCTTCACGATGCCGGCGTCGCCTGCCTTCGGATAACCGGCGGCTGCGACGGCCGCGGTGATCGCCGGGTTGCCGGCCTTGGCATCGGTGTAGGGAACTTCCTTGCCGTTCACCATCACCTTCACGCCGGAGCCTGCCGCGCCGTAGCTGGTCGTATACTTGACCGACGACTGGGCGAGGAAGGCGCGCGCCGTATCGCACGGTGCGGAGAAGACGCGGGTGCCTACCGGGTTGAACAGATCGCCGCAGCCCGCCTTATCGGCTACCACCTCGACCTTGGTATTCTCGATCGCCTTTTCCAGCGCCGGGTTGGCGTTGGTGGTGATCATCCGGAAGATCGGGAAGAAGGTCAGCGCCGCGATCAGGCAGCCCGCCAGGATGATCGGCTTGCGGCCGATCTTGTCGGAGAGCGCGCCGAACACGACGAAGAAGCCGGTGCCGAACAACAGCGACCATGCGATCAGCAGGTTGGCGGTATAACCGTCGACCTTCAGGATCGATTGCAGGAAGAACAGCGCATAGAACTGGCCGGTGTACCAGACCACGCCCTGACCCATCACGCCGCCGACCAGTGCCAGGATGACGAGCTTGGCGTTGCTCCAGTTGGCGAAGGCTTCGGTCAGTGGAGCTTTCGAACCCTTGCCCTCGTCCTTCATCTTCTGGAAGATCGGCGATTCATTCAGACGCAGCCGGATCCAGACCGAAACGCCGAGCAGCAGAACCGATACCAGGAACGGAATGCGCCAGCCCCATGCCGCGAATTCCGGCTCGCCCAACACGGAACGGGTGAACAGGATCACCAGCAGCGACAGGAACAGCCCGAGCGTGGCCGTGGTCTGGATGAACGAGGTATAGTAACCGCGCTTGCCCTGCGGCGCGTGTTCCGCAACGTAAGTCGCCGCACCGCCATACTCGCCGCCGAGCGCGAGGCCCTGCAGCAGGCGCAAGCCGATCAGGATGATCGGGGCCGCGATGCCGATGGTCGCCGCGCTGGGCAGCAGGCCAACGATGAAGGTCGACAGGCCCATGATCAGAATGGTGACGAGGAAGGTGTATTTGCGTCCGACGATGTCGCCGACGCGCCCGAACACGATGGCGCCGAACGGACGGACCAGGAAGCCGGCGGCGAAGGCGAGCAGCGCGAAGATGTCGCGGGTTGCCGGCGGATAGGCCGAGAAGAACTGCGCGCCGATGATGCCGGCGAGCGACCCGTAGAGGTAGAAGTCATACCATTCGAAAACGGTGCCGAGCGAGGAAGCGATGATGACGAAACGTTCGTCCTTCGTCATCCCTCCGGTCCTCGCCGATGTTGCAGTCATAGTGGACATTTCAATCGCTCCCCAAAATCGTTGATGCAAAGTCCGCCCCGCGCCGAACTTGGCCGGATTGAGCTGTGGGCTTCAGGTTACGGTAACATCGCCGTGAAACCCGGCCCAATACGACTTTCGGCCGTTTGCACTGGCCGCGTGGGAGGCCGCGGTTCGATGGTCGGAATTATTGTTCCGACTGATCCCGCCCGGCCGGTCTTATTGCGTCGCACAAGCGGACGGGTTAACTGCTTTCAAACGTGCTAGAAATGCGTACTTGCACCCGACGTCCCGGCAAGGGACAAGCAGAGACGGGCTCATTGCGCACCCCGACGAGACATCCATGACGACCGCCGCCCCCACCCACCTCGTGATCGCCGATGACCATCCGCTGTTCCGCGATGCCCTGCGGCAGGCGGTCGCGGGTGTCCTGGCCTCGGCTGTGATCAGCGAAGCCGGCTCGTTCGACGATCTGACCGCCATGCTCGAGAAGGATTCCGACGTCGATCTGATCCTGCTCGACCTTTCGATGCCGGGAATCTCGGGCTTCTCCGGCCTGATCTATTTGCGCGCGCAATATCCGGCCATCCCGGTGGTGATCGTGTCCGCCAGCGACGATGCCGGAACTATCCGCCGCTCACTCGATTTCGGCGCCTCGGGTTTCATTCCCAAGCGTTTTGGGGTCGAGACCCTGCGCGATGCCATCATAAAGGTGATGGAAGGTGACGTCTGGGTTCCCCAGGACACCGACCTCAGCGCCGCCGGCGACCCTGACATGACCCGGCTGCGCGATCGGCTGGTGACGCTGACCCCGCAGCAGGTGCGGGTGCTGATGATGCTGTCGGAGGGGTTGCTCAACAAGCAGATCGCCTACGAACTCGGCGTCTCCGAAGCGACCATCAAGGCCCATGTTTCGGCGATCCTGCAGAAGCTCGGCGTCGAAAGCCGGACGCAAGCGGTGATCGCCGCCGCAAAAATCGCCGGCGGTCAGTGGAAGCAGGGCACGCCGACGGCGTAACCACCTATCCTCCAAGTTCGCCAGCTACTCCGCTGCCACCATTTGCTGGGTGCGCCACTGGCCGAGCAGGGCGCGCAGCGAAGCCGGTTTGACCGGCTTGTTGAGGATGGCGATGTTTTCCTCGCGCGCGGCGCCGCGGACATGCGGGCTGCGATCCGCGGTGATCAGGATTGCCGGAATGTTTTCGCCGAAACGACGCCGGATTTCGCGGATCGCGGCGACGCCGTTGCCGCGGTCGAGGTGGTAGTCGACCAGCAATCCGGTGACGTTACCATCAGTGGCTTCGATCGCTGCGATCGCGGCTTCGGGGTCGGTGACCGCGATCACCTCGGCATCCCAGGCCTTCAGCAGCGTCTTCATGCCGTCGAGGATCGCGGCGTCGTTCTCGATGCAGACGATCAGCGCGCCGCTCATCGGCGTTTTCGACAGCGGCGTCGCCGAGGTTACCGCGGCGGTATGGTTGATCGCGGTCGCGATCGGCACCGTCACCGAGAACACCGAGCCACCGGACGCATTGGCGTCGATCGCGATGCCGTGGTTGAGCACGCGGGCCAGCCGTTCGACGATCGACAGCCCAAGCCCGAGGCCGCGCGCGATCCGCGCGCCCTGTTCGAGGCGGTGAAACTCCTTGAAGATTTCGCCGCGCTTGGTCACGGGGATGCCGACGCCGGTATCGTAGACGCCGATCTGCAAGCTTTGCCCGCGGCGGCGGCAGCCGACCAGCACGCGCCCGCGCGGGGTATATTTGATGGCGTTGGAGATAAAATTCTGCAACAGCCGCCGCAGCAGCAACCGATCGGATTCCACCGGCAGCGAGCAGGGTACGAAAGCGAGTTCCAGCCCCTTGGCGCGCGCGATCGGCGCGAACTCGATTTCGAGCGAGCGCATCAGGTCGGCCATCTTGAAGCTGGTGATCGCGGTCGTCATGGCGCCGGCATCGAGCCTGGAGATGTCGAGCAGCGCGCCGAGGATTTCCTCGATCGCTTCCAGCGAGTCGTCGATGTTCTCGACCAGCCGCGAGTCCTCGCCGCCGTTCTGGCGTTCGACCAGGCTGGTGACATAGAGCCGCGCCGCGTTGAGCGGCTGCAGGATGTCGTGGCTGGCGGCCGCCAGGAATCGCGTTTTCGAGATGTTGGCGTCCTCGGCGTTGCTCTTCGCCAGCGCCAGTTCGGAATTGAGCCGGGTCAGTTCCTCGGTGCGGTCGCGCACACGCTTTTCCAGCGTGGCGTTGGCGCGCTCCAGCGCTTCGGCGGCCTCGAAGCTCGGCGTCACGTCGGAGAAGGTGATGACGAAGCCGCCGCCCGGCATCCGGTTGGAGCGAACCTCGATCACCATGTGGCGTTCGGGCAGACGCTCGAGATAGGGCTCGCCTTCGGTGGTGTAGGCCTCCAGCCGTCGCTGCAACAGATCATCGGCGTCGCCGAAGTCGGCGGGGCTGACCGCGCCCATGAATTCGAGGATTTCCTGCAACGGCAGGCCGAGCTGCACGAGATGGGGCGGCAGCGCGAGGATTTCGCCGAACTGCCGGTTGGAGCAGATCAGTTGCAGCTCGGCGTCGAACACGGCGATGCCCTGGCGCACGTGGTTCAGCGCGGTCTGCAATATCTCGCGGTTGAAATGCAGCGCGGCGTGGGAATCGTCGAGCAGCTTCAGCGCGGCGCGGGCCGAGACGGTGCGCTTGCGCAGCAACAACGACATCACCAGCCGCGAGGAGGCCGCCCCGATCGAGGAGGCGATCAGGCGTTCAGCGTGCTGCAACAGCTCGAAGTCGGCCGGCACGCCGGGGTCGAGCGCGCGCGGGTGGCCGGCGGCAAAGGCCTCGAAGGCATGCTGGGCGCGCTCGGGGCCGAGATATTGCGCCACCGTGCTCTGGATGTCCTGCACCGTCACGGTGGTTCGCCAGCGCCGGAACGTCGGCGCGATCGGCGCCAGCGTGTCCGGCACGAACAGATCGGCCTGGATCCGCTCGATCGACGACGGCTGACGCGCCAGCGACATCACGATGTAGGTCAGGACGTTGAGCGAAAGCGACCACAACACGCCGTGCAGCAACGGCGGCAGGTCGGCGCCGAACAGCGCCCGCGGCCGCAGCGCCTCGATGCCGAACGGTCCGTGCTGCAGCAGCAACAGGCCTGCCGTCGAGGTCTCCAGGAAGCTCGGCAGGAACAGCGTGTAGATCCACACCGCGACGCCGACCAGCATGCCGCCCATGGCGCCGCGGGCGGTCGCCTGCCGCCAGAACAGACCGCCGAAGAAGGCCGGCGCCAGTTGGGCGATGGCCGCGAATGACAACAGGCCGATCGCCGCCAACTGGGTGTTGCCGAGCGCGCGGTAGTAGAAATAGGCCATCACCATGATGACGAAGATCGCAAACCGCCGTACCTTGAGCAGGAAGTGGCCGAAATCGCTCTGGCCGTCGCGTGCGTCGCGGCTGCGCTGCAGCACCAGCGGCACCACGATGTCGTTGGAGACCATGATCGAGAGCGCGACGCATTCGACGATCACCATGGCGGTCGCCGCCGACAGGCCGCCGACGAACACAGCGACGCTGAGCAGATGCGAATTGCCCTCGATCGGGAGCGCCAGCACGTACATGTCGCTATCGACGGCGCCGAACGGAAAGGTGACGAGGCCGGCGATCGCGATCGGGATCACGAACAGGTTGATGGCGACCAGGTAGAGCGGGAACAGCCAGCGGGCGCGGTTGACCTCGGCCATGCTGGAATTCTCGACCACGCTGACGTGAAACTGTCGCGGCAGCAGCATGATGGCGCAGAACGACAACAGCGTCATGGTCAGGAAGTTGCCGATCCCCGGCACATAGTCGATGACCCGCACCGCCTCCGGCGTCTTCATCGCGCGTTCGATCAGTTCGATCGGCGTGAACATCCAGAAGGTGACGAAGGCGCCGGCGGTGAGGAAGGCCACCAGCTTGATGATGGATTCGGTGGCGACCGCCAGCATCAGGCCGTGCTGGTGTTCGGTGGCGTCGCTCTGGCGGGTGCCGAACAGCACCGCGAACACTGCCATCGCCAGCGTCACCACCAGCGCGATGTCGCCGATGATCGGGATCGACGAAAAGGCCTTGTCTTCGCTGAGGATGGTCTCCAGCGAGGAGGCCATCGCCTTGAGCTGGAGCGCGATATAGGGAACCGATCCGATGATCGCGATCACGGCCACGGTGGCGGCGACCGCCTGGCTCTTGCCGTAGCGCGCGGCGATGAAGTCGGCGATCGAGGTGATATTCTGCGACTTGGCGAGCCCGATCACGCGGCGCAGCAGCGGCGTGCACAATCCGATCATCAGCACCGGGCCGACATAGATCGCGAGGAAGTCGACGCTGGTGCGGGTGGCGAAGCCGACCGAGCCGAAGAAGGTCCAGGAGGTGCAATAGATCGCCAGCGACAGCGGATAGATCAGCATGCCGGCGCGGCCGCGCTGGCTCGGCGACAGCCGGTCGCCCTGGCTGGCGACAAAGAACAGCAGCCCGATATAGGCGAACGCGGCGGCGATTACGCCCCAGTCGTGCAGCATCGCGGCCTGTCTCCCTTCCCGGCTGATAAGCCGAAACCGCAGTATAAACGCATTGGGCCGGCAGCGCATCGCACTGCCGGCCCAATTTAACGGGTTCGGAAGGGTAGGGTTACTCGGCCGCGAGCGATTTCTGCTTCAGGGGCAGGCCGAGCCGTTCCCAGACCTGCAACAGCGCTTCCGCGAGGCCGTCGATCAGGGCGTCGTCATGATAGGGCGAGGGCGTGATCCGCAGCCGCTCGGTTCCCTTGGCGACCGTCGGATAGTTGATCGGCTGGATGTAGATGCCGTGCTCTTCGAGCAGGATGTCGGAGGCCTGCTTGCAGGTCTCGGCGTCGCCGACGAACAGCGGCACGATATGGGTGTCGTTCGACATCACGGGAAGACCGGCGGCGTTCAGGATCGCCTTGACGCGGGCGGCGCGGTCCTGGTGGCGCTCGCGCTCCCAGCTCGAGGTCTTGAGATGACGGACCGCCGCGGTGACAGCCGAGCAGATCGCCGGCGGCAGCGCGGTGGTGAAGATGAAGCCCGGCGCATAGGAGCGCACGGCGTCGATGATGTCGGCATTGCCGGCAATGTAGCCGCCGAGGCAGCCGAAGGCCTTGGCGAGCGTGCCTTCCAGCACGTCGATGCGGTGCATGACGCCGTCACGCTCGGCGATGCCGCCGCCGCGCGGACCGTACATGCCGACGGCGTGAACTTCGTCGACATAGGTCATGGCGCCGTATTTCTCGGCGAGGTCGCAGATCTTGGCCAGCGGCGCGACGTCGCCGTCCATCGAATACAGGCTTTCGCAGGCGATCAGCTTCGGCCGGTCGGGACCCGCCGCGATCAGCAGCTCTTCCAGATGGGCGACATCGTTGTGGCGGAAGATCTGGCGCTCGCAGCCGGCCTGGCGGACGCCTTCGATCATCGAATTGTGGTTCAGCGCGTCGGACAGAATGAGGCAGTTCGGGATCAGCTTGGCGATGGTCGAAATGCCGGTCTGGTTCGAGACGTAGCCCGAGGTGAACAGCAGCGACGCCTGCTTGCCATGCAGGTCGGCGAGTTCTTCCTCGAGCTGCACCAGCGGGTGATGGGTACCGGCAATGTTGCGGGTGCCGCCGGCGCCGGTGCCGACGCGGGCGGCGGTCTCGACCATGGCGCCGACCACCTTGGGGTGCTGGCTCATGCCGAGATAGTCGTTGGAGCACCAGATCACGACGTTGCGCGGGCCCTTCGGCGAGTGCCAGAGCGCGTGCGGGAACCGGCCGGCGATCCGTTCGAGGTCGGCGAAAACCCGGTAGCGACGCTCATTGTGCAGTTGGTTGAGGGCGGCGCTGAAGAATTTGCTGTAATCCATCACGAGACCTGACAGGAAACCTGGATGAGGAACTGGCCGGATTGGCCGATCTGCGAAACCTCTGCCTTTTTAGAGCTTTTCCAGCTTTAATGTCTATGCGAAATCCCACATAGCAGCGGCCCTCCGGGATGCACCGGAGGTGGAGCAAAAGTTGATCCTGATCAATGTGCTAGCCGCGATTTATGTCGCGGTCATTTGGCCGCCTGCGCTCAGAGATGCGTGAGAGCGGGCAGAGGCGAGAACGCGATGGGACCGGAACGTCGTCAGACCCACTGGGAGGCCGTCTACACCATCAAGGCGGAGCAGGAGGTGAGCTGGTTTCAGGCCAGCCCGACGCCATCGCTCGAAGCCATCGCGCGCGCGGGTGCGCGGCCGGATTCGGCCTTGATCGACATCGGCGGCGGCGCCTCTCGCCTGGTGGACCACTTGCTGGCGCAGGGATTTGTCGACGTCTCCGTGCTGGACCTGTCCGGCGCCGCGCTCGATGCCGCCAAGGCCAGGCTGGGCGTGCAGGCAGCGAAGGTCGACTGGATCGTGGCGGATGTAACGACCTGGCAGCCGCCGCGGACCTACGACGTCTGGCATGACCGCGCGGCGTTTCATTTCCTGACCGACGAGAATGACCGTGCGGTTTATGTCGCGTGCCTTGCGCGGGCCCTGAAGATCGGGGGGCATGCCATCATCGCAACCTTTGCGCTCGACGGGCCCGAACGGTGCAGCGGGTTGCCGATCGTGCGTTACGATGCGGCGAGCCTCGGGCAAGCACTCGGACCGGCGTTCGAATTGATCCACAGCAGCCGGCATGAACATGCCACGCCCTGGGACTCCCGGCAGATATTCCAGTTCAGCGTGTTTCGACGCGAAGGTTAGCCAGGCGAGGCGACGCTTGCGCTGCCGTCGGATTGATTGATCTGGCGCAAGGAGGTCGGAAGGGTCTAGGCTTTAGACTTTATCGTTGCGCGTTTTCTTTGCGAGTGGATCCGTTGCCATCAATCTCATTCCGCGCCGTACAGGCGAGCGCCGGGCAACCGGAATGCGCAGGTGCGGGCATCGTCACAGCGGCGCCTCGCGCCGACGGCTGGCCTGTCTGGCTTGATCGCGAAAACTCCAGGCACCTGATCGCCGTCAGCGTTGCGGTCGTCGGCGTTCTCACCGTGATACGCGCCGTGTTCGCGGCCGTCGTTCCGCTGCGGGTGGACGAGGCCTATTACTGGACCTGGTCGAAAGAGAGCGTGCTCTCCTTTCTCGATCATCCGCCGATGGTGTCGTGGTGCGTCTACTTCGGCACGCTGATGTTCGGCGACACCAATTTCGGCGTCAGGTTCAGCGGCCTGCTTGCGATGCTGACCATGGAGGTCCTGCTCGCCGACATCGTCTGGCGGATGACGCGGGACTGGCGCTGGGTTGCCTTCGCCGTGTTGCTGCCCGAAGCCACCATCGACTACGGACTGCTGATGGCGAGGGTGGCGCCGGACGCGGCGTTGACGGTGTTTGCGCTTGCGATCGCATGGGCGCTGGTGCGGCTGACGCTGTCGGGTAATCCGCGATGGTGGTTGCTGGCCGGCGTCTTTGGCGGGCTGGCGCTATTGTCAAAGTACATCGTCGTTCTGCTGATACCGGCGATCGTGGCATTCGCCCTCGTTCCCGTGCGGGGGAAGCGTCCGCTCGCCGGTCGCTATCCCTGGCTCGCGGTTCTGATCGCGATCGCGATTTTCTCGCCGGTGCTGTACTGGAACGCGACCCACGACTGGGCGTCGTTCCGGTTTCAGCTCAACCGGCCGACGCAGATTCAGGGCTGGTCGCTGAAGTTTTTCGGCGAATTCCTCGGGCAGCAGTTTCTGATGCTCGGTCCGATCGTGTTTCCGATGGTCGTGATCAGCACGGCGATGGTCGGCTGGCGCGGAATTCGCGATCGCGATCCGGTCGCGATCCTGCTGGCGTTATGCGCGGCCGTTCCGGTCGGATTTCTCGCCGGCCGCTCGCTCTATGCCCGCATCGGCGATAGTTGGCCGCTGTTCGTCTGGCCGTTCGCGTTTGCCTGCATCGCGCTCAACGTCGCGCGCTGGAGACAGCGGCAGCCGAATTCGCCGGTGTTGCGCAGCGTGCCGTACTTCGCGGCAACTGCGATCCTGACCGGAACAGGCTTCGTCGCGCTCGCGGTCATCTACTACACGGCGACGGACGCGAACGTTCTGCGCAACAACGATCCGATCGGCAAGGAAGCAGGCTTCGCCCAACTCGCCGAAGCGGCCCACGACGAATTGGGCAAGATCGGCGCGAAATGGTTTGCGACCACGGACTACCGCACCTATGCGATGCTGCGCTGGCATCTGAGGGATCGCATTCCCGTGGTCCAGGTCGACGAGCGGGATCGCTTTATCGGCTTCGGTGCCCGCGAAGACGCGTTCGCGGCGCCGGTCGGGCTTTACGTCACCGCGCAAAACCCGGATGCATTGTGGCGGACGACGTCGGCGGTGCTGGAGCCCGTGAGGCAAGCCGACCTGAGCTGGCGCGGCACGCGCTACGACAGCTATATCATGTACAGGCTGACGAACTGGCGGCCGGTACTGTCACCGCCTCCGGGCGACCCGTTCCGCACGGCGGTGCCGCATTGATGCCCGCAGGTAGCGGCCAGCATAACCAAATCAGGTGGTCCGGAACAGCAGCACGCCGTCGGTTACTTCCGAGGTCAGGCGGCCTTCGTTGAGCATGTAATTGACATGCGCGATCAGTTCGCCGGCGGCAAAACCCATCTGGTGGACGTCGAGTTCGTATTTGTTGAACACGACCGGCACCAGTTGGCGCGAGGTCTGCGGCACCACACGGCAGGCTTCCGCGATCAGCCGGCAGCGATCCTCGTGATGATCGGCGAGTTGCTTAATGCGGGTCTTCAGGCCGTAAAACGGCACGCCGTGGCCGGGCAGAACCATGACGTCCCAGGGTAACGTCGTGGTCAGGCTCGCCAGCGAAGCCAGATATTCGCCGAGCGAATTCTGGTCGGGTTCGACCGCCCAGACGCTGACATTGGGCGAGATCTTGCTCAGCACCTGGTCGGCGGACAGAAACAGCTTGTCGGCGGCGCAATACAGCATCACCTGGTCGAGCGCGTGGCCGCCGCCGGTGATGACCTTGAAGCGCCGCGTCCCGATCGAGATTTCGTCGCCGTGCGAAATGCGGTGATAGGCCGGTGGCAACACCGACACACGCTTGAGATAATCCTGGCCGCGGCCGAGCAGCTTTTCGGTGAGGCCTTCATCCATGCCGTGACGGCGGAAGAACAGCCGCTGCGCCTGCTTGCGCTCCTCGGTGCCGCGGTTCTGGTGATAGACCGATTGCAGGTATTCGACCTGCGACATCTGCAGCGGGCAATCGAAGCGTTCGGTGATCCAGCCGGCGAGACCGACATGGTCGGGATGCGAGTGCGTCACGATCAGCCGCGAAATCTTCACATGCCGGAGCGGGCCCTCGAACAGCGTGGTCCAGGCCGCGATGGTTTCCTCATTGCCGAACCCGGCATCGACCATCGCCCAGCCGTCGCCGTCGGCGAGCAGGTAGATGTTCACGTGGTTGAGGCGGAACGGCAGCTTGAGCCGGACCCACAGCACGCCGGGCATGACCTCGACGACCTGGTCGTGGCCCGGGTGGTTGTCCCAGGGGTATCGCAGTGCCTCGGCCGAGGACTGCACCGTGTCAGTTTTCTTGTCCATCGTTACGGCTTAGCTCCAGCCGCGGCGAGGCGCTAGATGGAAAAGTGACGGCAGAGCTGTCATTCCGGGTTCGGTCCTGCGGACCGCCCCGGAATGACAGTGAGCTTGTTATTACGCCGCCCGGATATTCGACAGGAACGCGTCGATTTCCTCGCGCAGCACGTCGGCCTCGCGGCGCAGCGCGCTGGAGGCGGAGAGCACCTCGGTGGCGGCGGTTCCGGCTTCGGTCGAGGCCGAGGAGACGCCGACGATGTTGCTGGAGACTTCGCTGGTGCCGCCGGCGGCGTGCTGGATGTTGCGCGCGATCTCGCGGGTCGCCGCACCCTGCTCCTCGACCGCGGCCGCGATCGCCGTGGTGACGTCGTTGATCTGGCTGATGGTGCCGGAGATGCTGCGGATCGCCGACACCGCCGAGGTCGTCACTGACTGCATGCTGCCGATCTGCTGGCGGATTTCGTCGGTCGCCTTGGCGGTCTGGCTGGCGAGGTTCTTCACCTCGGAGGCGACCACGGCGAAACCGCGTCCGGCTTCACCGGCGCGGGCGGCTTCGATGGTGGCGTTCAGCGCCAGCAGGTTGGTCTGCGAGGCGATGCTCTGGATCAGGTCGACGACTTCGCCGATGCGCCCGGCATTTTCCGCCAGCCCCTGCATGGTGGCGTCGGTGGCGCCGGCTTCGTCGACCGCCTTGCGGGCGATTTCCGCCGACGTCACCACCTGGCGGCTGATCTCCTCGATCGAGGACGAGAGCTGCTCGGTGCCTGACGACACGGTCTGCACGTTGACGGAGGTTTCCTCGGCGGCAGATGCCACCGCGTTGACCAGCGCGCTGGATTGATCGGCGGTCGTCGACATGCTCTGCGCCGTGGTCTGCATCGAGCCCGCCGCCGACTGCAGGCTGTCGAGCGCGGTGCGAACGGTGGATTCGAAGGCTGTGATCTGCGCTTCCATGCGCGTGGCGCGCTCGGACTTGGCGATGCGGTCCTTGTCCTGATCGGCCGAGAGCTCGCGGCTCTGGATCATGCTGTCGCGGAACACCAGCAGCGAATCCGCCATTGCGGCGATCTCGTCCTTCTGGTGGCTCTGGTAGATCTCGGATTCGAGATCTCCGCTCGACAACTGCTGCATCGAATGCTGCAGGCTGCGGATCCGGCGCAGGATGCTGCGGCCGACATAGAGCCAGACGAACAGGAACGAGCCGACCAGCGTCAGCGCGCCGGCGCCGAGCATGACCATGGTCGCCAGCGAAATCTCCTGGCGCGCCTGCCAGGTCGAGACGTCGGTTTCCTTGCGGACGCCGTCGACCAGTTGCTGCACGCTGATGCCGAGACCGACATTGAGTTTGCGGGTTTCTTCCAGAATGGTCTCGCCGTAGTCGGCGGAATCCAGTTCCTGCTGGCGGACCTTGAAGACGCGGGTCTTGCCTTCGCCGAGCGACAGCAATTTCAGCGCCGCCTCGGCGAGCTGCTTGGTGCTGGCGTTCTTGGGTAGCGTCTCGAGGTTGGATTTGACGCGGGACTGCGTCTCCTTGAATTCCTTTTCGATCGCTTCCAGCGTGTCGCTGTTGGTGGCCGACAGCGCTGCGGTCATGTCCGACGCCATCAGGTTGGTCGAGGCGATCACGTTGCCGAGCAGTTCGACGTTGCGCGCTGCTTCGCTGGCGTCGTCGGTCGAGAGGTTGGCGGCGCCGAGAATCGCATTGATCTGCGCCTGCGCCTCCATCATCGCCGGCGCCGAGGTGGTGACGAAATCGGCCTGCGCCTTGCGCAAGGCGGCGTACTGCTTGTCATGAAGCGCTGCGACGTCGAGCCGCTCGCGTGCTGCCGAGCCCAGGCTCTTGATCATGTCGTCGATGTTCTTGACGGTCTCCTGGAGCGCCGCGACGACGTTCTTGTCGGCGCCGAGCTCGATGATCTCGCCGAGCTTCTGCAGCGCCAGCGTCTGGGTTTCCTTCATCTTCTTGGAGCGTTCGTTCAGCGCCTCTTCGCTGCGCGCGGCGAGCAGCGCCGGCCCCTGGCTGGCGAGGCTGGCGCTCTGCGCCGAAAGCTGCAGGCTGGCGGCGAGGCGGGGAATGTCACGTCCGCTCAAATCGACCATGGTCATGCCGAGGCGCCCGAGCTCGAGGCCCGCGCCGACGCTGATCACGATCGCCATGCCGGCGATGACGGCGAAGGCGGCAAACAGGCTGCCCCTGACGCCGAACCGCGGAAAGCTGAAACCCTTGAGCTTGAATTTGCCGATCTTGAACCTGAACGCCATGTGTCCGCCGCCCCCGACTACGCTACCTTGGGATGTTTCCTCGCGCGGCAGTATCAAGGTACCCGGTTAACAACTCGGGAAAAGCCGCGGCTTTTTCGCGTTTTTTTCGCCGTTAACGCTTGGGGTTGAGGGGTTTTCCGCCCGCCGGAAAACGCCGCGCATAAGCCAGCGATGGAACAGCAAAAAGGCCGGCGTGGAAGCCGGCCTTTCGCAATGTGGGCAACCTTGCTGCGCGCAACCGGGCGCGCGAGGCGATCAGTAGCGGGCGACCACCGGGCCGCCGAGGTTGAAGCGGTAGTTGACGCCGACTTTCAGCGTGTGCTCGTCGTTGCGCCAGCTGCCGAACGGAACCAGCGCGGCGGGCGTCACGAAGCGGGTGCTGCCGAAGTCGTAGTACATGTATTCGGCCTTGGCCGACCAGTTCGGTGCGAACATGTATTCGACGCCGGCGCCGACGGTGTAGCCGTTGCTGTGGTTCTTATCGAGCGTGAAGGCAACCGGCGCGCCCGCAAACGTCAGGGTGTCGCGGTTGTCGGAATAGGCGTAGCCGCCCTTCACGTAGACCAGGCCCGGACCCCAGGTGTAGCCGACGCGGCCGGTGATCGAGCCGAGGCCGCGCTGGTTGTTGTTGTAGATCAGGCCGCCGGGGAAGGTGGCGTTGACGTAGTTGCCGCCGAGCCAGCTATACTGGCCCTCGACGCCGAGCACCCAGTTCGGAGCGAACTGGTAGTCGGCACCGGCCTGCAGACCGCCGAGCAGGCGGGCGCTGTAGTCGCTCAGCACCAGGCCGTTGAAGTTGTTGCTGCCGGCGAAGGCGCCGCCGATGTGACCGCCGATGTAGAAGCCGGTCCAGTTATAGAGCGGCGCGACATAGGCCGGCGCCTTGTTGTAGCTGTAGGGGCGGGCGCCGAGATCGGCGCCGAGTGCGGGGGCTGCGAACGCGGCGAGGGCTGCGGCGGCGAGCAGGAACTTCTTCATGATCAGGTCTCCGAAAATGGTTGGGAGACACCGCGTACGGGCGTCGTCCATGACCTGCACTTAGACTGCTTTTGAATAAAATGCTGTCACTTGCCGGACACACCGAATGGCAACCCAACCTATTGGCAGATAACCGTTTTTCGTGATTAACAGGGCCCTAATTAATGCCGTTACCAAGGGCTTAATCTGGCCTTCCCGGCCGCGCCCTGAGAAAGCTTTGCTTAACCAATCCGGTTGGCTCAGCCAATCCGATTGGCTCAGCCGATCCGCCGCAGCACGTCGCCGCGCATCTGCTCGCGAAAAGCCTGCCGGCGCGCGGGCCGGTCCTTCGCCGCGACGTCGTGGCGGTCGAACACGTTGAACATTTCGAGGATCGGATAGTGATCGCTGGCCATCGCCAGGATCCGCAGCAGCTCGGCTACCGGCCCGCTCGGACCCGAGACCTCCCATTTGCGGACCGTGCTGGCGCCGCCTTCTTCCGCCAGTCCGCAAAGTTTGGCCATGTCGGCGAGCGTCAGCTCGCGGCCGATGGCTTCGCCTAGGTGCTCGCGCAGTTTCTTCAATTCCGGGCCGGTCACGGTCCCTCCGTTCGAACGTTCTGTGAAGTGCGTCACACACAGCGCGCGGGTGGACGAGCTAGATGCGGCGCATTCGTTTCCATGAGGAGGCCACCATGCGCCGGATCATCGAAAGCCTTACCCCTGATGACCACATCTACTGGCGATGGGTCGGCGGCATGTTCGCGCTTTATGTGGTGCTGACGGTCACCGCGGCAGGTGTCTTCGTCAGTCACGAATCATCGAAGAAACTGGCGCAGGAAGCAGCCCAGACTGTGGCAATCGACGCCAGGGTGCGCTCGATCGCGCAGACCTCTGCTCATGCGCCGATGCCGGCGCATCGTTTCGCGGACAATTATTGAATCGGCGGTGGCTCAGACGCCGATCGCGTTTCGCGCCACCACCTCGCGGTAGAACGCGGCGCTCAGCTTGGCGGTGCGCTTCTGGGTCTCGAAGTCGACGTGGTAGAGCCCGAAGCGCTTTTCGAAGCCGAAGATCCACTCGAAATTATCCATCAGGCTCCACAGGAAATAGCCGCGCACCGGCACGCCCTCTGATGTGGCGCGCTGCAATTGCCTGAGATAGTTGCGCAGGAAGCTGATGCGATCGAGATCGTAGACCTGGCCGTCGGGGGCGACCTTGTCCTCCGACGAGGTGCCGTTCTCGCTGATGAAGATGTTCTCGATGTTCCAGACCTTGGCGGCAAGCCGCGGCGCCCAGTAGATCACTTCCGGGCCGATCCGCAGCCACTCCGAATTCATGTGCGGGAACGAGGCGGGGAACGGCAGCACCTTCCAGCCGGGCTTCTGCTCGGAGGCCGCGATGTAGAATTGCGGCGCGTAGATGTTGAGGCCGACGAAATCGTTCCTGGCGCCGATGATCTTCAGTTCTTCGGCCGTGAATTTCGGTGCGTCCTTGCCGGAGAATTCGAGGAAGCCGTCGGTGTATTTGCCTTCCAGCATCACCCCGAGCAGACCGGCATTCAGTTCACGCGTCGCCATCTCGGCGGCGCGGACATTGTCGGGCGTGTCGAAGACCGGCACGCAGGCCGCGATGTTCTCGGCCGGGCCGACCTTGGTGCCGGGGCGGGCATGGGCGCGGATTGCCTGCACCGCGAGCCCATGCGCCAGCGCCACGTGATGCCGCGCCTGGTTCAACTCCCCGGCCGGTAGTTTCAGGCCCGGCGCGTCGATGCCCCAGCCGTAACCGAAGTTGAGGAAGCGGCCGGCTTCGTTGAGCGTGAAGATATTCTTGACCCGATCGCTGATGCGCTCGGCGACGTAAGCCGAATAATCCGCGAACGCCTTTGAAGTGTCGCTGGATCGCCAGCCGCCGACGCGATCCTCCAGCGCCTGCGGCAGGTCCCAGTGATACAGCGTCGCGTAGGGCTCGATGCCGTTGGCGAGCAGTTCGTCGATCAGGCGATTATAGAAGTCGAGCCCTTTCGGGTTGGGCGCGCCGGTACCATCAGGGAATATCCGCGGCCACGCGATGGAAAATCGGTAGGCGCTGACGCCGAGCGATCTGATCAGGCCGACGTCTTCCTTGTAGCGGTGATAGTGATCGTTGGCGCGGTCGGCGGTGGTGTGATCCTCGATCTTGCCCGGCGTATGCGCAAACGTGTCCCAGATCGAGCGGCCGCGGCCGTCCTCGTTGACGGCGCCTTCGATCTGATAGGCCGAGGTCGCGGTGCCCCACAGGAAGTCTTTCGGAAAGCTGGCGGCCGCGTGCCGGTCCACTGCCGGCTGGCTTTGCGCCGGCGTCGCCGCGGTTGCTGCTCCCATTGCGGAAAGGCCGGCGAGCTTGCCGAATTGCCGGCGCGAGAATTCTTCAGACATCATCAGCGCCCGTCGATCTGGTAAGCGGAAATCCTGTCGATCTCGAAGGCGACTGTAACAGGCGACGCGCTGTCGACAAAACCCACGCCGGGAAAGTGATTGGAGCCCATCGCGAGGTTGACGATCATGTACATCGGATCGTCGAAGCCGACCGGCGCCTTGATTTCCGACACCGGCTTGCGGTCGATGAAATAGGTGATGCGGTCCGGCTGCCACAGCACGCCGTAATCGTGGAACGTGCTCGACGTATCCGCGACCGCGAAGTCGAAGCCGCAGGAGAACACGCGCTGCGTCTCCGGTATCCGCCAGTGCGTCGTCATGACCAGGTTGTTCGACTTCGGCCCGCGGCCTTCCAGCACGTCGATCTCCGGCGGCCAGCCGCCGTCATCGGCAAGCAGCCAGAACGCCGGCCATACGCCGATGCCCGCCGGTATCTTCGAGCGGATTTCGAAGTAGCCGTGTTTCTGCGAGAAGCGGCTCTGCGTGGTCAGGATGCCGGAGACATATTCGTTGTTGAACAGCACCGGCTTCAGCGCCGCCGGCGTCCGACTGGCCGTGATCGAGAGAATGCCGTCGCGCACGTTGAAGGGGTCGAGACCCAGCGGCTTGGCGTCGCGACCGCCGTAGTGCGGGTCGACATAGATCTGCTGTTCGCCGTTCCAGGTGTCCTTGCGCCGGAAATCGGAACCCTCGCCGCCCCAGTATTTCGCCTCCGGCCATGCCGCGCCGCCGGCGTAATGGGAGACCCAGCGGTCGCCGGTCAGCGGATGGGTGTCGAAATCGTCGTGAAAGGTCCGGTGCAGCGCGACCTGCGCCAGCGCCGCCGGATCGGTGGCCTCGATGCGGCGGCAGGTGTCGCCGAGCGACGCGGTCGTCACCTGCAAGGCGATCCTTTGCGGCGCGCGCGCAATATCGTCCTGCGCGAAGGCGGGAACGAAGATCAACAGGCCCAGCATCGATCCGCGGCACAGATCGCCCGCGAATTTCGCCAAGCCCCGATACGGGAACTTTTCACCCATCTGCGTCTCCGTCGGCCTTCTTTCTGGGGACGCCGGCGGCTGGGTTCAACTGAAATTACCGTGTCCTGCGAAGCAGGCGCTCCCGCTGCCGGCCCCGCCGGTGCGGCGTTGGCAGCGTGAGCCTCACTGGCTCGCGCCAAGCGCCTTCAGTTCGGCAACCGCGTCATTCCACTCGTTGAAACTGTGCGGGCAAGCGCTGGCCGCCAGCCGAAACAGCCGGATCGCTTCGTCCTTGGCTCCCTTGGCCAGCGAAAGCTCCCCGCTGTAGAAATTCACTTCGCAGATCTGGCCATTTTTCTTGATGGCGTCGGGATCGTCGGCCGCGGCCAGCAAGTCGGCCGGCGTCATCTGGTCCATCAGCATTTTGACGATCGGCGCCGGCCAGACCGCCATGTTGAGCTGCGAACTGGTCTGCGCCAGCCGGCTCGGGAGCTTGTTGCGGCGGCCGATAATGTCGGCCCACAGCACCATATAGGCATTCTTCGGAGCTTGCGTGCCGGCCTGGTTGAAATCGGCCAGCGCCTTGTCGATTAAACCTGCGAAGAGATACGCACGCCCGCGCGCCGAATAGGCCAACGCGGAGTTCGGATCGAGCCGGATCGCCTCGTTGTAGTCCGCAATCGCACGATCGTTGTCGCCCTTGCCTTGATAGGCTGCGCCGCGACCGACAAAGCCTTTGGAAGATTTCGGATCAAGCTTGATCGCGGCATTGTAATCGGTGATGGCGCGGTCGTATTCGCCCATGATGCGATAGACGAGACCGCGGCCGTCGAGCGGATCGGGATCCTTCGGGTCGAGCCGGATCACCTCGGTATAGTCGGCGATGGCGCGGTCGTTGTCGCCCTTTTCGAGCCAGGCGACGCCCCGATTATAGATGGCCTTGATCTGTTTGGGATTGATCCGGATCGCCTCGCCGTAGTCGGCGATAGCGCGGTCATTGTCGCCCTTGTCGCTATAGGCGCTGCCGCGATTGCTGAAGGCCATGGCGAAAGCGGGATCGAGCCGGATCGCCTCGGTGTAATCGGCGATCGCGCGGTCGTTGTCGCCTTTGCCGTTATGGACGAGGCCGCGGTTGTTGTAGGCCCTGGCATTCTTGGGATCGAGCCGGATCGCCTCGGTGAAGTCGGCGATGGCGCGGTCGTCGTCGCCTTTTTCGCTCCAGGCGATGCCGCGATTGGCGAACGTCTTGGCGTCGTCGGGATCGAGCTTGAGCGCCGCGTTGTAATCGGCGATGGCGCGATCGTGGTCGCCCTTGTGGTTATAGGCGAGGCCCCGGTTGAACAAGGCCGCGGCGTTTTTGGGATCGAGCCGGATCGTCTGGTTGTAATCGGCGATGGCGCGGTCGTTGTCGCCCTTGTTGTTGTAGGCGTTGCCCCGCTTGAAGAAGGCCGCAGCGTTCTTGGGATCGAGCCGGATCACCTCGCTGTAATCAGGGATGGCGTGGTCCTCGTCGCCCTTTGCGCGGTAGGCGGCGCCCCGGTTGCCGAAGGTGGTGGCGTCCTTCGGATTGAGCCGGATCGCCTCGCTGAAGTCGGCGATGGCATGGTCGTAGTCGTCCTTGTCGAAATACGCGATGCCGCGGCTGTTGAAGATATCGGCGTCCTTGAGGCCGAGCCGGATCGCCTCGTTGTAGTCGGTGAGCGCGCGCTCAGGCTCGTGATTGTCGCGCCAGGCGAGGCCGCGGTTGTAGAACGACGCAGGAAACGTCGGATCGAGCTTGATGGCCTCGTTGAAGTCGGCCATCGCGCGCGCGTTATCGCCTTTCTGGCGATGAGCGACGCCGCGATTGCTGTAGCCGATCGCCTTCTGTTCGTCGGTCAACTTCCCCGAATTGATACCTTGGGTGCAGGCCGCGATCCGGGCGTCGGGGTTCGGCAGGTCGTAGCAGGGCTCGGCGAGGGCCGCGTGGCTCAGGAGGGTCATGGCGGCAGCAAGCGTGCTGCCAAGCTTCCATGTCGTGCGGCTCATGCGGTCTCCTGGAGCGAAATCGGTGTCCAGGACTATGGTATCGGGATTCTTTGGTTTGGTTCACGGGGAATTGGAAAAAGGCCTCATCATCCAGCCAGTGTCGGCAAGGGCAGGTTGATCCGTCTCGGGGCTTTATCGACCACGAAAGAGTGCAATTCTCTCCGCACCCGATCGAGAACTTCGCCGTAATCGCGTGTCTCAGTCTGTCGGAACAGACGTACGGTCGGATACCAGGGACTGTCGTCGCGACCGAGCAACCAGCGGAAGTCCGGCGTATAGGGCAGCAAGATCCAGGTCGGCAGCCCGAGCGTCGCGGCCAGATGGGCGACGCTGGTATCGACGGTAATGACCAGATCGAGGCATCGAAGCAGCGCGACGGTTTCGCTGTAATCGGTCAGCCCGGCGGTCCAGTCAATGATATCGGAACGTTCGCGCAACGTCGCCTGATCTTCCGGTCGCGGATCCTTCTGGAGGCTGACGAAGCTGGCATCGGCATCGAGAAGGCCCGATAGCGCGCGGAGCGGTATCGATCGATTGTGGTCATTCTTGTGGCTGGGGTTTCCGGACCAAACCAGCCCGACCCGCGTTCTCGTTTCATCATGGACATGATGATGGAAACGGTTTTGCCAGGCCGCAACCAGCTCGGGCGCGACATTGGGCCAATGCGGAAGCGGCGGCGGTATCGTATCGAGAGTCGTCTTGAAAGCGAGCGGCAGGCTCATGATCGGACAATGCATGTCAAATGCCGCGAGCGGCACGCTTCGTGATTTGACGATCGACTTCGGAATGCATTCAACGACGTCAGGCAGACCGGAAAATATGGAACAAGCCGGCTCGTCAACGGCTAAGACAATACGTGCGCCTCGATCCACCATCATCGGCAAATACCGTGCAAACTGAAATGCGTCTCCAATTCCTTCATCGGCATAGACAAGGATGGTTTTGCCCTGGATGGATTCATCACCGAGCCACCTGGGTTCGGAAAAACTCGGATAAGCCGCGACGACTTCGAGGCGCGCCTCACGTTCAATCCATCCCTTGTCGAATTGACCGGTCAATAGATGAAGATGCGACAACTCGCAGATCGCGTCAGCGTCGGCTGGATTCAGTGACGCGATCCGATCATAAACTCCGATTGCTTCGTCGAATTTGTGCAGTTGCTTTAATGTGAACCCTTTGTTTTTCATCGTCTGCAGGGAGGCGGGCTGGATTTCCAGCGCCCGGTCGAACCATCCCAATGCATCCGCCGGTCGGCCCATTGATTCGAGGCACGAGCCGATGTTGTTCAAGGTTTCAACGCTGTCTTGCCGGAGCGCATGAGCTTTGTAGTTGTAGACCAGCGCCTCTTCGAAGCGTTTCAATCCGTTGAGGACTACCGCGCGCAACTGCAACGTTTCGAACTGACCGGGCTTTAGCCGATCACAATGTTCGACCTGCATCAGCGCATCGTCAAATCTCCCGAGAAAATAAAGGCTCAATGCACTGCCGTGAGCCGCTCCCCAATGGTCGGGGCTTAGTTCAAGTGCGTGTTGAAAGCTCAATAGGCTTTCCGACGATCGCTTGAGAGAAAGAAGAACCTCGCCCAATTCTTCCCATCGATCGGGATTATCGGGTTCAAGCTGTATGGCTTTGTCGAAGGCTTTCACGGCCTCGTCGAATCGGCCTTGATGCAGCAGGACTTTTCCAAGACTTGAAAGGTATTCCGGCTTGGGATCGAGCCTGATCGCGCGCGTGATCCATTCCAGAGCGTGATCGGACTGGCCTCCACGAAGTGCGACGACGCCCATCAAATGCTGGCTGCCCGCATGATTTTGATCGAGGGCCAGGGCTTGCTGACAACAGAGCTGTGCGTCCAACAGGCGACCAGCGCCGACATGTGTCACGGCCGTCCGATGCAGTTCTTGAGCTGTCTGAGATCGTCCGGTCGCAGCCCGGCGTTCGCGGCGATTCATTGGAATTCGTCAACCCTGGCGATCAGCTATCATTAGCTGATTCGAGTGGGCGGAACCGAAATTCCAATAAAATCAAAGTCCCCAGCGGGAAAGGATGGTGCTGCCAGACAGGATTGAACTGTCGACCTCTCCATTACCAATGGAGTTCACAGCGTTGCGATTATCGTTGCGGCTCATAGGGTTTCTACCTTCTTGGCTAACTCGTCCCCGTAAATTCCCCCGGGAAGCTTGTCGATTGATCCCTGAAACTCACTGACGTTGACATGCGCATAGCGCATCACCATGCGCTCTGATTTCCAGCCGCCGAGCTTCATCAGTTGGATGAGGTCGCGGTTGGCGATGTAATGCCACGTTGCCCAAGTGTGGCGGCAATCGTGGGGGTGAAAGTCGGTGATACCGGCCCGCCGACAGGCAGCGTTGAAGGCGGTCTTGATTCGAGTGCCTGCGGAGGTGTCGTCAACATTCCTAGGGCGAGTGTAGGCCTTCCTGTCGGGCCTGCGGAACACTTCGTTCGTCCTGCCCGGCAAATTCGCGAGTGCGGCTAGAGCGCGGGGGTGTAGCGGCACGCCGCGTGCCTCGCCATTCTTAGTCTTGGGAAAAGTGACATGCGCTCGAGTTAGGTCTACGTCCCGCCAATCGAGCCAGAGAGCCTCACTAGTCCGAGCGCCTGTGTAGAGCATAAAGGTTACTAGCGGGCGCAAGTGACCTCCGCACGACGCCAGCAGGCGATCCGCCTCGTCGATGGTGATCCATCGCACCCGACCTTCGGGTAACTTAGGGCGTTGAATGATCGGCTTATCACACCATCCGCGTTTTGCAGCATGGTGCAAGATCGCCGATATGATCGCATAGCACTGCCGGTCGCGAGTGGCCGGACCGCCATGAGGATAGAGTTTGCGCGCGGCTTTGTCGGCTGCATCTTGGTCGATCTTGCCAAGTGACGTTGTGCCGAAATGGCTGATCACCGGCGCGGTAAACCTCTTAGAGCCACCGTTTTCAAGGTAGCTCAGGGCCGCCGCCGCAAATGTGGATGTAGCGCGACGACCGTAAACTGATTCGGCGAGGATTTCCGCTTCGCGTTTCGCTCGGATTTCTTCGGCGACTCGCTTGTCGCTAGTGCCAGTGCTTTCTTCAATGCGGATTCCCCTGACGGAACCGCGCATGACCCAATAGGGTGATTTTGGACGCCGCTTAAGTTTGAGGGGCATTCGGTGGCCTCGTACAATCGTTTGCAATCGTCGGCGCTAAAAACAATGTTCCTGCCGATTCTACGGCCGATTCCGTATTTTCGAGCGAGGTGTTTGATGGTTTTTTCGCTGATGCCAGTGGGGAAAACAGTACCCACTAGGTCTTTTGCGCGCTTATATTCGGGCCAAGTCATTGGCTGCTCTCAATGGAATCGAATCTCGCTTCGACCTGATCCAAGATTGCGTGACTGAACGTCAACGCTCATGGGCGTGGACTTTCGCGGGGGGCGCTATTCATTCTTAGCCGAATGGAGCGAATGATTTCGCTGTTCTGCGAGGCTCCGTTCTTGGCTGCTTCCCTTGCAACCCAAGCCTTAACTGTTCGAGGAAGCCGAACCAATACGCAGACAGATTTGCGCTTTCCAGCCATAACCGGCTCGCTTATGATATTACCGTGCGATTGATAGTAGCACCGTACTATTATTAGAAGGCAAGGGAAAATTTAGATGGCTCCTGTGGATAAGCCGACGCCGCATGAGAAGCGAACTAAGGTGGGTCGAGGGGCCGATCAGTTCGTAGTGCGTCTTCCGGAGGGGATGCGCGATAAGATCGCCGCCGCTGCTGAGGCTCGCGGGCGCTCTATGAACTCTGAAATCGTGGATCGTTTGCTTAAATCAATGGAACAAAGCGACGACGTTAAGGAGCTTCAACGCGTAATTGGCGATTTGCTGGAGAAGGTCGAGCGGCTGGAAAACAAAGTGTATGAGCCCGGAGAGATTGTTAAGGTCCGAACTGTTTTTAAGAAAAGCCGCTTTGAGGACAATGACGGGACAGCCCACTTATCGGAAGCGCCGAAGGGACGGAAAAGGGCGAATAAGGACCGCCCCAACACGTCAAGATGAGCTCATCCCGTTCTCAAAGCAAGCAGTGTGACCATGGCCTCGTCATGACTGTTCAACGGCCAATGAGATTATTCGCTGACCATGAACGACATGCAGGAATCTAAGGTCTGCACCCGCTGTGGAGCAAACAAACTGGCTACGCGAGAGTTTTTTGGCTCGACTCCGAGTGGAGGGCTTCGTGGTTATTGCAGAACGTGCATGAACGCGGCGTCTAAACTTCGCGACACAAGCCACCCGAATGAACGGCAAAAGCGGGACGCGAAGCGATCCGAAGTCCAAGGTGGCTCACGCTTCGCTTACGAAACGCAATTAAAACGCGCCTTGCACAAACGGCAAAACGGTCTTTGCCCGTGCTGCTTTGAACCCATTGCGACAATAACGGAGGCAGAAGTGGATCATATGGTTCCGCTCGCGCGCAAGGGATCAGATGAAACGTCCAACCAGATTCTAACGCACGCAAGGTGTAACCGCGAGAAACATAACAAGACGCTGCCTGAACATTGGGAATGGCGGGTTAAGGTTGGTCTCGACTCGGAAAACATGGGACGCAAGCATGGGCTTATAACGTGAGCCAAGGCAAATCGCCCCAGATGAAGCTCTGCGATCAAATTTGTCCACTTTGTTCATAGAAGCAAAGCATACGAGGATGATGCCCCAGCTTACCAAGCTCGACGTTGCCCGCCATCAACTTGGCACCGCTCTTGATTTATTCATTCGCGACCGCGACCCCATCTCGGTGCAATGTCTCGCGTGCGGTGGCGGCGAGCTAATCGAGGCAATCGCGACCATGCAGAACGTGCGGCCTTTCACGTCGCACATACTGGAAGTGATCCCCGAAATAGACTTGCCACGAATCCGGCACCTCCAAAAACAATTCTGGAATGCGTTCAAGCATCTCAACAAGAGGGACGGGCAGCAGCGCGACGATGAAGCTACCTTGGCTGCGTTCGACGATACGAAAAACGATGCCGCTCTCTTTATTGGATGGTACGATTACTGCGAGGTCACTGGTCGGTTGCCGCTGCCCGTGCAAGTTTTTCAGATTTGGTACTACGCATTGAACGAAGAAAAGCTCTCGCCCGAGTCCGACTTTGATGCGATCCGTTCCGTCTTTCCCGCGATCATGATGGCTGACAGGACAGAACAAAAACGCAAACTACGGCGCACGGTAGAAAAATATCGGCACGACAAGAAAATACTAGCAAATCCGCAAACCGAAGACGGTCCGCTTTGCTTTCCAGCAAGCACCTTTAAGCAAAGCTGCCGGTGACTCCTTCGATTGGAGTCCGTACCGTACAGTCGTTCCAATATCCCCTCGGGCCGTGCGGTATTGCGTCGTCTTTTCGGACGGAAAATGCCAAGACACGGGTTTCCTTCCGAAGGGAATTAATGATTGGGCGACTGCAACCAACCGAGATGCCGAGGGTAAGCATAGTGGCGCATCGTTCGTGTCATTGACCCAAGGGGCAGCCCGTTCTGGGGCAGTTAGTGAAGTCGGGTTGGTCGCAGAAGCTCGACGAGCCAATCCCGCTGCATTGGAAGACGACACCGCGCCGGAAGAAGGCAATAATTGCGGTGATCGCAAACAGCGTGCAAAACCGCGAACAACTCAAACGTCGATACGGGACTCAATCTCAGCCCTTATCCTCGGCAGACGGGTAGTCATTATTTCAAGTCGCGCAACCATGCGGATTTGGAACTGTCGAAGAGCACCTATCGAACGCATAACGGCAGGCCATTGCTCGTCGAGTTGCTGACGCAGCGATGTTGCCTCAGGATTGGACGGGTCATCCACAAAAAAAGCGGAGGTTTCAAGTCTAAGCAGACGCTCCGTCGCAACGGCGGCGCTTAGGCTATTGCGTAGGTCAAAAAAATGTTCGGTCAGTCGCCGTCTTGTGATCTCGTTTGCTCTCGGAAAAGCACGGTCAATTGCGCCGGATAGATTGCCCTCTCCGTCCAATAGCCCTGACGGCCTTAGAATCTCAAGTATGACCTGTGGACGCCCCGCCGCTTCCAGCAGAGACAGCATCGTGGCCAGCCTATCTTCGGTGTCTCGCAGCCCCGGAAGCTCGTCCTCAATACGGTCCTCTTCACGGCTCAGGAAATTGGCCCGCATTTGCCGACTTATGTTTCGCCAAGCCACCATCACCGCAGCGAAAGCAACACCAGATGTTAAAATACTTCCAGCAAACCCCAACCAATCGGCGGGCCGCAAAGGAGTGCTGCCGACCAAAAACGGCACGGAGAGAGGAAACAGCAGGGCGAGGGCCGTGGCGAGCACGATCAGAGCCACGGGGGTCAGGCCGGGTAAATTGTTGGGTTCCACGTCTTCAATCTTCCAAGTAAGGTTTAGCCAACCGCCGCCATTCCTCCTCGGTCTCGCATCTCGTGCCCTGCACAGTACAAAGGGCGAATGTGTGAGTGATCCGATTATCGGTGTGGCTGTAGGTGCCGTATTCCCTGTTTTCAAGAAGATCAAATAATCTCAGGTTTTTGATTGATGTCGCGTCACGATTAACCGTCGTGGTGATTTCTAAATAGAAGCACTTGTTCAATCGCGCATTATAGTGATTTTCAAAGTTAGCAACTATTTGTCCTCCGTCTTTGATGTTGACAACCGCCTCTGGCCACTCTTTTTGAAAAACACCCGATGCTTGTTTGCCGCAGCGTTCTTGTAGCGCGTACCTTTCGGTAGCCGTAGCCTGCTGTCCGTGCGCAATCGTCGGGACCGCGCAAAGTAATCCGACCAAGACAGCCCGGCTTGATACTTCTAGCACCAGAATCCTCCCAACTTTCTTCCCCCGAAAAGTCCGTCTAAAGACAGCCAGCGGTCTGTTCAGATAATTTGTTTCTGTATTCCGAGGTGTATTTGAGCTTGCTGGATTGCGGCAATTTAAACGCCCGCTCGACCTTGAATGCCTGATCGGATGATCTCCAAATGTCGCAGGCTAAAAGGTCGGTCACATACTTCCGGTTGATTTTTCCATCGTTGAGCAGACCAGCAAGGTAATCTAGGTAGTAGATATACGCGCTGGCGTCGTATGCGATTTTGTTTACTCGGCCAGAATTCAAATCGTCCTTTAGGTTTTCGTACTTCGTCATGTCCATATTTATCATGGCGTAGTAGGCGTTTCGCAGCGTTGTTATTTCCGGCCCAAAGAATTTGATCGACACATCCATCGCGCGTTCGTCGCGTGCTTCGCGGAAACTAGAGTAGGCAACACATAGGCTCGCAGTCGCTGCAACTGCGGAGGCGACCGCAGCAATGGCCGCGATCCGACCTATGGTCCAGCGGGGCCAAAAACGATGTCGACTAGTCATTCAGCCCTCCGAACATCGAGACCGATTGAGCAACCGCAGTTACCGAGGACGAGGATCAAAAAGTGCATCAGGCTAGGCTCACTCGTCAAGATGGGCGTCAATGTGCCCGTAAGGGGTCGCTAGGACCGTGCCAGCAGATTCCGAACCGTGCTGTCGTGCCCCGCATGCGGCCATGGCCGTCGAGTGGGTGGTGGGATTTCAGGACGAGAACTTCTTGCCGTGGCCTCTTAGTGGGTGCTGTTGGGCTCCGCTCGCGCCTGTGTCACCGGGACCGCTTGGTTTTAATCAAGAGCCGCAAGCTAGAGCTGAAATCTGTGCCATCACCGATCGCGGCGGCATATACTGCATCTGTGAGTTCGCCGTGGCATAGTGTCCATTGCAATCGAAGAGTAATACCTCAGAGCTACCTTCGTTGGGATAGGCGAGAATCATCGTTCCACCTGTCCAGCGTTTTTTAGACTCCATGTCTACCTTGATTACAGCACCGTTCGTGGCCTCTACTGATACCCACCTCTCGGGCTTTGAACGAGGCTGCTGACCTTCTTGGCGCGAGGCTTCTTGTTTCTGTTCAAACTGCTTGGCTGTCGCTAAAGCAGAATTGCAGCCTGCTTTGATCCCACTTTTCATAACTTCGGAATTGAACCGTTCGGCACCTTCATTCATCCATCGCTCGGTAGTCGCTGGGAACGCCTTAGCGACGGACTTGAGTTCTGCCGAGCCGATAAATTGCAAGCCAACCTCGATCATATGCTTGGCCTCGGCGTCACAAACCGCGCCAGCCCGGACCAAATAACCGCTCATCATGTAGCGAGCCCGATAGACGTGGGACGCTTCGGAATTTTCAGCGGCGCTGCCTTTTTGCGAGCCTAAAATTAGGAGGGTAAGCGTTAGTGTTGAGAGTCTTGATCGTTTCATTGCCGCCTCGCGGTTCAATGTATTCGCTGATTTGCAATGGCCGCTGCATTGAAATCCTTAAGCCCGCAATCAAGTACTCAATCCGTCCCCTGCCAAATGATGTGTCCGAGCATATCAGGCGGGGACAACGCAATCAGCGGGCGTCTTGCCCATTCACGTGAGCTGGCTGTGCGGCCTTGACGAAGAAAGGCGACGACCGCTTGGTCTGCGCTCATTCCGGATGAAACTGGAATGTCACGGCCCAGAACGTCGACGCGTCTGCCAGAGTATTCCAACCCATCGTCGGGATTTACACCAAACCTCGATGGCCCAAAGTCTCGATTACCCCTCCAACGTGGAGGAAATTTCCATGCGGGATTTGTACGGAAGAAAAATACTACATCCCAGTCATGAACCCCATGATCCCCATGCACGAAGTGCCGCGCTGCTCCTTGGCAAAGGCAGGCAATCAGCGCGTGATCGGACGAATAAAATCGGCCAGTCTCATTTCGCATGAGCATTTCGTCGAGACATTGCCGTGCGAGGTCAAACAAACGCGACAGGTCAGATTTCTCAATTTTTTCAAATGAACGATGCGGTGATTTACTCATTGCCTGCCCGTGATCATGCTCCTTCCTAAGTCTTAGTGCTCATGAATTTGGGAAGCCGAATACGTACATCCCGATCCAAATGGGTTGCTTCCACGCCAACGACAGCAAGACCCTAGCCGCGCGTGCTGGTCGGCACGAAAAGCTGGGCACGCCATTTTTCTGAGCGCCTGCCGCGCTGTTTCCGTTGATTGTCTCACCGCGCATCTCACAATTTTGTTCTCTCTTTAGCCTCTCGATTCGAGAGTACAACCGCCGCAAGATCATCCGGGCGAGCTTCTGACATTGCTCAACAACGCCATTGCTCAGTGAGCCCGTGCCATATTCTTTGGTCTAGGCCTTGGCATTGGTATCGGTGATGTAGCAGGCATCGGTCCGGCGTTAGCATCACGAAGTGCGATGGCGCGGCTGTAAGCCTCTGCCGCGATTTCGCTCGGCGGGCGCACTCGCGGGGCTTCGATGTTTACCATTGTTTTTGCAGTACGTGGCGCAGCGTTCGCGGCCAGCGGTAAGGATTCGTTGCGAGGTTCGTTGACGGATAGATGTCCGGCTTGGACCTAGGAAATGCAGCCCGCTGCGCCAATGACGGGCAGAACCACCGCGACGTTTTCTGCCGTTCGCTGGAGAAACCCCATACGCGTCCCCTGTTAATAGTCGCGCGCTTAAGGGTAAGTTTCAAGTATAGTAATTCCGACACTTTTACAGCGCAAAAGGACGTGGGCGCAAAGCGGCGCTAACTTCGATTTTGGCGATCAAGGCTATCTGCCATGCCTAACATGCAACTGTCTGATGGCGCGCCGCTGTCAGACTCGGATTGATCTTGCATCTTTTCCAGTTCGTAGAGAAGCTCGGCAGCTATCGCTGAGAACCTTATCTCGCGCTTCCTCAGTGGACATCGCTGCCGCGAAGCGTTGCGCGCGGGCAATTCGATTTAGCATCGCTTGAAGACTTGGCATAGTTTAAATCCCTACGCCGGCCGGTGGTTGAGTCTAAACTCGATTAGGTCATAACAGACGACGACCAACGCCTAAGAAATGGCGATACCCTATATTCACGACCCCTGAGCGATGGGTCGCTTTTAACGACTAAAGGTTCAAAGAACGGCTTCAAAATTTCCGGCGACGGTATGGTCGAAGGGGGAACATGAGTGAGTGCCCGCAGTCAGACCCCTAGCGCACGGTAGACGGATGCCCGGCCGATGTTCAGAGCCTCTGCTATGGCGGATGGTCCCATGCCCTTCGCCTTCATGTCCTTGACCTTGGCGGGGTCAATGCTCGGCTTGCGGCCCTTGTAGACCCCGCGCGCCTTGGCGTCGGCGATACCCTCAAGTTGCCGCTCCTTTCGCAGGTTGGTCTCAAACTCTGCGAACACGCCAAGCATGTCGAGGAAGGCTTTGCCCGCTGCCGTGCTGGTGTCGATGGGCTGCTCAGTGGCTTTGAGCGCCGCGCCCTTTGCTCTAACAGCGCGGACGATGTCCTGAAGGTCTCCGATGCTCCGGGCCAGTCTGTCGATCCGGGTGACCATGAGAACGTCGCCCTTGCGTAGGAACTCCAGTACGGTTTGAAGCTCTGTACGCCCTGCTGTGGTCGTTCCGCTGCGCTTCTCGGAGCGGAGCACGTCGCAGCCTGCGGCACGCAGTGCGGCTTCCTGTATCTCAAGATTCTGATCGGTGGTGCTGACCCGGGCGTAGCCGATGACGGTCATGGTCTCAGGCTCCTGCTGTGTCTCGTGAGGCTCTAGACCACGAGACATTGCCGTCTCAAGTTCACGGGTCAATCCTATTGAGACACAAATTCTGTCTCACACCCCTGTGCCGTTGGGCTTTACTCAAACGAGGCACGGAGACGAGCCCCCCGAATGAGAACTTTCTGCTCACATTGAATTTGCGCTGGATGAAAATTGACGGCCCGCAGGCATCTCCACTTCTTTGGCCCGTCTACATCCTCGGGCGTCATCGTCGAATTGACGGCGTCGCAGTAGCCGACTTAGAATTCCGTTTCGACATCGCCGCTTCCGCCGTGTTGCTCAGCGATGATGCCGGTCTCACAAACGGGCCGGGTACCGTCAACTTGAGCGTTCTGCGAAATTTCAAACCAGAGCTTACCTTTAGTAATTGACCCGCAGCCCGACGCCTCCATGGATGGTGTTTCCGACCGGCTGTGGACCGGCGGTTCCGTTGAGGAACAGGTCGGCGACCCAGCCCTTTGTGATGCGGAAACCGAGGCGGCCGCCATATTCGAACCAGCCTTGATTCCCCATCGTCGGCACCACGGTGCCATTGCCGGTCACGGTGGCGACGATGCCGGAATGCGCTCCAAAGGACTGCACCCAGCCGCCATTGACGTTGGCCTCGACGCTGCTGCCAAACAAATGTGTCCACTGACCGCCGACCTTGACGAGGCTGGTGGTGTCGGTGCCACCGCCAATCGTCGCGCCGAATGGATTGAGCGGCGCGCCTGCCGGATCGGTGTAACCGGCGACCCGTTGCCACAATTGCCAGACTTCGACGGAAGCAGCGACTTCGTCGCGTGGCGACAGCCGGCTCATCCAGCCGGCGCGGCCATAGACCGCATAATTGCTGGCGGTGGTATGGCTGTCGAGCGATACCGCGCCGAGACTCGTGGTGTAGCTGCGGGTGTAACGCACCTTTTCGTAGGGGGTCAGGATGGTGCCGATATCGAAGAACGGCCGCGACGATCCCCAGTCGACGAAATCATAGCGCAGCGCGAACGCGGTGATCGGCGCGCTGGTGACGCTGTAGCCGCCTTCGCTGTATTGCGTATAGGCGATGCCCGCCAGCAGCGACAGATTGTCGGTTATACTCTTGCGGCCGTGAATGCCGGCCGAGAATGACCCCGCCGAGCCGAAGGCGCTGACGCAATCGCTGCAATTGACCTGCTCGTTGATGCCAAGCAGTACGGTGCCGAGCACGCGGTTGGTGATCATCTGGTTGAAGCGCTGCTTGGCCAGATCGTTGACCGAGTTACCGCTGGAGTCGGCGCCGGTGGTTGTCGGAGTTGGCGATGGTGTCGGAGTGGAGGTTGGTGTCGGCGTCGAGGTTGGCGTCGGGGTTGGGGTTGGCGTGGGAGTTAGTGTTGGAGTAGGAGACGGTGTGGGTGTCGGCGTAGGCGTCGGACTCGGAGTTGGTGTCGGAGTAGGCGATGGCGTAGGAGTAGGCGTGGGTGTCGTAGTATCTGTGGGCACCGAAGTTGGAAACGGGGACGGCCTTGGTGAAGGAAATGGAAACGGAAAGGGAAAAGGAAATGGACTTCCAGTCGGTGACGGACGTGCGGTCGGACATGGACCATCGCATGACGCTTCTGCCGCCGAACCTGCCTGTGAATGAAAAACGAAAATAGCTGCGGCAAATACAGACAGCGCCATCAAGTTAAATTGGGGTTTTGCCATCGTCACCGCCCGCACAGCATGCCGGTGGGATCGTCGGACACGGAAGGGACGACGGCCGGCGGCGTCGCATCGGCGTATTCGTTGGTGCTGCAGAGGCCCGGCGCCTTCCCGCAACTGGAGGCGAAGGTCCAGCCCGGGTTGTTGGTCTTCTGGATGGTGTACTTGCCGCCCGTGAAAGTGATGACGGCGGTATCGCCGGGCTGCGTCAGGTCGATGCATTGCAGGGTGACGGTGCAGACTGTCGCGGCGCCGTTCTGCAGCACGACGGTCGATTTATTCCGCTGCGACAGGATATCCAGCGTGGTGCCGCGCACGCCGATGGCCGCAAGCGGCGTCGTGATTTTGTAGGCGGTCTTGTCAGAATGGCCGGTGACGAAACGGAAGGCTCCCGAGGTCAAGCGGATGGCGACATCGCGATAATGATGCTCGTCGTCGAACACCGTGCGGTCGAGCTTGAGGCTTGCGCTGGCGCCGAGCGACAGGTTGGTGCTGTCGGACATCACCAGCCGCGCCGCGCTGTCGAGGCCGGTGCGTACTACTTCGTCGCGCAACAGCCCGTCGCCAACATTGATCTGGGTGATGGAAGCGCCTGCGACGCGGACGACTTCGTTCTTGATGACGGCGGCTTCGCCGACGCGCGTCTGTGCGTTTGCGGGAATTGCCGCAAACCCTACTGCAAAGCAAAGGGCGGGAATACCGAGAATGTGACGCAAGCGCATTTCAATACCCTATCCACCTACCCAGCGATGTTACCGGATTACACTGCTTTGAGTGTTGCAAATTTATCGCACGCCACACATTGCGTGTCAGGTTTAGTGAGCGCGAAATCGGCATCGGTTCAATGCCTGACCAAAATAGTTTGACATGACGAGTGCCGCCGCACTACCGACGAGCGCGATAGATTGTATCCTTCATTGCAAATGCACGCCCCGGGGATCCTACCACCAGCAGGGGGTCTACTCGGCGATTGACCAAGCACATTGTGGCATGTCCGAGCAATCGCGCACCAAATTGTTGGAAGTTTTTGTTGATCAGCGAAGCGCCTCGTCATGGAAATGGAGCGTTCACTTTGGAAGCTGTATCCTGAACTCGGGTTTTGAGCGGACGGAAGCGGCTGCCAAATTCTCAGGAAATGCCGCCTTGTTTAGAATTCTCATTTCCGCTCCGGGTTGGGATGAGTGAGAAATCTGACAGCCACTTCATCCGTAAAACAGCCCGCGCTTTGGACGACGATTGTTAGTGGGAAGGGCGGTTATCGGAAACGAAGTCGCCCCGTTTTCGTAAACACCGCTGTCTTGTTGAATTTTGCCCGCGTGGTGATGCCACGTCGCTGATGTTAGCTTTGCACGCGCGTCGCAAACGACGAAATTGATCTAATAGCCCTCATGAAGCGCGCGGTCGTGTCCCCGGAGGTGGTGTAGCTCGGTAGAGCAAAGCCGCCCGGACGCGCGCGCCCTATATAGCGCCGTAGCGGGCGGGCGGCTTTGCGGTGGTCACCGGCAGTTCTCCGGTAGGATCGGGTTGCGACACACCAACGCAACCGAGGACCCACCGATGACCGACGACATGATGAACCTCCGCACGCTCGTAGAGAAGACCCCTGATGCCGATCTGCTGCGCGAGATGATCGGCTTTGCGGCCCAGCGCCTGATGGAGCTGGAAGTCGAAAGCCAGACTGGGGCCGCTTATGGCGAGAAGAGCCCCGAGCGTCTGGCCCAGCGCAACGGCTACCGCGACCGGATCTGAGAGACCCGCGCCGGGACGGTCGAATTGCGCATTCCCAAGCTGCGCAAGGGTTCCTACTTCCCCGGCTTCCTCGAGCCGCGCCGGATGGCCGAGAAGGCGCTCACCGCCGTGGTGCAGGAAGCCCATGTGCAGGGCGTCTCGACCCGCTCGGTCGACGACCTGGTGCAGGCGATGGGCATGACGGGCATCTCCAAGAGCCAGGTCAGCCGGCTCTGCGCAGAGATCGACGATAAGGTGAAGGCGTTCCTCGCCCGCCCGATCGAGGGCGATTGGCCCTATCTGTGGATCGACGCCACCTACGTGAAGGTGCGCCAGAATGGCCGCATCGTATCGGTCGCGGTGATCGTCGCGATCGGCGTCAACAGCGACGGCCGGCGCGAGGTTCTGGGCATGGACATCGATCCCTCCGAGGCTGAGACGTTCTGGACGGCGTTCCTGCGCAAGCTCGCCGGCCGCGGCCTGCGCGGCGTCAAGCTGGTCGTGTCCGACGCCCATGAGGGCATCAAGGCGACCGTCGCCAAGGTGCTCAATGCCTCCTGGCAGCGTTGCCGCGTTCACTTCATGCGCAATGCGCTGGCCCATGCCGGCAAAAGCGGGCGGCGCGTCGTCTCCGCCTTCATCGCCACCGCCTTCGCCCAGGACGATGCCGATGCCGCGCGAACCCAATGGCGCAAGGTCGCCGACCAGCTCCGTCCCAAGCTGCCCAAGCTTGCTGGCTTCCTCGACGAGGCCGAGACCGACGTGCTTGCCTACATGACCTTCCCGCCGCAGCATCGGACCAAGCTGCACTCCACCAATCCGATCGAGCGCCTCAACGGCGAGATCAAGCGGCGCACCGAGGTGGTCGGCATCTTCCCCAACGAGGATGCCATCGCTCGCCTCATCGGCGCGATCCTGCTCGAACAGAACGACGAGTGGGCCGTTCAGCGCGCCCGCTACATGACGCTGGAAACCATCGCGCCGTTGAGCGATGATCCGAGCGTCAGCATCACGGCTATCGCCAGCTGACCTGCCTGGCTCCTGCCGGCGAACGCGGTGACCCGCCACCAGCTACACCACTACTGGGGACACGACCTGCGCCACCGCCCATCGCCAAGACGCTCCCGCTATCTCGACTGACTACAATGAGTGAATTGACTCCGGTTAAGGTCAGCCTGCCAACCGGAACCGGCAATGATTTGAGAAATCTGTTGATATGAGTGGACGTGTTGCCGGGGAAAAAACCGGCAAGCGGGTAGCGACCCGCCGTCTTGCCACAAGGCTGCCGGCCGATTGCTCGTTCCGGCAGCCGCGCGGCGCTTGAGGTTGGACAAGCTATGAGGTTTTCTTCTCACTCCGGCAGCATGCCCCTTGATCCAAATGGATTCGCCAATTGCATTTCCGAGGACAAAGCTGTGCGTGATAGGAGTTGGCTGATCTCCGACCGGCTGCAATCCGCTATTCATCAACAGTTCATGCGATTTAGAAACCGACACCGATCATGGTGTGGCCACCGGCTCCGCCGCTGACAATGCTTGGTCTTGCAACTGCCTGCTGGCGCGCCCGCGACGCTTCAGTGGAGGCCTTGGCCCGGCGAGGCTCTTCGGCGCGGTCTGTTTGTTTACGCCGCATGCGGGAAACATCTTCCTCGTCCTTACGTGACGCGACGGCCGGCGCAGCCTTTTCGTCAGAAATGCAAGCATCGCCTTTCAGGATTTGACCGCTCTTGCACTCAAGCGGACAGACCCGGGTCGCGTGCTTGGTGAGTTCGGCAACCAGCGTCTCGGTAATACTGACGTTGTCTGCCGGCTGCCCCTCAATCGTCATGTAACGGCGAAGCGCCGCGCTGGTGGCGGGATTTGAATTACCGTCGATCTTGCCGGTCAGACATCCGAGCCGAATGAGTTCATTCTGTGCCGATCTGATGAGCTCGGGTGAGTTTGGCAAACTCGCGGCGCGTATGGCAGCTTCAGCTTTAAACTTGTCAAGCGTTGCAGCGGCGACGCGTCCCAATCGATCACAGTTAATAGTCTTGATCAGGGCTTTCAGGTCGTCAATACCCGATCCTTCGCTGCCTTTCGCTGCAATATCGTTGAGTTTATCCTGCTCGGACTTGCACATGGCTTCCTTCGCAGCCGTCAATTCAGCATTCTTGCGAGCCGCTTCCGCCTCCTGGGCCTGTTTTTCGCTCGCCGCACGCGCGGCAGCCGCTTGCGCTGCGGTCCTGTCGCGTTCAGCCTGTTCGGCCTTCTGCTTGGCCTCGGCGGCCTTCCGATCGGCTTCAATCGCTTTGGCTTGCTGTTCGGCTTCAAACGCCTTGGCTCGCCGTTCATCTTCTTCGCGCTTGCGGACTAAAGCAGCTTCCGCCGCTGCCGCCTTTGCTTTCGCAGCCGCCTCGGCTTCCTTTGCGCGGCGTTCGTCTTCTTCGCGTTTCCTGGCCGCAGCCTGTTCAGCTCTTCGCATCTCGGCCTGACGGATTGCTTCGTCGGCCGCTCTGCGCGCCGCTTCACGTTCGGCGCGGGCTTGCGCTTCACGCTCCTCCGCTGCTTTCTTCAATACATCAATGCGTTGCTGCGCATTGATCGACAAGGGAGAGTTGGGAAAGCGCTTGATGAACCGCTGCAAGGCTGCGGGGTCGGCCGAATCCTTCACCCGGTCCCACTCGATGGACTCCCTGGTCGGTGCCTCTCGACCCGGCGCAGGCGAAGCAGGAAGTGCGGCCACAGCGACGTTAGGCTGCGCTGCGGGTTGCTGGCTTAATGTATCGATCTGCGCACGGGCAAGGTCGGCATAGAACCCGGTCGGATGCGTACCTAGAAACACCTCCCATGCGCGTTTTGAACCGATCTTTTGGACCAACTCATAGTCCGCCTTCACATCGCTTACCGGTGCTTCCGCCTGGACGGCCGGCGCCGGCACCAACGCAATGTTGCCGCCGCCGAGCGAACCGTACACGAATGGCTCCTGCCGGTTGGCGGTGATTTTCAACACTTCATCGCGTACCCGGCCGAAAGCGAGCCGGACATCAAGGCCAGGTACCGGCAGGTTCTTCAGGATGGAAGTCGTAAACGGGCTATGCTGGCCATCGCCATCGTCGGCGGTTGAGCCGGCTTTGGCCGCGTAGGCAATCAGTGTGTCCGTGCTGGTTGGCTCGACCCTGCCTAGGCCGGCTGCGACCGCGCGATTGGCGACCTTGCGTTCTCTGCGCATGATCGTCACGAACGGATTGTCGCGACAGGCATCCAGAATGACGAGGCGCAGCCGTTTGGCGCCATCTGCCGAGGACACCAGACGTTCCAGCGGGATGGTTTCGTCCTCGGCGTCGCGGTCGCTGGCCAGTCTCGCATCGGTTGGGATGAGATAGTTGACGCCGCCGATCTCAAGCCCATGTCCGGCATAAAATACCACGGCAATATCGGCCTGGTCGGCCGTAGTTTCGAATTTGCGGATGGCGCGCTTGAATTCAAGGTTGCCGACATTGACCTGGATATCGACGGTATCGAACCCGGCGTCGCGGAACATTTTTGCTACCGCATTCGCGTCCCGGGATGGGTTGGGCAGTTGCGGCACGTTCTGATAGGCCGAGTTACCGACAATCAGCGCTACCCGCTTCTCCGCCCATGCCGCGTCGCAGCCCAAAGCCAGCGTAAGCAAGGCTCCGCTCAACATGGCCACTAGCGAGATGAGGCGCTTTATCATCAAGTGTCCGCTGCGGCGGAAACTCCGCCGCCTACTGAGCTTATCTCCAAAGGCATCAGCAAAACAGCCGACGTTCCAAAGCATTAGCCTTCGAGACGCGGGCAATCAATCCAGGGAATTCGAGAACCGGGTCCTGTGTGACAAAAGTCACGTTGGAAGGTGGGGCATAGCTGCCGAAACTCAAGAGTGCCCTCTGCGAGCGAAGATGTTGCCCTAGGACTACACCGCACAAAAATCACGCGTGGCGGTCTCCTGCCGAATGATCAAACCCTTCCTGCGCCGAAACAGCTCCTTTAAGCTTTTGTTCAATCGCTATTTTGAAGCTGATTCTTTTGTTTGGGGACTCGGAATGTTTCACGCCGTAAAAACCCGTTCGTCAAGGATTCGCAGCAGCTGGATTGCAGCCACTGCCGTGTTCTCCTTGGTAGCTTCCGCTTCGACGGGCGCGCTGGCGCAGAATTGCAACGTGACCAACATCGCAGGACCTGCTGGAATCGGAGTGCCGCCCGGCACCACGGGTCCGGGCGCGGGCATTCTTGGCCAGCTTACAAGCGCATTGTCTGCGCAGCTCTCGGCCTCGACGAGCAATACCAATACCATTTTCCAGGCCGGACAGGGCAGCGCCTTTGTTGCCGCGCCGTCTAATCCGCCTCCGGATTCTCCGGGCGGTGGCATATGGATTCGCGGCACCGGCGGTCAGGCCACCGTATCGGGAACTTCCACTACTCAGACGTTGAACCAGTCTGCGCCGGCAGGTCTCAACCAGACGACCACCGTCAACTGCGCGAACCAGATTCGAGAAACGTTCGGCGGCTTTCAGATGGGCGCCGACACTGCTCGGCTAAACTGGAACGGCTGGAATTTGCACCTCGGCACCACGGCCGGATACCTCGAGTCGAATTCAAATTCGCTCAACAACGGATTCTCTTCTAATTTTCAAGTGCCGTTCGTGGGTACCTATGGCGTTGCTACCTACGGCCGCTTCTTTGCGGACGCCTTGTTAAAGCAGGACTTCTATAACATCTCTCTCAACAATCCGGCGGCTGGTTTTTTCTCGCAGCCGATTTCGGGACGCGGGACCTCGTTTGCGGTCAATGCGGGCTATAATTTTGCTCTTGCCAACAACTGGTTCATCGAACCTTCGGCAGGTTTCACCTGGTCGCGGACAAGCTTTGACGGCTTTACCAGTGCTGGTGCGCCAGGAGCGGGGCAGGGCGCCAACATTTCCGGCACTTTAAAGGTGGATGACATCAGCAGCCAGATTGGTCGCGCCAGCATCCGTGTCGGGACGACGACCCAAAGCGGCAATCTCGTACTGACACCGTTCTTTACCGCCAGCGTGTATCGCGAGTTTGCCGGCAACATTAGCTCCAACTTTGCGACCTGCGCGAACTGCAACTTTTTTGGCCCCGGCGTTGCAGGTTTTCCAAATGGATTTGCGCCTGGCAGCTTCACCGCATCGACTTCGACCTCGCGGATCGGGACCTACGGTCAATACTCGCTGGGCATCGCAGGACAAGTGTTGAACACCGGCTGGCTGGGATTTGCCCGCGTTGATTATCGTAATGGCGAAAACATCGAGGGTTGGTCCGGTACCGCTGGTCTCCGCTATCAGTTTACGCCGGAACTGATCGCCTCCGTGATGCCAACAAAGGCGAGGGTGAAAGCATTGCCGGTCGTCGTCCGCGATGTGAACTGGACCGGCTTCTACATCGGTGCCCATGGCGGCATTGGTTATGATCGCGATAGAATTGGATTTGTTGGCAATCCGGAATATGCCGGCACCCATTTCGCTGGTGTTCTCGGTGGTGGTCAGGTGGGATACAACTACCAGCTCGCCAACAGGTTCGTGCTCGGCGTCGAGGGCGACGCAAGCTGGGCCAACCTGAAGGGCGGACAGACTTGCGGTACAGCCAATGGTCTCAATGCACTCGGCAACCCCGGTGGCTTCTCCCCGTACTTCATGAGCTGTAATACGCAGATCAACTGGCTGGCCTCAGCTACCGCAAGGCTCGGTTATTCCTGGGATCGTACGTTGTGGTACGTCAAGGGAGGCGCAGCATTTGCTAATGAAAACGTTAGCGCGAATTGCATCCTTGGGCCCTTCAACGTCCCTGGCAATGTACGAAATTGCGTCAATCAGGCCGGAGCACTGGTTAACACAGTCTCGACGTCGGATACGCGTGCCGGTTGGACGGTCGGTTTTGGCGCTGAATTTGCGTTGACCTCCAGCTGGTCAGCCAAGGCAGAGTACGACTATATCGGCTTTGGAACGCGTACGGCGCTGGCTTCGGACAATACCACCTCGCTGTCTTCGCGAACCGACGTTCAGCTCACCAAAGTTGGTCTGAACTACCGGTTTAACGCCGGACCGGTCGTTGCGAAATATTGATTTCGGCGATACTTTCCAAGGCTAGCCGGCGGTTCAATCGCCGGCCCTACCGGCAAGTCCCTCATCGTCGTAGACCCCCTGACAATTCGGGTCGGTGTGCGACGGCTGTATTTTTGATGGCCAAAGGATAGCAGGCGGTCGAAACAGCCGCGGGCTTCGTCAGCACGGTTTACGGCAATCTTCTGATCCGTGCTCCGGACGGAAAATCCGGATGATGCATCTACCGGTTGGGGCTTTTTAACCAAGCAGCTCGATACCGGCGCACGGACCCCGGGCAATTCCATCCTCTCCAAGCATTTTGGGGCTATGGGGCACTACCTAAGCAATGAGCCTATTTGGTACTTCCTGCCACCACTCAGAGATTAGCTTTGTTCGACCTTTAGCCTGTGCCGAAAAATCAATAAGGAGCTTTTCCTTGGCAGGAACGGCGGCCTCGATCTTGGCTACCGCCCTTGCGCCTTCGGTCGCATCTTCCGCGCCACTGAAGCGATGGATCTCGAAGCCTCGATAGTTGGGCATCATGTGTTGAAAGCCGAGGTGCGCCAACCAACTCAGCTGCAATAATTCGGCGATCGAGAAGTCGACCCGGATTTTTCCCTGCGCCGGCGCTTTTCTTCTCACACCTGCAGCATGCCCCTTGATCCAAATGGATTCGCCAATTGCATTTCCGAGGATCCAAAGCTGTGCGTGATAGGGGTTGGCTGATCTCTGATGGTTCGATCTCTCGAAGACTGACTCAAATGCCTTGAGCGCTGTCGCCACTCGCTCCGGAACGACTTGACCGTCCAGTTCGTAATGGGCGCTGATGCCACGGTTCAACTCGCGAACAGCTTCCTGCATGCCGCGAAGGCGCCCCTTCGCAAAATAGGATCTTGCGCAGGAGAAGGTGGTTATGACGAGTGCGACCAGCAGGCCGCAAACGATGATAAGAATTTCCAAGGCCCCAAACCTCTAAGCTTGTCGGCCTACCCCGCATCGAAGTTAACCTGTTTTCGTAAGATATTTGTAAACAACAGTCCTGAGCTCCTTCTGAGCAGTCATTCAATCGCTTCGAACTCCGAATAGAGCAGATCGTGCCGGTCGTTATCGCCGCCCCACCGCGCGCAAAAGCAAAATTGTCCTTAAAGTTTGGCGGGCGAGGGCGGCCTCGTACCGCTCAGCCGTTCAAATACGGTGCTATCGAGGTTTGCGAGCCGCTGAAAACTCAGTGTCAGCTGCCTTGTGGAGGCGATCGGGATTGGTCTCCATCCAATGCCTCCGGAGCATGCCTGCCGGCTATCTTCTGCGTCGAGCGCATTTTCGCGGAGCTCCAACCTGGGCTGGAGGGAATCTTTTGGGCATCCATAATCAGCCGGAGCTTGTGGCGATCGGCGGGACGCGCGGCGCTCACTCAGGATCTCGGCCTGGATAAGGAGCAAATCGGTCTCAATGGCGGTAGCGCGCCGGAGCCGCCATAACAGGGAGGCCAGCTTGAGCACCAGCTCCCGTTCGACTGCGGTCCTGGCATCATAGTCGGCTATCACCGCGGCTTCGAAGCCCCGGTAATCTTCGCGGTCTTCAACGCTCTCAACCACGGTCTCAGCGCATAACCCTGGCCGGACCGCGTTCTGCCGCGACCGGCGTTTGCCTTCTTCGGTAACGGGACCGGTGCTTCGTTGGGCGTTGCGTCGATTGGCCTCGATCTGACGCCACGACGTCATAGGCTGTGACCTGCGGTGTTTGTTAAGGCTGCCCCGTTATAACCACTCAAATCATCTAGCTCTGCATCCCCAGGGCTTGCGGCGGTCTCACCGCCGGCCCGGCTGCGCTGCCAAAGTTGGAAGGCGATCGGCAGCGGGCCGATTTCGAGCTTTTGCCACCAGGCTTGTTCGTTGCCATGGCGGTGCAGTTCGCGGTGGTGAGCGCGGCACACCGGCACGGTGAATTCGTCGCTGACCTTGCGGCCCATCGCCCGGGGCTGGGTGAAACGAAGGTGATGGGCGTCAGCCGGTGTGCGGCTGCAGATGAGGCAAGGCCGGCCGGCCACGAATTTGAGGTGATTTTTGTCCCTCAGCCGAACGGTCTTGGGAGCTACTGGCCTGCGAAACATTTTCTCGTTGGCCGAATAAGATACGGAGAAATCTTCCCGTTCAGAATTAAGATGAGCTGGTGCTAGTTCAGCTTGAACTTGAGCTTGGTCCGCAGACGGCGGCGGAGCTTCGCCACCCCACGCAGCGAGCTTCTTCTGAAATGCCTCTTCGACCCTTTGAGCATCGACCGCTGAAAGCGTGTTCTTGGTCGACAAGCTCCGCTGCGCCCAGCCTGCAGCATCGTCGGCCGATTGAAGACTGCTCAATTCCGCGAGTAGCCGATCTCGCTCCGGGGCGGATTGGTCCGCCGGTAAGATTACCTTCGGGCCGTTCGGGCGCGTGGACGATGTTCGTCGGCGGACCTCCGAAGCCCGTCCGGGTTCTAGCCCGCCTGGAGCTTGGGCTGCTGCCGCGGCGACTGCGCCGAGATCTGGCGCGTCCAGATCATTTTCTCCCGCTATCCCCACGAGAGTGAACAGCGCATACCGCCGGGCATAGGTCAGGGCCGCCGCCCCCATCCGATGCGGCGTTGCGGTATCGGCCACGGGGCAGACCGGCCAGTCCGAGGACACCCATTCGCCGGAGGCGTGAGCGAGGGTAGTGGTTATCCCATCTGCCCAAGTCGAAGTTGTCGCGCGTTCAGCAGAACGAAGCCAAAATGGTGAGCGGATTCAGCGTGGGGCGGGCGGCCCCAAGAGTTGGCAGCACCCCCTAGGCTTTGGCACCAGCTCCCACAGCTCGCTAAGGCTCCGAACAGAGAATCTCGTCTCCAAATCGGCCGGCGATCATCCAGACTGCTTACACTCTAATGACAGTGGCCCTGGAAAAAGGTCTGGCCAGATGACTGTGCACCCAGACAACTCTAGGACGTTCAGACCGACGTGCTGTCCAGCCCCCGACATTGCTCTCAGGAGGTAGTCTGCAACGCCTGAGAAGGCGTCGCCGAATATCTCGAACTGAGCCCTTTTTGCAACAGCCTTGGGTGCGAACATGGATTAGTGTCAATCTGGAATTCGACGCAATCAGCGCGCGACCGGAGGGACATTATGAAGAAATATCTGTTGGGATCAGTGGCTTTGTTGGCGTTGTCCAGCGCTCCGGCTTTGGCTGCCGATCTGGCGGCCCGGCCCTATACCAAAGCGGCTCCGATGATCGCCGCCGTATACGACTGGAGCGGCTTCTACATTGGTGCCAACGGCGGCGGCGCTTCAGCGCGCAAGTGCTGGGACGCGGTGACGGCGGCTGGCGCCTTCATTGCCTCTGAAGGATGTCACGATGCCACCGGCGGGTTTGCTGGCGGCCAGATCGGCTACCGCTGGCAGAGTGCCGCCTGGGTATTCGGGTTGGAAGCGCAGGGCGATTGGGCCGACCTCACGGGATCCCAGACCAGCCGGCTGTTTGTTCTTGCCCCCGGCGATCTGACGAACCGCTCAAAGATCAGCGCGTTCGGTTTGTTCACCGGCCAGATCGGTTACGCTTGGAATAACGCGCTGCTCTATGTGAAGGGCGGCGCTGCTGTTACAAACGACAAATACTCGGATATTGCGACCGCAACCGGGATCGTCGGAGCCTCCGGGAGTGAAACCCGCTGGGGCGGCACGATTGGTGTTGGCCTGGAATACGGCTTCGCTCGTAACTGGTCCCTGGGCGTCGAGTATGATCATCTGTTCATGGGAAGCCGGAACAATGGATTCTACTCGACCGGCGCGATCGCCGGCGTCGGACCCGTGGGTACCTTGGTCGCAACCGATCGGATTCAGCAGGACGTCGATATGGTCTCGGTTCGGCTGAACTACCGTTGGGGTGGCCCGGTCATCGCAAAATACTAACTTCCAAGCTAACTGAAAAAGGCCGAGTAGACCTCGGCCTTTTTTTGTAACACGTGGTACAATCAAAAATAGTTTTGTATACATTTATTACTTTTAATTGTAGTTCGGCGGTTAGATAGGTGGTGACAAAGAGGCAGGCCTAGGGAGTTCTTTGAAGACCTCTCATAGACGGGGATCTGCTCGTTCTGTGAGCATGCCGATGAGGCAAGGGAAAATGCGAGATCAGCAGTCCGCCGCCTAACTATAAGGGCCTGGGAGGTAGACCTGCGACACCTTCGCCGGTGCGGCTGGTCGAAGGCACCTAGCGCACCAGCCCCAGTCCGGATACGCTGTGCCTTGGGATCAGAGGTCTGGTAAGCTCCTGCGTCCGGTATTTTGATCAATTCAAACGGAGGCGATACGATGCAGAATGCAAGCGTGCCGGAAATTCGTGAATTGACGTTGGCGGAGATCGAGGCGGTGTCGGGCGGAGTGCAAACGTCAGGTCTCAGCAGCCTCTCCGGATTGATCTGCCAGATCGAGCGCAGCATCAGCTGCGTGATCAGTCAGCTTAGCAGCATCTTCGGCTGCAGAACCACCGTTTGAGTCGTAGATATTTAATTGCCATGTCTGCTCGGCCCCGGTCTTTCAGCAAGATCGGGGCTAGTGTGGCCGGTGTTTTGACCCCGGCCGCGTCTGCACAATCGGCATCGGCGGGACGGTGAGGGTGTATGTCGATTGAAGGGGGTTCCTACCCCTACAGCTGCGGTTCTGCGCTCATCGTATCCCTTTGTCCTTGCGTTGCCTGAAATCGCATTCTGCCCGCTCGCTTGAGAGCTTCAATTCTTTCCGGGCCACCCGGCATTGCCTGTGCGGCAGCGAGCGCGGCCTGCGCCTCCGCCCAGTCTTCATTGTCGAGTGACTTCAGTTTTCGGACGCCGCTCATTTTTTTGCCCCCCGACAAGTTGAGAGGACATTTTTGCCGCATCGGAAAGATTTGTCATGCTCTTTTTGACGGCAAGGCTAACGCCGCTCGCCCTTCTGTTGACCCTTGGTGCATCGACGGCTGAAGCCCTCCACGAGGCTGCGCCCAATTTCCCGGCCGGCTGCACCTGCGACGATGTCCGGATGACCGGCGAGTGGTGGCCGAAATGAGCAGGCTGAAAGCAATTGCCTCAGTCATCGGAAGCCGACGCGACCTGATCGCAGATCCGGAAAGCGAGGGATGGCGCCCTTAATTCTAACAGACCACCAACACCAGAGGGTTCGGTGCGCTTCATGCGCTGCGCGATTTTCTGGATCGAAGCCCGCTGCGCCGGTTACACCAACCTCACTTCGTCCGGCTCAATGTAGTCGCGGTGAAGCGTAACGATCCGCTTCTTGCCGTCAAATCGAACCCTGATCGAACGCCCCTTGCCCTTAATGAAGTCGGCCATACTGTCGGCGATCGTCAGATCCAGCCGGCTGACATGGCGCACAAGCTCGCGGGCGATATCCTCGGACGCGTCGCGGGACCAGCCCTTGTGCGGGTTGAAGGCGACAACGCGCAGCACCTGGCCGTGTTGGCCCGTGATCAGGGTCTGGTCGTCGCCTTTATCGCCGGTTTCCTGGAAGGCGGCGCCGCTCCGGAAGTCCTCCAGGGCGATGTAAAAATCCCGGCCAAGACGGTCGTTTGGAATGATCGACGGGGGACTCATAAGCAGCTCCAGCTGACCCGCTTAAATTAGGACAGGTAGGATCGGATTGCATCAAAAGGAGAACAGCCTGCAAGGGCCAGTCGGGCAGCCCGGTGACAGCCCCGGCCGGGGGGATAGGAGATGGGCATGGCCGGAGCCGTCGAGCCGCAGCGGCAAGGTGTGGGGCCGCTGCGCAATACCAATCCTCTAAGCATTGTCTGGTTCCCGGCGTCAGGGTTGAGCCAAAGTGTGACCCGACAGCATCGACGAGTTACCCGATATTGCACGACTCGCGTGCAGAGCGCGCCGGTCGCCTGTCAGCTGCTCGGCGTAGTTGTCAAGATGGTCCCGCCAGTCAGATTAAATACGCTTACTTGATGCTCCTCGGGGTGCCGGCGCGAATTTAAGTCCCAGTTCTTTGGCTCTCATACGAACAGTAGCCTCGCTTCGTCTCAACTCGACTGCGGCTGCATTGGCGAAAATGCCTTCTGCGATCAGACGGCGAAGAATTTCGTCCTGCTCGGACCCCCATTTGTTTCGTTTGGCCACCGACCTATTCCTTCGCTCTCCGTCGGGCCTCGCACGACGTTTCGACCAGTTTGAAGCTTGCTCTTCTTTCTCTAATTCGCTGATCATATTCGCGCTTGATCTCGCCGTGGACCACGGCATAGGCCTCCTCGAAAGTGAAGCCGTGCTGAGTGATTATACCGTTCAGAATGCACCAATCATACTCTGGAATTGCTGCTTTTTCAAAATCAGAAATACTCATCAACATACCCCGGCAAAGCGTGGTGCCGCGATCATGACCCGCCGCAACGGGGATTGTACGCGCTCGGCCCCTGCAGCACCTTGCGTTTCCGAAAGATTTTTTATGAGGTGGCGTGTTGGACGGCAGCTTTTTGTCGATCACTCACTTCGAAGCCGTGCATGGCGCCAAATAAATAACGGCTCCGATGGAAACCCACCGAAGCCGTTTGCACAACACTCAGGGTCATCACACTCGGAGCGTCACCCTCTTTTAAGTCGCATTGCTGAAGGAATTGTTGTGCGAAGAGAGCGATATCCATCGTTTGGCTTTGAGAGGAATTTAACGGTGTGAAATCTTTAACCGTCGTCCGGTATCTTGAGCTCAATCGCAGTCCTCGCCCCCAAAGCCTTTCTGCGGGAGTAATGCGTAACGGAAACCCGCCGGGGGCATCACCGGCGGGTTTTCTTCGGGCTAGGGGATGAGTTCTGCAGGCACTCGGGAGCGCTTTCTGGCTCGTCTAGGCTCCGGCTGTTTCGCTGCCGATGCCAAACGGCGGGCGAGACGCGCAGTCCAGGCTTCCGCTTCACTGAGCCAGAACGCTTCCGCTTCACTCTCGTCTTCCATTCGAGCGCGCTGCGAGCAAAAAGCAGCCATCGCTTTACAGCGAGCAGTGTAATCCACAACGCTACTCCGACAAAAAATCGCAAAGAGAATGCGAGTACTAGTTTGCCAGATAATATCGCCTTGTCATGCCGATTTTAACAGCAAGGCTATAAAAAGGGGTAACTCGAACTGTCGAGTCCATAGAATAGGTTGGCCGGCGCTCCCCCGGATACTTGCATAGAATTGGAGCAAACGGGGACGGTGTGGGTCAGGTTTGGTCGGATGCCGACGCAGCCGTGATAAGTTCTAGTTGTCTCAGCCGCCGTGCAGATCACTTAGCTTTGAAATAAAACCTTGAGCCGACAGTTGGCCGTAAGTGAATGGCTCCTGCCGCTTGGCGGTACTCGCGTAGACTTCGTCGTGCACCATCCTGAAGAGCTGGTTGATCTCTAGACCCGGTACCATCAGGCGATTGATCAGCAATGCCGTGAACGGACTATGATCACTGGCGCCGTCGGTTGCGTAGTGATCGTGTTTGGTGGCGAAGGCGACTGGCGTGCCGCTCTCAGGCTCGATCCGGGTGAGGCCCCGGCCAACGGAGAGTGACTTCTTCTCGCCGGCGAACTGGTTTTCGCGACAGGCATCGAGTATCACAAGGCGCATCTGATCGGCGCCACCGACCGCGTTGAGCATTTGATCAAGCGCGACGCCTTCCTTCGGGATATCTTCATCACGCTCAAATTTTGCAGCGACTGGCACGAGGTAGTTATTACCGTCCAGCTCGATGCCGTGACCGCCGCCTCGCGGATGATCTCGACACCGTGGTAAAGCTTTGAAAAGCGGTCCCACGCCTCACTAATCGCGCCATGACCTAGTGACGATTTGTACCTCGCGAACTAGGATGGATCGACATGACCAAATCGGCAATCACCGCCTAGGGGAGGCGATATGCTGTCGAGGCCTGGCATCTGGCTGGCTGCATTTGTGGCAGCACTGCATTTTTGGGCGAACAAGGATTACGGCTACGCCAGGGACGAGCTGTATTTCATTGTATGCGGGCAACGCCCCGATTGGGGGTACGTCGATCAGCCACCACTGATTCCGCTCGTTGCGGCGTTTACGCATGCGCTGTTTCCGGGCTCGCTGCGGTTGCTGCGTCTTCTTCCCGCAGTCGCGCATGCAGCCACCGTCGTTCTTACTGCGGAAACTGCTCGCACGTTGGGTGGCGGCATCCGGGCACAGCTGATTGCCGGTCTTTCGGCGCTGCTATGCTCAATTTACCTCGGATTCGGAACGTTTCTTTACACTGACGTGTTGCAGCCGGCTTCCTGGTTGTTCTGCGCTTATGGGTTGATCAGATTGATCCGCGACAAGGATGAGCGTTGGTCGACTCCGGTCGGTATTGTTCTGGGTTTGGCGCTCAATACGAAGTACACCATCGCATTCTGGATACTGGCTCTGTTGCTGGGCTTGGCACTGACGTCGGCCCGCCGTTCGCTCTTGAGGCCCGGAGTGTATGTGGCAGCTGCGATCGCTGTCCTCATGGTACTACCCAACCTGATTTGGCAATGGGAGAACGGCTGGCCATTCCTCGATATCGCGCTGGGCGGGGTCGAAGAGCGGAATATAATTCGTTCGCCCTGGACTTTCATGCTGATCCAGGTCCGTGACCTCAATCCGGCGACCGCGCCCATCTGGATCGCCGGGCTTGCCGCGTTCGCATTCTGGGATCGTTTTGCTGACCTTCGTGCCATCGCCGTCGCTTTCGGCTTATTGATCTTGGCGATGATGGCCCTGCACGCGAAGTCCTATTATCCGAGTGGCGCCTACGCGGTACTGTTCGCAGGCGGAGCCGTGCTATTGGAGGCGTGGATCACGACACAACGCTTACGCGCGGTTGCCGCCATAGCCTTGACGGCCCTTGGCTTGCCTGCGTTGCCCTTCGTCGTACCCGTCCTGCCGATCGAGCGTTTCGAGGCCTATGCGGCCTTTCTTAGGATTCCCCCGGTCGCCGAGGAGAAGCTCACGCTTGGTCGTTTGCCGCTGTTTTATGCGGACATGTTCGGTTGGGAAGATCTCGCAGCACTGGTCGGTCAGGCCTACCAGTCGTTATCGCCGGAGGAGCGTGCCGAGGCCGTGTTCTTCGGCAGCGACTATGGTGAAGCGGCAGCTGTCGATGTCCCGGCGAAGTCGTGGGGCCTGCCTGCATCGATCAGCGTGCACCATAATTACTATTTGTGGGGATCTCACGATCATACCGGAAGCGTGGTGATCAATCTGGGGGGGCGGCGCGAGGAGTTGCTCAAACTGTACAGCTCAGTCGAGGCGATGGGCGTCACCAACAATCCATGGGCGCTTCCGTTCGAGACCGGGCTCACGGTCTGGATTTGCAGAGGCCGATACCGTCGGTTTGAGGACGACTGGCCCAGTCTGAAGGGCAATTCTCAAACGGGTTCATTCTCTCATTTTCAGAACTAAAGTCACAACAAGTCGATGGTGCCATGATACTGTAGCCGTTCGAGATGAAAGCCAAAAAAGCAAATTGGTTCAAAGCCACAAACGATTGTGCACTGGGTAGGTAAGACGCCGAAAGCGGCGCTCCCGTACCGCTAAAAAATGCGCGGGGCCGGCCGAATATTTCGCAAGGTTGCCCCAAACGTACACGCCGCTGAACCTGACAAAACGGGCGAAGAAAGGCCTACGCTTTTGGCTAAACGCCATCCTCACACTAGCCGGCTTCGTTCAGAGCCACACATAGCGATATGGGTTCTACTGTATCTGCGCGTTCAACCACAAAATTGGCGCTTGTACGGATATGTGATGGGCTCGAATGTGAAGATCAGCGGCTCGCTGTCGCATGATTAATTTGCTGCTTCACTGCATCAGAAATCGTGTCTATAGTTATTTTTTAATTTTCGGGGCACCGCTTTTCTGGAGACGTGTAATGTCGTCCATGCTTCCCCAAAAGTCGATTGAGGATATCCACGAACTTCGCAAAGAGGCGGGGATTTGGATCAGGGGGCTGCGCGAAAAAAGGGGGCTTTCCCAGCGCGAATTGGCTGACCAGACCGAGACCGAATACTACACGTTCGTGTCTCAGCTAGAAACGGGTCGTGGCCGCATTCCTCCGGAGCACTATATCAAGTGGGCAAATGCCCTCGGCGTTGAGCCTAAGGCGTTCGTCAAGACGCTGTTGCAATTCTACGAACCTGTCACTTACGATTTGCTTTTTCCAACTCAGGTAGAAGTGGCTGCACAGTAACTGGTTTGTTATTTTAGCGTGGGGGCCGGCGTCATGGCGGCTGAACTTCTCTCATTCTTTCGCCCAGCCAAACCCGTAAACGGGGACTGGTCGACACAGGAAATTGCCGAATTTTATCGGGTCGAGGCCGCGCTCGTTCAGGCCGGTGCCAGCATCCTCGTCGATCGAGGCGTATCTGACGAAGGCGATCCATGGTTTGTGTTTTGCCGCTCAAGTGATGGCGAGGTCATCGTCCATTTCGCTCGGATCGGTGGCAGATATTTGATTGTCGCTGGATCCGTTGGGCATCCACTTCTGGGCGTGGATTTCCGCCAGCTGTTGACGGATTTCGTCAAGCTCAACCCCGCTTTGATCCTGATACCGAGTTCACGCGGCGCGAAGCTTATGCTTCATCCCGCCTCCTTGTTGGCGGCCGTCGTCGCCACCGCGCTTTACCACATGTCGGGAACGGAGGCCGTCGCAAGCGCCCTCGATCCCAATGCCGTTGATCGTTCGCATTTCAAGGCCGGTCAGTCAGAAGGGCCGCCTGACTCAGGCCAGAGTAGCTTCGATCTTCGGCAGATTGCGGCAGCCGTTGCGGCCATCGGTGTCCTTGCCGCGATAGATTACTCCTCGCAGGCCCAGGACAATGCTGCAGATCTGGCATCGGTTTTGGATTCCTTGGACAACCACTCCGGTCAGACTCCTGTCTCGGATGCGCAAGCGGTGCCCACCCTCGTGCCGATGGATCCTTCACTGCTTCATCAGGTCGCTTCGCAAGAGATACGCACATGGCTGGATAGTGTATTCCAGCCTGGCACCGATCAAACCGTGCTGCAGCAATTTCAATTCGATGTAACCAGCAGTCAGATGCCAAAGTGGCCCGCACCGACCACTAATTATGCACTTGTCCATGATGCTGAACCGGCGCATTGGTGGGACTTCCTAAGCTACCGCGCCGATACCAGTCCTCATTACTTTGCATGGGCTGACATCACGGCGGGTCTTGGCAGCGGCAGTTTCATCGGCGTCCCGTCCGATGGTCAAAGCTCGTTTGCACCGCAGTTTGCTCTGCAAATGATAAATCAGGCGACGACCGGCGCCGCCAGGATTGGATCGTCTTCAGCTGATCTGCCGGCCTTGCAAGCGTCAGATTTTCAGGCGTCGTCGTTCGTCAATTTACAACTCGCCTCTGCTGATCATATCGTTTCGAAGTTTAACCTGAACGGAACATTATCATTTCAGGACGTGATAAACTTCGCAGCTTCGGAAGTTTTTGGGTCGGCTCCCCCATCGCTCGTTCAGCAGAATGTTCAAAGCGATCACCTAATTCTTGCGACATCGCAGGATTCCGGGACAAGCCCGGCGAATGCGCAGCCTGTGAACGCTCTTTCGAGCCAGTCTCTCCCTGAAGCAGTCACGACAACCGTTTCAGCTCCGTATCAGCCACCGCCCTTCACGGCCGCAGCCAGTGCCATCGTTTCCGCGTTTATGCAACAAAATAGCATCGACGAGGTGGTTTCGAACCGTGATGTGGTTCTGATCGATACCAACACGTCTCATCTCTCCAGTCCCGACTTCGTTTTCAAGACATGGTCGATGGCAGACGGCTCGACGATCACGATCATAGGTCTACTGCCACACGATCTTGCTCTGGTTGCATAGTCCTAATGTGAAAATAAAAATTGCACATCAGGATCGACGATGTTCGTGGCACGGGGCAATCTGAAGTATAATATTTTGCAAGTATGAATGCTGGAGATCATAAATCATTATCCATGAAGGCTTAATCTGACTTTCACCAAAATGGCATAATGATCCTCAAGCGCCTACTGTGGCGCTTATTTTTTGCCAGCCTAACTGCTAATTTGGTCACGTTGTTTTATGATTCGAGTTTTCACAGAACGCAAAACGCTGCGCTCGTCCAAAGGACGTTCAATATGGACCATTTTTTCGACCTGTCGTCGTTATTGTCCGGGCATACTGGTGGCGTCCTGCCGCTTCCAAATCACAACCCTTCTCTCGGTCAAGAATACTTGCTGAGCGATAGCGGCGCGCTATCGCCAATCAGTAGCGCAACAGGTCACGGGAATAGTTCAAGCGCTGGCACTTCTTCTTTGGCTGCTCCTGCTCCCACGCTGGTGGCGGCAAACGGCAGCAACTTGCAGATCGATTTGATCTGGGACAAGTCAGTCGCTGGAGCGCCGACGGGCTTCACCGCCGCAGTCATTGCGGCAGCTCAGACTTACGTCAACGACTTCACAAGCGCAGGGAAAACCGTCCTGTACATCAACGTCGGCTGGGGCGAGGTGGGAGGCACTTCCATGGCCGCCAACGCTCTCGGTGAGAGTGAGAGCTCGGGCTATCTGACAAATTACACCACAGTCACGCATGCTCTGTCCAATGCAGGTTATTCCTTTTCGGCCTCGAACGAGCCGACCACAGGTCAGTTCTTCGTAACCAGCGCTCAGGCGAAGACGCTCGGATTGATTAGCGGCATTAGTGGGAGTGCAAGCTCCGTTGACGGCTATGTCGGGTTCAGCACGCTTAGCGGTACCGGAAATTCCTGGAATTTCAACGCCACCGGTACCACATCCTCGCAGTATAATTTGCAGGCGGTGGCGGACCATGAAATCAGCGAAGTCATGGGTCGCATTGGGATGGAAGGTACGGCCGTCTATAACGGGCATAAGACCTACACCCCTTTGGATCTCTTCAATTTTAAGGCTCCCGGTGTTCTCGCATTGTCGGGCCAGGGTGGATATTTCTCGACCAATAACGGCGTGACCCAAATGGGATCATTTAACAATGCCGTGAAATACGGTGGGGATATTGCTGATTGGGCCTCGTACTCATCGGTCAGCCAATCGGGGACCTTAAGTTCGGGCTCCGACGCCTTCAACGCATTCGGTCGTCCCGGATACAATGTTTCCCTGTCAGCTGATGATTTGCGTGAAGTGGCAAGCCTTGGTTATAAGCTTACCACGGCCGGGGCGAGATTGGCCTGAATCGAAATAACTCGATAACCGCGATTGGTGGCGACTTCACCGGTTGAACGAACGCGCCTCGGGCGTCAAGCATCTCATCAATCGCATTGCCCTAGCAAGCATTCATGCTTATTTCATCGGTTCGGCAACGAGCCTCGAGTGAGGTGGTCTAAAATCTTGCCCAAGTTTAGGTCAGAACTGTCGTCGACCCCTGCAAGGCGACCCGCCGATCTAAAGCCTGTGGGGCGCGATCGCTCTAGCGTGTAAACGCAGGTGACCTTTCACGTCCCATTCTTTCCATGACCTCGGCAAGCTCTTTTATTGGGCGAGTATTATTCGCAACCGTGATCATGAGCAAAAGAACTTGTCCATAAACCAGCATTCCGAAGCCTGTGATCGCTGAGACCACGCCAAGCGTGAATTTAAACCAGCCAATCATTGTCCCTTGATCAGCAAGGTTTAGGTCGTGTCGAATTATATCTGCAAAGCCTAGAACTACAGCCACCAGCCCACCTAGCAGCATCAGACTTCCTGTGACACGAAGCAGAACGGTCAGCACGAGAAGAGCACCATATCGAATCATCATGGCAATGCTCCGGGCTCTAAAAGATTGGAGCGGAACCGACTCTCATGATTCGAGCAATAAGTGTTTTCTCGCCCAGCCAAGTTTTCCCAAGTAAAATTTAGAACGGTAATATTTTTCCACCCCAGCCACATAAAACAATGACAGATCCAGGGGCTGGTAAACGACATGGGGCCATTTATCGATCCCGGTCAGAAATCAAAGACAGGCGAAACAAATGCCGTAAACCTCAGCCCGGCGGCTGGCTCTGCCCATTGAAGTATGGCGGTAAGTCATCTCGCTGAAACGGCACATTCCCCAAAATGGCGTCACCATCTTCCAATCGCTTGCTGAACTTTTGGTAACACGGTCAATTCCGAATCTGTCATCTATTGCTAACCTATTGTATTTGCTACGTGATTCAAAGAGGCGTCTAGGATTGTCTTGGCTAAAAAAGGATTGCTGGGTTCCAAGAGTTGACCGAGCCTAACGGACGATAAGCTGAGAGACGTGCAGCTTTGTGTTGGTATGCTTGCCGAAGCCATCCAGGTCCAGGTTCCTCACGGGTGGGTTCTTGCTGAACTCAGGTTGCCTGTCTAAAAGGCGCGAGGAATGCTGGTGAATTCTGCTTGAAAAATGACTGATTACAGAGCTGACATCGACGGACTTAGAGCGATTGCTGTCCTGAGCGTCATAGCCTTTCACCTTCATCTCGGTGTGTCTGGCGGTTTCGTGGGCGTCGATATTTTTTTTGTAATTTCCGGATTTTTGATCTCAAAAATTATTTTTGCGGAAGTTGCTGCGAGGAACTTTTCGATTGCGCGGTTTTACGAGCGTCGGGCTCGTCGAATTCTCCCGGCGCTGTTATCCGTTCTGTTGGCTTGCTCGGTAGCAGCCGCTCTGCTGTTTTATTCGGGTGAGCACGTTGAGTTCGCAAAGTCGCTCATGGCTTCCGCGCTCTTTGCTGCCAATCTCTATTTTTATTCAACCGCTGATTATTTTGCACCTGCGGCCAATACCATGCCGTTACTGCATTTGTGGTCATTAGGAATCGAAGAACAATTCTATATCGGATTTCCTCTTCTGGTGGTGCTCATATGGCCTCGATCATCGTCGCGCATATTTTTGTGTGGTTTGATCGCATTTTGGGCCGGCTCGCTGATCCTGTCGCAAATCGCTGCTGAACGAAACCCAGTAGCAGGTTTTTATCTCATTCAGAATCGTGCCTTTGAGCTGCTTACCGGGTCGATCGTCGCCCTGCTGAACTCGAAATTACTGGAGGTTCGAAGAATTCGAGATGCGATGGGACTGATCGGCGCGGCGATGACTTTGTCAGCGATATTCGTGTTCAACAAAGATATGCGATTTCCCGGAATCGTAGCGCTGGTGCCATGCATTGGCTCTGCGCTCCTGATATTGAGCGGAACAGCAGGAGCAAGCATTGTCTCGGTTTGCCTATCAGCGCGGCCTTTAATTTACGTGGGCAAGATCTCCTACTCGCTCTATCTTGTTCATTGGCCCGTCATCGTTTTCGGGATGCGATTATTTCCTGGAATGGATCGAATTCCTTTCGACGCAGGTGTGCTTGTTGTTTCCTTTGCGCTGGCGACGCTCAATTTTCACTTTGTTGAGCCGCTTCGCTTCGCCAAAGGGCCGCGTAAACATCAGACAGCTTTTGCGCTCACCTCGTCCGTGCTGGCTCTCGGATTTGTCTTGGCCGTCTCGTTCTGGACTATTCGGGCGGACGGCTTTGCTGATAAAAATACCACCGCGGAGCTAAAAAAAGTCCTCGCATATCGATCATTCGATTACACAACTTTATATTTGTCGCGAAAATGCTTTTTGGATCCTGATCAGGACTTTAGCCAATTTGACAAAGCCTGTTTGCCGGGTGGTGATGGAGCTCCTGCCATCCTATGGGGAGATAGTCATGCCATCCACTTTTATAGCGGATTTCGACCTCTCTTCGCGCGGGCAGGCTACTCGCTCGGAGTTATGACGGCTTCAGCCTGTGCTCCCGTTGTCGGGCTGGCGGTACCTTCGCGTCCGAAGTGCGAAGATTTTAATGAGCGGGCGCTGCCTCTGCTATTATCCATAAAACCTCAAATTGTAATCCTCTCTGCTAGCTGGAATTTGGAATCCACAGCACTGGAGCGGTTAAATCTGACTGTAAATTTGCTTGTAAAAAACGGAGCAAAAGTCGTGATTTTGGGTCAAAGCCCTCAATTTAAAGTAAGTGTACCTATGACGATTGCAAACCGAATAAAGTCTGGCGATAAAAGTCCCCTAATATCCGAAAGCAGCCTCGATCCGCGAATGAAGAGTTCAGACGAAATTTTGTCGAAGCAGTTTGCGAACCGCGCCGGTGTTAAATTTATTTCGACGATGGAAATCATGTGCCCAGGCGGTGAATGTCAAGCTCGCGCAGCTGATGGTGCGCTGCTATACTGGGATGTTGAACATCTGACTCAGGACGGTTCTGGTATCTTTGCCAAGAGTATTGCTCGTTTGATTTTGGAATAGCAGTACGGGAAACAACAGCATCCCGCATAGGCCACGATAACTCCAGTACTTTGCGACTCGGAATAATTTGCCGCGACAGGCATTTTTTGCCTGGTGTTGAGAGCGCGGCATCTGTATGGGCCTCAGATATCATTGGTGTTTTCATCTTGGCACAGCGTTTGCCTTTGATGCCGGCGTGAATGTTGAGCCGCTTTTTGCGGCGTTGTCGGAGTAAAACCAATGATTCACGCTCTTTGCGCCGCGCCGCCGGCGGTAGATCAAATTCAGTCACGGACTTCTTCGAATCAATCGTCTTCCAATGTTCGGGAGGAAGGCTCTTTTAGCTTTTCATTCCTCTCAATCTCTTGGACATCGACCCAATTAGATTCATCAGCCGGATTTACGCCGCCAAGTTCTTCTCCGTTCGGTCAGAGACCTGGAGGTCCGCAACGGTCGCAGATGTCCAGTGAAACCTTAAACATGCTTGTCGCCTCGCAGGGGCAATCTTCGAACACTTTGGCGCCATCTTCTAGTCACTCCTCTTCTCTTAAAGATTTGTTCTCCCACATCGATATTGACGGAGACGGCAAAATCAACAAATCGGAATTTGAAAGCGTCCTTGGTGCGGGGGGTACCAATCTCGCGCAGGCCGATGAGGTGTTCTCAAAGCTCGACAAAAATGGCGATTGCTCAGTTAGCTTGAGTGAAATGTCGTCGGTCCTCCGGGGCGCGAAGGGCCATCATAGTTCCAATCACTTTTCAATTGCCGACATGAACAGTGCCAAAAATTCCGCTCCGCTTTCGCGCATGTTACAAGGAGCGTCCAGCGCTTCCGTGACCAACGCCGATGGGTCCACAACTACATCCGTGACGTACGCTGACGGATCGAGAGTAGCAATAACGAGTCCTGCCTCCGGAAGTTCGTCGAACGTCGCAATATCATCGTACAACTTCATTGAGCAAATGATCAAGATTGAGGCCGAGGCAATTGCACCGCACTCAACGGTTTCGGTCAGCGCCTAAATCTCCTTGGTCGCTAAACTTAGTCCACGATGCCTCCCCGGCAGGAGGCGCCTACGAATGACTTAGACAACGGCACTGAGTTGTTGAGGGTGTCAAGTGAAGCGAATAAAGAGCTTCAGGTACAGATTAAGCGTTCGTTCAGGTCGCAGCTCGGAGGTCTTGCTTTCGAAAGACCCGCGGCATCAGCGATCAATGTCGCTGTTTGGTTGTCCGCTTCCAGGTCTGTCAACCCTTGAACGGCCGATAAATTGCAAAGTCCGTCCGGTTCAGTGACAAGTCAAAAAGTTGATCACCGATTCCCTTCTCGTCCCGTCGACTGATGTTAAGCTTCGTTTCCATGAGGTTGTTGCTTATGAGTTTCGAAATCTTGCCTGGAAAGAGCGTCAAGCGATGCTACGATCAAATCCAAAAGCTCGCACGACGATCGAGGATTGGGACAACATTTCACGTCAAGCGTGAGCAATCGCCAGGGCGCTGGAGCACTACGCGAACAAATAACGTCGAGGGATAATGTATTTGTCGATCAGTTGGCCGTCGTGACGGCTGGCTAACGATGTAAGAGTAAAATGGCGACGGGCCGGCGTAGTTCCTGGACCCCCGATGACGACAAGAAACTGAAGAAGCTGGCGGATGAAGGGCTTACAGCCCGCGCTCGTGCTGAGCGAATGAAGCGTACCGATGATGCTATTCGCGTGCGCTCTAAATTTCTTAACGTGACCCGTCGTTAGAGCTCCGAACGGCATCCCGTGGTTACAGAACGAAGGAGCGAAGCTTCGCGAACTGGCAAAGGCGGGGTTAAGCTTGCCAGAAGTTGCTGATCTGATGAATTACTCTATCTCTCAAGTGTGGCCATATGCCGAAACATCGCGATCAAGATCGCTCGCGGAGCGAGTGGAATGGTCTCAAGCTCGAGTTGCGCATTCACGGCTTCTACCAGCATCCAACTAAGGGCAAAGCCGAGTAGCCGCGGATCTTAATTGCAGGCAAGGTGGCGTCGGCGGGCTTGACTAAGGTCCGCAGCTCCCGATTAGTTTAATTTTGTGTCGCCGTTGCGAGCCCAAAGTGGAAGCGTTCAACTCTTTTGCGCATCAACTGTTAGCCAGGCAAAAGGAGCGGCAGTTGAGAGCTGCGGCTACTTGGAAGACGACAATTGCATCTCTCGAATATGCCTATCAGCCGTTTCAACGATGGGCTTTTTTAACACGGCTACCTCGAGGGCAAATTGCTCATAATGATTGTCTAGGCTAACGATGCTCTGCGATAGTCGGGAAGCCCGTTCTGCATCGGCGAAAGATCTCGTTGAAAACCCGCCGAACGGCGAAATGGCCGTCATCGAACAGAAAACCGCACCAAGGGCAGCTGCCCAAGCCATTCGCAAGTGCGAAACCTTTGCCCGATCGATAAACCGATAGCTGACAACAATTATCCAAACGATGATATTCGCAACGAGCATCGTAAACGCACCGAACAAGTGCTTATAGACAATGTAATCAGATCCTTGGCTCAGCAATCTGAGCGCGGCGTATTGCACAACGCCGGCTCCCGCAATGCCAGCGCTGATCGAAATGAATGGGATCGGCCGAAGGAGTGGCAAAACTCCTCTGCGATACGACCAAAATAAAAGAGCTGACGAAATAGCCAATGCAATTACAACAAAAATTGTCCACTCGGCAGGAATGTGGCCTGATCCGATTACGCCGTTGTTGTTCGCCAGGGCGGCAGAAGAATGGAACAGCGGGTGAAAGTAAACCGCTCCAGCGGCTGAAATCACGAATGGCAAAATGCTTATAATCGTCTGTCGGGAAATTAGCATCGAGATAATTGCCGTGCACCCAAGTTGCACGGCAGTTATCGGATAGACCCAACCTAGCAAAAAGATGGCTATCAAAGTTGGAAAGGGGCGCAGGCTACGTTCCGTCGTCACAAATCCAAGGAAAAAGGCGGTTCCTACAAGTTGGCTAAAAAAGTAATTCCGATTAACTTCGGCCCCAAGCATCGATGCATGCATCAGAAAGCAAGCGGAGACGAGGGCGATAGCAGCATAAAGGCTCGCCATGTCTTTCTCGAAGCGTAACATCGACAAAATAGCTGCATAAATTGTGAATACGCCAGCGGCTGAAACCAAGATCATCCCAAAAAATGGCGATCTTGCAAAATATCCGAAGATAGCTGCAATGATGTGGGCAACCGGCGGATAGCCGCACATGATATCAAGATATAAATCGGAATCGCTTCCGCACGTTGGAAGCGCAAAGTGTTCCTCGATGTAGGAGATCAAGGCGTAATGTTGCCCCATATCAAACGAAATATTGTGGTATCTGGTACTGCAAGCCAGCATCGCAGCACCAAATCCTATCGTTGCAATAGCTCGCGGCCTCATTACGCAAAATTAGATGAAAAGATGTTCGCGAGCAATTCCAACGGGCTTGAAACTTCAGGCAACAGCGGTGCTTTCCAGACGGCGCGTTAGCGACCGCGCCTGTTTGAGCGTTTCTTGTTGGTGATGCTCGCAGGGTAGCAGCGCTGGCACTCTCTTTTTTTGCGGTGTTTTCCAAGCTCTGTGCTGCCGAGAGACACCTCAGTCAAGTTACGTCAGAAATTGATTTAAAAAGAGATCTTCAAGCCGCCATTGCCGTAGAAGTCGTTTCCGCTTTGACGCGCAAAGGTCTGCGAGATGTTCGCCGTCAGCGCCACGGTGTTCGAGACCGGCGCCACCACGCCGGCGGCGACGCGGCCGTAGACGTGTTGCGACGTCGCGTTCGGCACATTCCAGTTGTTGACGATCAGAGGCGCCGACGTCGCACCGAACTGGATGATGCGGCCGTTGCCGATCATATCGTCGTCCATCGTCAGATTGACGTAGGGATTGATCATCCGGCCGCTCACCATGAACGGGAAGCGGAACTGGGCGCCGACGCTGCCGATCAAGGCTTCCGCGGTCTGCTGGCCGACATTCAGGGTCAGCACCGGATCGCCGTTCTCGGTATAGGCGTTGACCCTGGCCCGTGCGTAGGTCAGGCCGCCGATCGGGCCGACCTGCGTTCGGCCGGCGTCGAAGAGATAACCGACCTTGCCGGCGGCGACGAAGCTGGTGCCGTCCGGGTTCGAGGTGATGGTGTCGACCACGCCCGGCCGGCTGTTGCGATAGTTCTGCAAGCCGACGGTGGCGAGACCCTGGGCAAAGAAATGCGCGTTGGTCCAGGCGCCATAGGCGCCGAACTGATAGGCGTTGGCTTCGGTGCTGCCGCCGTTGTTGAAGAACCGCGCCTTCGGATTGGAGTAATCGAACGCCGCGCCGATGAAGGCGTTGTTGTTGATGCGATACTCGGTGCCGATGGTGCCGCCGACGCTGTCGAGGTTGAAGCCATTGGAGGCCACCGTCGCCTGACGGTCGCTATAGGCGCCGTTGCCCAGCATGTAGAACGACCACGGATTGACCGGCGCCGCCAAAGGCGCCTTCGTGTAAGGCACCTTGGTGTAGGCGGCATAGGCGTTCATCGACGAGGACAGCAGCGACATCTCACGGAAATTGTCGAGCTTGCCGAACAGGGTCGATGCAAAGCCCATGGCCGAGTTCATGCCGACGTCACCCTGCGCTGGCAGCGTTAGCGGCGCATTGAGGCGGTTGACGATGTATTCGCCCATGATCGCAAATCCGAGCGACGTCAGGTGGATGCCGTCGACGTAGAACAGGTACTGGTTTTGCAGTGCGGGATTGCCAATACAGGTCAGCGGGCAGGCACCTACATTGGCGACCCCATAGCGTGCAGGGTTCGCCTTGATCAGATTGCCCAGCAAAGCGACGTCCACCAGTTCGACTCGCACACCCGAGCGCGCGATAGCGGCCAGCGCCGCCTGCATTTGCGCATTGTAGGCCTGACTATAGGCGGACCCGACCGGAGCGTTGGGGTTGCCTGTCGCCTCCGGCAATTGGCTGACATCACCTGTGGTGAACACGACGTTGCGTGCGCCCGCAGCGACCAGGGCATTGATGCCAGCCAGAGCTTGATTAGTGCTCTGTGTTGCGGCCGCCTGAACTCCCGCCAGGTTTCCACCGGTTAGGTAGTATTGTCGCGCATCGTTACCGCCAATGCTTATTTCGACCAGATCAGACGGGGCGATTTTCTTGCCTGCAGCGACGAATCCAAGCCACTCCTGCGCGAAACCAGGAATGCCTGGCGCGACAGTATTATCGGTTCCTGTTTTGGCACCGCCGATAGCAAAGTTGGTCTGGGGGATCCCCAACAATGCCGACGTTGTATCGACAAAATTGGTGCCTCCGCTAAACCGCCCGGTTGGATATACAGGGCTGGGACCCACGATTTTGAACAGATTGCCGGTATCAGCGTAGCTATCGCCGAACGCCTGAATAGTCGAAAAGACAGTCTGCGCATTTGCCTGGGTCACGAGCGCCAAGAAGGCGGCGCCCGCAGCCAGCACGGCGCAATGGAAAGCTGATTTCTTGCTTCTGTCCATCTGTCCCCATCCCAATCGAATATTGTTAAGGCAAAGGGTTTCATAGCGCGGTACGCCCGACAAGCCGCTCCGACCCCGGGAAAAGATGTTTTTTAGGAGTGTGGCCTTTATGACAGCAGTGTGCATTGCCTTCGCGGGCCTTTCCCGAGCCGTGCACCGGCCCATTGTGGGCAAAAGTCCGCCGCTGGATGAAAATTCAGTGGCGGGTCAGCCCCTTTAGGCTGCAAACAAACAGTAAGGCCGAGCGTTTCATCCAGACAGTTTTATGCAGGTGAGCCGATGCTCGCAGCATACGACACCTCAGATCTGCGCGCCAAAGACCTACGACAAGTTGCGGCGTCTCTCCGGTGAGGACGCCTAACTAACGCAAGAGCGCGGTGCCTCAACCGAGAAAAGACAAATAGATAAATGATATCAATAAATTACGCAGGCTGTGAGTCGTAAAGTTCATTTTGGCAGAACGAACCCAAATGATGCCAGAATCGCACAGTTATCGGTATCAAAATGTGCAAGATAGTTCTCGGACGCCAGTCGATCCGTTGGATTGCTCTTAATCGCAGGACCGCAAGAAAATATGAGAATTGGGATTCAGGCGAGTACCCTCAGTGGGCGTAGGACCGGCATCAACAATTATTGCTATAGTATGATTTCGGCGCTCGCTGATATCGATGCAAGTCTTGAGTTTTTGAGTGCAAACGTTTTCGGATGGCATAGGGTAG
>Ga0209023_10000410_pt1 | contig 66904 bp, 56 predicted proteins | sample LakOneMetagenome_FD_187468 | JGI IMG/M metagenome (GOLD analysis project Ga0209023, IMG submission 187468) | Freshwater and sediment microbial communities from Lake Erie, Canada (SPAdes) (version 2) | ecosystem: Environmental > Aquatic > Freshwater > Lentic | place: Lake Erie, Canada...
AATGATGAGGGAACCGTTACAACTTCTGAACCATCATTGGCTGTTGCTGCAGCCAATATGGTTGAGAATGTATTTCCTCCGTCAGTAGATAGTAAAATATTTACGCTGGCACAACTAACCGGTGCAGCCGTTGTATTATTTACATTCCATGTAACGGTAGCAGATCCGCCTGCATCCCATGTAATATTTGAATTAGGCGATGTTACCTGGAACGGACCAGAAGTATTGGTAACCGAAACAACCACGTCGGTAAAAGAAGTCTGGCCAATGGCAACAGGAGCCGTTGAACTATACGGGTGATTATCTCTCACCGTTAAACGGAAGTTTAAGGTTCGTGAAACAGAACTCAATGCTTCGATGTTTGCTCCTGCATCACCACCGGGCAATGGAGGCGTAACATTTAAACCGGCCAGGATGGTTGATAATTTAGGGAAGGTCCTGGTTCCGGATGCTGCAGGACTAAACGATAACCAGTTTGGGCCGGTGGTCTTTGTTGTGGATGCAACACTGCCTGTTCCGGAGGTTGTTGAATTATCATTTTGTTCCCAGCAATAGGTCAATGCATCGCCATTTGCATCGGTTGCAGAACCAGTAAGTGTAAAAGGCGTACTGATGGGAATGGTATAATTGCTTACCGGGTCAATGACCGGCGCAACGTTATTATCTGTAATGGTTGTAGATACGGGGCAGGTTTTGGTAGCCAGGTTCGCCTGTATCTGTGCAATGGAAGTTTCATGGAATATATCAATGGAATGCGGCGCTACGTCCTGGCTGGTGATGCCTGCATACCCCATGATGGTGATGCCGGAACCAACTTCCTTATTCTGCCCGGTTCCTTCCAGCGACATAGAAAATGTATGATTGGCTCCCAGTTGGTGCCCAACTTCATGCACCACATAATCAATATCGAAATTATCGCCCTGCGGAATTCCATCAGCCGGTGAAGTGATGCCTCTTCCTTTTTGCCCGTTCACACAAACGCAACCGATACAGCCTGCGTTTCCACCCCCGCCCGATGCACCAAACATGTGGCCAATATCATAATTGGCTTCACCGATGTTTGCCGTTAAAGTTGTCTGCAATTGATTATTCCAGTTTGATAAAGTTGTATAAGGGTCCGTGGCCGGGTTATAATAAATAACGGCTGTTGTATTTGCAATAAGGTTGAGGTGCAATGCCAGGTCTTTTTCATACACGCCGTTGCAACGGGTAAGTGTGGCATTGAAAGCTGCAAGCACCAACCCTACCTGCGCAGCGCTTGTTGCACCAAACCAGTTGGCATATTCACCATTGCAGGACTGTGCCAGCCGCATTGTTTTTAATTGCCCGGTTGAACTGCCGGTTGCATTTGAAACAGGAAGCTGTGCTTTCAGATCAGCAGCATATTGTTTCTCTTTGGTAGAACATGTCCATGCCAGTTGTCCTTTTTCCCTGTGCGATCTGAACACGGCATAAACCGTATGATCCCTGGAATATGGTTCAATGAATTCGTTGTCTTTACCGGTTCTAAAGACCATCGTTTGAATCCCCTGCGGAGAGATGCTCAGTTTCAGCGTAGCAAATTTATCGGTGATGCCTTTACCGGAAAAAGCCCTGATCTCCGGGAACTTTGCCTGCAGATCCGGTTCAAAATTCGAAGCTTCAAATACTTCAAACTGTTCAATGTTACCATCTGCATCCGGTAAAGAAATGATGGTTGAATGTTTGGAAGAACTGTTGCCGACAATGGAAAACAATTCCTGCCTTAATGGACCGGCATTTAAATTAAATAATTTGAATTCGGCAGGAAAAGATTGCCTTGCTACGGCCTTATCGGTTGAGATATTACTGCGGCTTTCATTATTTACAGACCAGGATTTACCTGTTTGTGAAAACCCGAACGCAGTGATAAATGCTGACACGAATATCAGGAGTAAACCTTTTTTCATTTGGGGTGGTTTTTAAAATTGGAAAATGGAAGTTTAAATCTAGAATAAGAAACAATGGAAACAAATAGTAAAACTACCAGCAGCAGCAAGTTAATCTACGATGGGACAGGTAAATAACTAGAAATCAGTCAGCAGAAAATATATGCTGAAGAAAAAAAAGGCTGAACAGGAAGCAATGTGCAAAAAAAGGCCGGTGTTATCAGTAATTTCCGACAAAGTATTTAATGCCGTTCGCATTCAACAGTTGCATACCTGTTTTCATACTGCCGCTGTATTGTTCAAAAGATGAATAGTAGGTAATGGAATAACGGTCGATACTTTTTATTTTACCCCGGTAGGCCTTGTCTTCAAATGAACCGTAGTAACTGAGTGCGGTAGGCCCCACGGTTTTTAACTTGCCCCTGAGCGCTTCATTTTCATAAGAAGCATACCAGGTTACATTATTTTGTCCAAGGGTCTTGATCAATCCTTTATAAGCAGCGTCTTCGTAAGAGAGATAATAATCAAAATTAATGCTGCCGATGCTTTTTATTTTTCCTTTCAGCATCTCATTCTCATAAGACGGGTAATAGGTGATCAGCGTTTTCCCGATGTACTTTACTTTTCCTCTCACCGATTCATCATCAAGCTGGCTGTAATACTCTGTCCTGCCCACATAAGGTTCCAGCATGCCTGTATAATTTTCCTGGTAACCGATGAATTTATCATAGCCCCACTTGCTGATGTTGCCTTCCTTTGTCACATATATTTCCACTTTTTCATCCAGCCCGATAGAAATAACACCTACCTGCCCGTTGCCCACAAGAGTTATTTTGGAAATATATTGGCTGAAACCGGAAACGGTAAAAAAAACAGTCAGCAGTAATAAGAATATTCTTTTCATATAGGTCTCCCGATTTTGTCCTATAAAGATACACAACAATTGGTTTTCTACATAGCTTACATTGTAAAACATCTTAATTTGCATGCATGAAAAGGCTTTTTTTTCTCCTGTCAGTTATTTTATTTTCCTGCAGCCAGCCTGCTTATAAGAATCCCCACGTACTTATTGAGACCAGGCTGGGTGATATTGAAGTGGAACTATTTCCCGAAAAGGCACCGGTAACCGTTGGCAGTTTTTTATCTTATGTTGATTCCGGCTATTATACCAACAGCAGTTTTTACCGGGTGTTAAAAGCGGATGAATTACCCAATCCAAATAACACAGGAATTGTTCAGGGAGGTATCTGGCAAACAAAACCTGAATTAAAGGTCAAACTCCCCGGTATTAAACATGAAACCACGGCACAAACCGGGTTGACACACGAATCGGGCACCATTTCGCTGGCCCGTACCACTCCCGGTTCAGCCAGCAGTGAATTCTTTATCTGCATCGGCGATCAAAGTCCCCTTGATTCGGGCCGGCGTGGTACCGAAGACGGACAGGGATTTGCTGCATTCGGAAAAGTATTCAAGGGTATGGCCATTGTTAGAAAAATACAGGAACAAAAAAGCCACGGCGATAAATTTGATGAGAAGATCGACATCTACAAAATAAGAAGGCTTTAGTTCCTGAACTTTTTTACTGGTTCTTTGTTTATTACTGGAAACAGAAACCAACTTATGGCACGACATCTTCTTACCTGGGGCGTACTATTTGTTTTATCCTCCTGCTCGTTCTCTGCAAAAACTACAGAGCGTTATTTTAAAAAAGCCAAAACAAAAAGCTATGATGTGATCGTAGTGCCCGGCATTCCATTCACCGAGCAGGGTTGGGACAGTACGATGAAAGCAAGGATTTACTGGTCGAAGTATTTGTTTGATAAAGGCATTGCAAAAAACATCATGTACTCCGGTTCGTCTGTTCACTCACCGTATTATGAAGGAGAGATCATGGCGCTCTATGCCGTTGCCCTCGGCATTCCGAAACAAAATGTTTTTTATGAAACAAAGGCCGAGCACAGTACCGAGAATCTTTATTATTCATACCACAAATCAAAGAAGATCGGGTTTAACAGTATTGCACTTGCAACCGATCCATACCAGTCAAAACAATTGCGCAGGTATGCAAGAGTTAAGGTTGATGAGAAGATAGGAATAATACCGATCGTATTCGATACACTGAGGATGATACAGCCCACCATGATAAACCCTGAAATAAATTACCAGCAGGCTTATAACAAGAACTTTGTACCGCTTACCTCCCGGGAATCATTCTGGAAACGGTTCAGGGGAACGATGGGTAAAAACGTGGATAAAAATGCTTACAAATAACGGATATTTTATTTCACCGTAAAGTCAACTTCAAGATTACCCCAAAGCAATGTAACCACGCCTGCAGGAGAAATAGCGAAAGTCATTTTTTCGGTCTCGGCTTCATGTTTTTTTGCTTTTACATTTACCCGAAGGGCATCATCGGCATCACTGTATTTAAAAGCGCCCCATTGGTCCCAGGTTTTGTTGAAAATGATCGTCCAGTCATCGCCATTTTGAATAGTGAACAAACCGTACTTGCCCTTGGGTAATGCCTTACCCTCCACCATCACATCTTTATCCACTTCAAAAACGGTTGCTTCATTGGCCCCGGTACGCCAAACCTTTCCAGGCATCGGTTCCAGGTCCTTACCAATGGTTCTTCCTTTTATAGAAGGCTGGCTGTAATCGATGCTGATGGTTGCCTCGCCAATTTTTTGCGTTACCAGAGCAGGCGGGCTGGGGCGTTTTGATTTATCTTTTTGTGCGGAGGCACTGAAAGAAGCAAGAATGAATAAAGAAAAAAGGCTGAGGGAAAACAGGTATTTCATACTATAAACTTTTGGGGTTACAAAATCAGCAGGCCATGGCAATTCATGATTGCATTGATCTGAATTATTTCTTTATAAAGATAAATGAAAGTTTGGTAGGGGCAGAAGCATTTTAACCCAGTCTTTCCCAGATGATGTCACCAACAAGATTTTTAGTCTCATCAATAACCACATAGGCGGCATAGGCTGTGTTTTTATGCCTTGATGCCCGGAGCATTATTTTGTGGGTCTCATATTCACTCAACTTGAATGGGCGGTTTGGGTGGACAAAGGTTCGCACCTGGACAATAATATTTCCAAGATTGCCCGAAGCCCTTATTTCTGTTTCCTTGGGAAACAGTATTTCTTTTGTGACATTGCTGTACCCATTTTCGGCCAGCCATGATTCCACGTGGCTTTCGCCGGTAAGTTCAATTTCGGTAGAAGATAAATTTCCCATAGTGATTTCGTTTCAGTAACCAAATATATGGGATTATGAATACAAAGCAAGTAATTTTACCCCAAAAAATAGTAATTTCCACATTCAGTTTTAAAACTGTGGCATTGATAATTAATAGGTTGCCTATTTTACTTGTAGAAGTCTTACTATGGCTTTGTCAATGTGGTATCAGGCCAATGGGTATGATGATCTCCCAGCGGTTCTTTACAAGTGGGTTGAGTAAGTCCGTGTCGAATAGGTGAGAAAAACGTACTCCGAAACTTACCGGCAGTGCATTCCAGACCTTTGTATCAAAATACAATTCCCCGCCGGTACTACGGTTTTTTATTTCAGTAAGCAGGCCATTTACCCTTGCTTTTGCTGTAGTATGATCATAAAAGGCATTGGCACGGATACGCTGAAAAAAAATGACATTGCCAAAACCCCAGTCAGGATAAACAATGGGGAAATGATAGTTAACTCCCATTTTATACATCCGTCTTGTTGACAGCGCCTCATACCCTCTTGAGTAAGAAAAGTTTTTGCTGAACAGGTCGGGCAGTGTATCTCTTTTCTGCCAGGCAGCATCAATCACCAAACTGTGGTTTACAAAAAATCCCGGGAAATAAAAGGATCCATTGGCAACAAACTTATGGCTGTTGCTGAAGTTAAATGCATCCCGGTAACTCAATGAAACGGATTGTGCCCAACGGGAATTAATATGCTGCCTCGCCCGCTGGCTGGCATTACTGAAACTTAAAAAACTGTTTATATACTTAATGGAATTATTACTAAAAACATTTTTGCCTACGCCCCGGTAATAATACTGCTCAATATTATAACCAACACCAACATTAAAATATTTACTTGTCCTGCCATTGACAAAGCGAAGCGGAACCGAAATACCTGCAGTTAATTTGGCTGAATTAAAACTTATGGGTTTCCCTACGGCCGTATCAAGCGTGCGGTTAAAACTTTCCTCGGCAGCAAGACTTAAAACCGGGAACCAACCAGCATAGATGCCACTAAAGCCGAGCGTATGACTCTTGTCACTCCGGTTATAGCTATATGTGATCGCATTGCTGAAACTGCTAAGCACATTATCGCTTAAAACAGAATAACCAAACTCCGGATCATTGATCACCGGGCGCCAGCTATGAAAATTAAAAAGCCGGAATGATTTTTTGTATTTGCTGACCGGGTTTTTAATGCTGCCGGTTTTACTTTGTTCAAAACTGCTGTCGTTAAGCGAATATAAAACGCCTGCACCGGTCATTGCTTGCAATGAATCTGTATAGAAATTGCTGTTACCTATGATAAGGCTCAGGGCAGATATCTCTTTCCAGGCGGCAGTAAACTTTGCAAGCCGGTAGCCGGATGAAGTAAACGCCGATACAAGTACTTCCCTTTTTCCATTTACCGAAGGGTGATACACACCGTTTATATTATCCGTTACCTGGTACATCTTTTCGTTCCGGATATTTACTGCCAGAACCTTATCGGCATTTTTATACATGGCCGAAAAATAGACCGTATCTCCCTTCACAAACGGGTAACCAAGTACATTAAATGAAAATGGTGTGAGGTTATCAATGGCACCGGTGGTAAGGTTGATCTTTGCCAGAACCATATTGCCTTCGGGGTTTCTTGCAGCAGTTACGGCTGTATTGGTATCTATATATTTTGTCTGCGTGAAAAAATAATTTCGAGGATTGGGTACTTTCATGATCAGTTGCCCGGTTGCTGCATTCAAACGGCAAATAAAATTAGTGCCATCCACATTCACATTAATTGCAAGTATCTCGGTTCCATCAGCATTAATATCCGGTGAAAAATATTTAGAGCGAAAAGTGAGTTGCTTTTGTTGTCCCGTATAAATATCGAGCAGTTTCAGCACACTGTAATCCCTGTTGGCCCATCTTGGGTCCGACTGGTAAACGGCATATACGATCTTCCCATTTCGGTAAGAATAATAGTCATCTATCACAATATCCTTCACCCGTATCATTTTTTCGTTCCCGCCTGTAAGCAGGTAGAACGCACTTACTTTTTTGTACGAACTTTTAGTAACCAGGATACTGTCATCACTAATATAAACCGGGAATTGGTAATCAGTTACATTGTTCTCCACAACCGGGGTAATGTAATCCACCGCAGGAGAAGCGACAACCTGTTTTGGAAAAGATTTCTCTTTGAAGTAATTCATGGCATCTTCCCGGAATACCCGGTACGCTTTGCCGGAATATCTTTCAACCGCACGATTGAATGGATATAAAACACCCCGGAAGGAAACAGCATCCTGCGTTACATTTTTCCAGAATGATTCGCCGTATTTTTCATAACCATAAGCCGTTAAAAGATAACCGAGCTGGTAGTGATCCGGTGTGTAGTCTTTATAAGAACCGCTTCGCAACTTCATCCATGAATAATGCCTGTTACCAAGCCACAATGATTTGAACCCGTTATAGAACGATGGCATTCTCCCACGCCCCTGTGCACTCACCAATGTTTCCTGCCAAACCGCATCGCCTTCAAAAAAGTAATCAGGTACAGTTATCCCGTTCGCAAACAACTGTCCCTCCTGTCCCAGGAATAAAGAAAATACTTTTGTAAACCCTTTATTGAAATTGCTGAACTGCTGTACGTGCCTGTCTTCATGAATGATGAGGTTATCATCCCAGCGGATGCTGCCGGTTGAAAAATTATCCTGCCCCGGGGTCATGTACAGTTCACTCATCACCGGCGCCATGCGTACATATGCATTGGGAATGGTGGTTTGGTATTGAAGTACAATATTCCACTTTCGTTGCCTGCCCCCAATGCTTCCTGCTGTGCGGTTGCCCAGTAATTTTACTATGTTGGCAATCCGGTTTGCCTGGCTGTCGAGCCCCTTTGGAAAAATGACCCTCGCTGCAGGCGTATTTACCTGGTACCAGTTTACCGATGAGGGGTTCCCGCCAAAATTCTGTGCGCTGAGGTAGCCGGAGAACAAAAAGCAAAAAGAAAGCAGCAAAAAAGCCCCTGGTTTAAACATACACTAAAGTTAAAGAAAGAAATTTCAGAAAAGGTAAAGGCGCATTAACTTTAGGCTGAATTAATACTGACATGTATATTTTTGAAACGAAACGGTTATACCTCCGCAAACTCACTTTACAAGATGCCCCATTCATCCTGGAACTGCTGAATGATCCTTCCTGGATACGCTACATCGGCGATAAAAATGTAAGAACACTGAAAGCAGCGAAAGAATACATTAAGAACGGCCCGCAGAAAAGCTATGCCCAGCTTGGCTTTGGACTGTACGCTGTAAAATTAAAAAGAAGCGGCCGGGCCATTGGCATGTGCGGCCTGCTGCAACGTGATACATTGGAACATGCAGACATTGGTTTTGCTTTTTTACCAAGATACACAGGCAAGGGGTATGCGTTTGAATCATCGGAAGCGGTATTGAAACATGCACACAGCATTTTAGGCATGAAGCAGATCCTTGCCATCACCTCAACCGGCAACCTTGCTTCTGAAAAACTGCTGCTAAGACTCGGATTTAATTTCAGCAAGCTGATCAGGCTCACCCCTGCTGCAGAGGAATTGAAGTTGTTTGAGAAGTCAGCCAGGTGATCATTTACAAACTCCCAATAATTAATTTGATAAAGTATAAATACCCCGATAAGTTTTGTATTTTCGTTAAAAATCATTCTGTATGAAACTTTTTGTTGCCGGGCTTCCTTACGACCTGGATGATGCGGAACTTACCGAGATATTTGAAAAATTCGGCACCATTGCCTCTGCAAAAGTTGCGATGGACCGGGAGACCGGAAAAAGTAAAGGGTTTGGTTTTGTAGATATGCCCAACAGCGAAGAAGCAAGAGATGCCATTGAAAATCTTAAAGACATTTCCTTAGGAAAAAAACCTTTGGTAGTTAAAGAAGCAGAAGAGAGATCCGGCCCTCCAGGTGGTGGCGGACCAAGGGGTGGCGGCGGTGGCGGATTCAACCGCGGCGGTGGCGGTGGTGGATATAGCGGCGGAAATAACCGTGGCCGGTATTGATACCCTGAAATAAATTCTCAACATTATAATTTACCGAACAGCAGCAACCCTGCTGTTTTTTATTTGCACCCCTTCCTGAAAATTAAATAACTTGATATAAATAAATCTCAGCAATGAAAATAGCATTGACCGGGGCAAGCGGACATTTAGGATCTGCACTGTTGCAGGAGATCAACAAAAGGAATATCCCGGTGAACATATTGGTAAGAGATGAAAATGCCCCTTCCATTAAAAACCTCCCGGTTCAAATAGTAAAAGGAGACCTGCTTGATGCAGCTGCATTGAGAAGATTAATGCAGGATTGCGACCTTCTGATTCACAGTGCTGCCGTTATATCCGTAAATGGCGATCCAAATGGCCTGGTACATCGCACCAATGTAGAAGGAACGAAACTTGTAATTGAAACTGCATTACAGGCAGGCATTAAAAGATGCATACACATCAGTTCCATTCATGCTTACCAGCAACTGCCGGCTTCAGAGATATTAGATGAACAAAGAGTCCCCGTTACTGAAACGGCTTTTGCGTATGACCGTTCGAAACTTGCAGGGCAGCGAATTGCATTGGCAGCCAACGGCCGCGATATGGAAGTGATCGTAGTGAATCCAACGTCCATCATCGGTCCGTATGATTTTAAACCTTCGCTCATGGGCCGGGTGATCATCGACCTGTATAAGGGCCGGCTTCCTTTTATCTTTAATGGGGGATTTGATTTCTGCGATTGCCGGGATGTTGCCAATGCCATCCTGAATGGAGCTACCATGGGCAGACCGGGAGAATCGTACCTGCTCAGCGGTAAGTGGTACAGCCTTAAACAACTGGTACAACTATTATCATCCGCTTCATCAAAAAAAATAAACGTGGTTGCTTTACCGCCGGTTGCTGCAAAAGCAGGCCTGCCTTTTATAAAACTACTGGCTGCCATACAACGAAAAGAACCGCTTTATACCAACGAAGCACTGGAAGCGATCTTTAACGGCAACCGTTTAATAAGCAGTGCCAAAGCAAAAAAAGAACTGAATTATACCGCCCGCCCTTTTGAAGAAACCATACAGGATACATTTCAGTGGTTTAAGAATAAAGGTTATCTTGATCAATAAACAAATCAGCCGACTGCTTCTATGATGATCTCTTTTTCAACCTATCAACTGATCATATATACGTGGATCGGACTTGCCGTTTTTATTTTTTTGTTGCTGCTTCGTGTAACGGCACCTTATGGAAGGCATACGTCTGCCAAATGGGGACCACAGATCGATAATCATTTCGGCTGGTTCTTTATGGAGTTCCCGGCACTGGTGGTTATGACCTATGTATTGATCCGGAATTTTTCAACCCATTCGATGGCCATTGAAATAATGATCGGGCTTTATTGCCTGCATTATTTTAACCGGAGCTTTGTTTTTCCTTTCCGTATTCATACCAAAGGAAAAAAAATGCCGGTACTCATCATGTCATCGGGCATCTTCTTTAATCTCTGCAATACATTCTTATTGGGGTATTACTTCAGCAACTTTGCGGTTAATGACAACAACTGGCTCACCGATACAAGATTTATTATTGGTATCCTGGTCTTCATACTGGGTACCTGGATAAACTGGCAATCAGATAATATCCTCATCAACCTTCGCAAGCCCAATGAAACGGGATACCGGATACCGGCGGGCTGGTTATTCAACTACATCAGCTGCCCGAATATGTTTGGAGAATTAATTGAGTGGGCGGGCTTTGCAATACTCTGCTGGAATTTGCCGGCACTTACTTTTTTTATATGGACAGCAGCCAATCTTATACCCAGAGCGCTGTCGCATCACAAATGGTATAAAGCTAAGTTTGCAAATTATCCCAAAGAACGAAAGGCGATCGTTCCTTATTTATTTTAGATACTTATCAAACCAGGTCACAAAGTTTTTTTCTTCCACTTCCCTGTTACGCCAGCCATGCCCGCCGCCATCTTTAATGATGAACTCGCAGGGAACTTTTGCTTCCCTGAATTTTGCAATGATGGATTCTGACTGCTGCGTGGGAACCACGATGTCCTTATTTCCATAAATGATGAACACGGGAGGATCATCTGACGTGACGAAATTTACAGGAGATATTTCTTTTGCGATCTGCATCTTTTTTTCCATGCTGGTTACCGGTACATAGGTACGGGAGGTATCGTTCCAAACTTTAAAATCAAAAGCGCCGGCAACTCCCATTAACGCTAACCCGGCCTGGCTTACCTGGGAAAAAGAATTCGGCTTGCCATAATTTAAAAAATCAGTGGGCGGATAAAACACAGCAACGGCCTGTACCCGGGCTGAAACTTTATCAACAGGATCAAAAGATCTTGTATCAGCAACATCATCTGCCGTTGCGATCATCAATGATAGATGCCCGCCGGAAGAAGAACCTGTAATGCCGATATGATCCGGGTCGATCGCATATTTCTTTGCATTGTACCGAACAAAACGAACGGCTCTTTTCAGATCAACGACCTCATCGGGAATGGCATAGCGTGGCTGGCAACCCACCATTACACCGAATATTGTATAGCCTGCGTCCACATATAAACCAGAAGCTTTGGGAAAAGCATCCAGCATCCTTTCAGAAGAAACCCAGTTGCCGCTCAGTACATAAATGATGGCTTTCCCGTTTGCCTGCTGCTTTGGGGAGATCATGGTCATCGTTAATGCCATGCCGTCTTTACGGCCATAGATCAATTCCGACTTTACATATTTGAGACTGTCTTGTGCGGTACTGGTATAGCTGTAAAAACTCAGCAGCAATAAAAGAAGGTACTTTGCCATAGTTTTCTGTTTTCTGTTTTCTGTTTATTCAAACAACTCAGCCTGCGGATTGTTCGAAGCCTTCCGTTCCCATTCCATTTCTATCGACTTGCTGTAATCTGCCAGTTTATTGCCCAGTGCTTTCCAACCCATCACTTCCACCACTTTGGTGATCTTCACTTTGGCTTTACGAACCTGTGCGCCCCTGCCGCTTTGCATGGCCAGTACCGGCTCTTCATCGGTGGTAACCGCTTCCAGGTAATTGCCATCACCTTCCTTGATAAAGAAGAATTTGTTATGCAGGGTTGATGTTTCGATCTTAAAGCGTTTTACACTGTATTGCAGTTTCTCCTTATCAAAATAAACAGCGGTGATCACTTTCCCGGGATCAAATTTTTCCAGCAGCAATACCTTTTCGGTATCAAAACGCTGCGTCAGCTCCTGGTCGGTTATTTCATAATTACCATCATTGTAAATGACCAGCAACCTGTCTTCTGCATCAAACTTGCCCAGGTAGTCGCCTTTCTCTTCGGTATTCAGGCGACCGAACTTATTATCGAACCAGAGCCTTTTTGCATCCAGCGTAGAATTACCGGCCTCTTTGAACTTAACCGACTTGATCGGGTACTTGGTCACCTGGTTACCGATGCTGCCCCTCCCCTTTATTTCCTGTTCTTCAAAATAAAAATCAAATTCCTTTTTCTTAGCCGGGCAACCGGGCGTTAAAATTATTTTCACCACTTCTGCTTCTCCATTGGCATTGGCGCTGAAATAATGAACCTTGCTGTTTTCGGCACCTTTGGTAAGATCGTATTCCTTATCCCGGGTAACGCCGGTCACATTGAACCGCTTTGCATAACTGATCTTGGATTTCGCATCCACATAGATCATATTATAAGTGGTACGTTCATCATTTTTCTGAAATACCGCCACATGCAGAATATCTTTTCCAATGAACACTTTATCCGATACCCTTACCACTTTCATCACGCCATTCTTCGCAAAGGCAATGATGTCATCGAGGTCGGATACCTCCGCAACCAATTCATCTTTCTTTAGCCCGGTTCCAATAAATCCTTCTTCCCGGTTCACATATAGTTTGGTATTGGCAATGGCAACGGTTTTTGCCTGTATGGTATCAAATAATCTGATCTCTGTTTTACGCTCCCTGCCCTTGCCGTATTTCTTCAGGAGGTTCTCATAATAAGCCACGGCATAATCAGTAAGATTTGCCAGGTCATGCTTCACCTGCCCGATATCTGCTTCCAGCGCTTTTATCTGGTCGTTCAGTTCATCAATATCCAGTTTATAGATCCGTCGAACAGGTTTTTCGGTAAGCTTGATGATGTCCTCCCGGGTAATAGCCCTTTTCAGTTGCTTCTTGAAAGGCGTAAATGCTTTATCAATTGCTTCGAGCACCTTATCCCATGTTTCATGTTTCTTCTCCAGCTCTTTGTATATCTTTTCTTCGAAGAATATTTTTTCCAGCGATGTGTAATGCCATTTCTCCTGCAGTTCAGCCAACCGTATTTCCAGTTCACGCTTTAATAATTCCTTTGTATTGTCGGCAGATACTTTCAACAGCTCACTCACTTTCATGAACTGGGGTTTGTTATCCACGATCACACAGGCATTGGGAGAAATGCTCACTTCGCAATCGGTAAATGCATACAAGGCATCAATGGTAATATCCGGGGAAATACCAGCAGCCAGTTCGATGATGATCTCCACCTCTGCAGCCGTATGATCGGTAACCTTTTTGACTTTTATCTTTCCCTGGTCGTTGGCTTTTACAATACTCTCCATCAACTGGGTAGTGGTAACGCCATAAGGAACGCTTTTAATAACCAGTGTTTTCTTGTCCTGCTCCTCAATGATGGCCCTCACTCTTACTTTTCCGCCCCTAACCCCTTCGCTGTAATTGCTGGCGTCCATGGTGCCACCCGTTTGAAAATCGGGAAGAATTTCAAACCGTTTTCCCCGTAAGTATTTTATCGAAGCTTCGATCAGTTCACAAAAGTTGTGTGGAAGTATCTTGGTTGCCAAACCCACGGCAATACCTTCGGCACCCTGTGCAAGCAGCAGGGGAAATTTCATCGGCAGGGTTACGGGTTCATTTTTTCTTCCGTCATAACTCAATGCCCAATTGGTTGTTTTTGCATTGAAAGCAACTTCCAAAGCAAACTTGCTAAGTCTAGCTTCAATATACCTGGATGCAGCGGCTTCATCGCCGGTACGTACATCACCCCAGTTACCCTGTGTTTCTATCAACAGGTCTTTTTGTCCCATGTTTACCAATGCGTCACCAATGGAAGCATCACCATGCGGGTGATACTGCATGCTCTGCCCGATGATATTGGCTACTTTATTAAAGCGGCCATCATCCATTTCCTTCATGGCATGCAGGATGCGGCGCTGCACCGGTTTCAAACCGTCTTCTATTGCCGGCACCGCTCTTTCCAGTATCACATAACTGGCATAATCCAAAAACCAGGTCTTGTACTGTCCGCCAATGCCGGAGTCGGTGTGTTCGTATTCGTCTTTCGTTTTTTTACTGTTAGCCATAATGAAACCTCATCACCCTTCCTCTTCTCCTTAAGGAGAAGAGGCGGCGCTTTAAATCGTTAATAAGATTTTTATCTTCCACATCATCATCAAATCATTTCTCAACATTTTATTTTTTCCCGATCATACCCAAATGGGTGAATTTAAATCCTTCAGGCAGTTTCAATCCATAACCAAAGAACCTGTCCATAGAAGAATGGCCAAATACTATGATGCCTGCAAATACAAGTACATCATAATCAAAGATCAACCCTGTTACAAAGATCAGGATCGCCAGGCCCTTATGATGAAAAGTATTATAGCATACAGCACCCACTTTATTCCCGGCCAGGTAACCAAGCATGCTGATGTCTGGGCCTAATACCAATAGCAAATAAAAGTACCAGGGAACGTTCCATGAATACAACGCAACAATACTCACCATAAACATTGCCATTTCCTCGAGCCTGATGATATTCTTCATACAAAATATTTTATGATGCCGACCTAAGCTTCACTTCAAAGTCTTTCATCTTACCAACATTTCCCTGCACATCAAACATATCCATGGCGATCATTGTCTTCAAACGCCACAACAAATACATATCACCGGTTGTGTGTTTTGCCTTGCTTAAATACTGGTGAATGATCTTCGATGCCTTCTGCCAGTCGGCTGTTATGAATTTCTTCAGCTCGGCATCATAAAAATCATACTCCTCCTGAGTTAATTTCTTCCCACCTTCCAGCAACCTCACTCCTTTTGGATCATTGCATGTTTTCAGCCATTCATCCGGGTCAACTTCAAATTCGCTCAGGGTGATTTCTCTTGCCAGTTTTTTGGCTTTTAAAAATTCCTTCGCCGGTATCTCATGCAGCCAGTTGGGATAAAATATATTTCCTTTCTCATTCAGGAAAGGAAGGTTATTCAGGTACAGGATCAAAACCCTGCCCTGGTATTCTTTCAACTGGCTCATCAGCCAGTAATAACTGCACACATCGTGTTTGTTCTGTGCGGCCCAGATCCAGATCTTTTCCTCCGGATCATTATTTAATTTTTCAATTAATGCTTCCACTGTTTTTGCATCATCAACCTCTCCGCTATCAACCGAGCCTTCGTGATCGCTTCCGGAAAGCACAGCACGCCACCATTGCTTGCGGGTTTCAATTCCTTCTGCCGTATAAATATCCTGTAATGGGCCAACCGCATAGTCGTCTTTGATCTGAATTATTTCGCCCGTAAGTGTTTCGTCGAGTTCAATGGCTTTTTGCAACACGCCTACATCGGCTGCATTATGTACTATATGTATCATATTTTCAATTAAGAATTAAGAATTAAAAATGAAGAATTAAGAATTAAACACCCATTTATGCCAGGCTTCACCAGTAACAATTTTTCCTATAACTGCCGGCATTTTTAATTTTTAATTCTTAATTGTGTCCTCCGCCAGGTCAAGTTCTACTTTTAAGTTATCAATAATAAAATCCTGCCTGCTTGGGGTATTCTTTCCCATATAATATTCCAGCAACTGCTGGATATGTGTTTCGGGTAACAGCATTACCGGCTGCAGTTTCATGTCATCGCCAATGAAACGGGCGAATTCATCGGGACTGATCTCACCCAATCCTTTAAAACGGGTGGTCTCGGGTTTGTTGCCCAGTTTCCGGGTAGCTTCCTGCTTTTCTGTTTCGTTATAGCAGTAAATGGTTTCCTGTTTATTACGAACCCGGAACAAAGGCGTTTCCAGGATATAAACGTGGCCGTTCTTAACCAGGTCGGGGAAGAATTGCAGGAAGAAGGTCATCAGCAACAAACGGATGTGCATACCATCCACATCGGCATCGGTGGCGAACACGATATTATTATAGCGCAAGCCTTCATATCCTTCTTCAATATTCAATGCATGCTGCAACAGGTTGAATTCTTCATTTTCATAAACCACTTTTTTTGTAAGCCCGAAACAGTTGAGCGGCTTGCCACGCAGGCTGAATACGGCCTGGGTATCCACACTCCTTGCCTTGGTAATGCTTCCGCTGGCGCTGTCTCCTTCCGTGATGAAGATGGTACTCTCTTTTTGTTTCTCGGTGATACGGTCTTTATCCTTACCAGTTGCTTCATCATTGTAGTGAAACTTGCAATCCCGCAGCTTCTTATTATGCAGGTTTGCTTTCTTGGCCCTTTCATTGGCAAGCTTTTTAATTCCTGCCATATCCTTTCGTTCCCGTTCGTTTTGTTCGATCCTTCTTTTAAGTGCATCAGCCGTTTCGGGGTTGCGGTGTAAATAGTTATCAAGTTCTTTTCCTAAAAAATCACCGATGAAGTTGCGCATGGATGGTCCGCCTTCATAAACCGTTTGCGAACCCAGCTTTGTTTTTGTCTGGCTTTCAAAAACCGGTTCCTGCACCCGTATGCTGATGGCCGCACAGATACTGCCCCGTATATCTGCAGCATCGTAATCTTTTTTATAAAACTCCCGGATCGTTTTTACATAGGCTTCCCGGAAAGCAGCCAGGTGTGTGCCTCCCTGCGTGGTGAACTGGCCGTTCACAAAACTGTAATATTCCTCGCCATAATCATTTTCATGCGTGATGGCCATTTCAATATCTTCCCCGTTCAAATGAATGATGGGATAACGGATCTCATCTTCATTTGTCTTGCGCTGCAACAGGTCGAGCAACCCATTCCTGCTTACATAACGTTTGCCATTCAGGTTCATCACCAGGCCTGCGTTCAGGTAACAGTAATTCCAGAACTGGTTATCGAGGTATTCCTGAACAAAGTGAAATTTCTTGAAAACAGTATCATCGGGAATAAACGTCACAAAGGTGCCATTCTCTTCGGTCGTCTTTGCCTCTTTATGTTCTTTGATCAAAACCCCTCTTTCAAACTCTGCCGTTTTTTCTTTTCCTTCCCGGTAAGAAGTTACTTTAAAATAATAGCTCAGTGCATTTACCGCTTTAGTACCCACTCCATTCAATCCCACACTTTTTTGAAAGGCCTTGCTGTCGTACTTGGCACCGGTATTTATCTTGCTCACCACATCCACCACTTTTCCCAGCGGAATGCCACGGCCATAATCCCGGATAGTGATCGTTTTGTCTTTGATCTCCACATCCACGTGCTTACCATAACCCATGGTATGTTCATCGATGCAGTTGTCAATTACTTCTTTTATTAAAACATAGATACCGTCATCGGGGCTGCTGCCATCGCCCAGTTTCCCGATATACATCCCTGGCCTAAGCCGGATATGTTCTTTCCAGTCGAGGCTTTTTATGGATTCTTCGGTATAATCAAACAAATCTTTTTCTGCCATCTTATAAGTTATCTGTTAATCCGTTAATTCGTTAACCTGTTAATTGGTTGGAAGAGTAAGCGAAAATCAATCGCTGCTTTACAGATTAACCAATTAACTAATTAACCACTAAACCTTCATTCAAGGCTGCGAATATAACGGAATGCAGGGATTTTCAATGTGCGGTAATTATCCACATTTGAAGATAAAATGTGCGAAAAATCAACTTCGTTCCCGTTGATATTTTTGCACGAAGATTTACAGGAACATGATCAATATCTGTACCGCTGATGTATTTGGTCATACTCCCAAAGTATCCATATTGTATTTTTACTGAAATTTAAGTCATGAAAACAAGTTACCTATTAACGATCTTACTGGCAGGCATCCTCGTTTTGTCGTGCAACAGTACTAAAATAACTTCTTCCTGGAAGGCCGGCGATGCGGTTACCAAAACATACCATAACATAATGGTCTGGGGCATTCTAACTGAGAAAGACAGTGCGCTGAAAGGAGACATGGAAATGCACCTGGTAAACGACCTGGTAGACAAAGGCTACCATGCCATCTCTTCGGTAACTGTTTTCGGCGCCCGGTCGTATAAAAAGCTCACCGAAAAGGAAATCGTGGATCAATTCAAGAACAGCGGTGTGGATGCGGTAATTACCATTGCTTTGCTGGATAAACAAAAGGAAGAATTGTATGTGCCGCCCGGCATGGTCAACAACATGAACAGTTATGACCATGTTGACAAATATTACTCGAACATATACGAAAAGGTTTTTACACCCGGGTACTATGTAAGCACCACCAACTATTTCTGGGAAAGCAATTTATTTGAAGTGACGCAGGATAAACTGGTATATTCTGCCCGGACAAGATCCTTTGACCCGTCATCTGCCAATATGCTGGCGCATGAAAATGGTTTACTGCTGATAAAAGACATGGTAAAAAAGAAAGTGATCATCGACCCGGTTAAGAAAGACTAAACCCTGCAAATCTTTGTAGGTATTTTTATAGTAGCTTTATAAAAATCATTTGCATGAATCTTGATCTGACCGGGAAGACGGCTGTTGTTTGCGGAAGTACGCAGGGCCTCGGGTATGCCAGCGCAGTGGAACTTGCTTTATTAGGATGTTCCGTTGTATTAATGGCACGTAATGAAGAGAAACTAAAAGAGGTTTTAAAAACCATTGACCGGTCGAAAGGGCAAAAGCATCAATACCTTGTTGCTGATTTTTCAGATACCAATGCAGTAAAAACAGCAATCGATGGTTTTGTAAAGAATAATACGGTTCATATCCTGGTAAACAATACCGGGGGACCTCCCGGCGGTACTGCACTAAATGCAAAGCCGGAAGAATTTTTAGCCGCATTCAATAATCACCTCATCAATAATCACAACCTTACACAGGCCGTTGTGCCGGGCATGAAAGCCGCCGGTTTCGGCAGGATCATAAATATCATTTCTACTTCGGTTAAAAGTCCTATTGCCGGTTTGGGGGTAAGCAATACCACCCGGGCAGCCGTTGCCAACTGGGCAAAAACACTGGCAACCGAACTCGGACCATTTGGTATCACGGTAAATAATGTATTGCCTGGTTTTACAAAAACAGTAAGGGCCGATTATGTCATCTCTTCAAAAGCAAAAGCCACTAATAAAACAGAAGAAGAAGTGATGAAGGACCTTGTTGCAGAAATTCCTGCCGGAAGGATCGGGCAGCCAGAAGAATTTGGCGCTGCGGTTGCTTTTCTCTGCTCCCCTGCTGCTGCTTATATCAACGGAATAAATTTACCGGTTGATGGAGGGAGATTGAGTTGTTTGTGAAGATGCCGGATACTGAATAAGGCTGCTTAACATTCCGGAAACAGAATTAAAAGAATTATTGAAATAGCTTTGCAAAAAATCAACGTAATGAACTATTTACTTCGTCTTATGCAAACCGGGTTGCTATCGGTAATATTATTATCCTGCCTGGCCCAACCCAAAACAAGTTTATCAGCAGATGAATTTGAAAAAGAGATCACAACCAAAGAGAATATTCAAATACTGGATGTAAGAACAGCAGGCGAATTTTTTTCAGGCCATATAAAAAATGCGTTGCTGGCCGACTGGACTGACTCAAAAGAATTTGAACGGAGGATCGCTTTCATTGACAAGAATAAGCCGGTATATGTGTACTGCTTATCCGGCGGAAGAAGTGCTGCCGCAGCAGCAAAACTGCGCAAGATCGGTTACGAAAATGTATATGAGCTGAGAGGCGGTACCAATGCATGGAAAGCTGCCGGCAAACCACTTGAAGGCAACAGCAATGAAAAAGGAATGAGCGTGGATGAATTCAACAAGGCGATCAACAGTTCAAAAACCGTGTTGGTTGATTTTGGTGCAGCATGGTGCCCGCCCTGCCGGAAGATGGAACCGGTTTTAAAAAATCTTTCAACAAACAACCCCGGAAAATTCACGCTGGTTAAAGTGGATGGTGGCCAAGACCAGGCTATCCTCCAGCAATACAATGTAACAGCTCTCCCGGTATTCATCATCTTTAAAGATGGCAAACAGGTTTGGCGCAAAGATGGCATGGTGGATGAAAAGGAACTGGCTGAACAGATAAAATAATTATTTCAACGCTGTTGCCTGCTTAAATATTTTCCTACCGCAATAAGAAATAAAGAAAGGCCCAGGAATGCCATAAACAACCAGCCGCTGTTGAGCAATACTCTTGGGTAGCCGAGCTGATCAACATCTGTAAAAGGATAAGGATAATAATGTACAATTGCGCCACGCATGGCGGTATAGATCATATATATAACTGGATAGATCAGCCAGCGGAAAGCCTGCTTGTATTCCAGCCTGGATTTCTCAACATATAAACACCACATCAACAGAAACAGGATTGGAATAACAAGGTGAAGCAATTCATCAGTTATCCATTGCAATCCCTGGGGTTGCCATAAAAAACGAAGGATGGCGTTATACGTAACGCCTACAATGGTAATGTAAACGGTAAGTGCTGTCAGTGTTTCGGGCTTAGAAAAGAAAATCCCCCATTTGCTGTTTGATTTCAGCAATAACACCGTAGCACATACGGCCAGCATGATATTAGTGAGTATGGTAAAGAAACTAAAATACCTTGTTATGGTTTCAGCAACAGATGCCTGCTTGCTGATGAGAATAAGATAGAACTGGGATATTAAGGCAAACCAGCCAAGTAAAGAAATAAGGATAAGATAAAACGAAGGTATTTTGACTGTTTGTTTTTCCATATTCAGTGGTTGTGGTTTAGTCGTGAGACAACTCTTTTATAAAATCACTCACCAGATAGCTGATCAGTTTTCCAGTTGATTCATTTTTTCTTCCGTCTGCCAGTTGCGTGGCTCCTTCGCAAATATGCAGGTAAGCTACTTTTGCATCCTGTGCTGCAAAAGTTATAAACTTGCGTGCATGCAACGCACTGAGACCGCTTGGAGTGAGGGCACTGCTCAACACATTCTCTACGCAATCAAGATCAATTTCAACACCGGTATAAGTGTCTTCTGTAAAACCGGTAGCGTGGGCTACTGCCTGTATGAAATTCTTCCGTTCATGAATAAAAATGTCTTCATAACTGATATAATCAATGAAGGGATTGTTATGAATATCCACCAGTACATTCTGCGTAATGTAATTTTCATGCAGCCCGATCATGCAGTACTTTCCGAGATAACCATCTTCCTCTGCATAGCGGAAGCCATTGCCACTGTGCCTGCCATCGGCCACGTTGTAATCAGTATGTGCATCTAAGTTTATGCAATTGATCTGCGACAGCGGGATCATTTCTGCTTTATGCATTCCCTTTGCCACACCTTTTATAATGGGATACGCATTGTTATGTCCGCCTCCTATAACAACCGGTATTTTTTTGTAAGAAGCGATCACCTTAACCAGGTTCTCCACTTCTTCATCAATGATATTGATGGCATGCCGGTAAGCGGTCACTTTTTCCTCATCATTGTATGCATTATTTTCTATCAGGAATTTCACATCCCCAAAATCAAAATGGCCAAGCAGTAAGATATCATCACCCGGCATAAAATCATTGCTCTGCATATTTAAAAAAGCTGACAAGAAAGAAAGCCAGGCCGTATCGGTTCCGCCAATACCATAGTTGGCCTTTACACCAAAGTCTTCCGGTATGCCGAGCACAACATATTTGGCTGACGACTGTTGGATCACCTCGGGCCACTCTTCTCCACTCCGTAAAAATTGCACCCGTTCACCAATTTTTGTCTCAAAACGGCGCACTTTTGTGAGCGATAAAATATCTTCCTTGCTGTAAAACTTAAAATGTTTCATGGATGGAAGATAATGAAATTCCCAGCATCTTTACCGGGCTTGTTTAACAACTTTTTGCAGTAACCAAATGGTCAGGTTTTAAAAAGATATATACCTTCGAAGCATGAAAATGATAAAGGTCTTCTGTTTGCTTTACACAGTATCGCTGATATTTTTATCCTGTGCCGGTTCGGAAGACAGGCAGCCGGAAGATGTAACGGCTACGCTGCCTGTTGTGTCAAAAGCAGAAACCGATACCGTCAAATTAAAAATTCAGCATGCCCTTGAGAAGATCGCATCTGCCGACCTGGAAGTGGGCGGATTTAAATTATTATTCCTGAACATCGACAGCCTTAAATACAAACCCGTTTCCATAAAAGATTTTTACCTGCAGCGAAAAGAAAATCTTGAACGGTCGAGGGAAGAATACCGGAAAATAAACGAACGGCTTGCCCGGTCCGGCATTAAGGCAGATCAGTCGAAATACCTGGATGATTCCCTTAAAAGTAATAAAGCTGTTGAATCACTCACGCAATTGATAAATAAAGCGGATACGTTGAAAACGATCTACAGTGCCACGTACCACCTCAATGCAAAGACCAACACCACTTCCTACAATACCATTTATACAAAATTCCTTTTTGTAAAAGATCTCACCGAGGTTAAAATGCAGTTTGGCGACATAAAGAAATAATTCCTGTCAGAAAATTTATCCGGTCATATTACCAAGCCTTTAACAGGAATATCTTTTTATAAATTATTAACGGGCTTCTAATTTCTGTATCAACCTGTTGGTATAATATTTGTTCATGGGCGGATATGAAAAAACAACACACAATCTCCGCAATCTTATTCTCCCTCGGCATTATTTCAACTGCAGTTGTTTCTGCACAAGACCGGGGCATCGTTTCGCCTGTTGAAAAAGGCAGTATCACATTCAACGCAGGTGTGGGCACCGGCACCGAATACAAAAGTGATTATTATAATTCTGCCCTTGGCACCAAAGCCTCTATTGAAGCAGGCTTATGGAATGCAGGTCCTGGTGTGATCACCCTGGGCGTGGAAGCCGGCACCTCATTCTCTAATGGTGGCTATTACGATAATTACAAAACCAGCACATTGATCGTGGCAGGGCGATCAGCCTGGCACCATGGCTGGAATGTTCGGAACTTGGATACCTATGCCGGTCTTTCTGCCGGGGTTGGTTTTCACCAATACCGTTACAATAAGAATGGTGAAGTAAAGCAGAATGAAGTGATACCGGTATTCGGCGGCTTTGTGGGCGCTTCTTACTTTATTACTCCCCGGTTTGGTGTTAATATAGAAGCCGGGTACGACATCACCCAAATACAGGGTGGAATTATCTTCAAATTAAAATAAGCTAGTCCGGTTGCATTACTTTTGTTGCCGACATACAGAATATGGCGGCAACAAAAGTTTATATCCCTTACCTGGTTTTTACAGGCGATGCATTTCTGAAAGAACATGCCGTAACAGTTGAAGACGGCATCATAAAATCCGTACTGCCTGTCTCAGCACTGGATAAGAATATTCCTACTGAACATTTTCCCGAAAGTATATTGGTTCCTGCATTCATCGACCTGCAGTTATACGGCGCTTATGAAAAATTATTTGCAGTCTATCCAAACAAAGAATCACTCCATTTATTAAATAAGTATTGCAATGAAGGAGGCGCCGCTTTCTGTATGCCCACCGTTGCCACCAACGAAACGAACGTTTTTTATCAATGCATTGATGCAATAAAAAATTATTGGAAAGAGGGCGGCAAAGGAATACTGGGATTACATATTGAAGGGCCCTGGATAAATAAGATCAAGAGAGGGGCACATATTGAATCGCTGATACACAGTCCAACGTTAGAAGAAGCAGAAGCCCTGCTTGAATATGGCAAAGGCATAATCAAGATCATTACCCTTGCCCCCGAGGTCTGCAGCCAGGAAGTGATCGGCCTCATTCGATCATACGATGTAAAGATCTTTGCAGGCCACAGCAATGCTGACTATGAAGAAGCGATGCAGGGTTTTAATAACGGCATCTCTTCTGTTACCCACCTGTATAATGCCATGAGCCCGTTGCAGCATCGCAGTCCGGGGTTGGTTGGCGCTGCATTCGATCATCAAACAATAATGGCAAGTATCATTGCTGATGGATACCATGTTGACTATGCCGCCGTACGCATTGCAAAAAAGATCATGAAGGAAAGATTATTTGCCATTACCGATGCAGTTACCACAACAAACGATGGCTATTACCAACACCAGCCCAAGGGAGATAAATATACCGCCGATGGGATCCTCAGTGGCTCGGCATTGACCATGTACAAAGCATTACAAAACCTGGTTGATCATTGCGGCATTGAACTGGATGAAGCATTGCGCATGTGCAGCCTCTACCCTGCCAGGGTGATGCAGATGGATACAAAACTGGGGAGGATCGCAAAAGGGCATGAAGCTAAACTGGCGCTTGTTCCGGTTGACCTGCATAACGGGAATGCCCAACTTCTCCCCTTTTGAGCGTTCGCTTTTCCACCATTCTAAATCAGCCCTTGCATCTCTGGATTAAAAGAATTAAATTTAGAGAAGTTCTTTTCTTTCACGCTAAAAACTACGTTATGAACCTCGTTGAAAAATTCGAATACTGGGGTGACAGGCATCACCCAAAATGGCTGGACATTATCCGGATAGCTTTAGGGATCTTTCTTTGTTATAAAGGCGTTGACTTTCTCCGCAATACCAGTTCGCTCATAAGCCTGATGAAGAACACTTCTCCCTTCAGTGAGTTTATGATCATATTGATCGGGCACTATGTTACGTTCGCTCATATTTTAGGCGGATTCTTTTTAACCATTGGCATGTTTACCCGGGCTGCCTGCCTCATCCAGATACCGGTTTTAATGGGTGCCATCGTCTTTGTAAACATCAATGCAACCAAAGATGCATTCAGCCCTTACTCTGAATTGTTTCTTTCCATCATTATCTTACTGTTGCTCATCTATTTTTTAATAATAGGCAACGGGCCGCTTTCTGTAAAGATGCCGCCGGAAGAACATCAAAAAGAACATGAGGATTACATCAACAGGATCAAGAAAGACAGGCATGAAATATAAAGCCTGATGGTCCTTACTCACATAATAACGGAAGAAGAAACAGGAATTCTTTAGGAGGAATTCCTATTCAAATATTATTTTCTCATTCACTACCGTACCATCAAAAGATACACTCAGTATGTAAAGTGTTTTTACACTGAACAGGTTGGGTACTTTTAACCGTATGTTCCGGTTGCCTGCCGGGTTAACCTGGTTATAATAAAGTTTCTCTCCCCGCATTCCATAGATAGTGATCTCTACGTTGCCACTCACTTTTGTAAGGAACTCCACATTAATGGTAAAGTTGGTAACGGGATTGGGGAAGATGCGTATCTCCTGCTTATTGGTATTTTTCAGTTTCACGATCGCCGAATACTTAACTGCTCCCTGTTTGGAAATTCCCTTCACCCGGTAAAATACTTCGGGTGCAGGAATGCGTTCATCTTTGTACGTATATTTTTCCTGGTTGTTGTTGCTGATATTCCGCACCGTATTCAGTTCTGTGAAGTCGGAACCATTTACAGAACGCTCAACAATGAACCGGTCAAATTGAGCATTTTCAAAAACCTCAAATTCCAGTTTGGCAAAACCACCATCCCAGGCAGCCTTCAATTCAATTCCTTCCAGCGGTAACAATACTTCATTAAAGATAGGCACCGTTGCATAGGTACCATTCAATACCGTTTGCGATTCTGTCGCCGACATGCAAAGCCATTTCTGCATTACTGTTGAATACAGTTGCCTGAAATCTACCTGCAACGGAACCTGTGTACTGGCCGTTGGATTTGTTGGCAGCACAGGCGATGTACCTGTAACGCCCCCATTCAGCATAGCGCCAAAGAAAATCACCGGGGCGCCTGATCCATGATCGGTACCAAAACTGGTGTTACTGATCACCCGGCGGCCAAATTCACTAAAGGTCATGCCCGTTACTTTATTGGCCTTACCCATTAATGTCACATCATCCTGGAAGGCAGATATAGCTACCGAAAGTTTGGAAAGAATATTTGCATGAGAACCCAAAACGGTATTGCCTGCTGTAACCTGGTCAACATGTGTATCAAAAGTATCCGGGTGGTTCACAATATAAACCGGTGTTTTAAGTCCGCCGCCGATCAATCTTGCTACGATCTTAAGCTGGTCTGCCAGCGTATTACCACTTGCCGGGTACAAAGCCGATTGCGTTGCCTGTGCCGCATAAGCTGCAGAGATCCGGGTAGTATATGCATTGCTTTGATCTTTCATCAGGCGTAAGAAAGTAAGTTCTGTTCCATAATCACTCACGGGTGCCGGACCAGGTGTACCTGTTGCCACATTGATCAACGCTGCGGGATTGGGCGCATTGTAACCCATGTTAATGCTCGGACCTTCCAGCGATAAAGGCATTGCACCCCCTATCTGTATGGCCAATGGATCCGGACTATTTGTGTTTGGATAACCAACGGGAAAACCAGGATTGGCAAGATCAAGCTGGCGGCCAAGCCAGCCCGTATTAGGTGTTGGCAATGTATTGGATCCTGTAAACCATATATCCTGCGCCTGGAAGTGACTGAAATTAGGATTGGGATAAGACACACCCTGAACAAGATTTACTTTTCCTGCATTATACAGATCACGCAAACCCGTCATAGATGGATGAAGACCGGTGGTGGTTGTACCTGTGAGCGGCAACACCGAAGCCTGCGGAAGTAAAATGCTTGAACGGGCATTGGTCAATTCGGTGTACCGGTCGAGCGGCACCACCATATTAAGCCCGTCGTTTCCGCCATTCATTTGAATGATCACCAATATCCGGCCGCAATTGGCATTAGGCATGGCAAGTGCTTTTAAGAACGGATGCAACACCCCATCCCCGGCAAACAAAGGAATACCCTTTATCATCATCGGCACCGAAAAAAGCGCTGTATTGCCTAAGAATTTTCTACGGTTCATAGTCTGAATATTTTTTACTTACATCAACTGGTATTCTGCCAGTTGCAGCAGCGTGGTTAATAAAGAGTTGAGCCGGGTTTTTACTATATTTAAATAAGAAGTATTTGTAGGAGCACCGGTATAATTATTCCATGCCGTTGTCCAGTAGCTATTCGTTACCTGGCCTCCAAGCAGGGTTTGCACTTTTGTATCGGTCTTGTACTGTGCCGGCAGATCAACGGGCAATAAATACTGAATGAAGATGTCCAACAGCAGGTCCGGATCCTGGATGGTTGCATTAGGCCATTGCTGAACAAAAGCGATCGCATCTATCTTTATGCTTGTGCTGCCGGAGGTGAACCCGTTAATGAAACCTGTGATGAGCGCCGCCCTTTTTTGAATGCTGTACGAATTGATCCAGTTCTGGTAATACATCGGCCCCTGGTAATAAGCTTTCCAGCCCGATACATTGGGTACCAATCCATACCCCTGCTCCAGGTAAGTGTTGGCATAATTCTGAAAATACTGCCAGATGGTGTATTGATTTGCCAATTGTGTGGCACCCGCTGCAGCCGTTGTATTTATATTAAGTGTACGAAGCGTACCGGTTATAAAATCAAGCGGGCTTTTTATCATCACACCTTTATTGGCTGCATCATAAAAGTGTTCACTCTTAAATAGCTTGTTCACCACCGGTGCCATTTCCCAGTTGTTGCTTACCAAAAAAGCGGCAAGCGGAACGATCACATTCGCTTCTACATTGGCATCAATATCATAATAAACAAAATACCGGTACAGCCTGCGGCAGACGTACCGTGCAATGGTATCCTGCTGTTGCGTAAAGAGCATGTCGAAGAAGATATCAAATTCATTGGCGCCGTTTGCACCGGTTTGGTTATTGATAGTTGTTGGGCCAAAGAAAGAAGAAAATACTTTATTGCTTTGGTTATGATATGCTGAATTAAAACCGGGTGCAAAAGGATAGGCTGTTATAAAACTGGGACAACGCCATCCCGATAAAACCTTAGACGCTGCAATTACATCAGGCTCCGTATAATTCTGCGTGGGTACTTTGCCCAGTGTAAATAATTCCATCAGCTCACGGGCAAAATTTTCATTAGGAACCGATGCCGTACTGGATTGATTGCCCAGGTAGATCAGCATGGCCGGCATTTTGGCAATCGATTTTATCAGCGTTTTAAAATTACCCAGTGCATTGCTGCGTAACAGGTTCATATAATCATGGCACATGGTGGCCGAATTATTCTGCAGGCTTCTTACATCATCAAAATTCACCGGGATAAAATGATACCAGAATTTGGTCATCTTTTCACGAATGGTCGTATTCTCATTTATACAAAGTCCCCAGCTCCAGTCAACCAGGCTGTTTTGCCGGTAGCTGTTAACCGTATCGTCGTTACTGCCGGTAAGGTAGGCGAGGTTATTTGAGGTCCAGCTATTGCCTAATAATATTCCACCACTGTCCACCGCCGTAGCCTGGTAATGATTAAGTGGTGTTGGCGAAGGATTGGAAGGAGCACTGAGTGTAAGCATGGCATCTACTGCAGCAGAAGGCGTTAATGCAAGCATGGCTTCCAGTTCTGCTTTCTTTATGCCAAATCCAACCCGGCGTAAAAGATGGGTAGCTTCCCAAACCGTCCATGGCCCTGCATAAGGATTAAGTCCGCTGGTTACATTACCAACCCGTTCATACATTCCCGGTCCGCCGGGGTTGGGGTTCTCTATCTGCAGGCTGTAACGCCTAGGCCCCAATGTTTTGCGGGCATATTTTTTAAACAAAGGGTCAGGTTCATTCGGTGGTGGTTCACCCGGGGTACCCACCGTTGTATCAACCGCAAGGCCTGCGATGTTCTTTAAAAAATCTTTTCGCTTTAGTTTTTCGTCTTGCATAAAACAGCTGTTTTAATAAATATATTTCTTCCTGCCCGGTATATACAGACAGGTTCATTCATTTGCAGGCGGGGGTTATCGCTTAGGTTAAGTTTACAAAGGCAGGATAGGTAAGTTATTAGTTGTCCTGGTCAAGGGCATTATGAAGATAAAATAATTCAACTGATATTTTACTATCCCTACAATAAATTAATATTCAAAAAGAAAAAAGCCGCTAGGAGCGGCCTTTCTTAAACAAAATTGAATATTCAACAGGTTTGGCCTGTCTTTATCTTAAACCAGTTCGACGGCGGATAACAATTAAAAGTGGGAAGGCCCCCCTTCATTCTTAATTCAACATTTATGAGATGCTTCCCGAAATGATCGGGGCAGGCCGTGCCTTCCTCGCAATCACGTTCTATTTCGGTTTATACTCCAATACCAGCACCGCATTCTCAGTTAAACTTGCGCTGCTATGCAACTCGTAACGCTTGTCGCCGGCCTTTACCACAATGGTTGCCGTATTAGGCGGTATGCTGCCCAGGTTATTTGCAAAGAGTACAATTTCGTGCTGGGCTGCTTTTTCGTCTAAGAGCAATTGCACCGTAATGGGTTTTTCTGAAAGGCCGCGGTTGCTTACGAGTAATTTGCCGTTATAATATACACTGATGGAATCGCCATCGATCGTTCCATTATCAAATATATCCAGTGTGATGTTTGTTACAGATACCGGTATGCGGCTGAATACGGTATTCTTGCGGGTGGATACAGTTGCAACGCTGTCTTTTTTTACAGCTGCAGTTGCTGCGGCCGGGCTTGTATTTATCTTATATTCTTTGGGTACTTCTGCACCCATCAGGTTCTTACCAAAATAATCCCAGCGGCGACGTGTCATATAATTGGTTTCGGCACCATAGCCGTGGCGTGCATTGGGAAACACCACCAGGTCGAAATCTTTATTGGCTTTTTGCAATGCTTCCACCACCAGGTAGGTATTGTAGGGCGGTACATTATCGTCCATACCTCCATGCGCCAGCAGCAGCTTGCCTTTTAAGTTACCGGCATTTATCTGGTTGGCCTGCTTGGCGTAATTGGTAGTGCCGTCGGGGCCTTTTTCTTCCAGGCCAATATAACGTTCGCCCCAGTCATCTTCGTAATTTCGGTTGTCGTGATTGCCCGATTCGGAGATACCTACTTTATAAAAATCAGGATAAGTGAACATGGCATCGGCTGTTGCAAAACCGCCACCGGAGTGGCCCCATATACCTACTTTATCAAGATCTAAATACGGTCTACTGGATGCCAGTTGCTTTATACCTGCAACCTGGTCATCGAGTGTATTGCTGCCCATATTACCATAACAAACATCATGAAAAGATTTGGAGCGATCGGGATTGCAACTGCCATCAATTATGATAACAACAAAACCAAGATCGGCAAGCGCCTGGTGATCGCCACGGGAAGGGCCGAAATTGCGGGTGCCTACTCCCCCGCCCTGCGGACCGGGATATACATAATTAACAACGGGATATTTTTTTGATGCATCAAAGTCTTTCGGTTTGAACATAAGGCCGTAAAGATCCCACTTACCATCGTTCGATTTTACCTTTATGGGTTCGGGCGCTTTCCAACCGGTTGCAAGTAGTTTGCTGATGTCTGTCTTCTCCAGCTCGGTAATTAATTTCCCTTTCATATTTCTCAAAACAGAAACAGGCGGCACATTGGGTTGCGAATAATTATCAATAAAATATTTTCCATCGGGCGATAGTGAAATATTGTGGTTACCATCTTCGGGTGTCAGCAAGGTAAGTTTACTACCATCAAAATTAACGCTGTAAAAATGTGCGAAATAAGGATCACGGCCAGGCTCACGACCATTGGCCATAAAATAAAGTGTGCGGTTTGCTTCATCTGTTTTTAATAACTGGGTAACCACAAAGTTTCCTTTGGTAATTTGATTTTTAAGCTGACCGGTTTTTACATCGTAGAGGTAGAGGTGGCCCCAGTCGTCACGCTCGCTGTACCAGATGATCTCATTGGTCTTATCCAAAAAATGATTGTTGATGGTTCCCTGCCCGCTCTCGTATTGGGTGGCAACTTTTTCGGCGAACACTTCTTTTACATCGCCCGTGAGTGCATCGGCAATGCGTACTTTCTCTACTTTATGATCACGGCTGGTGCTTACAAAAAACAGTTTGGTTCCATCGGCATTCCATTCATTATCATCATAGCCGCCGCTGGAGGCAATATCATCGCTGAGAGTTCCCCTGTGGTCATCCGGGGATATTTTTAACCGGATCACTTTGGGTACATCTACTTCTATGATCACCCGTTCTATCTGTATGATCTTTTTATCTTCCGGCAGCGGGTATTTCCATTGCTCCAGTTCCGGTGCACCAACTTTTGTTCTAACCAGGTACATATCATGAACCATTCGCTGGTCCTGCTGAAAGGTTGCTATCTTTTTTGAATCAGGGCTCCAGAGCATAATGGGGCGGTCGCTGTGTGTCCAGCCTGCATTGTCGGTTGCATAGCCATAATCTTTTATGCCATCAAAGGTTAGCTGGGTCTCTTTTTTTGTTTCCACATCACGTACCCACAGGTTCCAGTCTTTGATGTATGCTGATTTTTTTCCATCGGGTGAAAGGCTTTCCATTCCTCCGCCGCCTCTTCTGCGGCCACCACCTGCTCCTGCTGCTCCACCAGTGGCATCGGGCAGGATCGATTTTTTATCAGGACCGGTTTTGCGGCTGCCATCGGATGGGTCTATCAAAACAAATTCAATTCCCCCGGGTACAGAAACGGAATACCAGAATTTGCCATCGGGCAGCCAGTTTGGATTTACATTATACCGGTAAACGAGTTTGCTGGTATTAAAACCTAAGGCCTTGGTGGCCTGGTCGTAATCAGCAACAGTTAAAACTTTTTTATCAGATTGTGCATTTGCTGCAAAAGCCAGAAAGGCGATGAATGCCTGGATAAGGAATATTTTCTTCATGATTGAAACTCACCGGTATTGGTTTATGCACCGGGGAATTAAATTTAGGGAAACTATTTAATATGCAGCCAGAGAATGAGATGAACGGCAGTAAGACAATTTGAACCACATAGGCACATAGAAAACATAGAACCCACATAGAATAATATGTGTAGTATGTTCCTATGTGGTTCAAAAAATATATCAAAGCACTGCCGGTATCAACCGGAACAATAATGCCTTCAGTGAAAATATACGCATATAACTAAATTTTAGAAGTTCAAATTTCGCCAGAATTTTTCACCGGGTAAAACCCCTTTGCGATGAACTGGGCAAATCAGTAAATGAAATGCGCCTCCATTTCGGTAACTTGTAATATTCATTGAACATGCCTGCAGCAAGATCTATAAAAATACATTTGATGCCCGACACCTTCGGCCTGGTTGTATGCGGTGGCCAGAGCAGGCGCATGGGTACGGACAAAAGTCTGCTGCTGTACTACGACAAACCGCAGTGCTACCACCTGTACGATATGCTACAGCCATTTTGCGAAAAGGTCTTCATCTCCTGCAATGCAGAACAAGCGAAGAGTATGGAAGCCGGTTATGATGTTTTACCTGATCATCCTTCATATAACAGTATCGGCCCCATGGCAGCATTGCTTTCGGCTTTTAAAGAATTTCCACAGAAGAATATTCTGTTCATTGGATGTGATTATCCCTTTTTAACCAGCGTTCAGCTCCGGCAATTTTCGGAGTATTGCAATGGCACAAAGCCTGTAAGTTTTTATAATGAGCAGTCGGCAGTTTATGAACCACTGCTGGCATGGTATCCCTACGAAGCGTTTGAGCCGCTTAAAAAAATGCAGGAGACGGGGGAATACTCCCTGCAGCATTTTTTAATTTCATCCAGGGCTGTAAAGTTTTATCCCGGCAGCAAAAGAAGTATCCTAAGTGTCGACACCCAAGAGGATTTTGTACGGGTATCAACGCAACTATTCCACCAGCGCCTGACTTTCTTTTAGTAATTTTAAGTATGCAAAGTCCCCAGGTTGAAAATATAAGCATTCACAAGATCAATGCCGGTGAAATAAGCGAAACAGAAGATAAAGTGGCCGTGGAAGAACCGCTGGAAATTCAACTGGCATACAGCAGCCCCACCGGCCGCATGCAAAAGAACATTGCTGTAACGATGCGTACCCCGGGCAATGACAAAGAACTGGCCGCCGGATTTTTATTCACCGAAGGCGTGATAATAAACAACAAAGCGATCCAGGAAATAAAACAATCACCTGCAGATGAGAACCAGGTATTGGTTGTATTAAAAGAAAATGTGCAGCCTGTGCTTGCAAATACGGCAAGAAATTTTTACAGCACATCCAGTTGCGGTGTTTGTGGCAAGGCAAGTATTGAAGCCATCCGCATCGTTTCGCAATACGCAGATGAGAAGAACAACATCCGCATAACCAGTTCTTTACTTTATTCCCTGCAGGAAATTGTAAAACAACAACAACAGGTATTTGAAGAAACGGGTGGCATTCATGCCAGTGCTTTGTTTGATGTTGATGGCAACTTCATTATGTTGCGGGAAGACGTGGGCAGGCACAATGCGCTGGATAAGATTATCGGCGCCGCACTGATGAATGAACAGTTACCATTAAACAACTGCATTTTATTTTTAAGCGGAAGGGCAAGCTTTGAATTGTTGCAAAAAGCCACCATGGCGGGAATAAAGATCGTTGCTGCCGTTGGTGCACCATCCAGCTTAGCAGTGGAAATAGCGAAGGAGCAGAATATTACATTGGTTGGGTTTTTAAAAAGCAACCGGTTCAATATATATTCGGGAGAAGAAAGAATAAATCTGAAATAAACTCTTGCTGAACTTTGCGAAAAGCTTAGCGATCTTTGCGGTTAATATTGAATGTGGCTAAAAGTAACTGCAAAGGACACAAACAGAAACGCAAAGATTGCAAAGAAAAACGTTACAAATGAAACTCCGAATAAAAGGAAACTCAATCAGGATACGGCTCACCAAAACCGAGGTGGCCAGCATATCATCAGAAGAAGGTTACCTGGAAGAAGAAATTTCTTTCGGCAATACCAAACTCATCTATGCCCTGCAGCAGGTTGGTACCGGGAATGAATTATCCGCATCCTTTGAAGGAAATAAGATCACCCTGTTCGTTCCTTCTGCCCTAACGAATGGCTGGCCACAGAATAACGTGGTAGGATTTGAAGCCAATATGCCCCTGGGTGATAACAGGTCGCTTTATCTCTTACTGGAAAAAGATTTTGTGTGCCTCGATCATACCACCGAAGACCAGAGTGATAATTATGAGAACCCCAACAAGGTTTGTTGATTTGAACCACATAGGCACATAGAAAACATAGATCCTACATAGGACGTTTATGTGGTTCAGAGAAAAAACTAAACGCCATTCTTATACTTCCCTTTGCTCTTCCGGATATTCACCGCCACCACTTTGTATTCGGGGCACATGGCTTCGGAATCGGATAGATCAGAAGTGATATTGTTCATCATGATCTCAGGAAAATGGAAGGTGGAACTTAATATACCGGGCTTTACCTCGTCTGTTATTTTTGCTTTCACATCCACCTTGCCTCTCGGAGATTCCACACAGACCATATCGCCTTCGCTAATTAAATGTTTGGCAGCATCTGCCGGGTTGATCATCAGGTAATCATCTTTCAATATCATAGCATTGCCCGTTCTCCTCGTCATGGCGCCACAGTTATAATGCTCCAGTTCCCGGTTGGTGGTGATGATATACGGGTATTCTTTTCCATACTGAACGATCTCTTCCGTTTCTTTAAAACTGTTGTAAACAAATTTACCAAGGCCGCGTTTGAAAGTATCAACATGCAACATGTCGGCATCAGTTCCATCCTTTGCCACCGGCCATTGCTTGCCGTTCTCACCCAACTCTTCCCACTTAACTCCTGCAAAGAAAGGAACGATCTGTGCGATCTCTTCCAGTAAAGTATCCGCATCATAATCAGTTTGTGCATAGCCCATCCGGTTCATCATATCTACAATGATCTGTCCGTCTGCTTTTGTTCCTTCAATAGGTTCTACTACTTTGTTTACTCTTTGTATCCTTCTTTCGCCATTGGTGAATGTTCCGCTCTTTTCTAAGAAAGAAGCGCCGGGCAAAATAACCGTTGCAAGTTTTGCTGTTTCCGTCATGAACAGTTCCTGCACCACGAACAACTCAAGATTTTTTAACGCCGCAACAACCTTATGTGTATTGGGGTCCGTCTGCGCCATGTCTTCCCCGATCACCCAAACTGCTTTCAGTTTATTATTCAATGAAGCCTCATACATCTGCGGAATTTTATACCCGACATGCGTGGGAAGCTTCACCCCATAAAACTGTTCATACATTTTATGATTTTCCGGAATGGTAATATCGAAGTACCCGGCACCCTGGTAAGGCTGGCAACCCATATCGGCAGCACCCTGCACATTGTTTTGTCCACGCAACGGATTAACACCCACTCCTCTTCTTCCGATGTTGCCGGTGATCATGGCAAGGTCAGCGATCAGCATTACGGTGAATGTGCCCTGCGAATGTTCCGTTACGCCCAGTCCATGAAACGACATGGCATTGGGTGCAGAAGCATAGGCCATGGCCGCTTCACGAACCAGGTTCCGTTCAACCCCGGTGATCTTCTCCAACTCATCTATGTCGAGTCTTAAAATATGCTGTTGAAAATCTTCATAGCCTTCGGTGCGCTTGCTGATAAAATCTTTATCTTCTAATTTCTCACTGATGATGTAGTACAGCATCATATTCAGTAAGGCCACATTAGTACCCGGGCGCAATTGCAAATGATAATTGGCATAACGGGCAAGCTCCGTTCTTCTCGGATCAATCACGATCAGTGTCTTTCCCTTGATGGCCTGCTGTTTTATTTTAGCGCCGGTAACCGGGTGTGCATCGGTTGGGTTAGCGCCGATCACCATCATGCAATCGGTGAACTTCAGGTCTTTTATCGAATTGGTGGCAGCGCCGGTTCCAAAAGTTCGCTGCATACCAATGGCCGTTGGCGAATGACAAACACGGGCACAACTATCAATATTGTTGGTACCGATCACCGCACGGATGAATTTCTGCATCAGGTAATTCTCTTCATTGGTACAGCGGGCCGAAGAGATACCGGCGATGTAGTCAGGACCGAAATTATTTTTTATTTCCGTCAGTTTGTTTGCAATGAAATCATAAGCTTCTTCCCAACTCACCGGAACAAAATCACCGTTCCTTTTTATCATCGGTGTTCGGATACGGTCTGCATGATTATAGAATGAAAAAGCAAAACGTCCTTTCAAACAGGTATGACCCTGGTTGGCTTCTGCATCATAAGGCGCCTGTATGGAATGAACTTTATTTTGTTTTACGGCCACATCTAAATTGCAACCCACGCCGCAGTAGGTGCAAACCGTTCTTACTTTTTTATCAACAGCAATTGATTTCGATTCAAACACATCGGAGATCGCCGAAGTAGGACAAGCCTGCGCACAGGCGCCGCAGCTCACGCAATCCGATTGCTCAAAATTAACTTCCATGCTCTTGATGATGTGGCTGTCGAACCCACGGCCCGACATGCTCAGCACGAATTCGCCCTGCACTTCATCGCAGGCACGCACACAACGGTAGCAGTTGATGCATTTCGAAAAATCGGAGGTCATGTACGGATGACTCAGATCTTTTTTCTTATCCAGGTGATTTTTTCCTGCCGGATAACGTACATCACGTACCCCCACCTTTGCCGCAACCGTTTGCAGTTCGCAGTTGTTGTTCACTTCGCAGGTAAGGCAATCGAGCGGGTGATCAGTGAGCACCAGTTCGATGATGTTCTTCCGCAACTTCTGAATGCGGTCCGAATGCGGGTAGATGTATGAATTTGCCATCACCGGTGTATGACAACTGGCCTGTGATCTTGCAGTTCCGTTTTCCGTAAACGCCACATCCACGCTGCAAACCCGGCAACTGCCAAACGGCTCCAGGTTGGGTGCATCGCAAAGTGTGGGCACATAGTCTTGTCCGAAATTTCTTCTGATGAAAGCGAGTATCGTTTCGCCTTCTTTTATTTCGTAAGGCTTGTTATCTATAAAAGCAACACCCGCCTTCGGCTTACCATTGGTTGACCCATAGGTAAACGTTGCGCCATTCGCCGCTTGTTCATTCTTATCTTCTCGTCTGTAAATGATGCCCATAATCAGGATCTATTAAAGTAAGGTGATAGCTCTTCTTCAAAATACTGCAACGCATTTTTTACCGGCAACGGCAATCCCCCACCCAATGCACAAAGCGAACCCGTTTCCAGTGTTTCCACCAGGTCGTCCATCAACTGCCTGTCAATTTTATAATCCGATGTACGTGCTTTGTTGATTAGTTCATATCCTCTTGTTGAACCCAAACGACAGGGAAAACATTTTCCGCAGCTTTCATGCGCCGTGAACTGAAACAGGTGTTCCAAATATTTTATGATGGGGAATTTCTCCGGCAGGCAAACAATGGATGCATGCCCCAGTAAAAATCCATTTTGCGAAAATGATTCAAAGTCGACCGTAAGGTCTTTTACTTTTTCAATGGGCACCAGTCCGCCCAGCGGACCACCGATGTGCAAGGCTTTTATCTTTTCTTTGAATCCACCACCTAAATTATTTACAACTACATCCAATGGCGTACCCATATCCACTTCATAAATGCCGGGCTTATTAAAAAAGCCATCGAGTGAAACGAGTTTTGTTCCGGTTGACTTTCCTTTACCTATTGATGCGAATTTCTTTCCGCCGTTTTTAATGACGAATGGAATACAGGCAAGTGTTTCCACATTGTTCACCACGGTTGGTTTGTTGAACAGGCCCTCCTGCGTTGGATAAGGCGGACGAACACGAACTTCCGGCCGCTGACCTTCAATACTCGAAAGCAAGGCCGTTTCTTCTCCGCATATATAGGCACCCATGGCCTTAATAAGTTTGAAATTATAATTGAACCCCGTGCCTAAAATATTTTCTCCCAATAATTTTTCTTTCAGCAGGTCATTCACTGCCTGTTGCATGATCTCCTGCGATTCAGGATATTCGGCACGTATGTATAACACGCCGGTATCTGCACCAACAATATAACCGGCGATCATCATGCCCAGCAAAACAGCATGCGGTTGCTGCTCCATCAGGTAGCGGTCGCTGTAGGCACCGGGGTCGCCCTCATCGGCATTGCACACAATGAATTTTTGACTGCCCGCTGTATTGCGACAGGAATCTAATTTGAATGCGATGGGAAAACCGGCGCCTCCTCTCCCCCTTAATCCTGATTCCTTTAATTCAGCCAGTAAGGCTTCGGGTGAATTTGATAAAGCAGCAGAAAGTGTTTTGTAATATTCTTTTACTCCGGTAAATGCTTCTGTTAAAACAGCTGTACCATATGAAGCGACCTGGTAACTGTCAGCCAATTTTGATTTTCGACTTTTTATTTTTTCAATTTCATCCACAGCCTTACCCGAATAGTTCTTTCCCTCATAATTAAATGCGCTGTTCTCATGGCATCTGCCGAGGCAACACATTTCTCCAATTTCATTTGCATCAAATTGACCGCTTAGTTTTTCCTTAAGTGTATCCTGCGTACCGGCAGTCATGCAGGCACTGCCATTGCACACGAATACTTTCTTGCCCTTGTTCTCTTCCTTTAAAAAATCATAGAAACTTGCAGTGCCAAACACATTGGCCTTACCCATTAAAAACTCGCTGGCCAGTTCTTCCATCCTTGTCCGGGAGGGCGTACCTGTTTCGGTGGCTGCAATGCCCAGCGCTTCAAAAAGGTTATTTTTTAACCCCTGCCTGCCGGATAGTTCGCCCAGGTTCTTGGACATGGTTTTTATTTACAGCAATTTAAGAAATTTTGAGGGAAGAATGAAGGACTATTAATTAAGAATTAAAAATGAAGAATTAAGACCCAGCGGGGTTTTCACCTTCTTCTCTTTCATTCAAAAAAGGTTTATGTGAAACCCAGCTGAGACAGATGAGGCGGGATGGTCAATTATGAGTTATGAATGCAATACAGCAGCCTGTTCCCCAATTTTTAATTTTTAATTCTTAATTTTTAATTGCCCTTCTCGTTATACGGAATATAATTTTCCCATTTCCAGGGAGTGAACGTATCCGCAATAGTGATCTCCAGTAGTTCTTTAAAGATGCTTTCTGCATTATCACTGTTACTAAATATGATTATGCCCGTACCTGTTTTAGGAAAGAGGATGGTATAGTGCTGGAATCCGTCGCCGTGACCCTCTTTAAAAGCACCGGTACCGTAAGGGGATTGTAACAAAACCCACCCCAGCCCGTAGCCTAACCGGATGTTATCATTAAAAGTTGAATCACGCAAACGCATCGGGCCAAATTGTGCTATTGAACGGATCTTTACCTGGGTGCTAAACATTTCCTTTGTGGTGGATGGCTTCAGCAAACTGTTCTTCAGCACTGCAGAAGTAAACAATGTATAATCATCCAGTGTTGTTTCCAGCGTACTGGCCGACCTTGCATCATTGTCTTTGTCTTTTTCGTACAACTTTCCATTTGACATATGCCCGTAACAATAATCTTTTTCAAACCGGGGTTGCCAGGTATACGAAGACATGGTCATCCCCAATGGTTTAAAAATATTTTCCTGCATTAATTCATCCAGCGACCTGCCCAATAAATGCTCAAGTACCACCTGGAGGTAAACCAATCCTTCTCCCGAATAACTGTACCTGGAACCGGGGATGGTTTTTATCCGGAGTTTTTGATCAGGTTCATCCCATCTCCAGTTAGGAAAACCGGTGGTATGGTTCAGGCACATTCTTGCCGTTATTTTTTTATATAAACTATCTCCTTTCAGGTCGCTGTAATTGTCGTGCCATTTTTTAGTGGGCGTATATTCATAAATGGGTTTGGGCAGGTAGTCCTGTAATGGCTTGTCCAGGTTGAGGATGCCGTTTTCAACAAGTTTCATCACCAGCACAGCAAATACCGGTTTGCTCAGCGAAGCGCCGTAAAAATTTGTGCCTGTTTTAATGGGTTCCTTTGTTTCCAGGTTCTTATAACCAAAGGTCTTTTTATATACAGGTTCATTGTTATTGAAAATGCTGATGGCCAATCCCTGCACAGAAGCCGCTTTCATTAAGGCATCAATTTTAGTATCAAGGCCGGCAAAGGAGATCTTTGTATTGTTGAGCCTTGTTACCTGTTGCCCCCGGCTCATAAATGTTAACAGGATGAGAGAAAAAGAAATAAAGGAGATTTTTTTGGTGAACATGATCCGGGGAGTTTTTAAATGTTGGTAATAACTAAATATACGCAACTGTCAGCAAAATGAACAGCCCGATCCTGCTGAATAATACCAACATGGCGAATGCGGTAAAAAGTTAAAAAAGAATTATTTTGGCCTCAGCCAAAATAATATCACGCATTTTGTGTTTAGCCTGTATGTTTTTAAAGCATAGCTCCTTCCAAGACCAACAGCTTTCTGCGGATGAACAAAACGATCTCCGGGAAATCAACCACTGTAACAGGCTATTCTTTTTAGCCCTGTTTCAATTTGCTTCATTTTACAGCCACGCCCAGTATTACGAACAGAAACCCGAGCCGGAATTCGGGATAGGGATCAAGGTCGCAAAAGGTAATATCATATATGGTCCGAAGTCTTTTTATGTTACTGATCCCGGGGGAATATCCTTGCAGGCCTCGGTTAGGTACGATGCCCCGGTGATGATATTCAGCCGCAGCCCCTACCAACAGCGCTATATAAATTTTGTGCTTGAGTCGGGCTTTATGTTCAGCAAGGCAAAAGTATTCGATTCCGTTTCGATAGACCCAGTCACTAATACTATAACCCGAGACAGATCACACAATGCTACTTACCTGCCGGTATATATGGGGCTTTATAACCGGTCTGCCTTTTCTGTTGGAGCCGAGGTTTTTTACTGGAAAGGTTTGGGAACAAGGGATATTTGGGGAGCAAAATTTCTTTCATTGGGTTACAACGGGCAAAGTTTCCGGGTAACTGTTTCCGGCGAATGGTATGCCCAAACCAAAAATACCCGTAACAGCGGCCTGTTCTTTTCAGTTGATTTTTTGTGGAAACTCATTGTTGACGATTGAAGCCGGTACATATTGACCTGGTGGCATCAAGTGATACTCCAAACTGCTGCAAACTTATAAGGTCTGTTAAGAACTTTAAAAAAATATCCCGCCTTGCCTGATCCCTGGCTTCCTGTAGTATATTTAGGATATAAGCAATTGTTATGAGGAACATATTATTACTGCTGGCATTACCGTTGCAACTGCTCGCCCAGCACAAATTACCGGAAGAGAAATATCTCTGCATCATTTCTGCCGATAAAGAAATTTACCAGCCCGGGGAAACACCCCGGATCATCGTTGAAATAAAGAATAATTCGGCAGAGCCATTGCTACTGGCAAAAGCCCTGGATGGCTCCGATATCAAGTGGCGATTCCCGTATGCATTTTTTACGATAACCAGGATCGGCGACACCAGCTATACCACGTACTTCCCCGGCAGGTGCGGTAACCTGAATGATATCAGGCCGGATGATTTTGTGGAAGTAAAACCACATTCAACCTTCTATCCATACCAGGTGCATTATCCTACCCGCCCCGACAATATCTATGCGTATGATTACAAGTTCGCAGACCCGGTCATTTTTTCCGGCCCGGGAAAATACCTGGTCCGGTTTTATTATTCCACCCGGGAAGAAGACTTTAAAAAATGGAGAGGAAGGTTTTATGGCAGAGAGCCCGACCCCATGGTTTACCGGGAGATGCTAGATCTTTTTGCCAAAGTTTCAAAACTGGAGATAGAGAGCAACAAGCTTATCATTGAAGTGAAGGAGTAGGAATTAGGAATTAAAAATTAAGAATTAAGAATTAAAGCGCAGGCTGTATTTTTTCGTCCCTGCGGGTTTTCATCTTATACCCCTTATTTCAAAAAGGTCTTGCATGAAACCCCGATGACTAAAAGGTTTTAAAACATTTTTATAAAGTAGACCAAAAGAAAAATGAATATCAGGATATCTGTGACCAAAGCAAATTTTTCATTTACCCCGGCTGGTTTTTTAAGTAAATGTTGAAACCCGGCAATTCCATAATACAGCCCGCTACCAAAAGCACTAACTATTCTCCATGCTGGCAAAAACAATGAAACTATTCCAATTAGCCCGAAACAAATGTTTGCAAATCCCAATTCCCGGATAACAGGCAATACTTCGGCACTGGTGATATGAAAAATTCCTTTTGCGGTAAATGCAGGATCTGCTGTTTGTTTAATTCCTGCAAGCAAAAGCCGTAAACCAACTGCTGAAAAAATAAACCATTTTCCAAAAAGTGCAAAAGAAAAATCCCGATCCGTATCCAGGAATACCTGAACTAAACTGGCAATAACCGGAAATGCAAATGTCAAAACTGAAACAGAGGTGATGTACAGTTTATTTATGCCGGATTTTTTACTTTCCATTTTTTAACGCTTCGAAAGCTTACTGCTAAGATTTGTATTTGCACTGCAATGCGCTATTAAAAATAATAAACTTTCCTTTTAACTACACCCCGGCTAAATGAGGCGATGTTACATTGACCAATCCTGCTTTTGCAAATACTTATGCCTGCGGTCAGTTGTTCTCAGTAATTAATGCGGCCTCAATTTCTTTCCTAAGTTCCCCTGGGTCATGCGATGGGCTAATATTAAAAATATTTCCTTTTTTGTCAATAAGGTATGTAGTTGGATATTCTTTTACATTGTATGCCTTAATAACCGGGTGGTCTCTGAACTTGTTTTCAGTAAAAGCATGATAGCCGGGTATATTAAATTTCAGAACCGCCTTTTTCCAAACCTCACTGTTGTCGACCGATATGGCCAGGAAAACCACGTTGCTGTCTGTTTTAAAATATTCTTTAACGGGCCTGGTGTCTTCAAACAGTTTATGACAGGGCAGGCAGGCTGCGAACCAAAAGTCGATATAGATCACTTTTCCCTTAAAGGATGAAAGAGATATTTTCTCTCCATTTGTATTTTCCAATGTAAAACCGGGTGCAGGCATACCATTTTTTAAAGCCCTGGCATCAGCGAGTTTTTGCGTTATCAATTTCTTATACGTGCTGTCCTTTAAAAAGGGAAATGACTGCCCGATAATAGGCTCAATAGCGGCATCTTTATTTTGCCGTATTTCTCCTTCTATAAATAAAAACAGTACGGGCGATCTGAGTTTTAGTGGCAAGTGCCTGCTTAAATAGCTATACTTTGCCCGGAGATCGTTTCCGGCCTGGGGTTTTTTGTTGTCGTCATAATAAGCAGAAAAAATACCGGCAACATTGCTTGTATAAAAATAGGAATAGGCCAGGCTACCGTCAAAATTCAGCAGGCCCTGGATTGCCTTTTTTGAAGAAGCCGTAAGCCGGGATCGCTGGTTTTTAAGGATATTGTCGTAGGCGTCGCCAAAAACATTTAGTGCCCCGTTATATTTGGTTCTCAAAACAGTTGCTTTAATAAGTGCGTTCAACAGGTTAAAGCTTTCATCACTCATCAACAGTTTACAGGAAACTAATTGCCTAACTAATTTATTCTGTAAACTGTCGATCTTATTGAATAAATAATCAACCGGGAAGGGCTGGTTCTTTATCTTTTCACGTTCGTCATTAAAGGCCGTCCTGAGCTGCATGACCGAATCGGCCAATAGGAATTTTTCCTTCCCTTTTCCTGAGAATGACAATGTGTTTTTCAGGCTTGTTGCATCATACGAGATCTCAATACTGTCACCAGGCTCTATAAAGCCGCCGTAGTAATTCTTTCCTTCTTCAAAACTTAAGAATGTTGTTTCTGTTATAGAAAGACTTTGTTTGAACCTTCCTTCAGTAACCGGTATTGTGATCGCTGTTGGCTTTTCTAAAACACTGTTGGGAATAAAACTACATTTGATGCTGTTTGCTGCCAGGTTTTTAATGTGGCCGGTTATTATCGTTTTTTGCCCGTAGCAAATGTTACAGGAAATAAAAGCAACAATAAATAACAGGGTGCCTTTTGTCATGATATGAATTGAATAGAATGCCGCTGGCAATTACCGCCAACCTGGCTGGCTTGCTGCTGTATCCACCCCGGCGCAAAACCTGGTTAAAGAAACGAATTTTTATTTTAAAAGTAATACTTCGCCCCGGTTCGTGTCGTTCACGAACCAGGGCAAAGGGATCCGGGCCGGGTTATTCAAATCCAATATCCAATACGCTGATGAAAAACCTGTCAAAACCAAATGCAAGGCAGGTTCAACACTTACAGCATCAACCTGAAGATTTGTATAATTCACAGGTCAGCATTTTTTTTATACAGCTGGGCCTCATCTTACACGCACAACACTGATGGTTCAGTTTTTATTTATTTGTTGGCATGGATTTAGAAGCTGATCATGTATTATTAACTCAAACTACTTTATTATGATCCCAATGACAACATTAAGCGGTGTACTTGAAAAGCTGCGTATAAAAAAACAGGATAATGAATTAATAATGACTGAGGAAGGTTTTCGCAGTCCTTCCGGAAAATTTTATAAGGAAGAAGACCTCAGCATTATAAAAACCTATCGCTTTGAGGGAGACTCCGACCCGTCCGATAACTCAATTTTATATTTGATGGAAGCCAATGATGGCTTAACAGGCTATAGCATTGATGCGTATGGTGTGTATTCCAATCATGATGATAAGTATGATGATTTCATCCGGAAGGTCAATGTAAATGAAAGGGATGAGCAGGAAATATTTAAATAAGGTTTTCAGCTTTTCTCAGCCACTGCTGGTCTTCGCTTCAATCTCTTCGCCTTGGTTCGTGTCTTCAAGAACCACTTTTACTTTAATAAAAATGAAATGATGCATACCGCAATATGACAATCCCGATAAAGTTCCGTTTCTATCCCTTCCTCAACGGCATCCGCTTCCAGTAAGTCAAACTCCGCCATGCCCATTCAAAAGGCCCGAAGCGGTAAAAGCGGAACCATATATTGCAGAAGATAATCTGGAATAACCAGATAGCCCCAACCACGTAATATATTTCAATGCGCTGCAGTTTGCCGTACTGGCCCAGGCCATAGCTGTTGAAGATGAGCCCGCAAATGATGGACTGCATGAGGTAGTTGGTAAATGCCATTTGCCCCACGGGCCGCATAAGGGCAAAGAGCCATTTAAATATGCCCGACTTATATAATAACATCAGCAGGCCAAATAACCCCACCGACCGCAATGCCCGGTGCAGCTGGTAATAGCTCAGCGGCACGTTTTTCGTGTATTCAAAATTATTGTACCGGTAAATGATACCATCCCTCATCTGCAGGTAAGAGATGAACAGGCCGAGGCCCAGGCCAATGATCGTCATCCACCAGTAAAGCTTTGCGGGCGCTTCGCCGGTGAGTATGCCCATTTTAAAGAATGCCATGCCCAGCAGCATGAAGAGCAATACATCCCATGCTTCCAAAAAGAGGTAATGCACCATCTGGTTCAGGTAGCGGTCGGTACGCATTTCATAAACCTCTTCGTAGCTGCCGCTGTTGAGTATGCCGGCATTCTTTGCGATGCGTTTTTCTCTTTTTTCGATATTGCTTTTTTCTTTGAACTCCGTCATGGCGCCCAGCTGTTCCTGCTGCTTCGGCGTAAGTTTTACCATTGTGGTATCCATTGCCGCCACGGCTTCTCCCCTGGCGATGGTTTGTTTATCCTTATACAGGTCGCGGTTCTCCCGGGCAAGCATCAGCAATAAACAAACACCCGCTGCAATGAGTAATTTTTTCGGCGGCAGGTTACGGAAGGTAAAAAGCAGCATGCCGTAGAGGGCGTAGTCTAATAAAATATCGCCGTTCCACAACAGCAAAAAAATATCCACCAGCGAAAAGAACATCAGCCACAACTGCCGGCGGAAAAAATAATCGGCCTGCCGTACGCCTTCCACTTTCTTTTCTATGTTGCGCATGAACAGGATGATGCCGGCGCCAAAGAGCATGGAGAATAATGCCCGCTGCGTACCATCGGGTACCCAGTTAATGAAATACCATGTTTTATAATTGATGCCCGATTCATGCAATGCAAAGGTATCGCCGCTGAGGCCGAAGGCGCCGATGTTCATCAGCAATATGCCGAGGATGGCGAAGCCACGCAGGCTGTCGAGTATGGTTATGCGTTCGCTTTGCGCAACGGGGGCTGCCAGGGATGCTGGTTCCATGTAGTTCTGTTTACGGGTGAATATGCATGGGGACGGGATTTAAAGATATATTTTCTTTTGCCGGAATGCAATACGCTTAATTAAGAATTAAAAATGAAGAATTAAAAATTGGGGAGCAGGCTGGGTATTAATTGCATTCTTAATTCTTAATTCTTAATTCTTAATTCTTAATTTTTAATTCCTTGTGCTTCACCTGATCAACACCGCAGATCCTTTTCGCTGTATCTTGTTCCCCTTGTAATCAACGGCCTCAGCCATCCATACATAGCCACCAATGGGTTGTTTGCTGCCTTTAAAAATTCCGTCCCACCCGTTAGCAGCAACCGCACTGGTAAATACCATTTGGCCATAGGTATTATAGACAGTGAAATAATGAAACTCCTTCATCCCGATAACAATGGGCCGCAGTACATCATTCAATCCATCGCCATTGGGCGTAAAGGAATTGGGTACGTAGATCTCGGGGCCCTTGTACACTTTTATTTTTATATCATCAGTTGCCGTGCAGCCATACGCATTGCTTGCCGTTACGTTGTACAGCATATCACGGTCGAGGATGGCCACGGGGTTCTTCGTAAAGGGATCGTTCAAACCATAAGTGGGCGACCAGGTATAATTAATAAAGCCTGCATTAAAAACATCTACGCCAAATAACTGCAGGGGCTGGTTAATGGCGATCACCGTATCGTTGCCAACAAATAGTTTTGCCTGCCGGCTGATGCCGATGGTAATGTCATCATCCTTTAAAGAGATGCAGCCATTGGCATCCGTAACGGTAAGGCGGTACGTGATGAAACCCGGGGCAGGCTGCACCACAACGGGGTTTGAAATGCCGGCACTTGATAAATAAGTGGAAGGCCGCCATATATATGCCGTACCCCCGCTGCCGTTGAGTTGAAGATTTGTACCAAAGCAGATGCCCGTATCTCTTCCTGCATAGGCAACGGGCGCCGGGTTCACCAATACGGTTATTGTACTCATTGCTTTGCAGAAACCAATGCTTGCCGTTAAGGTATAAAGCGTGCTGATCACCGGCGATGCATCAGGTGTAAGAATATTCGGGTTGCTGAGGCCGGTGGATGGGGTCCATAAAACAGTATTGCCATTAGATGTGGCTGCCATTGTTCTTTTGGTTCCCTCGCAAATGCTGAAGTTGTTACCGGCATTTACAACAACGATATTAAGTGAATCAACAAAGACGGGGATGGCCGCCCTGCAGTTGTTCGTATCCTTAACCGTGATGGTAAAGTTGCCCGGAGCCAGCCCGGTAAAAATTCCGGAAGGCTGGAAATTGATACCATCGATACTGTAGTTCAATGCCGGTGAACCACCGGTGCCCGTTGCCGTAATAGTGCCGTTGTATGTAATACAGGAAGAAGGAACACTTACTGCAGTAACCTGGAGCGGCAGGGAATTAACCAGGCTGACATTTACAGTTGCCGTATTATTTGCCGCATCCTTTACGGTAATGGTATAGTTGCCGGCAGCAAGCCCGGTAAAGATGCCGCTTGCCTGGAAGTTTATTCCGTCTATTGAGAACATGTATGGGGGTATTCCGCTAACGGCAATAGCATGGATGCTTCCGTTATTCAAATTACAGGAAGGGTTAATAAAGGTTGCCGACAGGATGGGCAGACAGCCACTTGTTGAAAAATTTTCGATCAGTTGTATTCCGCCGCAGGCCTGGTCGAGGTATGCCTTGATGGTATAATTTGTTAAGAGTGATAAGCCGGTAAAAAGACCGGTTGAATTGGTTGCAACCTGTGTGGTTCCCGCAAACAAGGCATAGGTTAACACCGTGCCCACGGGCGGTGTTGGGCTAACGGTTGCCTGTACAGAAAGTGTGGGGCAATCAAGTACAACAGAAAGGGTATACGTTGTATTAGGACAATAAGATGAAATATCGAATGAAGCAACGAACCCGTTACCACATGCATACAAAAGCCGGCTTGTGGGATCATACGCCAGGTCATATACCGAAGCGAGGGAGTAACCGGGAATACTAATGTCTGCAACTGCCGCATCATCAAATGAAGTTCCATCAAAATGATATGTCTTGATGGTACCGTTCTTATCGCCAATAAAAATATTATTACATTCATCCGCCACAATACCTCCCTGCATTAACCTGGTATTAGTGGTAAGCGAAAGCACATTGCCCGCCTGGCTTCCATTTGCTTTGTTGAATGCTTTGAGGTTAATGCCATCCCAATAATATAAATAGGATGCATTCACTGCCAGGCTGTTGACCGAATTATCATTCGTTCCGCTTGAACTCAGGTAGGGCCTGTTCTGGATCTCGATCAGCGTAGTAAAGCCCGAAGGAACAAACCAAGCCAGTGTGGAAGCATTGTATGGCGGTGTGTTTTTATAGATCCGGTTGTTTATGATGGGCGAAAGAACCTGGGAAGCATAGATGGTATACATGTCATTCGTCAACGGGTCAATCACTAAATCGGCAATGTCCTGCGCAGCAGTAGGAATGCCCGTCAGGTTAGTGCTGGTGAGTGTTGTTGACGGCGGGCTGCAAACAGCGAGGTTAATATTGGAACTGACACCACCACCGGCAATTAAAAGCTGGGGATTCCCACTGTTGCAACTCCACAAATATTTCCAGCTTTCGAGGAAATTAGGATCAGCCACTGTAATGAAGTTATCATAAACGCCCGCAGAAGATAACCTGATCACCCGCAGGCCACCTGAACCAGCTCCCTGGCCTATAAATATTTTGCCGGTACTTTTTTCAACAACCCAGCCACCATAAAGGCTCCCCCAGTTCCAGGGCAATGCGGGCAGTGTTCCGCTGAAGGTCCATAGCAGGTTGCCCGAGGGATCAAATTTAGCAAGCCGACAATTATCGGCGAAAGCGCCGCCGCCGCCGGCAACATATATATTGCCTGCATAATCAAAGTCAATATCTTTTGCTTTACCGATGTTAGCGCCGGGAAGACCGGCAATGGTACTGCTTACAAAGGGATCGATAATAAGCAGTTTTGTTTTATCATAACCCGTCACCTTAAAACTCACCATGTTATTTTGTTGTTGAAAGGAAACAGGATAAAGAAGCGGTTGTTCCTTTTTATCAACAGAAAGTTTCAACGCATCACCGGTATTACTAAAGGCAGCAGGAGATGATTCAATGATATCATTAATTCCGGAACGGATGAACAGGTTTCCGTTTTTATCAAGGTTTATTTTTTTTACATCCCCGCCGTATTTCATTTTAATGAGGCCGGGGTCGGCACCGGGCTGCACTACAATGCTGTACTCAAAACCCGTCTTTTCTGAATTAGTGAAATGATAAACAACGTCGATGCCCGGGTACAGGTTTTTGTACGTTATCTTTTTATAACCGGCCGCTTTTTCTGTTAAAAGGCCATAGGTATGATATTCGGGTGTTTCATCTTCTGCAATAACTGCTGAAGAAGGATCGGCCCCCACCCACTCCATCGTGATCACTTTATCTGTTACCCTTGTCTTTTTTTCTATTTCATGTTCGGGAATGCCTTTTCGTTCCAATGCTCTTTCTTCCCGTTCGGAAAGTTTTTCAATTTTACGGTGTAAATGAATGAGGCCTTTTGAAGTAAATAATACAAGCATGTCAGCAGTTTCGAACCCGTATTTAACAGAGCCCATGGTGGCATGGCCTGTGATCGTTTCTCCATATTGCCCTATATTTTTTATGAATGCGTTGCCGGCAACGGCGAATCCGTTCACCGGTTTCATGGGGCCCTGCGCTGGTACAGCATGACCGGGGGTTTGTGCCAACCCCTGAACCTGGAAAAAAAGAAGAATACAGGCAATGAACTTCATTCGTTTTGGTATTTGCCGGCAGCAGTTTGCCGTTGCAATAAAGTTAACAAAAAAAGTAATGTAAGGTTCATTCACTACCCACTTCATTTTCCGAACGAGTCCCTGGGGCTTAAACCTATAAGGTCTGCGGCGCTGCCATCCGTGTGCAGCAAAAACCTATAAGGTCTGCAGCGCTGCCATCCGTGTGCAGCAGACCTTATAGGTTTAACTCATTACATCTCTTTCAAAACCGGGTCGAATTTTTTATAGTAGCTCCTGTATCCCAAAAGCCTTGCCATGGGTGCAATCAAAAAGAAGACCGCTTTTTGTACAAATACCGGTGGGCCATCTCCTTTATAAGAATCAAACCCGGCACCTGTAAACAACGACATTTGCAAAGGTGCTTTTGCTGAATTGGCAAAGCCCTTTTCATTATCCGCCACTGCATATACCTGCGGAAGACAAAAAGCGAATTTTTCCGGGAAAGGAAAAGAACCTTTTAAATGAATGGTATCTCCTGTTTCATTGTATGGCTGATGCGGCGTTCCCTTTGGAATGAGTAGCTGTTTGCCGGGATGGATCTTTTTTATTTCTCCATTAACCCATACGGTCAGCTCGCCATTCGCTATTTCAAAGATTTCATCAAAGCCGGCGTGAATGTGTTTTGGCGGACCGGCGGCAAAAGGTTCTATTTGGAGGCGGCTGTGCACAAAACCGTTTTCCTGCTTCAGCACGGTCTGGCGGAATCCTTCCGATTTACTGTAGAATTGCTGCCCGGGTTTGAAATACGTTGATACATCGGGTTTCTTTTCAGGAAAGATCACCCGGTGAAGGAGATTACCGATAAGTACATAACCTGCAATAAGGATCAATAGGTAAGTGAACATTTTTTTCAGATTTTTTTTAAGCATGATGCATGATTTTAATTACCTGTTTATTTCAATGCAAAAATGCATTCATGCAGCTTTCTGAAATTGTATGTATCGGACATGATATAACAAAACCTATAAGGTCTGTGGCGCTGCCACCTGTGTGCTGCAGACCTAAACCTATAAGGTCTGCAGCGCTGCCCTGCTGTGCAGCAGACCTTATAGGTTTACTCCTTTATCCCAAAATATATTTTGGTATCGGGCCGGTAATATGGCTTGCTGAAAAACCGTTCCACCGTAGCATTAAAAAGTTCGGGGTCTGTTTCGGGCATCATGTGTGTACCGCCGGGAAAGATGCATAGCCATGCTTTTTGCAGGTTCTGGTAGATCTGCAAGGTATGTGCTTCTTTGATCACATCCTTATCGCCTCCCAACACAAGCGTGGGCGCTTTAATGCTTTGCACCTGTGTTAATGAGATATGCGGCTGGTTACCCAGCAGGTCGAAGTATTTTTTAATAAGGCGGTAATTATAGGCCGTATCTTTTTTAGCGATCATGCTGTCCATATATGCATCGGTCTTCTTTACCCATTTTACTGCCCAGTCGTATACCGCATTGCTGTCGGGTTGCAGGTTAGCACCCATCACTGCCATCATCTTTACTTTTTCCGGATGACGAATGCCCATCAGCAGGCTTTCAATGCCGCCATCGCTCCAGCCGATGAAATAAGCAGAATCAATTTTAAGTTCATCAAGCAGGGCCGCCCAGTCGTCGGTTATCTGTTCGTAAGTAAGCCGCCCGGCTCCTTCTTCCGATCTTCCCATGGCCCGGCTGTCGGCTACAATTATTTTGTATTTGGTCTTAAAGTAGTCTATCTGGTTTGCCATGGAAGCAATGCTGCCGCCATTGCCGTGTATCAATACCATGGGTTCCCCGTTTCCGTAAACCTCGTAATACATTTTTATGCCGTTCACGTTTGAAAATTTTCCGGCTACCGGGTTATTACCGTATGGGGTGGAGAATGTTTTCTGTACCTGGGCAATACCCGTTTGTGCAATGCTGCAGATCGATACCAGGATAATGATCACTATCTTTTTCATGTAGTTCTGATTTTTGATGAGAGAACAAAAATGAATTATTTACCGGAAAGAAAAAACAGCGTGTGGATGAACCGTGGCGGAAGCAGGATGAATTGGTTATTTCAGATGGGCCTTCGCAGAGCTTGCGTATATTTATGTACCGGTTGGTACTTTAATAAATCTATTACTATTATGAAGAGATTTTCACTGCTTGCAATTACTGCGATGGCTTTTTTGACTTCCTATTCCCAGCAAAAGGATTTCCTTTTGAAAAGGCCTTTACTAAGGTCGGTCGACTCAATCGAACACGCAAACAAAGGAGAGGAATTCAACGCTTCCTTTAAAATTTCTGTTTCCGGTAATTATTTCCCCAATGCCGATAAATTCAACCTGGCTGGTCCCCGGATATTTTTCAGGAAGGGAAACTCATTTACCATCGAAATGAATTACTACTACTCCATCCCGGATAGCATCATCCGGCTGGTTTCCTATTCCTGGGAAGGAGACCCGAAACGAACGGCTGAATTAAATTCACTCTTTGAAAACAACGCAACATTTTTTTCCGGGTATTTCAAACAGCCAGGAGAGATAAAAAATGAACCACATGATACCTGGTCACAAAAAAGTGTTACCTGGCAAAATGATATTGTGTATGTAAATCAGTTCATGGTATGGGGGCAAACTACAAACAGGGTTAGGGTTTTAATAAGCTGGAAATAAATCGATATGACATTCACCAGGATACTGGCCGGGCTTATAGCCGTCCTCAATGTGTACATCGGAATACGCTTCCTGTTAAACGTGCTGCACATTTTACAAACCAGTAAGTATTCAAAAACAGCCACGCTTGTGTATGCGGTTCTTTTCCTGGGCATGGGATTGGCAGGGCTTTATTTCTCTTTTTTTAAGCCCGATAACAAGCTGGCGCTTTGGATCGGCATCGGGCCCTGGGCGCTGGCTTTGATCTTTCTTTTAATAAATATGCTGACCGGGGATTATAAATAGATCAATGATTTAATTGCGGCGACGGATTAACGTCCATTACTTTTATGCCGTGTTTGGCAGCGTAGGCTTTACCTGCTTTACCCAATGCACTGTATAACTCCAGGAACTTTGCTTCGTATTTATCGCTGATAGATTTTTCAAGTGCTGCAATTTTATCGGCGCCTGCATTGCTATCGTACAAAGCCGCCAGTTCTTTGTATTCATTGCGGTAAACAGGCAATACATATTCATACAGGGTTTTGGAAGCATCCAGCATCTCTTTTACCTCCTCGTTGCTTTCCAGGTCCTTTATTTCTTTATAACTGTTTTCGATCGCATCCAGTTTTGTCTGCAGCACTTCGGCTCTTTTCATGGGGGCAGTTGCCAGGGTCTTTTCATCCACCAGCTTTACCGAAGGACTGGCAAGTTCACGCTGCATGCCCGAACCGGCAAAACCATAGAGAAGGTTGCTGTTGAGGGCCACTTTGCCGAAATATTGTTCAGGGCTCAGGCTGCTACAGGAAAAAAGAAAGCAGCAGGTGATGAGTAGCAATAATTCTTTCTTCATTTTTTTATTTTAAAAGTACAAACTAATTAAGATATCGGCAGCTGCCCCGCCCAAAGAAATTATGCCGGCAAACTGCTTAATCTTAACAGCTTTACTGACAGCAATCATCTTTTCCGGCAATATTCTTAACTATCTTTCTGAAAAACAATATCATGCTGATACGATTTTTATTTGCTTTTTTCTGCAGTATCCTATTTGCCTTCATCCTCACTTATTTTTTCAAACGGAGGGGGCCCGGGCCTTTTCACGGCATCCTCTATTTTTTTTCCATCATATTTCTTTTTACAGCTGCTTTGGGGTTAATGCTCACGCCCATGGGACCTATGTACAAGAATGTGCCCTGGCTTAGTATCGTTGCTGTTGGCCTGCTCATCATGCTGCTGATCGCAGAATTGCTGCCACACCATGAAAAAGCTGTTACCATCAAAAGAAAAGCTAAAAAAGATGAGGAGGATGAAGATGAAGAAGTGCTGGAAAAAGAATTCGGCATCATCGTTATCATTATCCTGGTGATACTGGCAGCGGCCATTGTATATGCCGTAACCAGTAAACCCGATACGTTTAAGATGTCGTTCTAGATTATTTTGATAAGTGGAGCAGCATTCCTCCCCGGTTTGATCAGCCGAAACGGGTAAAGCAGAAAGTTCATGCACTACAGGACCAAACCGTTGTGGTCTGTATTATGCAGCTTCTTCCTTCTGTTCCATTCGTGATCCACAAGTTCATCAAACAAAAAAGGTCCGTAAATCACGAACCTTTAAGAAAAAAGTAACCAACTATATCAATTTATTTTAAACATGGGTGTTTGCCTGCATGGTTTAATGATTGCTGCATTTTCCGGTTGCGGACAATCGGAATAACCGGCCGTGGTAGCAGTTTGCAGTTGTACATTTTCAGTGATCTGCTGCCAGCTTACATTCTGGTACGTGATGCTCATGAATTTTTGCAGGGCATCCCTGAACTGGGTAGTAAAGATTCCCCCATCTGCCGAGTTACCTGCTGATACCTGGCCTTTTGCTGCCGCTGTCATTAGTATTGAAAGGCGGTTGGGATTCATAAAGAGGCTTCGCATATTCTCAACACTTAACCCCACCGGCGAAGGACGGGTATTGGCAATATTGGAACTGCGGGCATTTGAAACAGAAGGATGCCAGTTGCAGCAATCGCTTATCACCAGGTTCAGGCGGCTTGGTTTGCCTTTAACGATATCATATATCTCTTCCATGTTCAATTCCCCCTCTCCTTTTTTTATTGGAATGTCTTTATCAGGCCGCAGGTCGAGGTATGGGAACAGGCGGTTATCCTCCCGGCTGTATCCATGGCCGGAGTAATAAAAGATAACAATATCATTCCGGGTTGGATTGATCTCGTCTATCTTTTTCAGCACATTGTCGCGGCCCAGTTCTTTGCCCAGCACTTCTTTTATCTCAATGGGTATCTCCAGTTTGCCGGCGAGTTTGGTGAAATAACTTTGCTGCTTTTTCCGGTCGGTCTCACAATCACCCCCGATGCTTTCATCTTCGTTATCGATAACGGTAAGCAGGTACATCTTGGAAGACTTCAGATCGGGAGGAAGGGATCGGATATTTGTTTGAAAAAGATTTTTATAGATCTCTTCGTCTTTGGTAAAATAGGTAAGCACCAGTTCCCGGGTAAGGTCTTTATCTTCCAGCAGGCGTATATCACCATCAATTACGCCCTGCATCGGTTTATTATCCTGGTCTTTGGTTGTTACCTTCCAGGGAAGATATTCATCCCGTTGTTTGTCGTACCTGAACCAGAATGAAATGGGAGGAAAATCAGCCGTCGTATCTTTTCCATCTCCCTCTATCACAAAAAAGTTTTTACCGGTGAAGTAGGTCTGGTCGTAATTAACAACCCCGTTCTTCCCTTTCGGAAATCCCTGTGTAAGTTCGCAGTCAAGGATGAAACCCTTTTCCGTTTGCGAGCCTTTATAACTTATCCGCATCATACCCGTACCATCGTCATTTAGAAGATAGAAGGAACTGTATTCCTGGTAATCTCCTTTTGCACCGGTGCCAAAATGAAAGAACATTTCATAAAAAGACTGGGCATTGGCCGTACTAAATAAGAGAATGAAAACAGCAATAAGGCGTGACCTTAATTTCATAAGCGATGTTTTGAAACTTTAATATACAGCTACTGGCGATAAAAACAAAATTTCCGGGTAGCCGTTATGGAGTCATTAACACGGGGCCATCCTGCCTTCTCCCAAGGGATGCCGGTGTACCGGCTTACCAATAAAGGCAATACCCATGATGTTTATCATATTCCTGCTTTATATGCTTTGCTATTTTACGGTCAAATCAAACTATGCAGCAGAATCGCATCAGGCAGCAGGATGTTGAACAGTTGCTGAAACTTTCATTGCTCAGCCAGCCCGGTTATTTACAACTCCTGGAAAAGAAGTTAAGTCGGCTGTTGGCTTGCAAACCTGCCGGCACAACGCTGTGTAAGTCGTATCATGATGTACTGCTCTTTATTTATGTGTATGCCCCCGGCAAAAAGATCAAGACATTGGCAGAAGAAGCATTGTTGCAGGTAAAGGAACAAGTTGCTTCGGTGATGAAGAGCGCCCGGTATAACGATCAGCTTTCATTAAGCGGAAGCGGTATTGCCGGCTCTATGCTCACCTGCCAGTTCAGCCTTCCCATAACCGAATGGCTGCTGAAAAAATTTCCCGGCAGCATACACATGCATTCAGCTTCGGGCGATGCGGTGGCAGGCGGTGTGATCCTTCACCAGCTTTTTCCCCGGGTAGAATATTATTATACTACGCAGGGAAAAATGACGCTACAAAAAAGAATTGAATCCGTCACCGCAAAACACCGGTCACTGCCGCAACTCGTCAATGCCTTCCGGCATTCCATTGCCAATGAAAGTACCCGGGAGATCTTATTCGACTGCCTGCAGGTGTTTACTTCCTGGAAACTGGATGACCCGGTTTTTAACCGCAGTTTTATCAGCGGCGTTTCCTTGCCGGTATTTTATCACAAAAAAATAATAAAGCAGGTTGACCTGGCTGCTGTTCTTACCAGGCCACTCCCGCAAAAAATATTATTATCATCGCAACAAAGCAATCATTTGCTTGATGTGGCAAAAGCTTCGCTTGCTTTTTATTCCCGGGAAACAGAGCCCATCACACTTGCATCCGTGCGGCAGGTAAAACTATTTGCATGCCGGCGTGGCTTATCCATTGCCTTGTATGGCATAAAACCCGGGCGGCGCCTTTCCCTGGAATCTTATATTGGTTACATGGTTTTCAAAAACAATATCCCCGTGGCATATGGCGGCGGCTGGATATTTGCAGACCGGTGCAAGATCGGGCTCAATATTTATCCGCCTTTCCGCAAGGGAGAATCAGCACTTTTGTTTGCAGAAGTACTGCGGCTCTATCAACGGCTTTACGGAGTACAACGTTTTGTAGTTAAGCCTTACCAGTTCGGCAAGGATAATAAAGAAGGATTGAAAAGCGCTGCCTTCTGGTTTTATTACAAACTGGGTTTCCGGCCACAGGATAAAGCGATCGCTGCGCTTGCGGCTGCAGAATGGGAAAGCGGGAAACGATCCGGCATTGAGCTGCTTAAAAAGTTTACAGGAAGCAATCTCGAACTTTCACTAAAGCCCATGTTGCAGAAGGATGTTGACCCCGAACACATCAGCCGGATGATCACCCGGATGATCCTTCAGAAATTTAAAGGCGATCGCATGCTTGCATTAGAAACCTGTTCTTCCCTCCTGCGAAATCAATTGCAACTAAAAGATGCTTCTCCCTATGAACCCCATTTCAGTGAATTAAGCCTCCTGATCAGCCTGGTGCCGGGCATTGATAAATGGACCATCGCCGAGAAAAGAAAATTACTTCAGTTAATAAAAGCAAAAGCGCACAGTGACGATGCGTATATCGGGCAAATTAAAAAATGTGAGAAGTTGCTGGCCAGCATTTACGAAGTGCTTCAAAAGTGATAAGAAATTTCAACAGGTTACTCCCAATATTGTATCAAAGAAAAAACCTTCATTGCTGAAGGTTCTTCACAGGAGTTAGTAATTCTTTTTGATGTCCATTCCGGAATGGTTCATCGGTTCTCACAGGACAGGATCTGTTTCAGAGGTTTGGATAGTTGGATTTTTTTAACAGCACAAAGATGCGATCCTTTTAAAGATCAATTTATAGACCCAATTGGGAATCTTTTGTAGACGTTTTACGAAAGCTTATATATGAAACACCGGTTTTAAGAGAACCTTACTGTTTTACGGGAGGATTAAAGTCTTCATTGTCAAATATCCCCTTGTGGTAAAGATAATATTTACCATCCCGGTTATTACGCCAGTAGCGATGGCCTTCCAGGTCGTAATAGTATCTTCCATCCACACTTCGTTTGGCAACAGCATCGTTTACCACGATCACTTTGGGCACTGCTATTTTTACCCTGGCTTTTTTTACTGTAACTGTCTCTGCCGGTTTGGTGGCAGGTGAATTTGTAGTGGAAGGATGAGTCTTTTTACTGCAGCTGCTGATGGCCGACATTGCTATGATCACTGATACCGACAGAAATAGTTTGTTCATTGGATGCTGTTTGGGCCTCCCCGTTCAAGAATGCTACCAAACTATGTTAAAAAAGAAAAAAGAGGGGAATTGCCTATCCTGTTAATAAAAATACTAAATCTGCCGGCACTTTATATAGGGAGGCCGCTCACATAAATATCACCGGGCAAAATGAGCAATTAATTATACCTTACAACTATCAAAACTATCGCTATGCGTACTATCTTTTCCTTCGCTTTATTGATCGCTGCATTCAGCGCCACTACACAAAATTTGAAATCCGGTGGCAAACTAAAACCCGAGCAGGCCATCATGGACATCCGGCATTATACCGTTGCCCTGGATGTTGATCCGGTACAAAAAACCATTAATGGTTATACCGAGATAGACCTCAATCTTTCGCAGGCCACTAATTTGCTTCTATTTGATTTCTGGCATGGGCTCACGGTGAACCAGGTTTGGGTAAATGGCAAGACAAACAATTTTACACACGGCAACGATGATCTAATACGCATCAATATACAACAGCAACTGCCTGTTGGAAAAGTAAAAGTAAAAATTGCTTACGGAGGCACACCGGGCATTGCTGAAAGAGCGCCATGGACAGGAGGCTTTCAATGGGCGAAGGACAGCAAGGGCAATCCATGGATCGCCATTACCTGCCAGAGCGAGGGCGCAAAAATTTATTTTCCTTGTAAAGATCATCCCAGCGATGAACCCAATGAAGGTGCCGACATGATCATTACCGTGCCGGAAGGTTTGGTAGTGGCTGCACCGGGTTTATTACAAAAAGTTACCACAAAGAAAGGCAAATCAACCTACCATTGGAAAACCAATTACACCATCAGCAATTACTGCATTGTATTTAATGTGGCAAAATATAAAGTGGTCAAAAGGATCTACACAACCTGCGATGGCAATAAAGTACCTATGGAATATTATGTGCTGGAAGAAAATCTTGCCATGGGAGAAAAACTATTAGACATCTTTGAACAGACCTGCCGCATACAGGAAAAATATTTTGGTGAGTATCCCTGGGTGAAGGAAAGGATTGCCGCTTCGGAAACACCGCACCTGGGCATGGAACACCAGACAAATATTGCTTATGGCAACAAATACAAATTCACGCAGGTGGGCGGAAAGGATTTTGACTGGCTGCTGCATCATGAATTCGGGCATGAGTGGTGGGCCAATAAAGTAACCAACCGGGACTGGGGACATATGTGGATACAGGAAGGCATCTGCAGTTTTGGCGATGCATTGGCTACAAGAGAACTGGCGGGCGAAGATGCTTACTTAAAAAGAATGCAGCAAACAGCCAGGAGCACACAAAACAAACTACCCGTTGTACGTGGTGATGAAGTGGATTCGGACAGTGCATACTACGGCGACATTTATGGTAAGGGAGCTTTCTTCATGCATACATTGCGTTATGTAATGGGTGATGAACTATTTTTCCCTACGCTGAAAAAACTGGCTACTGATCCGAAGTATACGTATGACAATACCGTAATGACCACCGATGTGGAACAGCTTTTCAGCGGCGTTTATGGAAAAAGCCTGAAGCCATTATTTCAACTTTATCTATATACAACAGATAAACTCGAAATTCATGTAAGGCAAACGGCCGATGATAAATACCTGGTGAAACTGCTGAACATCGATATGCCCTTGCCGGTTGACATAGTGACCGATGCAGGAACGCAACGGCTTACTATTGATAAGAAAGAAACAACGGTAACAAGCAAAACACTCATACAGGTTGATCCCAAAGTGTTTTACCTGAAGAAAGTGATATTTGAGTAAAGTTGTTTTAGATCTTCATTTCAATCATCCATACATGGCCAAAGGGATCTTTGATATCTCCCTGGCGATAACCGTAGTCATAGCTCTGTGCCGGGGAAACCAGTTCTGCTCCCGCCTTCAGTGCCCTTTCCATAACCGCATCCACATCCGGTACAAACAACCCGATGAGTGTGGTTGTACCATTATGTTTTTCCGGGCTGAACTGTGCCGGGCTGGCCGTTACTTCATGCAAATGAAAAAGAGCACCGTTTATCGACAGTTCAGAAACATGAATACTCCCATCATCATTTGAGAACCGCCGTAACTCAACAGCGCCAAATGCTTTTTCATAAAAGCTGATATCGGTAACTCCGTTAGGTATATAAAGCTGCGGAGCAAATACGGTTTTGTTTGTTTCATTCATGGTGATCCTGTTTATACTGATGCAGCAGTTAAATATACGAAAGGCTGATCTTTTGATGATTTAGTCTTGCAACTTTATTTAGGAATACAATACTTAGCCGAATGCACAGGCGTGAAAAACATCATACCCTTTTTAACCAACCGGTAATACTCATCCGGCTTCGGTTAGCGTTTGAAACGGCGTGTTCGGTTTCATCACTTTTAAAAAGCACCGCTGTTTGCGACCGGGGTAAGATCTGCTGTACCGCATCGTTCTCATATACCTGCAACTGCCCGCCATCTTCTGCCAGCCAGTTCTCATTTAAATAGGTGATAAGGGAATATTTCCGGTTGTCGTCGTTTTTAAACCGGTCTTTGTGCCGCTTGTAAAAACTGCCCTCTTCGTACACCGCATAATGAAACTCGTAGGCATTGATACCAGCATAACAGGTGCGGTTAAGGTGTTCAATAAAATCTTCAGCCTGTTGCAGAAATTCATTTTCAAAAGCATTATCATGTTCTTTATCCAGCCAGTAAATTTTATCGCTTCGCATTGTCTGACCGGCATCTTTTACCTCTTCATTTCCGATCCCGGCAACTTTCATCAATCCATCCTGTTGTAATTGAAAAATATTCTGTTGCAATCCTGCTGATAATGCCGCCGTTAAAAACCCGGGTGCAATACCCACTTTATTGGCAAGGTAGCTGTCTATCAGCAGATCAAATTGTTCATTCATGATGACGGTTGAGGGAAGTAAGGTAGGACTTTAAAAACTGGTTACCCTTATTTTAAATAGTGTATCAGTTTGAAAAAATGGATGTCAGCCTGAGTTTGTCGAAGGCGGTTTATCAGTACTATTGGCTTCGACAAGCTCAGCCTGACAGTACTTTTGTATTGAAAATTTTCAAACTGATAGACTACCTTATTTTACTCCGATCCATTTTAAACACACAGGCTTTCCTGTCCTGATCCGGTTTTTTGTATCCGTAAGCAATCCCGTTTTAGTATTCCGTTTAAAGATCACAATTTCATCGCTGTTCTGGTTTGCCACCAATAAAAAATTTCCCGAGGGATCCAGGTTAAAATTGCGGGGTGTTTTACCCCCTGTTGATTGATGAGCTATTAGTGCTAAGGTCCCGTCTTTTTGATTGATGCTGAAAATGGCGATCGTATTTGCATCAGCCCGGTTAGAAGCATATAAAAATTTCCCGTCGGGTGAAACATGGATATCCGCACTGCCTGCGTTGCTGGTATCGCCAACGGGCATGCTGCTGATACGCTGTTTACTTTTCAGTGTTCCCTCCTGGTGATCAAAAACCACCACGGTACCGCTCAGTTCTTCCACCAGGTAAGCATATTTATCAGAAGGATGAAAACAAATATGCCTGGGCCCTGCTCCATCGGTTGATTTTGCAAAAGCCTGTTTGGCAGTGGTAAGTTTACCGGTGGTTGCATCAAAAGCATATATCATCACCTTATCAATACCAAGGTCGGGCACAAATAAAAAATGATTATCGGCAGAAAAAAATGTACAGTGAACATGCGGCTTCGCCTGTCGTTCTTTATTCAGTCCCGACCCTTCATGCTGAACAATGTCGGTGGCAAGCCCCAAACTTCCATCAGTCCTCACCGGAAGCACCGATAAACTCCCGCTGCTGTAATTGCCTGTTACCACCCACCTGCCCGTTTTATCCACGGCCACGTAACAGGGATGATCACCACCCGATGACTGTTCGTTGATAAAAGTGAGGTTGCCTGTTTCTTTATTAAAAGAGAATGCAGCGATCTCTCCGCCTTTCCCGTTTTTGGCGGCATCTTCCTGCACGGCATATACAAATTTCTCATCCGGCGAAACCGCCACAAAAGAAGGATTGGAGATTTTTACATGGCTCACTTCTTTATAAGTGCCATCGCTGCTGTTGAAGAGATACACATAAATACCTTCACTCTTACCTGATGTATATGTTCCCGTGATAAGATAGTGCTGCTGTGCTGCTGTTATAAAAACAAGAACAGCGAACAGGGCGGTTAAATAAAATTTATACTTCATGCATGTAATATACAACAGCCTGCCGGCATAGGGTGATCTACCCGTTTCGTTTTTTCAGGCTGCAGCCCCAAACCCCGTTAATGCCAAAATAATTTTTATGGGCAGCCGGTGAAATTCCGGTTCCGGCAGTGGCACCCAGTTGTACCTGTTTGTTTACCGTATACATGATGCTGACATCTGCATTGTGTTGCGGTGGACTTCCATTGATGAACCCCGACAATTCTGCAGTAAGTGCAATTTTTTTGCCGGCGTTATAAGTACCGCTTACATTGTAAATAAAAGAAGGATCAGGTAAGAACCCATCCCAGAAAACACCGCTGCCGGCACCAACAATAAATTTCTGGCCCACTGGTTTTTCCAGGTTTACCTGCAGCAATGGCGCCCAGTACTTTGCTGTAAAATTCTTACCCGCCAAAAACGGGATGGCAAGCTGTGCAGAAAAAATAATGGCAGGACGTTTTTTTGTTTCACTCAGCAACAGCCAGTTCACACCCACCATAACAGGTTCTGTACCGGTTGTATTTTTTGGCTGCGCCGATCTGTCCGTTGCAGTAATAAAGTTCATCTCAGCATTCACCTCCAGTTGTTTGCTGATGCCGTAGCGCAGCGCAAGATTGGGGTATACCGTGGTGGAGAGTTCATCTGTAATGGTTTCATGGCCAATTTCCCACTCTGCCTGTAAAGAATTTTTATCGGTAATGAACTGGCTTTGCGATTTATTGCGGCGGCCCCTTTTTATTTTCTTTTTAACCTGTGCCTGCGCAAAGCAGCAACTGCAGGCAAGGCATCCCAGAAAAATAAACCGCTTTAACATGTATTGAAAGTAGAAAATAAAGAGCAGATTTAAAACGAAATACTAAAACCCCACTTGAATGCCCAGTTATCAGCGGCTTTTGGCAGCGCATAATGGCCATAGCGGTAAAAAACGCCACCACCAATACCGATGTATGCAACAGACAAGATACTGCGGCGGTACAGGTTCTTTATCATCAGCCCCGATTCGAACAAACCTTTTTCCGGAACGTTAAATGAGATGAGCTTGTGTGCTGCGGCATGATCAAGGCTTCCGTAACCGATGTTCTGCACTATGATGATCTCGGGCCGGATGGAAATATTTTTTGGCTTGAACAACAGGTTGCCAAAATTATGCTCTACAAATAAACCCGCTGTTCTGCTGGAAGCGAATTCATACAAACCCACTGTCTGAAAACTGAATGGAACATATACCGTTATTTTTTTGCCGGTATTTGTTGCCCTGGTATTGAACAGGTACGAATAAGGCACTTCTCCCCAAACCTGCCCGGCTTCAATCTGAATAGATGTTCTTCCCAATTTTTTTAACTGGAAACTATGATTGAACTGGATGGCCAGCTTTGTATAATCCAGGTCGCCATTAAAAACATTTTTCAATCCTTTCGATAATTGCACCAACAACTGCGTGGTTGCCGGTTTGGTGCGGATCTTTGACCGGCCCATCCTGGTAAATACCTCACCCCGGGTAAGCCGGAAGCCTATCCCCAGTTCTGTATTGCGGAAACTGCGGAAATTTTTACCGGTAACCACATTGTCATATTCATAATCGTAACGGGCGGGATTGCGGCTCTCATTCATCAACCAGATATCCGACTGAATGGAAGGCCGCAATTTTGAACTGAAATTAATTTTGAACTGCTCCACACTATCCATGCGTGACCGCTGGAAATTCCGCAATGACTGGTTTGAAAAAACAGAACCGTTGCGGACAAAATAGTCAACGTTGCCTGGTTCAATAATATCCCTGCTGTAATCAAAACGCAAACCGGTATTTGTCCGTTGTTTAAAGCTGAACTGGATATTGCCACCGTATTTCCATGCTTTATCTCGCAGGCCATAACCGGCAAAACCACCAACCGAGAACCATTTGCTTAGTAAGCTGTTTGTCTGCACACCGGCGCCGATGCGGAAGGACTCGTATTTGTTGATGCCGGAAATAATATACTTAAAGGGAATATCCACCTTGCCCCATGGAATTCCTTCGATGGAAAGTATCTGAAATGCCTTGTTTACTTTTTCGATCGTATTCTTATACCTCGGCGGCAGCATTTCAAATGTTTCGTACGTAAGCTTACTTTTTTCATTCAGGGTATCGGTACGCATTCTTGTCCAGGTGCTGTCGGGCCGTTTGCCGGCCCTTGGATGATATTCCAGTTGCACATCCGAAAAATCGGCACGTGAAAATGATCTCCCTATTTCAACGTTGGTAATGTAACAGCGTGAATCCCAGTAAAGCATCACCGAATCTGTCTTCAGGTCTTTTTGAGAGAGCGTGGTATTCAATTGCGAAGGGAACCACTTGCCGTTTACCCGTTCGTATTTCTGCTGCAGCCTGAAGGTGAAGATCATCCCCTTTTCATTGGCCGGTGATGCAATGATGTTTTCAATGGCATATCCATCCGAGTTGATATAGATCAAACCCCTCAGCCCGTTGAATTTTTTCCCGGGCCTTGGTTCAAAGCTGATGATGAATGTGGTATCTTTTTCATGCGGAATATTCTCTTTGAGCCGGAATTTATACATACTGATGCTGCCATCGATGACCGGGCTTACATAGCTGATGTTATTCATCACCAGGTAATCCTTATAAAAACCAAAGGGTTGAAAATTGGATGTGGTTACGCCAAAGGTTGCATTTTTTAAACCCGAGAATTTTGTAGCCAGTACGGTTTCTTTTGTCTGCCCCGGGAATTTAAAAATGCGTTCGGTATAGGATTCGGTCACCAATAAATAATTTTCCCTGAAGCGTTTGGCAAGGATGGCACCCAGTTTATTGCCCGTTGTATCTTTTGCTTTTTCAGCCAGCTTATTCACCTGGTCCATTGGTTGCTTTTGATCCTTTCGTTTGCTGCTGTCGCCCCGGTTCATATTCCAGAAACGGTTGCCCGCCGCCAAGGCCGCAATGGTATAGGCATTGTATTTAAACGAAGGCTGTTGTTCCGGGTCGTTTCTTTTCTTATTACGCTGAAGCAGTTTAATGATGCGGTGTGCCGGGTTTTCATTGCTTGATACGATCACGGTTTCCAGTTCAGCGCTGATGCGTTCTATAAATATTGAAACAGGAGCGGCCGTTTTCTCTGCCTTATATTCCCTTCCTTTATAGCCGATATAACTTATCACAAGAGTTGCATTCGCCGGCAAATCATTAAATGAGAATTGCCCGTCAATATCCGTTACGGTCCCGGTATTGGTTCCTTTAAGGGTAACACTTACAAAGGCAAGCGGCAGTTTTGAAACAGCGTCATAAATTATTCCTGAAAATTCAGCAGGCTGTGCATGCGATAAGAAAGGAAGCGCTGCCACGAATAAGAAAAAGAAAAGCTTCCTTCGCATTTTTGTTGATTAACAGGTCTGAATTAAGACTATAAAAATACGGGATTTAGCGTGGGGCGGATTTCTTTAAATAAAATCGGCTCCGTAAAATGCTTATTATATATTTATAGTACCATAACGGTCCTTAAAATGAAATACCTATTTCTTGTATTAACGGGTTTTTACTGCAGCTTTTGCAGCGCCCCTAAGAACCTGTCTCAAAAAAATGAAACTTTTGGGAACACTATTAAAACCGGCGCCGACCAAACAGAAAAATACCTGCCCTATTTGAAGGGAAAACGAATTGCGATACTCGCCAATCAAACAAGCATCATTGGTAAGACACACCTGGTAGACAGCCTGAAAAACCTGGGCGTTACTATTGTAAAAGTATTTGGGCCCGAGCATGGCTTCCGCGGTAAAGCAAGTGCCGGTGATAGAGTAGCCGATGAAACAGATGCGGCTACCGGCATACCGATCATTTCTTTGTACGGCGCAAAGAACAAACCCACCGCAGCAGACCTTGCCGATGTAGACCTGGTGCTGTACGACCTGCAGGATGTGGGCTGCCGCTTTTATACCAACATCAATGCGCTTGCCCGGCTAATGGAAGCCTGTTATGAAAACGGAAAAGAGTTACTGATCCTCGACCGGCCCAATCCCAATGGTTATTTAATTGACGGGCCTGTGTTGGATATGAAATACAAGTCGGGCATCGGCATGTTTCCCATACCCATGTCGCATGGTTTAACCGTGGGCGAATTTGCACAGATGGTAAATGGAGAAGGCTGGCTTGCCAATAAAGTAAAATGCAATATTAAGATCATCCCGGTAGCAAATTACAACCACGATATGCCGTATACCCTGCCGGTAAATCCATCCCCCAACCTGAATACTCAACAGGCCGTTATGCTCTACCCTTCGGTGTGTATGTTTGAAGGCACCTACCTCAACCACGGGCGGGGTACTTATTTTCCTTTCACCGTTTTTGGCAGCCCGGAGCTGAAAGGCATTTATGAATTCTCCTATACGCCAACCAGTATCAAAGGAATGTCGGAGGCCCCCATATTCATGAACGAGGTTTGTTATGGCATCGACCTGCGCAATTATGATATTGAACTGTTGCGGAAAAGCAAAAAGATAAACCTGCAATGGATCATGGAATTGTACAAGGCAAACCCGTACAAAGAAAAATTCTTCGATTCC
>Ga0209023_10000411_pt1 | contig 66900 bp, 66 predicted proteins | sample LakOneMetagenome_FD_187468 | JGI IMG/M metagenome (GOLD analysis project Ga0209023, IMG submission 187468) | Freshwater and sediment microbial communities from Lake Erie, Canada (SPAdes) (version 2) | ecosystem: Environmental > Aquatic > Freshwater > Lentic | place: Lake Erie, Canada...
CCCGCCACTACGCCGGACGACAGGCCAAGGAGTGGCACGGCCCATTCGACCGCATGTGCGCCATGAAACCCGACAAACTCAGAACGCCCAACAAGAGACCCGGCGAAGACCTCCGCATCGACCACCTACCCAAACACGGCGACACGTTCATCGACGGGTTTCACTGCGATCAGTTCCGAGCATTCAACGCCGACGGCATGATCGCACTCCGACTCAAGAACGGCCGCCAAGTCGATCTGTTCCTGGAGTTCGACCGATCCGGGCCCTACCACAACTACGAGAAGTTCGAGAACTACGATCAGCTGATCACCGGGTGGGCGATGATGCTCGACCGCTACCAGGCCCTCGGCACCCCGCCGGTCGTGACGTTCGTCGCCGCCGACGCCCACGGCGCCCGCAAACTCGCGCGCGCCGCCGACGAACACGTCACCGCCCGCACCGGCAAGATCGGCACCTCACCGATGGAACACCAGTTCCCAGCCCGAGACAGAATGTTCTTCGCCGCCGAAGCAGACATCTATCAAGGCACCTTCCGAGGCCTCATGCTTCCCGCCCGACCGCCCGAGCTCCGCAAACAACTCGGCGATAGTGTCGAACCCGAGTTCCGTCAGGGCGCGCTCATCCCCGCTATCGAGTGCCTACGAACCCGCTACTAGACCTCCTCGGCCTCCCGCTCCCCACCGCCTCAGCATTCGACTGAGGCGCTCCCTCTCACTCGACACGCGATTTCTGCGATCAGCAGCCGAAAAGCGTCGGCACATCGACCCGGCTCTGGCCCGCGTCACAGACCGCTTTGCCGGCGGCAGAAAACCTCAGGGGCTGAGATAGACGCTCGAAAGCGGGGTCCGCCGTTGGGAGAAAACACATCGCATTCCGGCACGCACGGCCCGAGGAAACCCATACGCAGCAACCGCTCCCAAGCCGAGAGCAACCTTCCTGCTGTCACGACTACTTAAGGGGTGTGGTGGTGGTGGGGTTGCGGGGGTGCGGCAGTCGACCCGCGTTGGTCTCGGAGTGAGGCTGTCGGCGGTGGGGTTGCTAGCTGCGGTGTGGGTCGGTGGTCGGTGGCGGGTTCGGAAAGGCGGTGTGGTCGTGGTGTCTGGTGCAGGGTGGGAGGGGGTGCTGGCTTGAGTTGGTGCTTGAGGGTTGCTTGGGTGGTGTGGTTTGCGGGTGAGGGGGTGGCTGGTGGGCCGACCGTTATGGATGCGAACAGGTGTTCGTGTAGGCTCGGGTGATCGGTGACGCTGGATCCCCATATCCCAGGTTCCGCCGGGCGTTGCTGACCGGCAACGTGCATCTGATCGATGCGGCCGCGAGAGAACTTCCTCAGGTGAGCTTGGAGGACGCGTTACGGATCGTGGTGGTGTTGGCGCAGAAGAGCGATCCGAGGTATGAGGCTGCGGCTGCCAGGTGGGCGGCGAGAGCGTCGATCGAGCGTCGCCTGAGCCTGGCTGAAGCGCGAAGGGTGAACGCGTTGCTGGATGCGCTACCCGCTGCGCCGGAGGCGGTGGCGTTAACGCTCCGGAGGTGCTGCGGCAGCTAGGGGCTGTGGCCCAGGTGTGTTGGGGGATAGCTTGTCGACTAGGTGTGCTCTGGTAGCGGTCTGTCGTGTGGACGACCCAGACTGGGACCTGTTAGCTGCCGTCAGGGAGTCGGCCGTGAAGACGTTCGGGTGGCCGATCGGGGTCGTACCGGTCAGGGGATAGGCGTTAAGGGGGTCGAAACCGAACAGGGCGCCGGAATCGGATTCTCACCCCCGGAGGAAATCGAAGGGCCCGCGCGTTGCCTTCTTCTTGGGCTTCACCAGTCCGTGGCGTTCCATTCGACGCTGGGTGTCATCCACGAGACCATGCCTTTGAGCGGCAGCGCGGAGCGCAGCTGGGAGTTTCTCTGCGAACCCGTAAGGGGCCGGTGCGGCCAAACCCAGATTGCGAAGAACGACTTCTAGATCGCCCTTCTTTCCCTTTTCGATCATGGGCATCAGCAGCTCCTCGACCAGTCGACGACGGGCCGCCGCCTCTTCAGGATCTGCCGATTCCCAGCCCTTCAGCACCGCCTCGCGGTCAGGGATCGTTCCACTGAGCGCTGACGAGAATCGGCCTACAAGGAAGTCCGCTACCACTTGGGCGTGTAGCGACTGCGACCCCAGGGCGTGCAGAAGTGACGCGTCCGGCGGCTTATCGGGCTTTGTGTCCAGGAGGTTGGTGATGCTTTGCTCAGCCCAAGCAGGGTCCGAGTGCGCACGCGTCTTGAGATCTGCCAACCATTCGGTTTCGACCGTGACCGAACTAGTCACGAAGAAATCACGAAGTTCTGCGGGGTCCGGGTAAGTGCGGAGCCAACCGCCCACCCGGGGCGTGATGATCGCCGGGTGATTCACGGCCAGCGAGGCAAGTTCGTCCCACGTGCACGGGGAAGGAAGAACGACTCCCGCGACCGATGACACCTCGGCCAGAACCAGGAGCAAGGCGTCGTGCTCTGGAGACGGGATCCAGGAGGCGTCCGCGAGCGCCTCAAAAAGTCGCCCGACCTCTGCGGTGGACATTGTCGCTGCCGTTTCTTGTACGCAGTCCAAGATCGCAGCCGGGAGTACGCCTCCGCTCGGCTGGAGTCCGACGTCTGTGCGAAACGCATCCTCTAGCGCGTCGACTGTGTGCGGTAACCACGCGGCGGGATCTAGGGTCTTGGCTTCGGAAAACAAGATCGCCGCGTGAGTCACCCGCTGCAACACCACGGCGGCACTTTCTGAGGTTGGTGGGTGGATGGCCGCTGCGACGACCGTGGCCAAGCTTTCGTCGCCAACGTAGCCGAGGCGGCTTACCTCCGCGAGCCCGATTGAAAGCTTGTCCGGGGCCAGTGCATTGGGGTCTCGGATTGCCCTCCTCCAAAGCTCCTTCGCGAGGCTTTCACGACCCACGGCAGCCCCAGCGGCTTCCACTCCCGCCATATTCAAGCCAGCGAGCCAGGTGGGCCAGTCGGAGACGGCGGTTCGAGCTGTCGTCTCGAGCACCGCTGCCACAAGCTCGGGATCTTTGAGCTCCGCGAGACGCCCGATCATCACAAGAGCCGATTCCGGAGCTTCCCCAGTGGCTAGCTCCAAGAGCATGGTCAGTGCACGCTCAGCGACTGGGCGGCGGCCTGCCGACTGCAGCTCTTGGCTTAGTCGCTCGGCGAACTCCTGTGCCGTTGCGGCCGCCGCTTGCCCCTCGGTCGGATCCTCCTCGGATCCCTCGGTGGGCTCTTGCGAGGTTTCCTCTGCCACGAGAGCGACATGTGCCGGAAGCGCCACGCGAAGCTCGTCGATCAGCTGGAGGAGGGGTGGATCGGGAAGCGCGAGCAGGTCTTCGATCACGTCGTCTCCACGCGTCACCGCAACCACGATGAGCTCGACGATCCGGGGAAGGTGCGCAGGTAGACAGGTCGAGAGGTGCGCCAAGACCGTCGCTCCCAGGTCGCTGTCGCTCAGTAGTTCCTGCCGCTCAAGAATCCCTCCAACCAGTTCGGAGGTGCTCGCGCCAGGGGTCCTCGTAGCCAAGCCAAACGCACCTGGAAGATCGTGCGGTTCGAGCCTGTAGTCGCCCATCTCACCGGCCACGCTGGAACGGATCTCAATCGCCGCGCTAGATAGGTCGAGGTCAGGAAGAGCACTAATCGCGGCGAGAAGCGCCGAGATCGAGTTGCGGCTTTCGATACCGTGGGACGCAAATCGCGCTGTGTGTGCGAGGTGGCGCACGAGTGCAAGCTGAACCGTCTCGTTGCCAATGTCCCGTAGCAGGGCGAGGATCTCCTCACGTTGCCCGTTCACCGCGTAGTTCTCGATGCTTTCCGCGAGCGCTTCGTCCAAGCCCGCAACCTCGCCCGTAGCTTCGAGGTGCACGAGGTCCCGCTTGATCCGGCCGACGTGCTCTGTCTTCTGGAGGTAGGCGAGGAACTGGGCCGACTGCGCTCGGGCCACCTGTTCGCGTTCGTCCGCAGCCTTAACCAGTACCTCGTCGACACGTGCTGTCGACGTCGCGTATGCCGCGGCTAGCTTGCGCACTTCCTCACTGAGATATGTCGGGATGTCGGCGCTGACCGGTGCCTCATCGGTGGATGCGGTGATGGCCCGATACGTGGACAGCACATACTCAGGCAAGTTTGCATCGACTTCGAGGTCCGAGGCGAACAGCGGAAATTCGCATCGCAGGCAGACGAGCTTCGCAAGTTCGGCGGCGCGAGACGGTGTGAACTTGTCGAGCCGCGTCCCCGTGATCCGGTAAGCCATCACGTAGCTGTTGAGCAGTGCCTTCACGCGCCGCGGACTGTGCACGTGCGTGGGGATGAGTACGGAGAGAATCTCGTCGCGGTCGATCTCCTTCCACATTCCATCGAGACCGTCCGTGAGGTCGATTGCGAACTGCGTCAGGCGTTGCGGCAGCAGAGGGGGAAGGTGCACCTGGTGTTGAAACGTCTTGTCCAAATATTCGCTGCCAGCGCTGTAGTACGGGTTCTGCTGATTGGCCGGGTTGGCTTGACCGGATGCGTCCTGCAGCGCTTGTTCAAGCACCTGCTGATCGGCCGCAACCAGAAACACGCACTTTCGAATTCCCAAAAAGGTACGAATAGTCTCCAACGTGGCTACGACATCTTTCGGCGCGCACCGATCCAGTTCATCCACGAATACGACGACAGGATTCCCGTCGGACTGGCTCAGCACGAGGCGGAAGAGTCGTTCGAACTCCTCTTCGCTGGACGGCGCAGACCGTTTCCGGTCGACCGGGATGGTCTTCCCGGCCAAGGCTAGGAACGCAGCGATGATCGCGGCGGGGGCGGTGGCAAACCCGAATGCGTACTTAGCGAAGGTGTTGAAGTTCCGCCCAGTCGGGCCGTCAGCCACACCCGCAACAACTAGGGCCAGGACTAGCGAGAACGCGGCGGCGGCCGCGAGTGCGTACAGGAAGAGTCTTAGCGTCTGCCAGATCTTGCTTGGAGGCACCGTGAGGGTTGTGTCGTTTGTCTCCGTGTAGAGGCCTCGCTGGAACTCGTCATCGCCGACCCCTAGCCGCTTCGCGACTTGCGACACGAAGTGTCTCCGCAGGGACACCCCGGCGTACTTCGATGCGTCGAAGATGACCAGCTTTGAGCGGGGAGCGAGCTTTGCGAGGTCAGCCTCGATCAGACGGGCAAGCCCGCTCTTGCCAGAGCCCCACGGGCCGTAGATCGCGATGCTGCAAGGGGTACCGACGGTGGAGATGAGCTGTGCGATCTGGTTCGCTACTGGCTCGTGGCGCAGCAAGTCCTCTGATGTGGACTCGATATGTCGATCCGTGATCAGTTCGTTCTTGGACAGCGGTTGCTGTTCGGACTTAGCCATGTTGAGCGTCGACGCTAACCCAAGAGCGGGCGTGCTGCCGACTGAGTGCCGCCGAGCATCGACTTCTGGGACCGAGGGCCGGCCACGCTGGCTAGCGCGTCCCGATGTCGCTCGTGCGGCGTTCGCTTTCCGAGGCGGATTAGTGAGGAGTAGTGAGTGGAGAGTCCAGTTGCCTGTACGAGGTCGACGATGGGCACCGTACGGAGGGCGGGTGCGATCTGAGCCGAGAACTCCGTGTGGTCCCGCGGATCTCCGTGGTCTGCGTTCCAGGCCCGAACAGCCAGCTTATGGGTCGAGTTCTTGGCCGCCTTGGCGATGCCGGGCAGGATCGTCTTGTACTGAGGGGATGCGAGCTGCGGTGGCTGGTGGTGCCCGTAGAACGTTTGACCGGCCTCGGGGTGCCCGGACATTCTGTGCCGGATTGTGCCGCCGGACCGCAGGCGTCTGCCGAGCGCGAGCGATAGCAGCGAGGAGAACTCGTCGTCGACGGTGCCGCCGTGGTAGGCGCTCGTGTCCGTCTCCCAAGTACCGGCAGCGTTGATGTCAGGGTCGTCGAGGTGGTTGGTCACGCGCATAACGAGCGTCATCTGGGCGTTGCCGACGCGGGTCGCGCCGGCCGGGAACGCGGGACTGATGTGGATGGGTCCGAGCTCGAGGCCGCCGGTGAACGATGCGTGTGAGTAGATCCCAAACTCCTGCCAGAGCGGGACGAGCAATGCACTCGCGGTCTGTGAGGTGGCCCGGGCCTGCCGGCCGTTGACAGCCGCATTCCAGTTCTCCCAGCCGAAGGGCCCGCGGGTCGTCGCCATGAGGTCAGTTCAGCACGGCACGCCTGAGTTGCGCAAGAACTCGCACCGGGATGTTTGTGGCCGCCCGGTTGAGAACGCCGCAAATGTTGGGAGAGAGGCCGACGCCCGGTTCGGCAGGGACCGGGCCTCTGACGCACTCACGCTGCTCAACGCCGAAAACGTGCCTGTCAGGCGGTGTGTGGTGGTCGTTGTCGCGGTCGGCGGCGGCTTTGTCCCAGGCGAAAGGCCTTTCAGGTGACGGCTTCGGGCGGTACTGTGCCGGGCACACAACACGCAGCTTTTTTTAGCCCGAGGCCCCGCCTCACCAGCAGACAAGCCGGCAAGCAACACCGCCGCACATAGCGCCCGTCAAAGCGCTGAAGGCCACCAGTTCCAGTCTTACCGCTGGACCGCACGTGACGAACTCACGTTGCACTTCATGGCCGCCCTGATCAGCCCCTTGTTTCGGGCCATTTCATAGACACCAATCGACTCCTGAAGGGATCGAACATATATGCGCGTACGCAAGCTCTGGATGAAAGACGCGATCGACTATGCACGCTCGCTCGCAACCAGCCTCGCCGACGACACCGTCGCCGATCGCAGCACACCGGCAACCACCAACGACCGCAAGACCGACTGCTACCAGCACACATGTTCGGGCGTGGTTGAGATCTACGTTTGGGGGAAGCGATGAACACGATCACGATCTATCGCGACGCGCTCGACGTTTGCAGTGAGAGTCGCAGGCAGGCGATCGACGAGCTCGCAAAGCTGCAACTGCGGATGCGGGAGAACAGGACGCGCGATGACCAGGATGGGGTGGGCGCAACGCTTGCTGGCTGCTACCGAAGCCAGGCTGTGCTGTTGGGTCTGCAGGCGCTCGCGAACGACCGGCAGGTCGGCGTCGTTGTTCGCGACCGTGCCCGCGAGCAACTGCGGCAGCTGCGCGTGGGCCGAGCTGACGGCGTGACGCTCGAACAGCTAGGAAGCCGTCTTCGCGTCGCGTTCACCGGGCATCCGTCCGATCTGGCACGAGCGATCGGCTTCCAGGTCTTGGCGGAGGTTCGGTAGCCGCCAGAGAACGAAGCGATCACGAGCAGTAGCTGCTCGAGCGAAGGACACGACGAAAAGGGCGCCCCAGTTGAGGGCGCCCTTCGTCGTTGTTGCCCGGCCCCTTCATGGGAGGGCGCAACCCCAAAACACGGTCGAGCGAATCTCGACCACAACGAAAGGCATGACCATGCACACCAACACCAACACGCTCACCGGCCCGCTCAGCGACCTGGAGATCGAAGAGATCTTCCTGACACCGGCCCGGCTGATTGAGGGATTCGAGCAGGACAACGACGCTGTCATTTCGCTAACGAGCCTTGAGGAGCTCGCCGCGTTCGAGGAGCGCGACGCCCGCCGGCTCGAGCTCGACGACGACGACGAGCACTACATGCGCTTCGCGCTGCGCCGCACACAGCGACAGCACTGCGATCTGTACGGCACCCGCGAGTTGTTCGTCTGGTAGCCGCACCCGCCGCCAAAATTGGGCCGCTGAACCTGGGGGTGGGTGCCTGACGGCACCCACCCGACCGGGCCTTCTTCGGCCTAGAGAATCCCGTCCGGGAGAGACGACCATGTCAACAGCAACACTGACGCTGCTTGCCGGACCATCCGGCTGCGGCAAAACGCGGCTCGCCAAGCAGCGCTGGCCCAACACCCAGCCGACCTGCCCTGAGGACATTCGCCGCCTCATCGTCGACGACGCCTCGACGCGCGATGCAGGCACCGAGGCCTACAGCACCGCCCGCAGCATCGCCGAAACCCGCCTTCAACGCGGCTGGCCAACGGTCTTTGACGCCACCTCGCTGCAGCGCCGCGACCTCAAATGGGCGCAGGCCGCCGCCGCACGCAACAACGCCACCGTGCACCTCGTGATCGTTAGAGCAACGTTCAACCAGTGCAAAGCCGGCTGGCAGCAGCGCGCACGATCACGGCAGCAAACGCTTCCCGCAGACCTCGACGTCTTCCTTGGCCGGCAGATCGCCGCCACCGAACGACTGATCGACGCGATCAACAGCGGCCGGATCGCCCACGACTTCGATCACGTCGAGATCGTCGACCGCACCCACCACGCCGCCGCACGCCCGTAGCTGCAACCCGGCGCCACCAGCCAACAGCCACCGACCTTCACCTGCCCGCACCGGGCCGCGAAACGACCGCCGCTCCAGCACGAGCGGCCACAAGAAGCACCACAACAACAGCAACCGCTGCGCCGAATGCGCAGAGAACCAGGAGACCACCATGGACAGCAGGCACAGCGAACCGCAAGGGCCGCAAACACCACAAGAGATCTGCGGACCGCTCGGCTACGACCCCCAAGCCAACCTCGACACCGACCACGACCTCGGATACGGCAAACAGGAGAACGACGAGCTCTCGCTGATCCTTGGCGTCGAGCAGCCAGCCGAACCCGGCTGGAGCAGCTGGCACCCCTTGTGGGGAAGCGCTGCTCTGCCACCGGCCCAACACACCCAGGCGCTGCGCGAGAACAGCTACCTGCAGCTCACAGAGCCCAGCCCCGTTGGACGGCGCGGCCTGATCGAAGACGACGAACGGCTGCTTGTGATCGACGACGGCGGCATCGTCCTTGCCGTCATCCCGACCGCAGAGAACTGGCAGCCGCCAGCCGTCGGCGACAGATACCTGCCTGAGGACTGGTGGCATGGAGCCGAGGACTGCGGCCAGCTTGAGCACTGGCAGGGACACCACGAGATCGACGGCACCATCTACGAAGTTGACAACAAGGCAGTTGTCATCTCAGCCACAAAGATCCTCGGCCGCCTGAACGTCATTGAGGACCCCGGCGCGCTCGACGAGCTCGCCAGCACCATCGGCGACTTCCAACCACCTGTTGGTGAAGACGTCGACTGGAACCCACCGGCCGACGAGAAGCCCGCGATCGAAACCGCGCCGCAACCAGCCCGAGAGGCACAGCCGCCGGTCGCCGTCAGCTGGGTTGAGCAGCATGTCGCCGAGCTCCTATCAGGCGAGCAGCTCGCCGAACTCGACAGAGACCAAAGCCGGCAGCAACAGCAGCTGATCGTCGAGGCCGCAACCTCACGCCACCAGGACACCGAACGGATGCACGCGCCGGCCGCCAGCACCCCAGCACCGGTCAAAGCGTTGGCCTGGATCGGAGCAGCAGTCGTGATCGCACCAGCCGCACTGGAGCTGCTGATCAAGGCGGCGGCATCAGGGCACCTTGCCGCCCTAGGGCTGCTGACGGCCGTCATTTGGCAGCTCAAAGAACGCCGGCAAGACCACCGCCTATCGCGCCGCATCAGCCAGGCGTTCCAGCGATAGCAGCAAGCAGCAAGCAGTAAGGGGCTGCACGACAACCGATGCCGTGCAGCCGCCAAAGCACCGGCCCAAACCGGTGCACGTGAACCCGGGCGCGAAGGCCCGAACCCAACAGACCAAGGAGAGCAGTCATGCGCATCAACAGAAGCCAGATCGCAACAACCAGCTACCAGGACGCCGTCGAGCAAATGGTGCCCACCGAAGCATGGGCAGCCGACAGGCTGACCGCCTCAAATGACAGCAACAGCGGCCGGACCTACATCGCTGCCGGCGTCCTTGAGATCGCCACATTCGAGCTCGCAGGCAGCGAGTTGATCGCGGCCCCGGGTCGCTAGCCCGCGAGCACCAACAACCCGCTGGCCCGCAAGGCCAGCCACGCTCGCAGACGAGCCCGCCCCCTTCTCGCACCCCAGGGGGTGGGCCGAACCCGCCTGCCGGATAACCACCGACACGAGGAGTACTGATGAACCACACCGACACCGCCGCAGGCCTCGTCGGCCTAGCACTGATAGCCGCGCTGCACGCGGTCCCCGAAGTAGCGTTCCTGCTGCAGGCCGGCGCCGTCGGCGCCTTCCTGGGAACGGTCATTGCATTCCGACGCGGCCTTGCGCCGGAAGGCCGAGCACTCATGATCTACCGGTGGACGGCGCTACTGACCGCGGTCGCAGTCGGCGCCGCGATGATCGACCGATTGGTCGGCTGATCATGGCTACATCGAGGAGTACAATCAGGCACATGACCAAGCCACGGTGGATCGCGTTCATCGCAGTGACGCTCGTCGGTGCGTTCCTGATTGTCGCGGCCGCGAACGCCGGTGCGGGCCCCTGGCTCGTCCTCGGCATGTTGGTCGCGCTAGCGGTCCTCGCGTCAATGATCGACCCCGTGTACTGGGGCTGGCGCGAAACGCCGCGCCGCCACCGGTAGCCGGCCGGCCGCACAAGGGACGGAGCTTCGCTGATGGGAACACCAACAGTCGACGAGCTCCACGCAGCGCTGATCGAGGCGGCCGACCTGCTCGAACAGCACGGCAACGAGCCGGAGCTTGCCGTCGAGGTACGCCGGAGCGCCGACGAGGTCGGGGCCGCAGACGCGCACGGCGCACGGCGGTACCTGGCACGCAACCGGGCACTGCTCGACCTCGGCTTCAGCGCCGCGAGCGGCAACGCCGAAACCGATGCTCAGGCATGAGCCGTTCAGCTTGCCTTCGACGCGCTCCACTCGCGCGCGTTCTCGCTCGCGCAAGCCCTACTCCGCGCCAGCTGAAACCGGCCGCACGTCGCGGCAGCCACGCCACAGCAGACCCGGCGCCGCCGCCGGGCCCGCACGTGACCGGCGCTCTGCCGACACAACTACGGCTGCTCAAACCCGATTCCGAACCCGTACCCGGACCCGGCAGCCAACACCTGCAACGAACGCATCATGTGCGCTTAACAATCAACAATCGAACGACATGCAAGCCCTGCTCAAAGACGAAAATGGGAAGGAGTGCACGAGTGGTTGTGCCTCAACAGAAACGGTCCTGTGCAGCCAAACAATGCGCGAAAAGTAACTGGAAACGTGGCCTGAAATGTGGCTGAGATGTCTGGTAGACAGCTGGGGCAAGCAGGTGCCCGACGGCACCAGACCACGGCAGGAGAGCCAACATGTCCACCAACACGATTCGCTACCGCGACCAGCCACAGCCCCGGCCAGAGGAGACGTTCACGCACGTTCCGAACGCACCGCTGCGCGCCGAGTTCGAACGCCAAGAAGTCGCGTTCGGTCTCTCACGCAACAGGCTCGCGAACGCGATCGGTATCGACCCCACATACCTGGCACGGAAGCTCGGTATGCAGTCGGTCATCGGCGACGCAAACCGCTACTACTCCGAGATGCGCTACGAGCTCGCGGTGTGTATCGCTCAAGCGCTCGGAATGAGCCCGCACGAGGCTGGCGTCTAACCCGCCGGCCGCCCACCGAAGCCGCCAAGCGGCCCCGATTCCTAGGCGCGCAGCCCGCGCCAAAACGGGTGAACGCGAGCGCCCGCCGCAGAGAAGTGGCGCCGAGCCCGCCGACGCGGTGCCGGCGGGCAAGCAAGGACCGACCGAGATGACTGTCGCCCACCTGCACGTCCACTCTGAGTACTCGCTGCTCGACGGTGCAGCCAGCCCCCAAGCACTCGCCGAGCAAGCCGCCCGGCTCGAGCAGCCCGCGCTCGGCCTCACAGACCACGGCGTGATGAGCGGCACGATCGAGCACTACAAGGCATGCCGCAGCCAAGGGATCAAACCGATCATCGGCTGCGAGATCTACCTCGTTGACGATCACCTCAAACGAGTTGGCGACCCACACCGCCGCCACCTCACCCTGCTCGCCGAAAACGACACCGGATACCGCAACCTGCTGGCGCTATCAAGCGACGGCTTCCTCCACGGCCTGCACCAAGGAAAACCCGGAGTCGACCTCACGCAGCTCGCACACCGCGCCGAAGGCATCATCGCGCTGACCGGCTGCATCAGCGGCCCCGTCGCACACCACCTCCTTGCAGAGGACCCGCTTCAGGCCGCCGAAGCAGCAGACACCCTCAGCAACATCTTCGGGCCAGAGAACGTGTACTTCGAGCTGCAGCACAACGGGCTCAAAGACCAGCAGATCGTCAACACTGGGATCCGCAAACTCGCGAAACGAGCCTCCGGCCGGCTCTGCGCAACAGCCGACGTGCACTACCTCCGCGCGCAGGACTACCAGGCACACGCCGCGCTCCTGTGCGTGCAAACGAAAAGCACGCTCAAGAAGCCCTCACTGCGGTTTGAGAGCAACGAGTTCTACCTCAAGAGCTCCGAGGAAATGGCGTCCGCATTCCGAGAAGACCCGACGGCGATCGACGCAACACTCCAGATCGCCGAACGCTGCAACGTGGAGATCGCGCTCGGCGGCCAACACCTCCCACGCTTCCTCGCAGACGGGCAAGACGAAACACAGCACCTTCGAAACCACGTACAGACAGGTCTAGCGAAACGCTACGGCACACCGATCCCGGCCGAAGCCCAGAGGCGAGCAGACTACGAGCTTGAGGTCATCGACCGCATGGGCTTCAACGCCTACTTCCTGATCGTCTGGGACTTCGTCAAATGGGCGCGAGAAAACAGGATCGCGGTCGGCCCCGGACGCGGCTCGGCCGCCGGATCGATCGTCTCCTACGCGCTCTGCATCACCGGCATCTGCCCCCTGGAACATCAACTGCTCTTCGAACGGTTTTTGAACCCCGAACGCGTCTCTATGCCGGACATCGACATCGACTTCTCCATCACCGGACGGCAGAAGGTCATCGACTACGTCACCGGCCGCTACGGCCAACAGCACGTCGCGCAGATCTGCACGTTCGGGCGCATGCTCCCCAAGCAAGCAACCCGCGACGCCGCCCGCGTCCTCGGACACCCCGCCAGCACCGCTAACAGTCTTGCGAAACTGATTGGCGACCCGCAACAGGGCCGAACGCCAACATTCAACGCGCTGACCGCTCAGACCGAGCCGCTCGGCAAACGGATCGCCGAGGATCCTGTAAGCCGCCAGATCATAGGCCTTGCGCAAGCGCTCGAAGGGACCGTCAGAAACAGCTCGGTGCACGCAGCCGCCGTCGTCATCTCGCCTTGCCCATTGGTGGAGATCGTGCCGCTCGCCGTCAGCGAAGACCGGGCCGGCAACCAGAAAACGTTTCGGCAAGTCACCCAGTACTCGATGAAACCGGTCGAAGAACTCGGCCTGCTGAAGATGGACTTCCTTGGCCTGCGAAACCTTGATGTGATCGAGGCAGCGCTCGACATCATCGAGCGGTCAACCGGCAACCGGCCCGACCTCGAAACGCTCGGGGTGGGGGACCCGGCCACCTACCGAATGCTTCAGGCCGGCGACTCGACCGGCGTCTTCCAGTTCGAGTCCGACGGCATGCGCGACGCGCTTCAGAAGGTCAAGCCGACCAGGTTTGAAGACCTCGTAGCGCTCGTCGCGCTGTATCGGCCCGGCGCAATGGCACAGATCCCCCTCTACGCCAAAGGCAAAGAAGACCCCAGTGCCGTCGTCTATCGCGACCGGCGGCTTCAGTTGATCCTGAGCGGCACCTACGGCGTCATCCTCTACCAGGAGCAGGCGATGCAGATCGCCAAAGAGCTCGCAGGGTTCACCGCAAGCCAGGCCGACGATCTCCGCAAAGCGATCGGCAAAAAAGACCGGCCGGCAATGGACGGTCTCGAGCAAGCGTTCCGCGACGGCTGCACCGAAAACGAGGTGTCAGACGATGTTGCCCGCTGGCTGTGGGAGACCAACAAGCGGTCGGCCGACTACTCGTTCAACAAGTCGCACGCCGCCTGCTACGCCCTGATCGCCTATCGCACAGCATGGCTCAAAGCCAACCACCCAGCCGCCTACATGGCGGCCGTCATCAGTTCGGTGATGGACACCAAAGACAAGGTCCCGTTCTTTCTCTCGCGCTGCCGCCAGATGGGGCTGAGCGTCCTCGGACCAGACGTGTCGCTCAGCGAACACGGGTTTCTTGCAGGCAGCGACTCGGTCAGGTTCGGGCTCGGAGCCATCAAATCGATCGGCCCGGCGATCGCCGACGCCATCATCGAAGGCCGCCACACACACGGCCCGTACACGTCGATCTGGGAGTTCTGCGACCGCCTCGGGAACACGCTCACCAAAGCGCACCTCCACGCCCTGATCGGCTCAGGCGCACTAGACAGCACCGGCGACAGCCGCAAAGGGATGCTCGAGATCAGCGCCTACGCACTCTCTTCAGGACAACACCCCGAAGCCGAGACCACGGCAACGCTCTTTGACGGGATCGAAGACCCACCAACGTGTTGGCCGAACGTGCCCGAAGACGAATTCAGCAGCCAGCAGCTCCTCGCCCAAGAGAAGGACGCCACCGGCATCTTTCTCTCAAGCCACCCCGTCGAGACCGCCGCCACCGAACTGCGATCGGCGGGCTGCACGCAAGCCGCAGACCTCCAGCAACTCGAAGACGGAGCACTCGTCACCGTTGGCGGCATCGTCACCGAAACGCGGCGGCACAAAGCGCGAAGCGGAAGCCACATGATGTTCGTCACGATCGACGATCTGACCGCCGACATCACCTGCATGTTCTTTGAGCGAGAACTCGAGCAGGCCGACGCGATCTGTCAAGTCGACCGGCTCGTCACTATCGCAGGCAGGCTGTCAAACGACGACCTGGGCCTAACGATCAAGGCCAACCATGCAGCACCGCTCAAGCAGCCGCAAGCCAAAGAGCCGGCCCGCGCCACGACCGTCAAGATCACGATCGACGCAGCAGAGCGCCCGATGACAGAACAGCTCATCAGCCAGCTCCGGGACCTGCTCAAAGACCACCAAGGGCCCGCACCGCTCGCCCTTTCGGTCGTAAGCCCCACCGGCACCGTTCATCTCAAGAGCAGCATCACCGTCGCGGCAACCGTGCAGCTCGTACAGGCCGCAGGAGCACTCGCCGGCATTACCGCAACGCTCCAGAGCGGCAAGCCGGCCGCCACCACCGGAACCTAGCGCCGCGTAGCCCCACACCACCACGGGCTGCCGGCAAACCCTCAGCAGGCAGCCACCAGCCGCTTGGCTGAACGCTGCCCGCCCGAACGCAAAGGCAGGCAAAAGCACGTGAACAGCAGCACCCCGAACACCGGCATGACCGGTGAGGAGAACATCAACGACTTGCGCGCCGACCTCGGCCAGATCGCAGTCATGGCAGCCACAAGCCAAACCGGCGTCTTTGACCACGAGCAGGCAGCGACAGCGGCAATCGACACTGTCGCATCGATCGGCCACTACGCCGACCGGCTGAAGCTCGGTGCAGAACACCTCTTCAACGCCGCGCTTGAAAGCTACCGCGGCGATTTCGAGGACGGGCCGGCCGCCAAACCGAACACAGGACAGCAGCGATGCCGCACTTCGCGCAACTGATCATCTACCAAGCAGAAAGCCTCAACGACGTCTGGAGTGCAACCCCCAAAGCCCCGGGCCTCAACACGTGCTTCAGCGGAGATCCCTGGCCGATCGCCGCGAGTTGGCACGACGGGCCAGAACCGTGCTTTGACACGACCGCAGCGATCGCGCAACACCCCGAACGCGAAAACGAGTGCCGACAGCCACGATCGTGATCCGCCCACGACCATCACGATCTCCTCAGCCACGTCGGGCACACCATCGCGTGCGTCACCTACGGGCACGCCGCCGCCGCATCGGTGGCCGTCGAATGCGAGGACTGCGGCACCGTGCTGCTCGACTCAGACATTCCGGCCACTGCGGCCCGAGCAACCGAGCACCGCCGGGCCGGAGGAGGACCGTGAGTCGAGACGGCCCGGCACATCCAGAGAGTCTGTACTCGCCGACATACTCATGGAACGCCACTGATCCCAGCAGGCGTTCCACAACCAGTGCCCAGAGAAGGGAGGCCCAGAGATGCTCGCGCTTCAACGCCTGGCCACCAGCGGCCTGACGCTCGAAGACGTCGTTCAGACCATGCACGGCGCCGGCTTCCACGACCACGAAATCGCAGAGAGCTGGGGGATAGGAGAAACCCAGGTCCAGCACACGCTGCAATGGCTTGCGCTGACCGGCAACGACCACTGCCCGGTCGACGTGCGTTCGGCCGTCGCGTTCACCGCCGCCTGGAACGCCGAATACCCAGAAGAGGAGGCCGCCGCGCTCGCCGGGATCCCCAGCACCCAAGGCCAATACCTTGCCGCGCTCCTCAGAGCCCGCGGCTACCGACTCGCGAGACGCCCTCGCGGCTTCCAACCAAAACAGCCGCAGATCGCGACGGCACCGCTCGCCGAAGCGCTCACCACAGCATCAACGATCTGGCAGGACGAGTACCGCGTGACCGCCCACGACATCGCCGTGCTGCTCCGAGAACACCCCGGACACCAACACGTCCTCAGCGGCTTCATCGTCAAGCAAATGCTCGGCATCGAACCGCAACCATCGGGCCGCCATCGCAAACAGATCCCGCTCTCCAGCGCCCTGATCATCGGATCGGCGCTCGGGATACCGCCAGCACAGATCGAAGAGCACGAGCTGCCAGCCCCAAGACGCGTCTCGCACTGGCCGGCGGCGATCGCACGCATACACCACCAAGGCTGGATCACCCCATGACGGCCAGCACCGAATCGGTCAGAGCAACACGCGAGCAGCTACTCGACCGCTGCCGGCCGGTCAAGATCCAAGTCGCCGGCAGAACCACAAAGGCACGGGGCCGCACCCAGATGGCCGCGATCATCACCCAACAACACGCAGCGCCCACAACCCTGACGAAGACCGCGCACTGGATCGCGCCGACACCAACGATCGCGCACCTCTGGGCGACCGCGATCGCGATCCGCCACGTCGAGAAACGCGGCGGCCACCACATCGAACTCACCACACCAGCAACACGCATCGCCCGGCTGCTCTGCGGCGACCACAGCACCGCGTTCGCCCACCAAGACGCAGACCTCCTCGCCGGCTGGCTGACCTACCTGCTGACGGGCCTCAACGTCACCGGCCGCCAGACCGCGCTCAAAGACCTACCCGAACTCGCCCAAGCCCTGGCCGCCACCAGCGCCGGCGGCCGGGCAGAACAGACCACGCTGGCCGTGTAGCGGCCGCGCCAACCCACATCCCGGCGGCACGCCACTTGCTGCCGACCGCCTCAACCAGCCCGGCCCAGTTGCGCCGGACCGACCCGAGCGACGCCGCGCCCGCGATGCCGCACCCGGCGGTAGCTACCTCAACAGTCACCACAAGCTGCACCCCGAAGGCCCCTCACTGAGGGGCCTTTCTCGTTCCCAACGCAAGCGAAACGGAGAGCAGATGCGACCACCACCTGCCGCCCGCCAAGCCAGCCAGTACCTCTCGCGCTGCCTGGACTGCGATCACAGCGAACGCGTAGGCGCCGCGTACGCGTACTGGTGCGGCATGTGCGCCAGCGCGAACACCCACACAGCACCCACCTGCAAGCCAAAGGAGATCCCCGACGCAAGCCCACGACGCCCGCAAGCCCACACCTCGAAAACGGGAGGCCAGCATGATCGAACGACCGCTTGCCGAAGAGGCCTACACCACCGGTGAAGGCCAACACCGCACCGTCTCGGTGTACCCGGTCTGCCCAGAGGAGCGCATCGAAGGCTGGGCCGTCATTGACGCGCCCAAGCCACCAGAACGTCAGGCGCTGCTCGTTGAGCTGCTGATGCTCGACGACCACGAACTCGGGCACTTCTACAACGGGTTCCTCTCAGACCGGCGCCTGGAAGCACTCGCGATCCTCGCCGACTACCACCAGCAAGCCCGGGACGAACAACGGCCACAGACCGTGTGCATCTGCGACCCGCGACGGCTCGGCATCACGAGCCACATTCCGCCGGTCTCGCTCCCGATCACTGCGCCGGACACCGTGCCCGACGACCTCCTTACCCGCCCCTCAACGACAGAGACGACATGCACACCCAACGCATCGACATCACGATCACCAGTAGCGGCGAGGAGGTGAATGTCGCCGAGAGCGACATTCACAACCTTGTCTCACAACTCGTCGCAGAGCAGCAGACCGACGACATGACGGATCTCACGATTGAGGTCACGCAGCCCGAAGGCGTCGCCGGCGATCCATACGTCATCGTCGAAGGGGGACTGGTTCAGAACACCCCTGCGCTACCGGTCTTCGACTTTGACGTTCTGAAGACCGATCTACGAGACGACCTCTCCGCCCAAGAGGTCGCCGAACTCAAAGAACGTGTCATCAACCTCGCAGACGAACTACCGCACAACGACCCGCACCGCCAGTCGCTGCGCGAACGGGCCAGGAGCTGCACAACCTGGACGATCGATCACCTCCAAACCCGATTCAGGCAGGGCGCCGACATCACCTACATGCCGAACGCCGGTGACCCCGACGTTCGCCAATGGCTGTTTGACCGCCTCGACGAACACGGCGTCCTGGAGGTCAACGTCGAGTTCGATGGCGGCGGCGACGAAGGCGACGTCCGCACCGTCACGTTCGTCCACCACGACGGCAGCGAAACGACGCCCAGCCTCACACCACCGAGAGATGTGCAGGACGCCACCACCGCAGGCCCAGAGTTCCTGGCGTGCCTCACAACAGAACCGGTCTGGCAGCGCTACGGCTCGTTCGCCGGCGACTTCTGGGCCGAAGGCACCGTGACCTGGGACGTGCGCGAGCGAACCGTGCAGCTCACTGGCACAGAACGCCCAGAGAGCGGCATCGAACTCTGCGAGGAGGTGTAAGCAATGGCCAGCCCGTACCACCACAGTTTGAGCAGCGTCAAGAAGTGGGGAGGAGACGTTGACGACTACCTAGCAACTCACGAGTGGCTTGATGCGAGCAAAGAACTGCACGGCGACTTTCGTCACCGCATGCTTCGCCACCACAGCCAAGGCATCTACGAAGCCGCACGTGTCTTCGGCGACCGGTTGACCCTCAGTAGCGGCCGGGTGATCCCGACCCGGTGGGTTGGAGAACAACACGTAGTAGAGGACTGCGGCTTCATCCCGTCGCTGTCGGACTGGTGCAAGCAGATCCAGCCCGCCGCATGGATGAACAGACCCAGCCAACTCAGCCAGTCCACCACCAGCCCTCACACCCCGGCCGCGGAGCGCGACGGAGATGCGGTTGCCGACCGCCGCTGGTCTGAGGTCATCAACCAAGCACTTCAAGACCGCGACCGGACACTCCCCATCGTCGAGATCGATCAGGAGATCTGGGACAGCTACATCGGCGCGATGCTCAACGGCATCGAAGACCAATTGAGGGCATCATGAGCACGACAGCCCGATCGCCGGGCGGCAACCGCAAGCGCGTGTGACGCGATTGCGTGGTGTGCGGTGAGCCGACACGCGACCGCAGCGAGCCGTACAACACCCCGCGGTGCGGCGAGTTCGAGCGCTGCGCAACCGTTCGCGACAGCAAGCGACAGCGGCCCCGCACGATCGAGGGGCGACTGGTCAAGGAAGCAACCGACCGCTGGGCAGCAGTGCCGGCCTCCGCGCTCGTCGACCCTGCCGGCCGCCAATGAGTGGCCGCGCGTTCACGTACGACACGCCCCGACCGGATGGGAGGCCGCGTACACCGAACGACGCTACGCCGCAACGCCGATCGGGACGGCGTACCTGCAGGCGTCCAACGACGGTCAGGAGCTGTACGCGGCCTGACGCTTCGAAGACGGCCGCGCCTACGGTCTAGAAACGGGACCCGACTACTTCCAGTACTGGTCCTACTCCGAGCTCACCGAGCCTGATCGCCGAACGATTGCCCGCGCCTTCGAGCGGTCAGACATCGAGGCTGTCCTGAGAGACCGTGCGTGCCGGTGCCACTGCTACCGAACGCGCCGCGAAGCGATCGGTGCCGCGCTGCTCAGAGGTTGCGCCGCAAACAGGCCGGCATCGCCCGGCAGTAAACCTTCAACGAAAGGAGCCGAAGATGGCTAATTACTGTGCGCTTGCGCGCTCGAACTACTTCACCGTCAAGGACCGCTCGGCGTTTGAGACGTACGTCGCCGACGTCAACCTCGAGCTCATCACCAACCGTGACGGGCAGGTCGGGGTGATGAACGCCGGCTCACTCGACGGTGCCGGCTGGCCTTGCCAGCGATACGACGAAAGCACCGACGACTACGTAGACATTGACGTGTTCGCGGACATCGCCGAGCATCTAAGCGACGGACAGGTCGCGATCTTCATCGAAATTGGCTGGGAGAAGATGCGCTACCTCGTCGGCCACGCGGTCGCGATCAACAACGCCGGCGAATGCGAGACCGTCGACCTCAACGAGATCAACGGGCACGCGACCCGGCTCGGAACCGACACAACGGCCGCCGAGTACTGACCGCGCTGCGGCCAACAACACCTCGCGGAAGCAGCGCCCCGCTCGGGGTGACTGCACCCGAACTTACTCTTCATCAAGACCTGGAAATAAGGAGCATTCACATGGCAGCAACCAACATCAACAGGGTCGTCCTGACGGGCAACCTGACGCACGACCCCGATCTCAAATCGCTGCAATCGGGCACCACGGTGTGCCGACTGCGGCTCGCGAGCAACACGCGCCGCAAGAACAGCGCAACCAACGAATGGGAATCGAAACCCAACTACTTTGACGTGACTGTCTGGGGCGCCCAGGGCGAGAACGCCGCCCGCTACCTCAGCAAAGGCCGGCCGGTCGCGATCGACGGACGCCTCGAGTGGCGCGAATGGGAGGAGAAGGACTCAGGCGGGCAGCCGACCGGCCGAAAGCGTCAGTCGGTTGACATCATTGCCGACAACGTCCAGTTCCTTGGCGGCAACGATCAGCAGGCCCCAGGAGACGCCGCAGCACACCAGAACGCGCCCGCTGCCGCTGCTGGCACTGCCGCGGTGCCGCCCGCGGTCGATCTGCCGCCAGCGGTCGACGACGACGACATCCCGTTCTAGACCAGCAACTCCCCGACACCATCACGTGAGAACTGAGCCCCGGCCCCGACCGGGGCTCAGTCGTTCCCGCACCAGCACCTTCAAGAGAGCGAGGTCCGTGTGAGCAAGCCACCACACACGACCACAGCAACAGACCCCGTTGCCTACTGGCAGCGAGCGTTCAACTCCGGTGCGTTCTACCAGAACGCGCTGGCACTACTAACCGACACCTTCGGCCACCAGCAAGTCGACGAGGGCATCAACGAGTACATCCCGCCGATCGCATTCATGATCCGCCGCTGGACCCCGACCGAACGCTCGGAGGTCATGGTCGACGGCCACACCGACACTGCCAGCAAGCAGCACCGAACCCGGCAGCTGACGCTGACTGCGACCGGCCGCCGGTCAACGACAACACGGCCGGAGAACACGCCGCCCGTGGACTTGACGAGAACCGCGTCGCTGTTCGAGCGGTCCGTCACGCTTGAGCCCTGCCTGAACCCGGTGCTCGTCGCCGCCCTCCACGTCTACGAGCGCGCAATCAAATTTGGTGGGTCGAGATCGCTGACGACCGTCCGCAGCTTTCAACTCGACCCCAACGCCAGAAAGCATCCAGCCGCCCACAACACCACGTTCGGGAACGCTCTGGACATCCGATACCTCCACGTCAGGAGCACCGACGCGATCCTGCAGCCCCGCGGCCAGCTGCCAGCCCGCCTGTCACGAAACGCGTGGGGACCGTTCAAGTCAACGCGCGATACCGCCGAAAGCTGCCGCCTCGGATTTCTGCAGCTACGCCGAGCGACGACAGGGTCGACGGTCTACCTCAAGGCCGTTAGCGAACCCGGCGACGCAATCGACGCCGGCGGACCACTAGACCTTTGGCACGGCGGTGCCCGCCGGCCAGCCGTCGGCATGACACCGATGGAGGCGCTCGAACTCGTCGGCCGCCTGGAACACGATGGTGCGCCGGTCCTCGACCCAGACCACATCACAGACCAGCTGAAAGCGCTGTGCGCCGATCGCATGATGCTGATGGCAGAGCCAGGGTTCCCGGGCCTCGTCGCCGTCTTTGAAACGAGTGTTGAGGAGACGACCAGCCGCCTCACGACCAGTGCCGAGCATGCCGCGGTTCTTCGCGACAGATTCACCGGCCAGGCCCTCAGCGAACCACGAGTCGAGGACACGCTCCGAATGGCGAAAGCAAAACCGCACGCAGACCCGGTGCTGTACGAGCCGCAGCAGCGCGTCGTCGGCACCCACCTACAGACCGAATGGGGGTTTTTGAACGCGTCCCAGACCGGGACCGGCAAGACGGTGATGACCGTCAGAGGGATGCGGGCACGCGCACAGCGCCTGCCGGGGTACCGGGCAATCGTTGTTTGCGGCAAACCCCTCAGAAGCCAATGGGCGTCCGAGATCGCACGCGCCGACATCGGGTTTCCCGAAGCGACGGTGCTGCGCCTTCCCGACCGAAACGTTGCCCAAGCACTCCGCGACTTTGACCGCAGCCTCGGCAACGACCCGGGCATCATTCTCGTCTCCTATGAACAGGCACGGCTTCGCAACGACGCGTTGTGCGCCCACACCTACGATGAGATCGTCGTCGACGAGGCCGCGAAGCTCGGAAACAAAAACAGTCAACTCTCACGAGCACTGCTGAAGCTCCGAAAACGAGCGAAGGTCGCGATCGGCCTGACTGCCACCCCGGTCAACCTCGGAACACGAGACCTTGATCGGATAGTCGGGTTCATCCGCGACGACCACGAGATGCTGTCGGCGCAACGGATCGGCAAGGCGTACGGCCGCGGTGATGAGATCTCGATGCTCAGGCTCCGCCGCGCGCTCGGCCCAACGATGCTTCGTGTCTCCAAGGAGGAGCTCCGCGACCACATGCCGACCGTCAGGCCAGCCAAGCACGTGTTCCTGGACTGCACGCCCGCCGAAGCCCGCCTTCAAGACGTGTTGCTTTCAGAGGTCTACAACAAGTTTCAGCTGATGAACGAGCAGCTTAAGCGGGTGATGGAGATCAGTCCTGAGGACCCTGAGCTCACAGAACTCCAACGGGCGTTGCGATCTTCGCGCGCATTCACGATGGGTGCCGCACGGCTCGCGTTGCTCGCCGCGATCGACCCCGAAGCGGTCCGAAGCTCCGACGCGAAAGCCGCCGCGATCGCCGAAATGGACGGTGTTCTTGACGCCGCGATCAAAGACGGCTCAACGCTGCGGCAGATCGTTGCCGACACGATCGCGAACGCCGGCGAGCCGACCCTGGTGTTCTGCGAGTCGCTGCCGGCAATGAAGCTGCTGGCCCGCGAACTTGAGAACGAGCACCAGATCACGGCCGGCCTCCTTGTCGGTGGCCTCAGCGAACCGCAAGTCCAAGACGTCAAACACCGGTTCATGACCGAGCAAACCGACGTGGTGCTCGTCGGCGGAAAAGGCAACAGCGAAGGCCACAACCTTCAACGCGCCACGTTGATCATCCATTACGACCTGCCGACGCGGCCCGCACGGTTCGAGCAACGCACCGGCCGATCAGAACGCCTCGGATCAACGGCAGACGGCATCGACGTGCTGCTTCCGGTGATGCGCGCAACGATGCATGAACGCGTCGCCAAGCTCCTCATACCCCGCTCGGTTCTCGCATTCCAAGCCTTGGACCACACACCCGGTCACAACGCCGAAGAGAACACGATCGCCAAGCAGCTCGGCGGCCTAGCGCAAGCCCTCGGCGAACGCGACGAGTCAAGTGTCCTGATGCAGGTCTGCGCCCAAATTTTTGCTGAGCGCTCAGGCCACTCGCCGGCCCCCAACCTACGACAGGAGACCCTGTGAATCAGACCGATGCGCTGCGCAATTTCGCAGCCCAACAGGCCGGCGTCACGCTCGACCGGCCAGCAACACTCGCTCAACCCGCGGCGCGACCACCGATGACGTCGGTGACGATCGCCGCGACCGGCGAGCAGTACTACCCCGGTCACATCGAAGGAATGACCGACATTGATCTGCTCGCCAACGCCCGTCAGTACGGCCTGTTCGTACGATTGCTGTCGGACCCCGGATGCGGCAAGAGCCGGATGGTGATGGCCGCGTTCGGCAGCGAACTGATCACCCAAGTGTTCTCAGAAGGCACCGCCGAAGAGGATGTCATCGGCGGTTGGACACCGACCGACACCGCCGGCCGATTCGAGTTCCGTGACGGGCCGTTGACACGGGCGATGAGAGAAGGACGGCCATGGCTCGGAGACGAAATCAACGCCGCGAACCCCAGAGTCCTGACCGCACTGAACGGTGTGTTCGACGGCCGACTGGAGCTGCGGCTACCGACCGGAGAACTCGTCAAAGCAGCCGACGGGTTCTACGCGGTCGTCGCCTACAACCATCACGCCGCCGGCTTCGAGCTCTCTCAGGCGATGCGATCACGATTCGTGCTCAGAGTCGAAGTTCGCAGCAACCTCGACGCCGCCAAAGAGATCGGTGTCAGCAGCGGACTGCTTGCAACCGCAACACGAATGCGAACGCTCTACGAACAGCACCTTCGGTCCTACGACGGGCTCCGAGACGACCCCGAAGCCGGCGAAGAGCCATCACCGTGGATGCCGCAAATGCGAGAACTTGTCGCAAGCCGCCAGATCACCGAGGCTTTCGGAGAACGCGTCGCAGCACGAAACCTGTTGGGCATCGCCAGCGAAGAGGGCGCCTACCCGCAGCTGCTAGCCGCACTCACCAACGCGATCGGGGAAGGCCTCTCACAACCGCTCGTCATCGAATAGCCGACAACCCGCGAAAACGGAGAATCCACATGGCCGAACAGGCCCAGACGACCGCGGCAGAACTGATGAACCAGGCTGCGCTCACCCGCACCCGGCCGTCGCGCGCAGGACGCCACTGGCTTTCGCTGTCACGAACGCTCACCGACCTCGCCAGCCGCCATTTGAGCGGCGCAATGGTTCGCTGCGCCAACAACATGCCGTTGCAAGCCCCCGGCCAGATCAACCTCGCCACGATGACAATCTGGCTCCGCGGCGAGCTTTTGTCGTTCAACCCCGCAGACATCAACGACACCCTGACCGACGAGGAACGAGGCGACATGCTCGTGCTCCTCGGCGTCCTGCACCATGAGATCGGGCACGGCCTGCACACCAAGCCCGGGCCAGCAGACAGCACACCAGCGCTCCAGCGGGCAATCGTGTTGCTCGAAGAGCCGCGCATGGAAGCGCAAACGGTTCGCTCGATCCCGCGTGCCCAACCACTGCTGCAGGCGGCCGCAGCCCGCATCGAGTCAACAGCGACCCTCAAGCAGCAGATCGCCGAGCACGGACTGAGCCGCACCGCCGCAGGCCAGCTCGCGGCCCTGACGATCGGGCGCGTGCACGCCCAGGTACTCGACGACGACGACGTACGTCCACTGCGGCCGTTGATCGAATCGGTGCTCGGGGCAGACGACAACACCGCCCTCGACCAGCTGTTGGCCGACGTCTGCCAGATCGCCGACGACGACCACACAGCACTCCGGGGCGCCGCCAACCGGTACCTGCAGATCATCGACGACCCCGACGAAACCGAAGACCGAGACGGAGATCACCAACCGGGCCCGCTGCCGGCAAACCAACGCGCCGCCGAAGCGGACACCACCACTGCCGGCCGTAGCAGCGAGCCGGCCCGCTCAACCCAGCAGGCACAGCAAGCGATCGACGACGCGTTCGCCGCCGGCAGCGAGCGAGCCAAACAGCACCCCGACGCCCAGCAAGCCGTCGGCGCACTGATCACCAAGATGCAGCTTCAACAAGCGGCCGGCAGCTCATCGCACGCACGCGGGCTCGGCATCGGACTGCCGGCCGGTCGACTGCCGAGAACCAAGCAGGCACGCCGCCCACTGCCGCAGGAGCGGGCCGCAGCCCGACGACTCGCCGGACTTCTCAGAAGCGCCCAGACCCGCCAGAGCGTCAGAGAAGGCCGCATGCTCCCGCCAGGCAAATTCGCAGGTCGCGGCGCCATCAACCAGGCCGCAGAGCTCGCTCAACACCGGCCGCTGACCGCAGAACCGTTCCGCCGCACAACAACGACGAGCAAGCCACTAACGCTGCCACAAGTCGCTATCACCGTCGATACCTCAGGGTCGATGGGGCAAACGATCGCCGCCGCAGCATCAACCGCATGGATCCTCGGATCGGCGATCAAGCACCTCAACGGCCAACTCGCGCTCTCGAGTTTCGGGGACACAAGCCAGCTCATTCGCGGCGCCCGCGACCACTGGGACAACGTTCCAGCATTCGGCGCCCGAGGCGGCACCGGCCTCCTTGGGCCCGCGATGACGTGCTGCTGGAACGCCATGGACGCCGCACACCCCAGCCGGCCGCGGCTGCACTTCGTCATCACCGACGGCTACATCCTGATCTCCGCCGGCGAGCGGCGGCAGATCACAGCACTCAAACGGCAAGGCATCGAGGTCTTGGTGCTCGGGATCGGCGCCTGCATCCCGGTAGCTGACGTCGACGAGCACCCGACCGTCGTCGAGTCCTACTCGGAAATGGTTGACGTCCTCGCCGACCGAACGCTCGCCGCGATCACCAAATCACAACGCTAAGGAACCCTCTATGACCGCACAAACACGGGCTGCAGAACGCACCCGCAAACGCGCACGCCGCCAACGACGAACCCACACGAGCACCGGTGCCTCTGGCGGCACCGAGCAACTCGCAATCGAAGGCCAAACCCAACTCCACGACCGAGGAGCAGACGTGCACGGAGACATCTCAAACATCCCACGAACCCAGATCTACACCGCCAAGAACCCGCGACGCGTCGTCCACGACGACGACTTCAACCTCCTTGTCCAGTCGATCCGCCAAGACGGGATCCTCAGCGCCGTAACGGTTCTTCGCCACAGCCCCGAGGAACCCGACCGCTACGAGCTGCTGCTCGGCGCACAACGCCTCAAAGCAGCCGAACACCTCGATCTCGACACCGTTCCAGCACACATCCTGCGTCCCTACGCAAACGAAAAAACCGAGATTGAGAAACTCGTGCTGCGCGGCATCGAGAACATGCGACGCAGCGACATGGACCCGCTCGACGAAGCCGTCATGTTCGCCGAAGTCCGCGACCAGATCGGTGCTTCGGCATCCGAGGACACGATCGCCGAAATGTTTGCTGTCCCACGCGAACGCGTTCGCCGCCGGCTACAGCTCCTGGTGCTGCCCGAGGAAACCCAACGACAACTCAACAGCCGGAACCTGACGCTCGGGACCGCACTGTCTGCGCTCGTGCCGATCGCCGAACACTCACAAGCGCTCGCGCGCTCGGTCACCACACGGCTCGCGGACGGCCGCATCGACCAACACGACCTGCAACGAGACCCCGGCACAACACTCAGGATCCTCGCATCCGATGAGACGCTCGAGAGCGACGTGTTGCTGCTGCCCTGGATGGGCGGCCTCGACACCCATGACGCCCAGTTCGTGCTCGACCGCTGCCTGGCATACACCGGTCAGAAGAACCCCGACCTCTGGGAACAACAACTCGCCGAACTTCGCAAGGTCAGCCACGTCGGCCCGCACGACCCGCAACTCGCGGTCGACGATCGCATCACGCTCCCAGTCACACCAGAGGACGAGGCGCGCGCCCGCGCCGCCGGCGAACTCTACGAGAGTCGCATCGATCGCTACCAGGCAATCACGCTGCTGACCGGCCCACACTTCGCGATGCAATGGCTCGTCGAAGGCCTCGAGCGCCACCACAAACTCGGCATCGACCAAACCGCTGCAGACAACCGCGACCCGCACGCCCAACCCAAGCCGGTCGGCCGCAAAGAGAAGCTCGCCGAAACACTTGGCGCACAACACGCAAACCACCACCTCGGCCTCGAGCTCAAGAAGCGGCACGGTGACGACACAGTGTCGATGAACGTCGCGCAAGCAATCGCATCGTTGCTCGTCGACCGGCACGGCCGCGAGATGATCAACGGGCTGCGGCTCTGCGACCCGGAATGGATGAGAGTGGAAGTCAAAATGCAAGCCCACGGCCAAACACGCGAAACCCGGTCGCTGGCCAGCCTCGACGACGCCGAAGAACGCTTCGAGCGCTACCTCGAGAACGCGGCCGGGGGAGAGGACCTGATCAACCGGTTGTTCTGCGCGATCGTTGCCTCAGCACTCGCCGATCCACTACCGCTCCCACAGCACCAATCGCACCTGATCGAGCTGCCGTTCTCAGAAGGCCGCGAGCAGAAGACCGTCGGGAAAGGACGGAACGCACTGTGGCAGGAGGTACAAGACAGCCTGCCGGAGCGACTCTCACACCAACACCGCGACGAGTTCGTAGCTCAAGCCCCACACTCCAAGCAGCGTGACAGGCTGAGCCGATAGAGGAGGACCATGATCGGAACGGAACCCACAACACCAATGACCGAAGTGACGGTGAGCTACAGCAACAGCGACGGAATCGTCACGCGCCGCTTCGACACGCTGCCGCAACACAAGCACCTCTCGCTCTACTGGCAGACCGTGATCGCCTCCCAACAACACTGCGGCGACTACTTCGAGATCGGGTACGGGCCACGCACGAACGTCGGCGGCAAACTGCGTTGGAGAATCGCTTCGCGGCGCCCGCTCGGCCACGAACACGACGACGGTGAAACGATCATTGAAGTTGGGCCCGAAGCACGACTCCCACCAACCATCACCCGCGAGCAGTTCACTGAGCGTGCCGCCGCTCTCGCCACCAGCGAAAACGACCTGTACCTCGGAGTGCTCCCGCGCGTCGTCTCGCACGAAGGCCTGTACATCCCGAGCCGCGAGTTCGTTTCAGGCGGCGAAATGGTGTGGCTCGACTTCGACGATCCCGAAGCCGTCGAAAACCTCGACCGGCTCGCACACCGCCCGCACCTGATCGTCTCGTCAGGCTCCGGCGGCTGCCACTGCTACTGGCGAGTCCGTAGCTACCGGCAGTTCGACCAAACGCCGCGACCTAAGCCGCGAGCACTCTCTGCCCGCGAAATTGAGCGCGCGAACGGAAGACTGATCGCAGCATGCGGCGGCGACCCGGCCAGCCGCGACCGCCTGCGGTTTCTGCGGATCCCCGGATCGACGAACCAGAAGTCCCGCACACCATGCCTCGTTCAACACGCAGACCTCGCATCAGACCCCTACGACATCGCAGACCTCGTTGGTGAGCTCCCCGATCCACAAGACACCAAAAGCCAGCGTCGCTCACCGAACTCGTCGCCGTACACCGGCACCGACCGCCACATGCAGATCGACCCCGCCCACTACGTTCCCGAGCTCGCGCTGAAAGCGACCGGCGAGATCGTCGACATCGACCGGTTCGGATACTGCCTGTGCCCGCTCCCCGGCCACGACGAAAGAACCGGCTCATTTCACTGCTACCCGACCGCTGAGCGCGGCTGGTACTGCTTCGGATGCGCCAAGGGCGGCAACATTTACAACCTTGCAGCCGAACTGATCGGACTGGACTCCCACCGCGACTGGGAACAGGTCCGAGACTTTGTCGGCCACACCTTCGGGTAGAAAGGGATGAACGCATGAAGGAACCCGCACCCACCAAACCGCCTGGAACACCATGACCACCGCAAACAGCCGCTGGTACAAGAGCCGATGGAGAACCGCGCTCAAGCGCCTCACCGGCCGCACCATCAAGCGCACCCAGTACACCGCCGAAACCGGTGGCGCCGTCTGGTTCGTTACCCCTGAACGCCTCCAGACCGCTGAGAACGGTGGCCCGCTGCTCGAATACACCTCTGAGAACGGGATGATGCGCCTCTACTACCGAGACGACCACATCGAGCTGCTGCAAATCCGGGACCCCAGCGCAGACAATCAAGACAACCCGGGACCGATGACGACCGGATCAGCATCGATGCCGATCACCGACGCAGACCGCCAAGTCGGCCTGACGCTCGAAGGAACCTGGTCGCCGCAGGGCCTGACACTTCGCCGCACCACCGTTCGCGAGCAAGAACTCAAGCGCGCAGAACGCCACGAACAACAACGCGGCCAGTCACCGCGGAGTTGACCGATGAGCATCAAGGGCCGAAACATCCATTTGATCGTCGGACTCGAAGAGAGCGAAGATCCACACACCGTCTCCGACCTCGGCGAAATCCTTGTCGGTGTCGACATCGAACTCGAGCACGGCGACCACTACCTCTTTGAAGAAGAAGTCGTCACCTTGACCGATGAGGACCGGCTACTGATCATCGGCGCCCTGCACTCATTCTGCGTATCACTCGACGACGCGCTCAAAAGCCGCCGGCCACCGGTCGGTGCCGCAAAGGACGCAGCAGAACGAGACCGAGACGCATCCCGCGCAATGCTTCAACGGCTCCAAACAGACGACTAGCAGCAGACGGCAACCGCGCAGCGGCCCGCCACACAACGCACCGCCCCACTGAACCGGCCCGACCCTACGGGCCGCCGGCAACCCAAACGGCCCGGCACACCCAGGGGAGACCCCACCACCAAACGGAGGTCGCCATGAAACACCACCTGGCGCCCGGAGACCCCGTCTCCAAGGCACCAACAGACACACCGACCATGTTCTCGCCGGCACAACGCGAAGCGATCGAGCACAACACCGGCCCGATGCTCGTCCTCGCAGGAGCCGGATCCGGGAAAACCGCAACGCTCACCGAACGCATCGCCCACCTACTCGCCACAGGCCACGCCTACCCAACCGAGCTGCTTGCCGTCACCTTCACCCAAGACGCAGCCAAGGAAATGCGAGACCGACTCAAAGCACGAGTCGGGGCCGCGCTCGCCTCAGAAGTCACCGACCTCGGCACCTTCCACTCGCTCTGCGGCCGCATCCTCAGAACACACGCCAGCGAAATCGGTCGGTCATCAAACTTCTCGATCTGCGACCAACGCACAGCAGTCACGATCATCGAACGTCACCTCAGCACCGCCGCAACGGTCCTGCTCGGAGGACCACAAGAGACCCAACGCAAAATCAGTGCCTGCAAGAACAAGGGCATCAGCCTCAACACCTACCCCGGGCACGCCACGGCCGGCAGAGTCCGCCCCCAAGAACACGAGGCGCTCCTTGCCGCCTGGAGCGGCTACGAAGCCGAACTGGAACGCAGCGACGCACTCGACTTCGACGACCTGCTCGCCGCAACACTTCACCTGCTGTCGAACCCTGCCCTGAAAGCCGCCTACCAGGCACGTTGGAAGTACGTGCACGTCGACGAGTTCCAAGACGTCAACGGCGCCCAGCACCAGCTCCTAACGATGCTCGCCGAAGGCCATCGGAACCTTTTTGCCGTCGGCGACGACGATCAGGCCGTGTACGCCTGGCGAGGCTCCGAGGTCCGGCGGATTCTGGCATTCACCAGCCAGTACCCCGACGCCACCGTCGTCAGATTGCAAACCAACTACCGCTCCTCACCAGCGATCGTTGCAGCCGCAAACCGGCTGATCGGCCATAACCAATCGCGGTACGACAAACGGATGCGGTCCTGCTGGACCGACGAGCAGCACATGTTCAAGCGCTGCGCCCCGGTCATCGTGCGCGGCCACCCGACCGAACAGCAAGAGGCACGCTGGGTCGCAACCCAAATATCGCGTGCCCTCAGCAAACACATCGATCCACAGCAGATCGCTGTCCTGGGCCGCTCGCGCCACACCCTTCAAACCATCGAGTCGGCGCTGACACAAGCAGCAATACCGGTCCGCTGGCTTCAAGGCGAGGGCTTTCACGAACGCAAAGCAGTACGCGTCGCGCTCGCGCACCTGACGATCCTCGCCAACCCGCACGATCAAGACGCCCTGATGCTGATTCTCGAAGAAGCGCGCGATCACATCGGCCCAAAGACGTGCGGCACCCTGATCGCGAACGCCGAAGCACGCGGCCTGAACATGCTCGACGCCTGCCAGGCCTGCCATGAAATCGACGGGCTACCCGCCCGAGTTGTTACCTCGCTCACCGCGTTCGGAGAAACAATGAGCGGCCTGCAACTCGCCCGCCGAAAAGGACAGATCAACGTCTCAGACCTCCTCTACGCAGCCACCCACATGGCCCAGGGATACGTGGACGTTCTCAAGCGCCGAGGAAACATCCAAGAGCTCGGACACGTCGACGAGCTGATCGGCGACGTCCGACGCTACGAGAACACCGAACCCTGCGCATCGGTCGGCGACTACCTCAGCAAAGCCCGGCTCGCCGCCGGCAGCGCGCCCGCCGGCCACCAACAGCGCGTGACCCTCGGAACCGTGCACCGAGCCAAGGGCCTTGAATGGGACCTTGTCATCGTCGCAGGCCTCGAAGAAGGCAGATTCCCAAGCCGCCACAGCGCCACGAGCGAGCAGATCGAAGAGGAACGCCGCCTCGCGTACGTCGCATTCACGCGCGCCCGCACAACGCTCGCGCTCTCGCACGTCCACAAACGAGCAGGCCGCAGCTGCACCCCAAGTCGCTTCATCTACGAAGCCACCAGCACCTAGCCGCCCCAGCACACCCGCACCCCAACCAGGGAACGGGCCCACCACCGACAACAGGAGGCCCCGATGGCAACTACGCCACCGACGCTCGCTCTCTGCTGCCCGAACTGCGAAAGCACCGACAGCTGGGCAACGAACGAAACACTCACGGCAATCAGCCACGCCGACATCACCATCAACACCAACGGCATCGACACCCAACACACCGGCAGCACCGACGTGTTCTGGGACACCTCAACAACCAATCAGACCCGGCCGTACCACTGCTCGGACTGCGTCAGCGACTTCACCGAAACGCAGCTGTTGCACGCAGCCGGACGCCAGCTGTCAAACGACATCAAGGAGAGCCAGCAATGACCCCCGAAACGCGCGGCGTTCAGCGCGCGATGCGCAACGCCCCATTTGACGTAAGCCAGCTCGGACTCCGCGTCTTCGCAGACCGAAACCCACCACAGATCTGCCCCTACCTACCCAGGCCCCTCGTCGAGGACCGCCTCGACGCCTGCTTCGGTGTTGGCGGCTGGAGCCTTCACATCCGGCCCGTCGCAGGCAACAACGCCACGATCGTCAAGCTCACCGCACTCGGCGTGAGCAGGGAGGCGATCGCCGAGAAGTCCGGCATCTACGGCGATGACGCACTCGCGTTCAAACGCGCCGCCCGCGGCTTCGGAATCGGCCGATACCTGACCCGACTGCCGGTCATCGCCAACGTGCCGATCGGCACAGGCACCACCGACGTCCATCACTTCGCAGGCCGCCACATCATGCCCGCCGCACTAGAGGTCAAAGTCAGAAACCACCTGGCGAAAATCTCAAAGGAACGGATCGACCCTGTGTACGGCCCGCCGCTCACCAACCCCGAGAGCTACGAAGCAAACCGGTCGCTGATGGCAGCAGAACCAGTCGAGCAACCCCTCGAGCAGCTCGCCGGCGAGCTCGCACGCCCCTACGCACCATCGGCGATCGAGTTCGTCGTCCTCGGCAGCCGAAGCCACGTCACCGTCACAGACCACGGCCCGACTCTGCAGGACCTCGCTGTGATCTCTCCCCGCGTCCCGCGCGCAACGATCGAAGACCGCCTCGACCACGTCCTCGGCTCAGAGCGCTGGTCCTACGAGCTTCGCGCCGCCGACAATCACATCGTCGGACAGCTGACCATCGACTCGATCACGATGACCGCGCGTGGCGAAGGACCAACCCGCCGCATCCAAGACGACGCAGCGTTCCGTCGCTGCGCTGAGCGGTTCGCGATCGGCAGATACCTGTCGACCGGCTGCGGCGAGCTGCTGCAAACCGAGGTGCCGATCAGCTCACCGCACCTCAGCGGAAAGCCAGGAGCAGGCCAGGAGATCAGCAGCGAACTGATCGCACTGCTGCGCGCCGAGTACGAAGCGTCGCTCGCCGCCCGCTTCGCGCACCTCGGCGACCCGATCGACCACCACGACCACCCCGACCAGCTCGGAGACAGAACCGAGGACCCAACCGCCGGCGCAAAGACCACGGTCGGCGGCGCGCCGCTGACCAACGCCTCGCCCGACCCCGGCAGCCGGCCGCAAGGCCGCCGGTACGGCGTGCCCAAGCCACCACAACAACCAGACCCAATCGCACCGGCGACCGCGCGCCGGCCGCTCAGAACAGCCCGGGACCCAGAACGCGCTGCCCGCCGCCTCACCCACAAGAGCGGTGCCGGCCCCAGCGACTGCGACCGCATCGCCGCATCGATGTACTGCCTCGGAATTGGTCGGGGCGGCATCGACCGCATCTACACGGCAGCGACCGGTGACAGCGACACGTTCGATCGAACCAAACTGACGAGCGGAGTCTGCGACGACATGTTGATGATTCTCGCCGGCCTGCCCGCAAGCGGCGAGCACCCCGAGACGAGCGACATTCTGCAGTTCGACACCGATCTCGCAGCCGCAGTTAAAGCAATCTCAGACCCCGAGCAGCAACGCAGCAACGCGCTCCAGCAACTGCAGGAGTTCTCGGGCGTGGTACCCGCGGTCGCAGGCCTCATCGCCCACAACGACCCCGCCCGAGCTATTGGCGAACACGAGATGACCGTCGAGACGCTGCAGGTCGTCGACGCACTCCTCAACCGCAACGCAGACCGCGACCCCAACACCATTCAGGGCCTCCTCGACGACATCGCCGGCGCACCGGAACCGCAGCGCCTGACCCAGTTCCTCAGCGCCCTGACCTAGCAGCGCAAGCCGGCGGGCAACAGCAGCCCAATACCCGCCTCCGACCGTGCACAACGTGCGCGGCCCAACCAACGAAGACGACCCAACCACGGGAGCACTCACCTATGACCCGACCACCCGTTCGCCCCGACATCTCCGACTGGCAAATCGCCTCAACGATGACCCGGCCCGAACAGCCAACGATCGAATTTCCGCAGCCGACACTGACGCTGCCAACGCGCCCCGAAAACCGTCCCTTGCGCTGGCTGTCGGCGTCTGCGATCGACGCAATGATGTGCCCGGAGAACTACCGGCGCTCCAGGATCCTCAAACACACCTTTACGGCCACCGGCACGATGATGGTCGGCAACGCCGTCGACCAAACGCTCGGCTACTTCCTCGACCAACACCGAGACGGCACAGACGTCAACGACTACGAGCTCGCAGACATCTACCGGGCCCGCTGGGAGGCACTGCTTGCAGAACGAGACGCCGACCCCGACACCATCACCGCCGGCGGACCGAACCGGACGACCGTCACCTACCAGCAGGTCTACCAGCAGGGCTGGGCTTGCGTTGCCTCCTACCTCCAACACCGCTTCCCGGCGCTCCGCGCCGACGGCTGGACACCGATCGAAACCCAGAAAACGTTTCAGATCAAGTTCGCCGACGGCTACGACTGGGGAATCGTCGGCGACATCGACGTCGTCTGGGAAAACGAGAGAGACGGACGCCTGCGCATCAGCGACTACAAAGTCCGGACGCGGGCGATGGCAAACAAGGATGCCCAGCAATCCTTTCAGGCCGACATCTACCTCTGGGCGATGCGTGAGCTCGGCACACCAGCCACCGAGTTCGTGTTCGAATCGTTTCACCGCATGCTCGGCCCCAGAGCCGAAAAGGGCTTCGATATCTGCGACCGCGAACGCAACGTCGGCCACACGTTCCTGACCGTCAGGCGCACCGACCAGGACTTCCAACGCCGCCTCTACCAAGTCGAGCACGCCGCCCGCCAAATCGCGTTGTACATGAACGGCGACATCGATCCCGCCCAAATCGCAACCGACGTGACCGCGCTTCTCTCACCACACCTCAACGACCAAGAGGACCCGACCACCATGATCGAGGCCGCGATCCGCGCCGCCAGCGGCAAAGGGTGGGGGCCACACACACCCTGGCCAATGATCGGCTTCCAAGTCCCCGGCCACTGGAAGTGCGGCTACTGCGACTTCTACGCAGACTGCCCGGCCGGCGGCCTGTTCTACGGAAAAGCGCGGCCAGATGCCCCCAACGGCAACTAGCGCCCGACAGCAACAAGCGCACGAAAAACCAACTCTGGCCATTGCTACAAAGGCCGCGAACGGAGAGCCATGACACAAACCATCGCCACAGCAACGTACCGGCCGATCACCGCCCACCACGACGGAGGGCTCACGATCAAACGACACTTCACCAGCCCCGACGTGCACCCATTCGACGAAGTGGAATGGGAGATCCGCGACGCGGTGATCGAAGACAACCGACCGGACGCACCCACCAGATACGCGTTCGAGCAGCGCGGCGTCGAGTTCCCCAAAACGTGGTCGCAGACCGCCACCATGATCGTTGCCCAAAAATACTTTCGTGGCCGGCTCGGAACCCCCGAACGCGAACACTCGGTCCGGCAGATCATTGAACGCGTCGCCGGCACGCTCGCCGCCTGGGGATGGGCCGGCGGCTACTTCAACACCAGCGAGGACCGTGACGCCTACCACGACGAGCTCTGCCACCTCCTCGTCAACCAGATCGCCGCGTTCAACTCACCGGTCTGGTTCAACGCCGGCGTGGAGAGCTCACCGATGTGCCACGCCTGCTACATCCTCGCCGTCAACGACACATTCAACCCTGAGGATCCCGACAACATCGCCGCCTGGAACACCAAAGAAGGCGCGATCTTCCGCGGCGGATCCGGTGCCGGCATCAACCTCTCGAAGATCCGCGGGTCGATGGAACACCTCAGCGCAGGCGGCACCGCATCCGGGCCGCTCAGCTTCGCGCAAGGCACCGACGCATGGGCCGGAGTCATCAAATCCGGTGGCAAAACCAGGCGGGCCGCCAAAATGCTGATCCTCGACGCAGACCACCCAGACATCCTGGAATTCATCGACTGCAAGGCAGAACAAGAAGAGATCGCCGCCGTGCTGCGCGACCTTGGACACGACATGCGCCTCGACAGCAAGACGTTCAACCGCAACGTCATGTTCCAGAACGCCAACAACACTGTTCGGCTCACCGACCGGTTCATGGCCTGCGTCGAGAACGATGAGGACTGGGACCTGATCGCCCGCAACACCAAGGACCCCGACAGCGGCGAGAAGAAGATCGTCAAGACCGTTCGGGCCCGCGACATCATGGCCCGGATCGCCGCGGCCGCGCACCGCTGCGCCGACCCCGGCGTCCAGTTCGACGACACCATCAACGCGTTCAACACCTGCGCCAACACCGACCGCATCTACGCCTCGAACCCCTGCAGCGAGTACATGCACCTCAACAACACCGGGTGCAACCTCAGCTCACTGAACCTCATGGCGTTCGGAGCCGCAGACAGATTCGACATCGACGCCTTCGTCGCGGCCTGCGAGCTGATGCAGCTCTCCAAAGACATTCTGATCGGGACCGCGGAGAACCCCGCGTGTGGATACCCCACCAACCAGATCCGAGACAACAGCTGGGCGATGCGGCAAACCGGGATCGGCTACAGCAACCTCGGCGGCCTTCTGATGGCCAGCGGCCTTGCCTATGACTCTCGAGAAGCACGCGACACCGCTGCCGCGATCACCGCACTGATGACCGCTTGCGCGTACCGCCTCTCCGGCACGATGGCCGCCTGCAGCACGCTCGGCCCATACGAGCTGTACGCCGAAAACAAGCAGCCCCACGACCACGTCATCACAAGGCACGCTGACGCCGCCCAAGCACTCGGTGGCACACCGATCGCGCAAGCAGCCAAGGAGCTCTGGGAGCAAGTAGGACACTGCTGCGAGACCACCGGGTTCCGCAACGCCCAAGTGTCGGTTCTCGCACCGACCGGCACGATCTCGTTCCTGATGGACTGCGCCACCACAGGAATCGAGCCCGACTTCTCGCTCGTCAAATACAAGGAGCTCGTCGGCGGCGGACAACTGAAGATCGTCAACCCGCTCGTCGAAACCTCGCTCAACGCGCTCGGCTACACCGACAAGCAAGCAGCCGAAATCACCGCCCACGTCCTTCAGGAAACCGGTGGCGTTGCGCGCGGCACGGTCGCTGGCGCCCCGCACCTCAGCGAACAGCACTACCCGGTATTTGACTGCGCTGTCGGCGACAGCGCCATCTCACCCCAAGGCCACCTGCAGATGATGGCCGCCTGCCAACCCTTTCTCTCCGGCGCGATCTCCAAGACCATCAACCTGCCCCACCACACCACGATCGACGACATCCAGGCCACCTACATCGCCGCCTGGAAACTCGGGCTGAAAGCCGTCGCGCTCTACCGCGACGGATCAAAGACCGCGCAAGCCCTCAGCACCACCGCGGCCGGCACAACCACCAAACGCGCCTACACACCAGATGAGGTAGGCGACCTCGTGAGCGAAGCGGCACGCAGCGCGCCGCCGCGCCGCCAACGGATGCCGATCGAGCGCGAATCGATGACCGCCAAGCTCGTCATCGGCGGCCACGAGGGATACATCACCGCCGGCTACCGACCAGACGGACAGCTCGGCGAGATCTTCCTCACCGACATCGGCAAAGAGGGCTCCACGCTGCGCGGCATGATGAACGCGTTCGCAACCTCGATCTCGATCGCGTTGCAATACGGCGTGCCGCTCGAGAACCTGGTCGAAAAGTTCGCGTACATGCGCTTCGAACCCGAAGGTGCAACCGGCAACCCGGCGATCCCGTTCGCGAAATCGCTGCCGGACTACATCATGCGCTGGCTCGCCTACCAATTCTGCTCCACCGAGTTCTGCGACGAGCAAGGCATCCACCTCACCGACCACGACAGAGTCCTCAAAGCCCAAGGCAGCAACCGGCCGCTGATGGCCGCACGCAGAGAACACGACCCAACCCGGCCGATCACCATCGGCTCAACAAACGGATCGGCCGCGGCCGCACCACCGGTCCGAGACGAAGGCATGCTGTGCGCCGAATGCGGCGGCACGATGCTCAGAACCGGTGCCTGCCACAGCTGCCTGACCTGTGGCACGACGAGCGGCTGCGGATGACCGCGCAGTCCACTACCGGCGTGAGCGTTGAGGAGCTCTCTGACCTTGTCGAGTTCGATGTCCCGTTTGAGACTGCCGGTGACGCCACCGTCATCTGCGAGATACCCGGCGTGCAAGCACCCGACTACGTGCACGACGACATCTCCCCAGATGGCTGGCAGCTGCAGAGCGGCTGGTCGGGGCAGCAGAGCGCAGCAGGCCGCTACCGGGGGCCAACGATGCATCCCAGCGAAACCCTGAGCTCCGCCATGGCCGCACACGTCCTCACCGGGCCCGGACGCTGGGTAGTGACCGCGGCCTACAGCACCAGCCCGGACGGCCCCGACGACGAGCCATGCGGCTGGTACCTGCTCAAGGCCGAAGACCGAACATGATCAAGCAGTGGCGGGGGATACCCAGGATCGGGAAATCCCCCGCCACTCGCGCCGCCAACGCAGCAAAGACCCCCCTTTTTTTCACCTGAAGGTTCGAGAACGATGACAACCACAACAAACCGTGGTGTTCGGTGGTGGTTCTCGGGGTGCTGGCCTCCGGCCGGAGCTGGGGCCGAGGGCAGCGTCGGGGTTTGCTGGTGCTGCTGAGCAGGCCGCCACAAAGCCGAGCCAGTGCATCTGTGTTGAAACCACCAGGCCGCGGTCCGACTCTGCGCGTACCGTCAGCTTTTCCGATGGCGGCAGACAAAGGCAAGAGCAGGCGCAAGGCCAAAGGGAGAGCAGTCGGCCCAATCACCGGTCGTGCGCCCTTTCATGTCCCGACCTTCATGGTTCGCTGGCATCCTGACGCCGAGTCCGAACGGGACGGGGCCTGGCCCCCGAAGGAGAAGGTCGCGATGAACAACGCGGTCGAGAAGCTTGAGGCTGCCGGTCCACGTCTGCCGTTCCCGCATTCCAGTGCCGTTCAGGGCGATGCTAGTGGAGGAATGCGGGAGCTTCGCCCGCGCGCAGGGCGCAGCAGATGGAGGCCCATCTACCGCCAGGTCAGCGCGACAACGTTCGTCATCTTCGCTGTGGGCCCAGAGGCCCAGATCAACAAGCGAGGGTTCGATTCCGCAGTCCGTAGAGCCATCAAGCGCGCCGCGGACTTGGACGTCGACTGAAGATGAACACCCAACATGCCGATAACAGAAGTGTTATCTTAAGTCTTGAATTTGGCGAGTGCATTGATGGGGCGCCTGATTGCATCCAAGGAGAACCGTGATGAAACTCAGCGAGATGAGGACGCAGGAGGAGGTTCTGGAGCAGCAGCTGTGTGAGGACCCAGAGTTCCGCGAGCTTTGGGAACGCACTGCGCTAGCACGGGCGGTCTCCGTAGCCGTCGTCCGTGCCCGCGCAGAACGCAATCTCTCCCAGCGCGACCTGGCCAAAGTTCTGGACATGACTCAGCCTCAGGTCGCTCGACTTGAGTCCGGCGACGTCAACCCGAGTATGGAAACGCTCATGCGTGTCTCCGCAGGCCTGAGCATCGAGTTCACCATTGATGTGCGGCCAGCAAGAACGGTGGCCCAGCTGGTAACCAAGAAGGCTCTCACAGTCAACGCCGTCGGGCACCTACAGACAGAGCACGCAGACGTCCTCATCGCAGCCGGCCGCTGACAAGAACACCACGAGGCGAGCCCCTCGCGGGAAGCACGTCTCCATCAGCAAGACTCGCCCGTTCCATCAGCGGCGTCCCTTCACGTAAGTCTCTCCGCGCCAGGGCCCGAACGCTTCGACGTTCGCTCAACGCCAGGCCGATGAGCCACCCGCTGCCGCCTTCGAAGAGCCGCGGGGAGCCACAGTCCAGAGCGACGACGCGCCCCATCAGCGTCGGCTCGTGGGCGGTGGTCAACCCGCAGTCGAAGGTGCGCAGGTTCGCACGGACTGCTACGCCGTGCGCACACCCCGACGACATCCCCCTGGCCCGACAGATAGCCAACGGCAGCAGACGCGGCACCCAAAGACCGAACCGAGCAAACGCGTGGCGGGGGGTACCAACGATCCGAGATCCCCCGCCACACCGTCAAGCGCGCAGAAGCGCCAATCGATCTTGGCTTGAAGGCTCGAGAACGACGACAACCACAACCAACCCCGGGGCTCGCCGGCAGCGTCCAGCAGCAGCATCCCGACCATCGACACAACCCCATTCTGCGGAAGACCCAGGAGACCGGAAGGTAACTAGGGCGCTGTCTACCATCGCCGCCATGAGGAAGACGGCCGCGAGAGTCAAGGTCCTTGAAGCGCTCCGCGACGGCAACGCTGCGATACACGTCAGCGGACTAGCCGACCGGCTCGGGCTCTCCAAAGGAACGGTCAGCAATCTGCTCGTTGCGTTTGAGCGAGAAGGGTGGGTGTCGGCCTACTACGAACACGTTGGCGGGCCGGGCGCGCCGCGCAAGTGCTATCGCCTGCAAGAGGCATCGCGACCGGTGATCGACGCCTACCTTGCCCTCGCAACCGCCCAGCAGCGCTTCGAACAACTCAAGGCAGCGCACTCTGCGCTGCTGGATCCCAAGACCCGCAGTCGCGAGCACGATCGCCGTCGAGACGAACGGCTACTCGTTTTCCACGCCTACCGGCTGCGTAAGCGCCTGGCAGCCGTTGGCGGCGTCTACGATCCGGAACTTCAGGCATGGCTGCTGCCTAGCGCCGACAGCGCCCGCGAGCTCGGACTTGAGGAACGGACCGGCAAGTACGGCCGCTACTACGTTCCCGCCGGACACAGCAAGCGTGAACAACAGGCGGCATGACCGCCCCGACCCAACGCACGCCAGCCGCTACCGCCCAGCTTCATCCCTTCGATCGCAGTCTGCTCGGCCTGCTGCCGTGCGAGCCGGCACGGCCGCAAATTCGGATGGAACTCAGGCACATCACCGCAAGGACACTCGCCCAGCAAATGAACACGTCGGTGCAGCGAACCACCGGACGGCTCATCAGCTGCGAACTCGACGGCTACGCAACCGGCTTTCTGCCACGCGGTGCGACAACTCTCGGATGGCGACTGAGTCGCACCGGAGCAGCAGCGATCGGCTGGCATCCTGGTGAACCGATCACCGCGAAAGAGGCGACCGCACTCGCAGCATTGAAAGGAACCCGAGGCGGCGTCGCCCCGGCAACGATGACCGGGCCAGACGACACCCGCACCCTCTGGCGACTCCTGCTTCGTGGACTGATCGACTCGCCAGACATCGGAACAGACCTGCGTCCCCTAGGAGGCGCCGCGCCGCGCTGGTATTTGACCCGCGAAGGCAACCATGCCGTTCGCGCCCTGGCAGCCTCAGCCGCGAGCCTGCCACCGGCCCACCCGTAGCGACGCCGGAAGGCCACGAGACCCGCCGCGGCCTTTCGCCCGGCTGGGGGCCGGGCGGTCGCAGGTTCGAATCCTGTCTCCCCGATTCCAGAGAATCCATACTACACATGGATTCTCCGGGTTTCAGGGCTTACCGGAAACTAGTCACGGGGTCCAAACGGGGTCCAAAGGGGTCCAGAAAAGTCGGCAACACTCAGCCGCACTGTCGCCAAGAAGACGACATGGAAACGTCGACGCAGAACCCGCTTCTGACTGCCGAGCAGGTCGCAGCGATGATCGGCATGACGCCGCAGTGGGTATACGCGCAGAGCCGTTCCGGGCAGATCCCGACCGTGAGCCTTGGTCGCTACCGCCGATACCGGCGCGAGGCGATCGAGCAGTGGCTCAGGCAGCTCGAGGTCGAAGGGCCACAGCGCTCTCCGCGTCGTCGCGCGGGGTAGACCATGAGTAGCCGCCGGCCGGTCGGCACCGGGCAGCTCTATGAGAAGCACGGCGCTTGGTACGGGCGCTGGCGGACCTTGGATGGCCGCAGGGTCAATCGCAAGGTTGGCGATATGCGGATACGCGGCGAGTCGGGTGGCCTGACGCGTCCGCAGGCTGAGCGCCGGTTCGTGGAGATCCAGCAGGAGGAGGAGCTGACGCCCCGTCGCCGTCACGACGAGCCGCCGTTCACGGTCGCCCAGGCCTCAGAAGCGGTGCGTCAGCGGCTTGAGATCGAGGGCGCGCGAAAGTCGTATCTGAAGAACTGCGAGTCGATGGAGCGCTGCCACATCGTGCCGGTCCTCGGTGAGAGACCGTGCGAGGACGTAACGACCCGCGACGTCGAGGCGCTCGTGTCCGGTCTCCTCAGCAAGGGGCTTGCACCGAAGAGTGCTCGCAACGTGATCGTGTACCTGCACCAGGTCTTCGAGCTGGCGGTCGCGAGGGACATCCGCCGCGACAACCCCGTTCGACATGCGGCGAGGCCGAAGCGCCGGCGGGCCGGCGACGTCAATCCCGACCTGCAGTTCTTCTCGGTCGCTGAACTCGAAGCGGTGATCCGCGCGATCCCCGACGAGACCGTGTTCTACGAGCCGTCGGCGACGCGGAGGGGTAAGGCCGGGACTGGTCCGCCGCCGCCGCCGGATGTTCTCGGCCCGGTGCTGCGCGTTCTGGTCTTGACCGCTGCGATGACGGGGCTTCGGATGTCCGAGCTGCTTGGCCTTAGGTGGAAGGACCTCGACTGGACGGTGCAGCGCGTCCGGGTCCGCAACACCTACGTCCTCGGTGAGCACTCGGGCGAAGGCAAGTCGGATCGCTCGACCCGGCGCTCGGTGCCGATGGCGGACCGCGTCGCTGCTGAGCTCGATCGGTGGTCGACGCGGACCGTGCACGGCTCGCCGGAGGACCTCGTGTTTGCGCACCCTGAGACCGGCAACCCGATCGATCGCACGAAGGCGACAAAGCGGTTCAAGAAGGCTTGCCGTGACGCTGGCGTTCGCGAGATCCGCTTCCACGATCTCAGGCACACGTTCGCGACAAGGCTCGCCGCGTCAGGTCAGCCGCTTCGGGCGCTGCAGGAGTTCCTGGGGCATTCGGACATCAAGACCACCCAGATCTACGCGCACTACGCGCCGAGCCCGCACGAGGTCGAGATGATCAACGCCGCGTTCGCGGACGATGTCGGCGCCGACCGCGTGTTGTTTCAGCGCGCCCGCTCGTTACCGGAGCGAACTCCCTAGCGTAAAACGGATAGGGTCTATACAAGTTTGGTAAGGTGGTGTCATGACTTCATCACTTGCTCCCCCCGAGCCGTACCGGCTCTTGCTGTCCGAACTCGACGATGCGACGCGGAGCCTCGCCGCGGACACGGGTCCGCGCGAGCACGAACTCAAGAAGCGGGACACTGCGATCGCCGAGCTCGCCGTCCTCGGCGTGCCCCGTGCGGTCATCGGGAAGCTGACGGGCCTGACCCGCGCCCGCGTGCAGCAGATCTTGGAGCGCCATGAGACTGGGGTGCCAACGGGTGACGCGTGGCAGGACGACCCCGTTCTGCAGCGTCTGATCGAGTACGCGATCCTCGAACGCCCTGTCCCATCGATCGGAATCGGCATCCGGCGCGAGAGCGTCGTCGGTCCGCACATTGGTGCAGGCTTCGGGGCGCAGGTACGGCTCACCGGCGATCTGGATCACAACCGCTCGGAGGTGATCGTCGCGCTTACGAAGCTGCTGGAGCAGACTGAGCGCGGCGATTTCGACGGGGTCCTCGAGCTGTCTGACGAGGAGCTCAGCATCGTCCGCGGTAGCCCACTCGCCAGCTAGGACCTGCCGGCGTCCGAGCGGTTGGTGCGCTCATACGCCTCGATCGCCGTTCGGAAGTCGCGCCCGAACATAGCGTCGGTCGTACCGAGGCGGACGCGGCGTCGCTGGAGCGGCGAGCGCCCCTTCACGCCGAGTTGCCAGAGGACCACGACATAGCGGTAGACGATGCCGGAGCTCGGCGCCGTCCACTGCTCAGTGTCGGGGATAGAACCGACGTTGAGGTCGAGGGTCCCAAGGAATCCGGCTTCCGCGGCTTCGGGCTGTTCCGGCGGTGGTGCTTCTCGGGTTCCGCGCAGCATGGCGAGGACGCCGAGATCGATCTTCAGCTCGATGTGAAGTGCTGGTCGGCGGCCGCCGTTCAGGAAGTCGATGAACTCGCCGCCGATGATGATCGGCCCGGGCAGCTGATCGATCATGCGACAGATGGCGTGTTTGAGGACGTAGCGTTCGAGGTCGGCTCCCGCGGCTCGCCAGTCCGTCCCGAATACCTCGGACCAATCGAGTTTGGCGGCGTCAACGACATCTACCTCGTGGTCGGCTAGGCAGGCGGTGAACCGGTCCCAGGCGCTGTCGAGGGGTTGGCTACGGGTGTCGTTGCAGCGGGTGCAGAGGGTCTTCGAGAACTTCACCAGGTTGCTGTTCGTGCCTCGGAAGTCGTGGCGATCGCCGCCTGAGAATCGGGTGAGGGTTCGAAGGTCGTTGTACGGCGGCTTGCCGTACTCCCGCCGCAAGTCGCTGGCCTTCAGACGATGTTCGCGACTGTCGGCGTCCGCGCCGCACCACCAGCACTTGCCGGGCTCGATGGTGAATTCGGTCGACACCCCTCGAGGGTAGTTGTCCCGTGTTCGGCTGGGGCGGCGAACGTGGCGCTGCTAGCTGAGGCCGGCGGCTCGAATTGCGTCGTCGTCGGCTGCCGGCTTTACGTCTTTGATGTACACGCCGAGGATGTCGACGGCATAGGTCTGGGCGCCGTGCGCGTCTTCGGCGGAGATGACGATGCTGGTGGTTTTACCGTGAGCGCCCTCGGCGGCCAGCTTCGCGCGATCATCCTCGGTGAGTTCGCGGGGGAGAGTGACTTCCCACCATGCGCGCCCGAAGGCATAGCGCGTGTGGTCGGCCTTCGACGGGTCGCCAACATGGACACCCACGACGTTGTCGGTTCCGGTGAGGGTTGCCGCCTTGGCCGCGGCGTGTGCCTGCTCACTGCTGTTCATCTGCCCACCGTAGTCCCGGCGGACGGTGAGACTCGACGCGTCCCCGCAACCTGGGGGAACTCGGTGTGGATGTTGACCACGACCGGATTTTGTCGGTCGCTGACCGGGCCCTGGGCTAGTGACCGTGCACAGTGACGCGCACGGTTCGGCTTACTCCGGTTTCGTAGGGGTAGCTGGAGTCGCGGAAGATTCGGGCGCGGATTTTGTAGGTGTAGGTGCCTTGGGTTCGTTCGAACTTGAGGGTGGTGGTCCAACGGCCGTTCTTGTTGGTGGTGACGACTTGCGGGAAGTTGCGCCAGCGTCCGCCGTCGAAGGCCTGGAGCGTGAGGACTTTGCCGCCGGTCGGGATCGGCCGGCCCTTGAGGTGGCCGGTGAACGTGATCGTTTGCCCGACGCTTGCCGTCCGCCTGCTCGTGCGGATCGTGGTCGACGCTTTGGTCAGTTGGGTGTGGTCGGCGCTGTCGGGCCGCACGGTGTCTGTGCCCTTGTAGGTGAAGCGCAGGGTGCGGCTGGGTCCGGTGGGCACGTGGTAGCGGAACCGGCCGTTCTTGTCGGTGTGGATGGTGCGTTCGGTTTTCCAGGTAGTGCTGGTGCGGGGCTTGGCGAGGACGGTGACCGGGGCGCCTGCGAGTGGCTTGCCGTCGCCGCCCAGGACGCGGCCTGCGACCCAGCGGCTCGTGCCGCTGACTGCGGTGAGGTTGAGCGCGAGGGTGCTCTTGGAGCGGATCGGTAGCTCGATCGCTTGGTTGGATGAGGTGCGGCTGTTTCCGACGTTGTCTGTCGCGGTCGCGCGGAGCTGGTAGCTGCCCTTGGCCAGAGAGGTGTCGTCGAGCTGGGCGGTCAGCCGGTCTGCGTCGTCGGCGAGGATGGTGTCGAGGTCACGCCAAGTGCCGCCGATCGGGCGGAGCTGGATGACTCCGGCGTGGATGCCGGAACCCTTGTCTGAGACCGCGGCAACTACCTTGCGCGGGTTTGCGGGGTCGGCGGAGAGCATGACGACGGTGTCGGGACCGGAGCGGTCGATGCGGATGACGGCTTGCTTGGCCTTGCTGTGATTCCCGGCCTTGTCGATCGCCTCCCAGGTCAGCGTGTGCTTTCCGTCATCGCTGATGGTCAGCTGCGCTTTGTCGCCGGTGGTCTCTTGGGCGGCGGCGTTGTCGAGTTGCCATTGGATGCCGGCCGCACCGGACTGCTGATCGGCTGCGGTGAGCTGGAGGGTGACGGCTTGGTCTTGCCAGACGCCGGGGTCGGGGAGGCCGGTGGCGTCGGCGGTTGGGGCGGTGCGGTCGACCTTGACGATGCGCGTGACGACAGAACCGGCCTTGCCGGCGCCGGAGATTGCGCGGGCCTTGAGGGTTTGGGTGCCTTCGGGCATGTCTGCCGGTGACCAGGTGCTGTCCGTGTCGATGGTTCCGTCGGGGTCGGTGCCGTTGGTGGTGACCGAGTAGCCAGCGACACCGGAGATCGGTGGCGCGGCGCCGTCGGTGAGGGTGAGGGTGACGGGGAGGGCTTTGGCGGCTTCTGAGCCGATCCATTCGCCGGGGGTCGTGATCTTGGTGGCGGCTGGGACGGTGTCGTCGAAGCGGAGCGTGACGGGGTCTGAGGCGCTGCCGGGGTTCTGGTTTCCGGCTTGGTCGCCGAGCCAGACCTGGGCCTTCCACGTGCCTTTGCTCGGGACGGAGAGGGTTAGGTCTTCGCCGCCGCCGGCTTGTGAGCCGGTGGTGCAGGCGCTGCCGTCGGTGGGGCAGAGTTTGTAGTAGCGGGTGGTGATCGGAGCGGCCTGGCCACCTGGGTTCGACCATGTGATCTTGAAACTGTTGGATGCCCGCCAACCTTCGCCGCCCTGCACCACCGGGTTTGATGGCCGGGTCGGGGCGGTGTTGTCGATGTAGACGGCGCCGTCGATTCCGTTCTGGTTCCCGGAAGCGTCGGTGACAGTTATGTGCACGTTGTGGCCGCCGTCGGCCCACCCGGTGGTGGAGATGGTGTGCTGGTTTGCGGCGCCGGAGGAGCAGGGCTGTGGGCGGCTGTAGTCGCAGCCTTCGTTCTGGTTGACGATTGCGCGGCCGGCGATGGTTGCGGTGGTGTTGGAGATGCCGGTGTTGTCGTTTGCGTCCCAGTCGAAGATCTGGTCGCCGCGGACCCAAGTGCCGGAGAGCAGTGAGCCGCGCCAGCCGACGTTTGGGAGGGTGGGGTCTTCGATCGTCACGGAGGTGGAGCGGATCCAGACGCCGGCGCGGACGTAGTGGGTTGCGGCGTCCCCGGTCGATTGGGCGTTGCAGCCGTTTGAGCTGAAGCAGGCGGCCTCCCAATAGACGGTCTGACTCCATGGGACGCCGACGTCTTGGTCAACGGGGTTCCAGTTGAAGGCGCTGTATGTGTCTGCGCCCACGCCGGCGAGCATCGATGAGCCATTGGAGAGGCCGACACTCCAGCGGGTGCCGCCGGAGCGGAAGATCTGGCCGGAGAACCTCACGTTGACGATGCCGGTGGTGTCGGGGGAGGTGAAGTACTGGCGGGCGGCTTGTCCATTTGCGATTGGGGTGCTGGCGGAGGCGACGACGTTTCGGGCGACGATGCCGCGGCCCCAGTCGCCTAGGGAGGGGCAGACGGTGTAGGCGGTCAGCCAGGAGCCTTGGGTTGCGCCCCAGGCGTTTTGGGCTCCGCCTGCTGCGTCGCAGGAGTGGACGGTGTAGTAACCGGCGGTCGCGGAGCTCGGGAGGGCGAGTGCGATCGTGGTAGCGGTGAGGGTGAGGAGGGTCTTGGCGTTCATGGCTTTGGTGGGTGGGGGTCAGCGGGTTCCGATGACGAACTCGCCGCCGGTCGATCCGCCCGAGGAGCCGGTGCTCTTCGGTTTGGAGGAGGTTTGGTTCGGACTACTTGCTCGGTTCTGCGTGGTCGCCGCGGTGCTGCTCTGCTGGCTGACCGTTCCGGTCGTCCCCGCGGCTTTGACCTGGTGTTTGTTGGCCGTCGGCGTGTGAGCTGACCCCTTCTTTTCTTTGGTAGGGGTCGCGGGTGCGGAAGCGCTGGCGCGTTTCATTCCCCCGGCGGGTGCGGCGGGCGAGCTGGTGTTGACGACTTTGGCGGGGGTGTTGCGGCTGACTTCCCGCGCTGCTTGTTTGTCGTGCGCGATTTTGTAGACGCCTGCCATCGACGCAGTCGTGGCGAGCGTTCCGAGTGCGAGGCCGACTTTGGCGGTGAGGCCTGCGGTGACGGACCCGGTGAAGGTCGTTGGGATTTGTGAGGCGAGGATGGTTTGGCCGAGCTGCACGCCGCCGGATCCGCCTGCGCCCATCGCGCTCGCCGCGCTTGTCGTGCCCGCACCAGTGGTGGCCGTGGAGGACGGCAGGATGCCGGCGGCCGCTGCGGCGGGTTTGCCTGCGGCCAGGAGCAGGAGCGGGATTGGGAGGATGGCGTGCATGCCGGCCTTCTCGACGGCGTCTTCGAGGCCGATGAGCCGTTGGCAGGCGGTGCAGTGCTGAACGTGGCGTTTGAGTTCGCGGGCCCGTTTGCCTGAGAGCTGGCCGTCGCGGTACTGCCAGAGCAGCTCGGCCTCTTTGTCAGAGACCTTTTCGCCATCGGCGTGCTCGATCAGCATTCGGCACAGCCGCCGCGCACGCATCAGTGCTTCGCGGGTCTGCTGGTGGGTGACGCCGAGATCTTCTGCGATCTCTTTGCAGTCATCACCGCGAGCGGTCATGAACAACACGCGCTGCTCCAGGTCGGTCAACGTCGCGATCGCGGCGACCAAGGAGGCTTTCTCGAGGTAGCCGATCTGGTCTTTGACCAAGGAGCCCTCGGCGATCGCGCGGCCAAGATCGCGTGCCAACCGCTCGGCCGATGGGGTGGAGGCAACGGGGGTGTCGACGGCAGAAAAGTCGACGACGATTTCGCCGGCCCTGGGTGATCCATCGCGGCCGGTGCGTTTACGGACGGCCTCCAGGGCTGCGAACTTCAGCGACTGGCGAGCAAACCGGATTTGCTGCTCGCGGTCCTCGGGCCAGTCCTCCCATTCGTGCCAGATTTTCAGCAGGCCTTCTTGGAGTGCGTCCTCGGCGGCGTTCTTGTGTGGGCCGTCGAGTCGGCGCTGGATGTAGTCGACGAAGAGGTGGCGGTTCTCGTCAACGAAGAGTTGGAAGGCGAGCTGCTGGGAGCGGGCTTTGACCTCGGTGCGGGAGGCGTCCTCGCGAATGAAGCGGCCGACGCGGGCGGGGGCTTCGCGGTAGGCGAAGGGCGGCGCGATCGTCTGCGGCAACGCGGTCGTCATGCCCCCTTCTTGGAGCGGGCGCCCAAGAGTGTTGCCGCGCCTGTTGCCGCGCCAAAAGCGTGTGCTTGTACGCGGCATCCTTGCCGTCGTCCCCCTTCCCCTGATTGAGTTCTCTGGGCCCCCTGCGGCCGATCAAACCGGCAGCAAATCCCGTAAATCGAACCGGGTTGATACCAGAAAACGGGGCAATGGTCGAGCTGTTTGTCAGCTTGAACGTTGCGGGGTGCTTGTGAGGCCCGGCGGGGCCGGGAGGGTTACTTCTTGTCGCTAGGAGCCGGCGGCGGCTTCGGCGACGGTTCAGCTTGGTTCGTCGGACCCTTCTTCGGGCCCTGTCCTGCTTGGAATGGGGGCATGCCGGGACGCGGTCCCATGCCTTTTCCCGAGGCCGGGCCTTGGCCACGACGGGAGGGGCCTTGCCCGTGTGTCAGGTCGCCGCTCACTTCTTGGGCTTCGACCCGTTTGTGTTGCTGTTTCGGACGACGCGTCCGGTGTTGCTGCTCCGGGATTGCCACTCGCCACCCTTGTCGGCTGGTGCCGGGCCCGGGCGAATGACGGCTGGGTCAGGTGTTCCTGGCCGCATACCGCCGCGATGGTGAATCACCTTTTGATGGGTGAGCTTGGCCATAGGGGACATTCTACTCGTGCTCCTCGGTCGGTTCGACGTTTTGGCTTTCTGCCTCAGTGGATGGCTCTTCTTCGTTTCCGAGTTCATAGAACTCGACGGTTTTGATTTCGTCGGCTCGGATGTAGATCCCGAGCGTTCCTGCTGCCGGTTCTTTGAACCAGCCGTTGTCGTCGAGGAGCCAGCGTTCCTGGAGGTAGAGGTCGGGGGTGTCTTGGGTGTAGCCGCTGTAGCTCTGTTTGCCGTAGTAGCCCGTGACCTTTGAGTCGTCTTTGAGCGTGACGATGACGAATGCCTTTTGGCCGGTGTTGAAGAACCACTCCCAGCCTGAGACGACGGTGTGGCGTTCGTCGATGTCGGCTTTGTCGAGGATCCATCGGCGGACTGGGCCGCTTCGTCGCCAGCATCGGCCGAGTTCGGCGAGGGCGATCGAGATCGCGATGAGGGCGAGTGTGGCGAGGAGGTAGTTCTTGGGCTGTTCGTTGCCTTGGAGCCAGCGGTCGAAGTCGCAGCGGTTTGCACCGGCGAGGACGGCGATCGTGACGAGCACGATGTAGGAGAGCAGTGAGTAGTAGAGCGTGAGCGCGAGTCCGCGGAAGCCTGAACCTTCGCTTCTGAGCGAGTAGGTCTGTTCTGCGTATCGCTGTCCAATGAATCCTGGGAGCAGGAAGAGGGCGGTTGCGAGGATCGCGGATGTTGTCTGTGGGATCACGGGCGGTTGGTTGTCGTCGGGGTGGTTAGAAGAGCATGTCTTGTCCGCAGGCGGCTTGGGCGTAGCGGTCTTGGATCGTTTTCCACTTGACGATCACTCGGGGGATCTCTCGCCAGGGAGGCCTGATGGGTGGCAGCGGTGCGGTGTCGGGGAGCTCGTCGTGTCGGTAGCCGTGGGTTCGGCAGTAGTTATGCCAGGCGATCAGCGCATCCCACTGCTGCTGGGTGGGGGCTTCGACTTCGATGCCTTCGCTGCAGAGCGTGACTCCTGGTGTAAGGGGTCCGGTTGCGCCCTCGCCGGGGTGGCCGAAGCGGCCGCGATCCAGGAGGTCTTCGACGGCGCGGTGGTGTCGTGCGATGTAGTCGTCGATCACGTCGTTGACGGACGGGATTGGGAGGTCTCTGGGTGCGAGCGTCTGCGGCATGGCCGGTGACCATCGCCGCGTAGCCGTGGGCGGAACCGGAGCGCAGCGGAGGGAAGGCCGGCGTAGCCGGCTTGCAGCCTGCGGCGAGTGGCGTACGGTGCCGGACCTGCCCGCAGACCTCGCGCTCGTCCAGTCCTCTACGGGCTGGCGAGTTCTGGTGTGCCGAGGATGTCCTCGGTGAGCGCGTCGAGGCTTGCGAAGGTGACGACCAGGCCTCGGGCTGATGCTGTGAATTGTGCGCGCACGATTCCGTCGTCCCAGCCGCCGAGTCTGTCGAATGCTTCGCGGAGTTCCTCGTCGTCGTGGAAGACGTCGCCGTTGAAGATGAGGTTGATCAGGTACTTCGGTGTGACGTCGAGCGTTGATCCATCGTCGTAGTTGACGGTCCAGGGCATGAAGGCCGACTCGTCGAGTACACGGGCTTTCAGTGCCTTGAGTTCGCGGAGGTACTCGCGGAAGTGCTCGCCGTCCGGGGTGTCCGGGAGAGCGTGGCGATGGATGAGGTTTCGGATTGCGTCGAACGTGGCGTTGCTTTTGTCGGCCTTGTTGAACCCCAGAAGGCGGATGTCGGTGCAGACGGCCTTGATCTGCTCCAGGGTTACGCCGTGCAAGATGTTGCCGCCGTCCGAGGCGACGGTGAGCTCGATCGAACGTTGGTTGGCGACCGGGTTGGCCTGCAGGCTTGCGACGCGGCGGCGGTAGAGATGCAGCCGTTTGCACTCCTCGGCGGTGAAGGGTGTGAGGCCGGAGACGAGTCGTTCGTGGTCGGTCTTGGCCATGTCCCCATCGTATGGGCGAGATGTATCTGGCCGGTGTCATGCGGCCCTCTGAAAGAGGTCGTTGATGTCCGGGTACGAGGTCGAGGGCGCGGTTGGTCGGAGGTCGTCGGTGAGGAGTCGTCCTTCGCGGACTTGTTCGAAGGAGAGGACTTGGACGCGGTCCATGATGCGGTCGCCGCGTGAGTCTCTGAGGATTTGTGCGACCCAGGCTGCGCGTTCTTGTGTGGGGCAGGCGAAGAGGACGCCTTTGGCGTCGGGGTCTGCGAGGAACGTGCTCAGTTTTCCGAGGATGCGTTTGCGGCTGTAGTGGCCGAGGTCGACCTCGAGCATCACGGTCGAGCGGCCGTTGTCGTCGGGTGCTGCGGTGTAGGTGGCGTCGGGGCGGTGTCGGCGGTCGCCTCGGAGTTCGATGAGGTGTTCGGCGACGATGGTTGTGCCGAGGAGGTCTGCAACGCGGTTGACGGCGAGTTGGTGGGGGATGGCGGTGTCGTCGAGGTCGCCTTTGATCGAGCGGCCGCGGAGGTGGTAGCCGGCGAGTGATCGGCGTTTGAGTGCTGCGGTGCCCTTGGGGGTCAGCGTGTAGGCGGTGACCCAGCCTGTGTCGTGGTGGTCTGTGGGTAGGAGGTCTGCGTGTTTGTGGGGGAGGGCGTGCCGGGTGATGAATCCGGTGCGGACGAGTTGGTGGAGGCGGTAGCGGGCGGTGTCGAGGTCCGTGTTCGTGTTCCAGAACTGCTCGTGGATGGCACCGAGGCTCTCGGCTTTGCGGTTGAGGAGCTGTTCGAAGATTTGAAGGTCGCGAGCGGTCAGCCTGACCTTGGCCGGCTTTCGGGTTCGGCTAGGCACGGCGTTCGACGTTCACGATCACGGCCGGGTACTGAGTCCGCTTTGAGACCTGTCGGATGACCGCTTCCCCGGGAGCGAGTTCTGAGAGCGCCGTGGGTGTGTACCTCGGCATGTCGCGGTGATCGGTTCTGATGGTCTGGATGGGTGTGGGGTCGTGCAGAGTTCGGCGCTGAATCGAGGTCGAGTGCTGCGCGGTGAGCTCGGCGCCGAAGGCTTGGGACCAGTGGTCTGCGTCGAATGGGAGGGCGCCGGGCGTGAGGATTTGGGTTGAGGCGTTCGCGAGAAGCCGGTCTCGGTAGTCGGGGTCGAAGTCCCCGATGGTTTGGGTGCTCATGACGGCGGCGCCGCCGCGTGACCGTGCTTGGGAGAGGAACTTCGTGAACGCCGGGCTTACGAAGTTGTGGAACTCGTCGAGGACCGCGACCTTCGTGATGTCGGGGGTCGAGGCGAGGACGGCGTGTTGGAACTGTGCGAGTGCGGTGCGGCCGAGGGGTTCTGCGATGCCGGGGAACGAGCCGGTCGGGAGCAGCAGACCCACCGACGCTCCGGCGGTTATGTTTTGGAGGTCGAAGTCGGAGCTGTTGCAGAGTCGGTCGAAGGGTGGGGTGAGGAAGACGGAGAGGCGGTTCTCGAGGTTCGCGAGGACGCCGGCGCGCTCCTTCTGCGGCATCACTGCGAGCGACCGGATTTGGGTGGCGAGCACTGCGAGGCGTTCGCGGGCGATGTCGGGTGCGTGTTTGTCGAGGTGGCTGTCGAGGCGGTCTGCGAGCTCGTCGAGTTGTCCTTCGGTAAACAGCACCTGGTGGAGTGCGGCGACGGTTGCGGCGGCGGCTTTGGGCATGAGGAGGTGCTCGTCGAGTTTGGGTGAGGGCCGGTTGTTGGAGTTGATGTAGTCGAGCAGCGCCTCGGCGTCCTGGCGGTCGCGGTAGGGGAGCCAGCGGAGTTGGTCTTCGCAGGTTCCGGTGCCTTTGTTGGCGAGGCAGTGGTCTGCGTCTTTGGGGGTGAGACCGGCGGCGATGAGCTGCTGGCGGATCTCGGCCAGGGTTGCGGCCGCCGGTTTGTCGAGGCAGTGGCCGGTGTAAGCGATCGCGGGTGCGACGGCGCGGATCGCGAATGCTCCGCGCACTTCGTAGTAGACGGCGTCGGGCTGGCTTGCGGTCGGGAAGAGCGCGTCAGCGAACGAGCGTGCTGCCGCAATGGGGTCGGGTCCGGCGAGCGGGTTCCAGCGGGCGGAGGTGTTCGGCGAGTCGGGGGTGAAGAGGTGGTCGAACTTGATGCCGGACGGGAGTGGGTCGCCTTTGCCGTCGAGGTAGAGGACACCGGTTTTGGGGCGGCGGAGGCTTGCTTTCAGGATGGGAGTGATGAAGCCGTAGCTCTTTCCGCGGCCGGTCGGTCCGGTGATGAGGATGTGCTGGCGGAAGCTGTCCCAGGTCAGCGTGTACGGCCGCTTCTTGGCGAGGAGCCAGTTGCCTTTGATGGTGCCGATGACGAGCCCGGTGCGGGGCGGGTCGTGTCTGCGAGCGATGAGGTCTTGGGTGCGGGCGCGGAGCCAGAGGACTGCTCCGGCTAGGAGCAGGACGACGGCGAGCGCGGCCGCGGTCAGGGCCGGTTTGTCGGCGGCTTGTCGGTAGGCGAGGAACAGTCCGAGCGTTGCGAGGGCGGTGGCGATGAGTCGGGCGTCGCGGCTCTGGTCGTGCCCGCCTGCCTTCGTCGTACTCATGCCCGCTTTTCCGTGGGTGGGGTGGGTGCCGGGCGGTCTCTTATGGCCACCGTGAGGTGGTCGGGGCGATGTGTTGTTGGGGCAGCGTTAGCTGCTGGGATCGGTGCGCAGCACCGGTTGAGAGGCCGTCCGGCCATCTCGCCCCGTGCCCGGCGAGCGGAGCGAGAGAGCTGCCGGAGGCGGCTCGTTCCGGGTTGCGGGTGCGAGACCGAGCGCGCAGCGTGAGGTGTCCGGCAGGACACCTCACGCAAAGCCCTTTGATTGCATGGGGTTCCGGGTCTATGGGTGCGGCGACGTTGGGGGACTTTTGGGGGACTTTTGGGGGCCTTTTGGGGGGCTTTTGGGGACCCGGTGTTTGGAGCGCTCATCGGTGTTCTCCGGTGAACGGGCCGGGGGTGAGGTGGAGCCAGAGGGCGGTGAGTGCTGCCTCGGTGGCGGGGTCTGGCTCGGTGCCTTCGGGGATGCCGGCGCCGTCAAGATCGGCGGCTTCGATCTCGTCGCGCCAGGTCCGCCAGGTTGCGTATTTGAGGTCGTGGGGGATGCAGAAGCCGTGGGGCGGGACGGCGGGTTCGGGGCAGCCTGGGCGGCGGCAGGTTGGCTTGGTGGTGGGTCGCACGGTGGGGTCTTGGAGCATGGTCGGGTGGGTGTTGCCGTTAGAGGCCGAGTGGGTGTCTGGGCACGAATCCTTGGCCGGTTCGTGGGGTGTGCCACCCGGGTCCGTGGCGGTAGTTCTCTTGGCTTGTACCCCAGAATCTGTGTCCGATCTGGAGGTAGGTGTGCGTGCTGTTTGACCAGACTGTCACGACTTTCCCCGGCCCTTTTTCACCCCATGTTTCGAGCTGCCCGGACGTCATCGTGGTGAGTGGGTACCCGGCGGTTTGGAGGACGAGGGAGACGGCTGAGGAGCAGTCGAGGCCCTGGTCGGGGCTGTCGTAGATCTTCCGTTCGGGGTTCGCGTGCCAGCAGTACTGGCCGCGCGTCGGGCGGGCCGGGGTGGTGCCGTGGCCGCCGCCGTAGCAATACGGAATCCGTGCTTGGTCGATCGCGTCAGCGGCGGCGACGATCGTCTGCAGACGATCTCCGCCGAGCTCCGGAAGCTGCAGCGCGTCGCTGGTTCCGCGGTAGCGGGTGGCTTGGGCGAGGACCTGGTCGACGTACCAGGTGGCGTGGTTGTAGGCGAAGATCGCACGCCGATAATCACCGGGTGCACCCGATGCTTTGAGGTACTTGGCTGCAGCGGGGATCGCGTCTGCCGGATTGTGCGGATCCTTCCTGCCGTCGTGGTTTCCGTCGACGCCGTAGCTGTCCCAGGTGTTCGGGTGTGGTGGCGCTATCCAGAACTGCATCGGCCCGCCGCAGCACCCATAGCTGTTCACACCGCTCGTGACGCCGAGGGCATTGAGACGTCCGTGATCGGTTTCGACTTTGCCGATTGCGGCGAGGATCGACCAGTCGAGGCCGGCGTTGGCTGCGGCTTGGAGGTAGAGCTGCAGGTAGTCGGGTGGGATGTCTGCGCGGGCTTCCGCGCTGACCGGGTATGCCGGGTCGGTGGTGGCGCTGCCTGCTTGGTCGGGGGCGCCGAGGACGGTGACGACCAACAGGAGGATCGTCAGAACGGGGACGACGATCACCGCGGCGGCGGCGGTGAGGATCGGGCGGCTCATTCGATGCTCGCGACCAGACACTGGCGGCGGCAGATGACTCTGAGCGTCACCTGCGAGCGCTTGGTGCCGCGGGCGATTGTTACGAGGACGCGGCGGGCGCCGGGTACCGGCTGGGTCTCACGAACCCGGACCACTCGTGCCGGTGTGTTGCTGGGTGCGGGGCGTGGTGGCCGGCGCTCGAGCTGCTGCTCGAGGCCGGTGGTGAACGTGTTCGGTGGTGGTGTGCGCCGCGTTCCGCTCTCGGCGGCGAGTTGCCATCTAATCGCCCGCTTGGCGGGCCTCAACGCCGACCGGGACCGCACCCTCACGAGCGTCCGTGGTGTCGCTGGCTGATCGACGAGCGCCGGTGCAGCCGACGGCTCGGCGCTGCGTTTCGTAGTGCCAATCGCCATGCCGGTCACGACGGCGGCCGTCGCGGCGATCGCGGCGACCTGGCGGTGGGTCATCGGTGGTGGGTGGTCGGCGGGGTGGGATCTCGGCGATGGTCTCGGGCGCGGCGAGCGTGGTCCTTGACCGCCCGCGGATCGGCAGCCGACTTCGCTTTCCGCAGCTGCCGGGCTTTCGGTTTGGCGGTCGGATGGTCGGGCCGGCCGATCGCGGCCAGGAGGGCGCGGTCTTGGTCGAGCTGGTCTTGGATGTGGCGGTGCAGCTCCGCGCGATCGGCTTGTGGGAGGTCTTGGAGCTGCGATTCGGGCAGGCCGGGTTTCCATGAGCTCTTTCGCCAGGAGTGCCGGTCATCTGCGGCGGGGTGCTGTGTGTCTGCGCGGAGCTCTTCGATCTGCAGGTCGAGTTGCTTGGGGGTGTAGCGCTGGCCGGTTTCGATGGTGGATCGGTCGGCGGTCTCGATGAACCGGCGGGCGACGCCTTCTTCTGAGCGGGCGAGGAGTTTTGGTTCGAGGGCTTTGCGTTGTGCGACGAGCTTTGCGCGCTGACCTTCGGCTTTTGTTCGCCGGTCGACGGCGGACTGCTTGTCTTGGTCGGTGCGGGCGTTTCGCTCTTGGTTCTTGGCTTGGTCGATGGTGCGGTCGAACGCGGTGATGCGGCGGGTGAGGCCTTGGGTCTTGTCTTTGGCGTCGTCGTGGGCTTCGAGCTTTTCGTGGAGGTCGGTGTAGCGGTGGTCGAGGCGTTCGGTTGCGCGTTCACGGAGCTGGTCGGTCGCGGCGGCCGTAATGCCTTGGCGCTGGTCGTCGCGGCGCCCCGCGCCGGATTCGCGAATGGTGGCGGCGGCGAGAGCGGCTGCCGCGGGGCCGGCGGTGGCACCGGCAAGCACGGTCGCAACAGGACCCGTGGCTTTCGAGGTCTGCCGACCTTGATCGTTGGGGCGTTGCGTGCCGAGTGAGAGCCAGCCGAGGAGTTCGTTGCGTTTGAGGTAGGTGCCCCACCAGAAGACGGCGGAGACGAGCCAGACGGCGAGCCACGGGAGCTCGGTGTCGAGCGACCCGATGATCGTGTTGATCGCCAGGACGATGGCGAGGAGCAGGGCGTAAATGGCTTTGGCGACGGCGGCTGCCAACAGCTTTTTGGCCCAGGTGGCGAAGAGTCGGCGGCCTGATTCGCCGAAGGCGGGGGCCAAGAGCATGGCCGGTGCTGCGAGCAGGAGGATGAGGGTGACGAGTCCTTGGAGCAGCACGTTTACGGACAGCCACCCGAGGAGGATGATGCAGCCGGTCATGCCTGCGGCGATGACCACGAACAGTGCGACACGCGTGACGGTTTGGCCTTTGCCTTGGATCTCGATGCGCTCGCGGTCGGCGTTGGTGGGGTGGTAGCCGGCGAGCTGGTCTTTGATCTTCTGGTCGTCTTGCTGGAGGGCGTCGGTGCCGGGGATGTCGATGCCGAGGAGGTCTGGTTGGTTGGTCCAGGGCTCGGAGTCGGGGTCGTCGATCATTTGCCATTCGGCGTTCCGTGGGCGGGTGTCGGGTTCGTAGCGGAGCCAGCGTTCGGCGCGGGTGAGGCTGTCGCCGGGGGCTTTGGCGAGGCACCATTGGACGTCGGCGAAGTTCATTGCGCACCACGGCCGGAGAACGACGGCGTCGAACACGGAGCGTGAAGAGCCGGCGACGGTGCGGGTGGGGTTTCGGAGGGTGCCGTCGGCGGCGCCGGACAGGAAGCCGAGGGAGACGTCGTTTGCGCCGGCGGACAGTTGTCCGATGGTTTGGGCTGGGCGGGCGATGACGAAGAGGGCGGCGGCCATCATCGCGGCGGCCGCGGCGAGGCCGGCGGCGGTTTCGATGGTGCGGCGTTGGACGATGCCGCGCCAGATGCCCCACATTCCGAGGACGGTGATCGCAGCCATGAGCCAGGGCTGTCCGAGTGTTCGTGTGTGGAGGCGGTGCAGTGCGTCGGAGGTGGGGCGCATTGCTTGGTTGGTGGGGTCGAGACTGAAAGCCCATTGGAAGGCGAGGAGGACGCCTTTGAGCATGTAGAGCAGTGCGAGCCACGCCATCGACAGCAGCCATTGGATGGCTGCGAGGAGGTTGGAGGTGGGGTCTTTGGTGACGCCGGTGTCGATGTGCCAGTCGAAGCGGTAGCGGCCGAGCGGGTAGGGGTGTTCGATCGCGCCGGTGGCTCTGCAGTCGGCGCGGGTGCGTTGGTCGAGGCCTGCAGGCTTGTTGGTGCAGAGCGGGCTGTCGCCTCCGAGACTGCGGATGGGGTCAGCGGCCTGCGCTGGTGCGGACGCCAGGAGGAGCGTGAGGAGAGCGGCGGTGAGGGCCGCCCTGATCATGCGGCTGCTGCTTCGGGTGGCGTGGTGTCGAGCGCCTGGAGGACGGCGGGGTCTGCTGTGTCGATTTGGACGGGGGCGATGCGGCCTTCGAGGTCGCGCATCAGGCAGGCGCCGCGACGGAATGCGAGCAGGCGCCGGCGCTGCTGTTCGTCGTCTGGGTCGAGCCGAAGGAGCTTGAGTGCTGCGCGGGCTTCGTGCTCGGATTCCATGCCGAACACGAACCGGGTCCCGATCAAGTTGTCGAGCTCTTCGGCGTCGCTGATCAGGTGGGTGACGAGCAAGGGGGTTGCGTTTTCTGAGCGACCCCAGCGGTTGAGATGCTCGATTAGGCGGCGGCCGGCGGCGTCTTGGAGGAGGAACCAGGCCTCGTCGAACCCGAGCGTCTTGTGGCGGGAGCGGTCGGTGCCCATCAGGTGCATCGCGTACGCGGCGAGAAGCCGGAGGACGGCCTGGCCGATCCGCTCTTCTTCTGAGAGCTCGGTCCGTGGAGTGCCGGGCAGCGGGCGTGGAAGGTTTCGGATCCGGAGGCTGGTGACTTGCTTCTGGCCGGCGGGGTCGCGTGTCTCAATGCCGGTGGCGAATCCGAGCTGCGCGAGTCCGGTGTCGGCGTAGACCTCGAGGACGGATGCGACGCGGGGTGCTGGATCGTCCCCGCGGCGGAGTTGGTTGATGACGGCGCCGCAGTGCTGCGGCCCGCCGCCTTGGGTGACGTGTTTGACGGCGCGGCGGAGTTCGGCTCGCCATTCGGGGGCGATGGGTTGTGGGAGGACGTCTGCAAGGAAGCTGACGGCGAGGTCTTCGGCGGTGCCGGGTGGTGCGATTCGGAGGGGGTCGAGGAGGCCTTGGTGCTCTGAGCTGGCGGTGAGTTCGATGTGTTCGACGTGCCCTTGCATGCCGGGGAGTTGGTCGAGGTTGTGGTCGCCTTTGGGGTCGATGTCGACGATGCGTGCGCCTTGGAGGAAGGCTTGGTGGAGGAGGAGCTGGAGGCAGACGGTTTTGCCGGAGCCGAGGGTGCCGGCGAGCAGGGTGGCTGGCGGCCGGCTGGTGCGTGAGGCTTGGGCGGTGTCGTGGAGGACGGGTTGGCGGGAGCCGGTGAGGGTGTGGCCGATGTAGGCGCCGCTGTCGGGTCCGACGGTGGTGGTGGCGGTGGGGACCATGGCGCCGAGTTGTTCGACGAGGAGGTAGTCGGCGTAGTCGGGAATCTGGGTGCCTTGGCCGGGGAAGTGGCCGAGGAACAGGCGGTGCTGATCACCGAGCGGGCGGTGCAGGGCCACGGGTTGGTAGAGGGTGCGGAGTGCGGTGACGCGCTCTTCCAACAGGTCAGGGTCGTCGGCGCTGGCGGCGAGGGTGATCGAGGTGTGGAGCAGCGGTGGGCGGGCGTCGGAGGCGAGGTAGTCCTCGAGCGCGCGGGCGGCCTGTGGCCTGCGGGCGCCGTCGGTGGTTGCTCCGTGGGCGGCGTCTGATTCTTCGGTGTAGATGTTGTCTGCGTCGACGACCTTGCGGCGCACCAATGCGGCGGCCTTGTCGTTCGCCAGGTGCTTGATGGAGACGGTTGCGTCGACACCGAATCCGGCGGCTTCCAAGGGGGCGAAGAGGAGTTCTGCGCCGGGGCCGGGGAAGCTCACCGTTGTCGGGAGGGCGCCGAGTGCGAGGTGCGCTTGGTAGCTAACTCCAAGCTCGGTCTCGATCTGCAGGGACCGGCCGGTTTGGGTGATCGGCTGGTTCGACCACCGCAGCAGATGGCCGGTGAGCGGTTGGTAGGAGAGCTCGGCGTCTTGGTCTTCGAGGATGAGAGCTTGGGGACGGTGGTGGATGTCGATGTCCGGTTCGGGCAGCCCGCGACTGAAGGCGCGTTTGACGAGCCATTGGAGGTCCAACGTGGTGGCGCGGTCACAGGTGAAGTGCGCCGATACGTGCTGATGGATCTGCTGCTCTTGGGTTGCGAGGGTCCGAAGCTGGCTTGAGGTGATGCCGGCGGGGTGATCGAGGCCGAAGAGTTCGCGGACCGTCGGCCAGGTCTGTTTCGGGGTGGGGAGTCGGGCGGCGAGCCAGACTTCGGGGCGCAGGATGTGCCGGTCTTCGAGGACGGCCTGGTGGGCTTCGAGGTGTTCGGCCCAGTGCTGGGGATGTCCGTGGCGTGGGTCGAGGGTGGTGAGGGCGCGCTGGACGTAGTCGGCCGGCGACCAGGTGCGCGTAACGCGGTGCAGGGTCACGTCGGTTTGGAGGGTGTGGATGAGGCGCGCGAGTTTTGCGAGCAGCTCCAGCTTGTCGCTCGTTGAGAGGCCGTCGTAGCTGGTGGGGGTGATGCGGTAGAGCGACCAGGCGTCGTTCAGCCTCTTGGGGAAGAGGAGGTTTCTGGTGGCGAAGACGACCGGCGGTTTCACCGTGCCGCGACTTTCAGTCGTTGGCCGGGGCGGAGGCGGATCGTCTTGCCGCGCGCGAGCGGGGTGCCCTGCACGGGGGTGATGTGGAGGGTGTTGCCGCGGGGCTGCGCTCGGGCGGGCCGGGTGAGGCGGACGATTGCGGGGCCGGTGATCGTGCAGCCCGGGTACTCGGGCGCGGTGGGGCTTGCGGCGAGGAGGGGGGTGTCGTCGATGTAGATGGGGCCGGGTGGGGTGCGGCGTCCGGCGGCGGTGCGGGTGGTGGTGAGTGGCGCGAGGGCTTGGGCGGTGAGGTGACGGTGCGCCGGGCGCCCGTCGATTTTCAGGCGGGTGAGGGCGGCGGCAATGCCGGCTGGCAGGAGGACGTAGGTGACGGGTGCGGGCATGGCTGCGAGCAGCTGCCCGATCATCGGGAGCTGCCGTAGTGCGATGACGGCGATCAGGACGGCGGCGGCGTGTGCGATCCCGGTGATGGGGATGCCGTTGGGGAAGGGGAGGCGCCAGCGGTCGATGCGGTGGAGGCGTCGTTCGAGGTCGAAGACGAGCCGGAAGGATTGGATGTCCATTCCGGCCTCATGGTTGGCAGGCATCTAGCGGCCGGTGTCGGCGTACTGGTAGACGCCTTGGATGAAGTCTGCGACTTGGGGGCCTGCGAGGACGAAGCCTCCGACGAGGACGGCCATGCCGGCGAAGACGAGGGCGCCTGCGACGTCGCGGCGGCCGAGGTGGCCGACGGCGATGATGGCTGTGGCGCCGCCGAACAACCAGGTCGCCCAGCTCTTCAGCAGGCTTGAGATGTTCTTGCCGACGTCTGAGGCGGAGCTGGCGGCGAGCGCCGGATCTGAGACGGCCAGGACGGTGATCAGGGTGAGGGCGGCGGTGATGGTGAGGGTGGTGCGGGTGCGGGTCATGGGGTTCCTTGTGGGTTGATGGCGGTGATGAACCAGCGGGTCTGGCGGGTCACCGTGAGGTGGAGACGGGTTTGGATGCGGGTGCCGTCTGGGAGCTGGGTGGTGGCGAGTACGGCGAGCTGCCGGTCGGGTGTTTGCCAGGCGGTTTCGTCGATCGACAGCAGCCGGCTTCGGGTGTCGGGGGTGGTGATGTGGGCGCCGGGTGCGAGGTCGGCTTGGAGGTCGGGGCCGTTGCCTGCCAGGTAGTTGCGGGTGGCGCGTTCGGCGACGTGCTGAAGCTCGGTGTCGTCGACCGCGGTCGTGTAGCGGTCGGCGTCTTGGTGGCCGCGGGCGGTGAGTGCGGTGATCGCGGGGTAGTCGGTGACGGTCAGGCCGCCGGTGCGGCCGACTGCGACCGGGATCGTGAGGGTCAGGCGGCGGCTGCCGGGGAGTGCGGCGAGGACGGTGACGTGCCAGCGACCGCGCCCGGCCGGCGTCGGTGCTGCGGCGATCGTCCATAGGGGCTGTTGCTGGGTGCCAGCGGTCGGGGAGAGCCCAGCGGTGTCGTCGAGGTCGCCTGCGATGTAGGCGCCGAGCCTCTGCTGGCGTTGGCCGCTGTCGGTGGTGGTCCAGGTGAGGTAGTCGCGCACGAACGCTTCGGCGAACGGGCCAACCGACGCGGGGGCCACCGCCGTCCTGACGTTCGTTGCCGCTGCCGGGCGAGCTGGTGCGATCGCCGCGCGGAGGCCGGCGAGCGTCAGCACACCGCAGACGGTGAGCAGGGCGATTCGTGGTGCCCGGGCGATCAGCCTGGCTCGGGCGAGGCTGCGGGTTTCAGCGGGCACCGAGAATGAACTCGCCGCCCGCAGGCTCCGGTGCTGGCGGCGTAACGGGTTGAAGGGTTACCTGCCGAACCGGTGCAGGAGCCGTTGCGGTGGTCGGCCGGGGTGCCTTGCGTTTCGGTTTGGTGGGAGCTGGTCGGATCGTTCGCGTCGGCGTTGGTGCCGGTGATTTGACGACGCGAACCGTCCGCGGCGCCGGCGCCGTCGGTCGAATGGCCTTCGCGCTTGCCTGTGTGGGTGTCGGGCTGGCGTTGCGCGTCGTGAGAGCTACGGCGCCGACGGAGGTGGCGGCGGCGGTGAGTGCGAGGTACGCGATCGTGCGCCGGCGCTTGGGCGGCTCGCTGTCGTCATCGGGCTCGGTGGTGACGAGGTGTGGGAACTGGCCGGTGGCGTCGTAGCAACCCTCGTCGGGTTCGTCACTGATGTCGAACGCGGTGTGCCGGGCGAGGCGGGGCATGCCCACCTCTTGGCGCCGGGCGCCGCGGGTGTTGCCGGGCCTTCGGGGCGGCGGAATAGACGCTCGCCTGCTTTATCGGTTGAAGGCGAATTTGGCGGTGGACTAGACGCTCCGCTGCTTTATCGGGTGAGGACCGGAAATCGTCCGGTCCCGAACGCAAAATAGTGGAGGTCACACAGATGCCCAAGCACCGCTCACAACCGGTTCGTGTTCTCGAGCCGCCCGCCACGGCGCCATCGTCTCGGCTGCGCCGCGTGCTCATCGACGAGCGGCAGGAGCAGCTGATCGAGCGAGTACGCACACAGGTCGGCGTCGCCGACGACGTCAGTCCTCATGCCCACAACCGTGAGACCTGGCGGATGCGCAACCAGAGGTGCGCGCTCGACATGCTGCCGCACTCCGAGACCGTGATGCCAGCCCTGGAGAACTGGAAGTACTGGAGCCGGATCAAGGATTGGGACTCGCGGAACGCAATGATGGAAGACCTGGTCGGCAAGCTGCGCCGGCGTGAGGCGACCGAGGGCGAGGTCGCGCTGGTCATCGTGATCTGCGGCCCGGTCTGGAACGGCGTCGCCAAGGCGCTGCGTCGCGCGTGCGCCGGATACGACATCGACATCAGCTTCGAGGTGCGGCAGCGCGAGGAGGTCGCTCGGGTTCAGCGTCTCGATCGGGACCTCCTTGACCACCTGATCGTTGACGCACTGCTGCGTTCGTTGGCGTCGAGCCCGTCGCCGTTGCCGCACTACTTCTTCGGCTGGCTGAAGGAGGCGCTGTCGCACCGCGCGCTCGATTACATCGCCGAGGAGGTCGGTCGGGACGACGATCTCGCGGAGTTCATCGACGAGGTGCTCGACGGTCGGCCGCAGGGCCGTCTGCTTGGCGCCGTCGCGTTTGACACGTGGCTTCGGTCGATGGATGTGCTGGGCATGATCGATGCGAGCATCGATTTCGCGAGCTACGTCAAGACCCAAAGCGCGTGTAAGAAGGCCGTCGAACAGCTTCCGCCGGGACAACGGGATGTCGTCGAGGGCCACTACTTCGAGGGCCGCAAGCTTCTTGACATTGCCTCGGACTCGGGCAGGGCGGCTTCGACGGTTCGCAACACCCACATGCAGGCGCTCGGAAATCTCCGGAAGGACGATGGCCTGTTCTCGGCGCTCGAATCGATCGGCAAGGTGCGCGACGGGCAGCGCGTCCGCGAGCTTGCTGAAGCGCGCGCTGCCGCGTAGACCGGGTCACGCGGCAAGGACCACGGCCTGCCGGAGCTCGTCATGTGCCCGGGCGAGGTGCTTGTTGACGTTCGTGTAGGTGGCGTGCTCGGCGGCGGCGATCTCGGCGTAGGAGTGGCCGGCGACCTGGAGCGCCGCGTATCGCTGTTGCCGAGGCTTAAGGCTCGCTAGTGCCCTTAGGGCGCGTCGGGCTTCGAGTGTGTCGTCGATCGTCGTACGAGCTGGGAGGCGATCAGCTGCGGTCGTGTGGAATCGGTGGTCGCCGTGGGCAGGCGAGTCGAGTGACTCGGTTTGCGTCTCTCTTGCCGAGAGCCTGTAGCCCTCTCGGACGGCGACGGTGAGGAGCCAGCCGAATAGCGCTGGGCCACGATCGGGCTGCGTGCTCAGGAGCATGCTCCAGGCGTGTTGACAGGCGTCCTCGATGAGGTCTTCGGAGACGTTCACCCGTCTGCGGACGACATTCAGGAGGTCGCGGCGATGGCGTTCGTAGAGGGTTGCCTCGTCGCCGCCGAGTGGCGGGGGTGTCGAGGGTGCGGGCATGGAATGCGCTCCTTTGCGCTACGGGGCCCGCCGTCTGCGGGCCCGCTTGACCCTTGGCGCCGCACGACGGAGTCGTGCCAAAATGGGGCGCCGGGTCAGCGGGTTCGCGGCGGCGGGTAGCGCGGGCGACTGCCGCCGAAGGAGTCCAGCCGGGGTGTGCGGGCCGCTGAAACGAGGCAGTCGGTGAGGTCGTATCCGTCTGTTCTGCTGGGAGCGAGGTCAAGCGCGGTTGCTTGGATGCCGGCCGTCGTGAGGTCCTGCAGGACGCGTTCGGTGCATTGTCTGCCTGCGAAATCGCAGTCGAGCACGACCGTCACGGTGTGGCCGGCGAACCGGTTAGCCCAGGCGGGTTTCCAGCTCGCGATGCCCGGGATCGCGACGGCGGGGATGCCTGCACTGTGCGCTGCGAGTGCGTCGGGTTCGCCTTCGCAGATCAGCAGGTGCTCTGCGGCGATCGTTTCCGGTGGCGGGAAGATCTCGCGTCGGGTGCCGGGATGGGCGAGCATCTTTGCGCCTGTGGTGCGGTCGAACGGTTGCCACCGGAGCAGCCCCGCGAGCTTGCCTGCCGAGTCGGTGATCGGGATCGTGACTCGGCCGCGGTCGAGGCCGACCCCGAACGTCGTGATCGTGGCGATGGTGATTGCGCGTTCGCGTGCGAGTCGTTCGAGAAGCGCGGGCTGCTCGAGGAGCTGCTGGTGGAAGGCGTCGGCCTCGCGCGTCGAGATGCTTCGGGCTGCAGGTCGTGGTGCTCGTTCGGTCGGCACCCGTGCTCGGACCGGTTCTGGCTGGGGGATGCGCGCTGGGTTACGCGGTTGCGCGAGGTCGTGCGCGATGAGGAGGGCCATCGCCGATCGCGGGGAGTGGCCTTGGGTGCGGGCTGCGTCATAGGCGCCGCCGCGTGCTCCGCAGGCGTGGCAGATCCAAGCTCCGCTCATGAGATTGACTGAGGCGGATGGGTGCCGGTCTTGGTCTGCGTGGTGTTCAGGCGCTGCGAAGCAGCGGGCGAGCGCTTCGGCGCTGTCACCGATGTGGAGTTCGATTCCGAGCTGGGCGTAGAGGCTTGCGACCTGTGGGGTCACGTGTTCCTTTGGTTGTGGTGCTGCCGAGCGCGGCACCGGAATCGCGCTGGCGGGGACTCCCGCGCTCACGGGCCGCTCACCGATCTTCCCGCCCGAACCGGCCCGCGCTGCG
>Ga0209023_10000412_pt1 | contig 66723 bp, 63 predicted proteins | sample LakOneMetagenome_FD_187468 | JGI IMG/M metagenome (GOLD analysis project Ga0209023, IMG submission 187468) | Freshwater and sediment microbial communities from Lake Erie, Canada (SPAdes) (version 2) | ecosystem: Environmental > Aquatic > Freshwater > Lentic | place: Lake Erie, Canada...
TCGTCGGTGATGCCGGTGATCGTCATCGGCAGGCGCTTGATCCGCTGCGTCTGCAGGATCAGGCGGTCCCCGACTGCCAGCTTGTGCTCCTCGGCGTATTTCTTGCTGACCAGCACCTGGCCGGCGGACAAGCGACGGAGCGATTCTGCGCTGCCGTCCTTCCACTTGACCTTGTACACCGCGCCGAGCGTCCGAGGATCCACCCCGGCCACCGAGACGGTGTCACCTTTGACGCGTGCCTCCGCAAAGCGGATTGCCGCTACCGCGCTGACGCCCTGCACCCGGCGGACCGCGGCTGTCGCGGCAGCAGGGATCGGGGTCGGCGGGCCGCCGCTGCTGTCAGCCTGGATCATCGCCTGACCCGTGAAGGCCCCCTCAACCGCGTCGCGCAGGGTCTTGCCGGCCCCGGCCGCGAAGATCGAGGCGAACGTCACGAGCGCAACCCCGATCATCAGCGCGGCGGCGGTCACAGCGGTGCGACCCGGCTGCCGCACCGTGTTCTCGCGAGCGAGCAGGCCAGCGACACTGAGCCGGGCAAGCGGTGCGCCGATCACGTTGGCGAGCGGCCCGACCAGGCGCGGACTGAGCAACGCGACGCCGAGGAACGCCAGTGCCGCGCCCGTCCCGAGCGACAGCAGCGCCGGCTTCGCGTCAAGACCGCCAAAGAGCCCGTAGGCCATGCTGGCGAGGCCGAGGGCCGCCAGGACGTTCCCGGTGATGAAGCCCCAACGAGACGGGCCTCGTTCCCGGTCAAAACCCTCACGAAGTGCCGCCAATGGCGGCACACGCGTTGCCCGTAGCGCTGGCGCGAGACTGGCGATCAGCGTGATCAGCACACCCACAGCGAGCGACACGAGCACGGTCCGTTCGCTGAGCGCGGCCTGTGACGCCGGCAGGTCGGCGCCGAAGGCCTTGAGCAGCCACCGCAGGAACTTGGCAGTCAGAACGCCGAGCCCGAGTCCGATGATCGAGCCCAGCACACCGAGTGCCAAGCCCTCGGCAAGGACGGAGCGGAGGATCTGACCGCGCTTCGCGCCGAGCACGCGCAGGAGCGCGAACTCCCGGGTGCGCTGCGCCACGGTGATCGAGAACGTGTTGAAGATCAGGAACGCGCCGACGAACACCGCGATCCCCGCGAATGCCAGCAGGCCGATCTTGAGATAGTCCAGGCCCTGGCCGATCGAGTCCAGTTGCGCAGCGGCCTCATCCTGGCCTGTGCGCACCTTGAGCCCCGGTGTGCCGCGCACTGCCCGCGCGATCCGGGCGCGGAGCGTCGTCGGCGAGACCCCCGGGTCAGCGATCACGTCGATCTCGGTGAAATCCTTGCCGAGCCCGGAGAGGCGCTGCGCCTCCGGCAACGTGAACGTGCCGATCACGCCACCGCCGAACGACTCGACACCGGCCAGCGTGTAGATGCCCGAGATCACGTACAGCTTCGCGGGAGCCGCGCTCGACAGCAGCAGCTGATCACCCGTCTCCAGCCCCTCGTCCTCCGCCGTGGACTTGAAGATCGAGACCTCGTCCGCGGTCTGCGGCGGGCCTCCGTCGACGTAGTCCGTCTTCGCGAACTGGTTACCGCTGGCCGAGCTGACGGCATTGAAGCCTCGGCCCTTCAACGGACTGCCATCGGGACGACGGGCGATCAGGCCCGGCCGGAACACCGATCCTTCCGCGTCAGCAGTACCGCGCACGCCCTTGACCCGCTCGAGAACGGCCCCCGGGACCGGTGGCGGCGCGTTGTCGCCGGCCAGGTCGGTATCGGACGTGATCGCAACATCCGTCTTCTCATAGGTGGCGGCGAAGATGCCCTCAAACGACCCGTTGATCGCATCCGTGAACACGTAGGTGCCCGCGATCAGCGTGACACCGAGCGCGATCGAGAGCGCGGTCAGCGCGAGGCGCACCTTGCGGGCCAACAGCCCGCGTCTGGCGATCAGCCTCATGCCGGTGCTGTCTCGGTCGCCGTGGACGTCGCACTGGCGGCGCGGTCCTCGACGATCGCGCCGTCGCGCAGCACGAGCAGCCGGTCCGCGTGGGCGGCCGACTCATCGTCGTGCGTCACCATGATGATCGTCTGACCGAACTCGTCAACCGAGCGCCGCAACAGCGTGAGAATGTCGGCCGAATTCGCTGTATCCAGATTGCCCGTCGGCTCGTCGGCGAAGACGACTGCCGGCTTGGACGCCAGCGCGCGCAGGACCGCGACACGCTGCTGCTGTCCGCCGGAGAGCTCGGCCGGCCGGTGATGGAGGCGGTCTCGGATCCCCACGATGTCGATCAGCTGGTCGAGCCACTCCTGATCCGGGTCCACACCGGCGATCGACAGCGGCAGAATCACGTTCTCATACGCGCTGAGGACCGGGATCAGGTTGAACGCCTGGAAGACGAAGCCGATCTTGTCGCGGCGCAGTTCCGTGAGCGCGTTGTCATCCAGCGAGCCAAGCTCCACACCATCGAGCACGACGCTGCCAGAAGTCGGCAGGTCGAGCCCCGCCAGCAGGTGCATCAGCGTCGACTTGCCTGAACCCGAGGGACCCATGATCGCCGTGAACTCGCCGGCCGGGAAGGCCACGTCAACGCCGACGAGCGCATGGACGGCAGCCTCTCCCTCGCCGAAGGTCCTGGTCAGCCCGGATGCGGAAACGATGTCGGTCATTGCCATCAGAGTGACACAGCGATCGGCGCGTTTGCGCTCTGACAATCGGTGCGTAGACTTCCTGCAATGGAGGAACAGTTCTGCGAGGTCGGCGGCATCAGCTTGTGCTACGAGGAGTTCGGTGTGGGCAACCCCGAGCCGCTGCTCCTGATCATGGGTCTCGGCGCGCCGATGACTGCCTGGCCGCTGGCGTTCTGCGAGCAGCTGGTGGAACAGGGGTTTCACGTGATCCGCTTCGACAACCGGGACATCGGTCGCTCGACCGTGCTCGAGAACCTCGGCGTACCGCCGGTCGGCGCAACGCTCGCCGGCCGCAAGTCGGCAGCACGCTATTCACTGAGTGACATGGCAGCCGATGCCGCCGGTCTGCTCGACCATCTCGAGATCGACAGTGCGCATGTCGTCGGCGCATCGATGGGCGGCATGATCGCGCAGGTGCTGACGATCGAGCACGGCCGCCGTGTGCGGTCGCTGACCTCGATCATGTCGACGACCGGCCGCAGGACTGCCGGTACCCCTCACCCGACCGTGATGCGCTCGCTCGTCAAGCAGCCGCCGACCCACCTCGGGCGCGAGGCGGAGATCGAGCACTTCGTGGAGTTCTTCCGCTCGGTCGGCTCGCGCGGCGAACTCTTCGAAGCCGACGCGATCCGTGATTCGGCGCGCGCGGCACTCGAGCGCGGCTCCACCCGCGGCGGCACGCTGCGCCAGCTTGCGGCCGTCAGCTCGTCGCCGGACCGCACGCGGCGGCTGCGTACGTTAAAGCAGCCCGTGCTCGTGATCCACGGTTCGGCAGACCGCCTGATCCATCCGTCGGGCGGTCGCGCCACAGCAAAGGCCGTTCCCGGTTCGACCTACCTGGAGTTCTCTGGCATGGGTCACGACTTCCCGAGCGTGCTGATTCCGCAGATGATCTCGGCGATCACCGCGATCACACGCCGCGCCGCAGCCGCGGCGCCGTCGCCGACGCCCGCCTAGGACGGGCGGACAGCGGCGGTCAGTGCCGTGAAGGCCGCCGCCGGGTCGGCGGTGCCGAACACCGCACTGCCGGCGACGAGCCAGCCGGCACCGGCTTCTGCGGCTGGAGCCGCCGTGGCGGCATCGACGCCGCCATCGACCTCGACAACGGTGTCCTCGCCGACCAGCGCCCGCATCAGCGTGAGCTTCTCGATCGAGGCCGGAATGAAGGCCTGCCCACCCCAGCCCGGGTTCACCGACATGCAGAGCGCGAGATCCAACTCAAGCTCCTCGAGCACCGCGAGCGGTGTTGCCGGGCAGAACGCAAGCCCCGCGCGGCAGCCGTGCTCACGGATCTGCTGGACCGCGCGATGCACGTGCGGCGTCGCTTCGGCGTGGATCGTGATCGTGTCTGCCCCGGCACTGGCGAAGTCCTGGATCTGGCGTTCCGGATGTTCGATCATCAGGTGCACATCGAGATGCGCGCCAAGGCCGAGGTCCCGCACGGCGCTGACGACCTGCGGCCCCATCGACAGCGGCGGCACGAAGTGCCCGTCCATCACATCGATGTGGATCACTGCTGCGCCGGCGTCGACAACCTCTCGGACCTGCTCACCGAGCCGCGCGAAGTCGGCAGAGAGAATGCTGGGCGCGATCAGTGGCTGGGTCAACTCCATGGCCGAGCACTGTATCCCGAGCGCCGCGGTGCTGCCCGGTGCAAGGTTCAGACGCGGACCAGCATCGATGCACCGCAGTGGTTGCACTCGGTCGTCGCCGTCGAAGACATGCGGACGATCGTCGAATGCTCGCCGCAGTCCGGGCAGACCGACCGCAGCTCGAAGCGGTGCAGGCAGTAGACGCAGCGGTAGCGGCCCGGCACCGTGCTGGCGCGGAGCCACGGCTCGCCGCAGTCGGGGCAGCACAGTCCGAGCGAGGAGCCAGGCGACGACTCAGTCATCCCGGCCAATATAGAAGCCATCGGTGCCGTCGGTGCTCGGCAGCAGGCGGCGCTGGGACGCCATCGGCACCTCTTCGGCCGGTGACAGCGTGCAGACCGAGTAGACCAGCCGCCCGCCCGGAGCGAGCACACTGCGCGCCTGACCGACCATCTGGTGCTGCAGCGCCGCCATCCTGGCAGGGTCGCCCTCAGTAACGCGCCAGCGCAGGTCGGGATGCCGTTGCAGGGTGCCGAGCCCCGTGCAGGGCGGGTCGAGCAGCACACGGTCGAACGGGCCGCCGAGCGCATCGGCGAGCGGGCCGAGGTCTGTCGCGTCACCGACGACGACGCGGACGGCGTCGGCGTGCAGGCGGCGCGCCTGCTGCTCCAGTGCCGCGGCGCGGCGCGCATGCAGCTCCACGGCCACGATCTCTGCCCGGTTCTGGCTCAGCGCGGCGAGGTGGGTCGTCTTGCCGCCCGGCGCGGCGCAGAGATCCAGGATCCGCTCACCCGGCTGCGGGTCGACCTCGACGGCAACTGCCTGGCTGCTGCGTGACTGCGGTGTCACGACACCGTCCAGGTACAGCGGGTGCGCGAAGAGATCGATCGCCTCCTCGACGATCAGCACGTCACCGTCGCGGCGACCGGGCAGCTCCAGCTCCGAGCTGACCAGGGTGTTGACCCGCAGCGCCCGCTCTGGCGGCAGGTTGTTTGCGGCCAGCAACGCCCGCGTCTCGTCCGCGCCGAGCCAGTCCCACCACAGCTGCACGAGCCAGAGCGGATGACTGTGCCGGATCGCTGCGCCCGCCGGCGTGCTGTCCTCGGGCCAGGTCACACCCTCGCGTTGCACGGTGCGCAGCACGGCGTTGACGAGCTTTGACGCCGGATGCGGCTTGACGAGCTCGACCGTCTCGCCGATCGCGGCATGATCGGCGATCTCGGTGAACAGCAGCTGGTAGAGCCCGAGCTGCAGCGCCGCGCGCACCGGCGGGTCCAGCTGACGCGAGATGTGCTGCTCGATCAGCCAGTCGAGGGCGCCGCGGAACTGGATCGCACCGAAGGCGAGGCGCTTGGCCAGGGCACGATCGCGTCCGCGCAGCGCCGCCGCGTCACCGTGGAACGCACGGTCGGCATAGGCCGATTCCTCGGCCACGCGAAGGATCACGGTCAGCGCGACGCGGCGCGGATCGACGCTCTTAGCGGGCGGGCGTGACGGGGCCGTGGCCACGGACGTAGTCCTCATAGGGCATCGATCGTCCGCCCGGCGGGCGGACGGTGAGCAGCTCCAGCGTGCCGTTGTCGCTGACACGGGCGTCGTCGACGCCGAGGAACGTGCCGTCCGGCAAGAGCAGCCGCGCGCCGATGTGCGGCCGCAGTGCCCGCACGGTGCGTGCGACCAGTGCCGGATCGTCATCCAGCGAGATCGTTCGATCCGCGGCCGTGATCTTCTCGGCATACGTCACGCCCGCCGGAGGCTGCGGCGTCGCCGCCGGCCGCTGGTCGAGGACGTCCTTGAGCAGTTCGACGGCCAAAGGCAAGAGGCGCGCCGCGGTCGAGCCGTAGTCGTCCTCGGGGCTGAGCGGGATCGCGCGCTGGGCATAGACGGGACCGGCATCCAGCGCTTCCACCAGCCGCATGATCGAGACGCCGGTCTCGTCGTCGCCCGCCTGGATCGCCCGCTCGATCGGCGCCGCGCCACGCCAGCGCGGCAGCAGCGACGGATGGATGTTGTAGATCGGTGGTCCGTCGAGCAGCGGCGCGGTGATCAACGCTCCGAAAGCACACAACACGACCGCACCCTCGTCGCCGGTCGCGGCGGCGACCGCCGCGGCTGTGGCGGCATCGTTGACGTTCTCGGGCTGCAGCAGCGGCAGGCCGAGCGTCTGGGCCGCCTCTGCGGCGGGCGGCGGTGCGAGCGTCCTGCCCCTGCCCTGACGCGCGTCTGGCCGCGACACGACCAGGGCTGGACGCCAGGGGCCGTCGGCGAGGGCGTGGACCACCTCGGCGGCGAACTGCGAGGTCCCGAAGAAGACGAGTCCCACGACTCAGTGCTCGCCGTGGTGGGCAAGCTCGTCGCGCTCGGCGAGTGCCTCACGCAGGGCCCGCATCGCCTGCTTGCGCTGATCGCGCTTGGCGTGATCGAGGATCAGGACGCCGTCGAGATGATCGAGCTCGTGCTGGATGACCCGGGCCTCGAGCCCCGACGCCTCGACGAGCACCCCTTCGCCGTGCTGGTCACGCGCACGCACACGTACGTCGATCGGCCGGCGGACGTCAACGTGGACCGCCGGCAGGCTGAGACAGCCTTCCTCCAGCCATTCCTGATCGCTGCCGGCCCATTCGACGATCGGATTCACCAGCACGCGCAAGGTGCCGCTGCTAAGCACGCGGTAGACGAGCAGCCGGTTCGCGATCCCGACCTGCGGCGCGGCCAGCCCGATGCCCTGGGCGTCGTGCATCAGCGCACCCATCTGCGCGACCTGGCGCTGGAGATCCTCGTCGAACACCTCCACCTCGCGGGCGCGGGATCGCAGGATCGGGTCACCGAACGCGCGCACGTGCTCCAGCGCAGCACGCCGCCGTGCCGCGGCCTCGGCATCGAGGGGCGCAGGCGGAACCTCGCTCTCTGGCAGTTCGCTGGCTGCCATCGGCCCGACCGTCCTACGACGTCTTGAGCGACTTGGAGAGGGAGTTCTTGAACCCCTCCGCCGCGCTGTCCAGGAACTGGGTCGCGTCGAAGGTCTGGCTCGCGGGCGGCGGCGTGATCGTGACCGGCGTGCCGAAGTTCGAGAAGGTCAGGTCGATGTCGGCGGCGCCGGGATTCTTGCCGTCGTCGATCTTCAGACTGGCCTTGACACGATGCAGCGCGTTGTCCGCGTCGACCCACACCTCGGCCGGCAGCGTCTCATCGAGCGCCTTCTTACCGCCGTCCTGCTTCTCGAGGTTCGAGATCGCGCCCTGCCGCTGCTTGTCGGATGCCGGCAGACCGTTGAGGAACTCCCGCAGTGTTGCGTCGGCCTTGAGGTGCGTGACCTCGACACCGTCGAGCGTCTCCGTGCCGACCTTGGTCATCTTGACGGGCGGCAGCGGCTCGCCGGAAGCCTTCTTGGCCTTGGAATCGAGCTTGTACTTGTCGATCAACACCTGGAGGTTGAGCGAGATCCACTCCTGCCCGCCTGGCAGTGTCAGGCCCTGGACCTTCGGCAGGTGCAGCCACAGCTTCTTGCCGTCGATCAGCACCTGCACCTTGCCGTCACCGGCCGGAACGCCGTTGTCGGCAAGCAGCTTGGCGAGGTCCATCGACAGATCGAGCTTGGTGTTCTTGAAGTCGGCCTTGCCGGTGATCGCCAAGGACTGGGTCTTGCCCTTGTTGGTGACGTTGGCTGTCAGCTTCAGGTCGGCAGAGCCCTTGTCCTTGGTCGCCTTGGCAGCCTTCGCGAAGTCGAACTGCACCGTGTCGCCGCCGGAAGCGCCCGAACTGCCGGCGCTCGCGTCCTTGGAATCCGAGCCGCAGCCGGACACGGCAATCAGCCCGAGAGCAGCGAAAATGACAGTGAGCAGGACGAGCAGGCGCTTTGACATGGCCCGCAGCGTAGCTCACTGCGGGTCGACATCGACGACGAAGCGGACGTCCTTCCGACGCCACCGCGTGCTGACATCCTCCACCGCCCGTGCCGCGCTCTCGATCGCGGTGCGGCGTCCGTCACCGTCGGGCGCCGCCTTCAGCACCAATTGACGCCGCTCGCGGCCGCGAAGCCGGAACAACGGGGCCGGGCCGAGGGCGCCGGGGAGGGCGCTGCGCAGCTCGCTCGCGGCGCCGTCGACATCCGCCTCGGCAGCAGCTGAGCAGTGCACGCGAATCAGGGTCGAGAATGGTGGGTAACGCAGCGCCTCGCGTCGCCGGAGCTCCGCCTGCAGGAAGCCGGCGCTGTCGTGGTGCGCGGCGAAGCTGATCGTCTCGTCCTCGGGATCGATCGTTTGCACGAGCACGCGCGAGGTCGGCGCCGCATCGCTGCGCGCACCTCGTCCTGCACGGCCCGCGAGCTGCGTGACCAGCGCAAACGTCCGCTCCTGTGAACGAAAGTCCGGGAAGCGCAAGGTGGCGTCGGCGTCGAGCACCACGCCGAGGTCGACGTCCGGGAAGTCGTGGCCCTTGGCGACGACCTGGGTGCCGATCAGGATCGCCTCAGGCGCGGCAGCGAAGCTCGCCAGCACCGCTCCCGCGTCGTGGACGCTGGCGTCGAGCCGGAACACCGGCCGGTCGAGCGCCTCGAGCTCCGCTGCGAGCCGCTCGGTGCCGGCGCCGTGCCGGGCGATCGAGACCGAACCGCACTGGTCGCAGGACCGCGGCACGGCTTCACGGTGGCCGCAGTGGTGGCATGCCAGGTGTCCCTCGGCACGGTGGAGGATCAGCGCGACGTCGCAGTCGACGCAGGACCAGACGCGGCCACAGCCGCCACACGTCAGGAAGTTCGACCAGCCGCGGCGGTTGAGCAGGACGATCGCCTTGTGCGAGTCCACGAGCGCCTCGTGCGTGCGCGGATGAATCGCCGAGCCGGTCTCCTTGAGGTCGATCACCGACACCGGCGGCAGCACGGACCCATCGACCCGCCGCGGCAGCACGAGTCGCGGCAGGCGGTACACGGATTCCGGACGCGGCGTCGCGCTGCCCGCCACGAGGACCGCGCCGTGCTGACGGGCGCGATACTCGGCGACCGTGCGCGCGTCGTAGCGCGGGTCACCCTCGTGCTTGTAGGAGCCCTCGTGCTCCTCGTCGACAACGATCAGGCCCAGCTGCTCGATCGGCGCGAGCACCGCTGAGCGCGGGCCGATGCAGACGCGGGCTTCCCCGGAGCGCAGGCGGCACCACTCGTCGTAGCGCTCGCCGTCGGAGAGCTTCGAGTGGAGCACCGCGACGGTGTCGCCGAAACGGTCGACGAAGCGGCCGATCATCTGCGGCGTCAGGCCGATCTCGGGCACGAGGATCAGCACGCCCTGCCCGCCGGCAAGTGTGCGCTCTGCCGCGCGCAGGTACACCTCCGTCTTGCCGGAGCCGGTCACGCCGTCGAGCAGGAACGCCTCGCCGGGACCAGCCGCCGCGAGCGCGTCGAGCACTGCTCGCTGGTCGGCAGTCAGCTCCGGCGCCGGGCGGGCGGCCTCCTGCCGGTGGTGTTCGGGCGCACGCCGCTCGCTGCGCGCAGCGATCGTGACCAGGCCACGTTGCTCGAGCCGGCGCAGGGTCGCGAGCCTCGGCCCCGCTTTGGCAGGCAGCTCCTCCAGCGCCGTGCGCTGCCCGGCGGTGAGGCGCTCGGCGCTGCCGTCCGCCAGCGCGGCGTCACCGTCCGTGGTGCGGTCAGCCCACAGCGCGGTCCGCGGCCGGCCGTCGCGCGACGGCGCGATCAGGCTCAGCGCGCGACCCGGCGTCGAGGCGTACTCGGCGGCCATCCAGAGGCCAAGCGCGACGAGGTCCGCCGGCAGGTCGTGATGGTGCTGCCGCAGCGGCGTGACCAGACGATGCTCGGACTGATCCGCGAATCCGGTGACCACCGCGCGGACGCGCTGGCGGCCGAAGGACACCTCCAGCAAGGTGCCGACGTCCACCTCACCGCCCGGATGGGCGTAGTCGAACGGCCCGCGCACCGCACGGGCGGTGACCAGCGGCTCAACTTGGACGACCGGATGCACGGCGCTCAGCATGCCACGCGTCCGGCCAGAGACGTTGTGGCCCGCCGGGACGTCGATTGACAAACTTCTGGTCGGTTCGTACCTTCTGGGGTGAGGCGCTCCGGCGTCAAGCAATCAAGGGGACGGAACGATGGGGCTCAAATTTTCAGGTCGGCGCGCGCTACTGGCTGCGGCGCTGTTGAGCGGAGGGACGGCTCTCGCGCCGGCCACGAGCCAGGCCGAGGTCCCGCCGCCGAACAAGTGCTGGTGGACGACCGGTGAGCTGCGTTGGACCGACGTCGGACTGACCGGTCGCGATCTTTGGACAGCTGCGGCGGCAGCGAGCTCCTGGTCCTCGGCGCCGGGGAGCAAGATCAAGCTCACCTACGAAACCGAAGCCGAGTCAGCAACGACGTTCGCCAACATCAAGGTGGCCGTGCTCGATCTGCAGGGCTGGCCGTACTACCTCCCTCAGGGTGTCCACGGCTTTACGGATTACGGCCAGGACCCGATCACCGGCGTCGGCGGCAACTGCGATGCCAATCGTCACTACACGCGGCAGGTGCGGGTGCTTCTCGACACCCAGTCGGTCGCGAGCTTCGACGCCTACATGGAGCAGTACACGATGTCGCATGAGTTCGGACATGCGATAGGCCTCGCACACACGACCGCCACCTTTGGCTATTGCCCGAACTACGGACCGCCCGAGCCGGTCTCGATCATGTACTACCAGGGGCCGATGTCGACCCCCGGCCACCCGTGCGGCCCGGACCTGCCGACGCCGGACGACCTCGGCGCGGCCAACGCGCTCTACCAGCCGAGCTGCCCGATCCCCTGTTCCTGCTGAACAGCTCGGCGCTAGACCGCGGCTGGCTCAGCCGCGCCCGCGGCAGCGCGCAGCTGCTCGACCTTCGTCAGCTGCTCCCACGTGAAGTCCGGATCCTCGCGGCCGAAGTGGCCGTACGCGGCGGTCTTCTGGAAGATCGGCCGGAAGAGGTCGAGCTCACGGCGGAACGCGGCCGGGCGGAGGTCAAAGGTCTCGCGCACGGCGGCCTCGATCGCGCCGCGATGCACCTTCTCGGTGCCAAAGGTCTCGACCATGATCGAGACCGGATGCGCGACGCCGATCGCGAACGCGACCTGCACCTCGGCGCGGTCGGCGAGGCCGGCGGCAACAACGTGCTTGGCGACCCAGCGCGTGGCGTAGGCGGCCGAACGGTCGACCTTCGAGGAGTCCTTGCCGGAGAAGGCGCCGCCGCCGTGGCGAGCCATGCCGCCGTAGGTGTCGACGATGATCTTGCGGCCGGTCAGGCCGGTGTCACCGACGGGGCCACCGATCACGAAGTTGCCGGTCGGGTTGACGAGGAACTCGGCCAGCAGCGCGTTCTCGTCGTACATCTCGGCGGGAAGCACGGGCCGGACGACCTGCTCCCAGAGGTCGGCCTTGATCTGATCACGCTTGCCGACCATCGACTCGCGGTGCTGCGTGGAGATCAACAGCTTCTCGATCGCGACCGGCTTGTTGTCGCGGTAGCGGACCGAGACCTGCGTCTTGGCGTCAGGGCGCAGGTAGTCGAGCGCGCCGGACTTGCGGACCTTCGCGAGCTGCTCAGCGAGCGAGTGCGCCATCTGGATCGGCAGCGGCATCAGCTCGGGCGTTTCGTTCGTCGCGTAGCCGAACATCATTCCCTGGTCGCCCGCGCCCTCGAGGTCGTACTCGTCGCCGGAACCGGACTCACGGTGCTCGGCTGCGTCGTCGACGCCGGCGGCGATGTCCGCTGACTGCGGATCGATCGCGTTGAGCACGGCGACGGAGTTGTAGGCGAAGCCTTCCTGCCCGTCGTCGTAGCCGATCTTCTCGATCGTGTCGCGCGCAACCTGCTGGATGTCGACGTAGGCGTCGGTCCGGATCTCACCGGAGACCACCGCCAGGCCGGTGTTGACGAGCACCTCGCAGGCGACACGCGCCTGCTGCGGGTTGCTGTCGGCGGCCAGGATGGCGTCCAGGACGCCATCGGAGATCTGGTCGGCGACCTTGTCCGGGTGACCCTCGGTCACGGACTCGCTGGTGAACAGGTATTCGTTGTCGGCGAAAGTGGTCATGGGATGAGGAGTGTGAGGTCGACGGTGGATTCGCTGGCGCTGGATGAGATCCGGGCCCCGGCGGCTTGGATGCGGCCGAGGTCCGGTCGGACGGACTGGTAGGCAGGGTCAGTGCCCAGGCCCGTCTGTTCCGCCAGCGTGAGAAGCTTGCTGAAGTCCAGAAAGAGTAGCGAGGAGGCGCCCTTGGGGCTGCCCGCACCGATCGTCGCACGCCATGGATCGGATTCCTGGAGCGGCGCCGATGGTGTGTCGAGCAGTGCCAGTCCGGCCGGTCGCGTCGCCAGCGCCACGTATCCGTTCTTGACGCGCGCCGGGAACACCGCGCGCAGCTTCGGCTTGATCGTCGCCAGCGTGCGCCGTGCGGCGGCCTCATCGGAGGTCGTCGTGAGCAGTGTCATGACCGGCGCCGGCTTGGCGCTTTGCAGGACGACGGAGGTCGGCCGGTCGAACAGCCCGACCACACCCTTCGGCAGCGCGGCGAGCACGCCGGCACCCCCGCCCGCCCCGGCGAGGGCGCCGCCGACGCGATCGAGCGACGTCCCGAGCCGCTGGGTCGAGAATGCCGCGAGCACGTCCGTCGGAACGTGGCTGAGCACGTCGTTCAGCGATGCGACAGGCGTCGCCGGCCTGGTCTTCAGGGCGCTGCGCACGGCCAGCGCGGCACCGCGATCGGCAGGCGCCAGGGAGAACGCCAGCCCGCGCAGCGCCGGCTGGTCGAGCGTCACGCCGACGAAGCCGAGCACGCCGCGTTGCGGTGCGAGCAGCCTGCGCACACCGTCCACCGACGCCCAGCCGTCGACCACCCGCGCTTCCGGCAGCCGCGCAAACTGCGCCTTGGCGGCGGCGCTGTCGGCGAGGCTGGCGCCGCGACCGTCGTGCAGTGCCGCGGCCACAGCCAGAGCTTGTTTCTGGCCGATCGCCAGCATGTCACCGACGTTCTCGGCATACAGCGCCCCACAGCGCCGCAGGTCGGCTGTCGGCCGCGATCCGCCCTGATCGATCAGCAGCAGGGACACCGCGCTGCCGTTGCGGGTCTGGAAGAGCGAGAGCGAGGCATCGGCGGCCGTGCGCAGCGCCGCCGTCGCCCGTCGGCAGTCCGGTGACGTCAGATCGCGCACGATCCGCTTGCGCAGCCCGACATAACCGGGGAAGCGGCTGGCCTCAGCGGCGAGCTGCTGCACCTTGTCGCGTCCTGTATCGAGCGACGTGTGCACGTAGACCAGCACGTTGGCCGGCACGAGCTCTGCCATGTTGGTACCGGCCTGGGCGCGGTCCGGCAGGCCATCACGGCCGAGCGAAACGGCGGCCAGGACGCACGCGACGACGGCGGTCGCCACTGCGGCAGCGAGCGGCCAGTCGGCGCCGCCGCGATCTGCCGTCAACGGTCCCGGCCCTTCCGTGTGTGGAAGTCGATGATCAGCGGCACACCGTCGAAGCCGTAACGCGCACGGAGGCGGTTCTCGACGAAGTACGCGTAGTCGCGGGTCAACTTGTCACGGTTGTTGACCTGGATCGAGAAGCGCGGCGGGCGGGTCTCGAACTGGGACATGTAGAGCATCCGCAAGCGGTGGCCCTGCTTCGCCGGTGGCTGCTTCTCGGCCGCGACCTCCGACAGAAAGCGGTTCAGCTGCGCGGTCGGGATGCGGACGCGCATCCGGTCACCGAGCAGGACGGCCTCCTTCAGCAGCCGGTCCACGTTGCGGCCCGTGAGCGCCGACACCGTCAGGATCTTGGGTCGGAGGCGCAGTTTGCGCAGCACCTTGGCCCGCTCGTGCTCCAGCGCATCCTCGGGCATCGCGGCCACGTCCCACTTGTTGAGCACGAGCGCAGTGGCGCAGCCACCCTTCATCGCGAGCTCCGCGATCCGCAGGTCCTGCGTCGTGACGCCGTCGTGCGCGTCGCAGATCACGAGGGCGACGTCGGCCCGCTCGACCGCACGCTGCGAGCGCAGCGTCGTGTAGTACTCGACCGACTCGGTGACCTTGGATTGCCGCCGCATGCCGGCGGTGTCGACGACGATCACGCGCCTGCCGTCCACCTCCATCGGCAGATCGATCGCGTCGCGGGTCGTCCCGGCGACGTCACTGACGATCACACGCTCGGACTTCAGGAACTTGTTGACAAGCGAGGACTTGCCGACGTTCGGGCGGCCGATCAGCGCCATCCGGATTGTCCCGTCGTCCTCGGCACCGCTGTCGTCGCCGTCCGGCAGGCTCGCCACGACCTGGTCCAGCAGATCGCCGGTGCCGAGGCCCTGTGTGGCGGAGACGGCGATCGGCTCGCCGAGGCCCAGTTGGTAGCCGTCGGTCGCGAGCGGCGTGTCCTTGACGGAGTCGATCTTGTTCGCAACCACCAGCACCGGCTTCTTCCAGCGGCGCAGCATGTCGGCCAGCTCGGCGTCACCCGGACGCACGCCCGCCTGGCCATCGAAGACGAAGATCGCAACCTCGGCATCGTTCAATCCGGCCTGTGCCTGCTCGCGGATCGAGCCGGCGAGCGGATCCTCGTCGAGAAAGTCCATGCCGCCGGTATCGATCAGCGTGAAGCGCCGGCCGTTCCACTCGCACAGCACCTCGTGGCGGTCGCGCGTGATGCCTGGCGCCTCGTGGACAACGGCGACACGGCTTTGCGTCAGCCGGTTGACGAGCGAGGACTTGCCGACGTTCGGGTAGCCGACGACGGCGACCTTGAAGCCGCGTGCCGGGGCGCCGGCCTCGGGAATCTCGTCGATCAGCTCAAGCTCGTCGCTCATGGCTGCACCTCGGTCATCGCCACGATGTGCGCGACGACCTCGTCGACGGTGAGCCCCGTGGTATCGACCGCGATTGCACCGGCAGCCGGCGCGGCCGTCGTCCGGCCGTGGCCACGGTCGTTGGCGTCGCGCGCCAGCAGCTCGCGCTGCACCTGCTCGACATCACCACCCAGTTCTTCTGCGCGGCGGCGCGCGCGTTCCTCCGGCGCGGCCGTGAGGAAGATCTTGACCTCCGCGTCGGGTGCGACGACCGTCGCGATGTCGCGCCCTTCCGCGACGTAGTTGCCGCCCGCGATCAACGCCCGCTGCCGCGCGACCAGTGCCGCGCGCACCGCGGGCTTGCCCGCGACGTCGGTGGCGCGGGCACTGACCTCAGGGGTGCGAATCTCGGCGCTGACGTCGCGGCCATCGAGCAGCACCTGGCCGGCAGGACCGAAGCTGATCTCGAGCTCGTCCGTCGGCCGCGGCCACGCCAGTGCCGCGCAGCGGTACATCGCTCCGGTGTCGAGATAGGTGAACCCGAGGGCCTCGGCGACGGCACGAGCGACCGTGGACTTTCCGGCCCCCGCGGGACCGTCGATGGCGACGAGCATCGCTGAGGGAGCCTAGGGCCTGCGATCCTCCTGCATCGGTGCGCCTTCTCCGACCCTTAACCAACCGCGACTTCGCGCTGCTGATCACGGGAACGCTGATCTCGATGATCGGTGACGGCATCTACCTCGTCGCGATCACCTACGCGACGCTGAGTCTCTCCCCCGGGCCGGGTGCGCTGTCGATCGTCGGTGGCGCGATGGCGACCGGCCTGCTGCTGTTCGTCGTGCTCGGCGGCGTGCTCGCCGACCGCCACAACAAGCGGCACGTCCTGATGCTCTCCGACGTCGTCCGCTTCCTCGCCCTGGTCGCCGTGGCTGCCACCGCCTTCGGCGGCACGCTGCACGTCTGGCAGCTGGTCGTGCTGAGCTTCCTCTACGGTGCCGGCGAAGGGCTGGGCGCCCCGGCGATGGGCTCCGTCGTGCCCGAGATCCTCGACGGCGAGCGGCTCGTGGCAGGAAACGCTCTTGCCGGCTCGCTGCGGCCGATCGCCCAGCGGTTCGTCGGCCCCGCCGTTGGCGGCGTGGTCGTCGCGCTCGCCGGCACCCGCGGCGCGTTCGCGATCGATGCCGGCACCTTTCTCGTCTCGATCGCCTGCCTCGCGGCGATGCGCGGTCATCAGCCGCGGCTCGAGGCCGTCCACGATCCGCTCAAGCTCCAGCTGGCCGAGGCAGCGCGCTTCGTGCGTGCGCACACCTGGCTCTGGGCGACCCTGCTGATGGCAGCGTTGGCGGTGCTGTGCTTCTTCGGGCCGACCGAGGTCCTGGTACCTGTCCTGATCAAGGACGAGTTCCGCCAGGGCGCGTCGGCCTACGGCGCGGTGCTGGCGGCGATCGGCCTCGGCAGCGTGCTGGGCACGTTCGTGATCGGCCAGCGCGGCATTCCGGCACGCGAGATCCTGGTGCTCTACGGCGTCTGGGCGGCCGCAACGCTGGGTCTCTGCGGCTACGCGATCTCACACGCCGCGTGGCAGGTTGCCCTGTTCGGCTTTGCGTTCGGGATCGGCGAGGGGATCGGCGGCGTGATCTGGGCGACGCTGATGCAGGTCCGGGTGCCCGAGCGTCTGCGCGGACGCGTCAGCTCACTCGACTGGCTGCTGTCGCTCGCACTGATGCCGGTGTCGTTCGTCGTGACCGCGCCGATCGCCGAGCTGATCGGTGTGAGGGAGACGTTGCTGCTCGCCGGACTCCTGGCGTCGGCGGCGACCGCGGGCGTGTATCTGGCGCTGCCGAGGCTGCGCGCCGAGAACGGCGGCCTGGCGCGCGCTAACGCTCAACCAGGCGCTTGATGTCGTCCTCGAACGTCGGGTAGGAGACGGCGGCGGCCTCCATGCCGACGACGGTGACGCCGTCGCGCGAAGCGAGCCCCGCGACGGCGCCGAGCATCGCGAGGCGATGGTCCCCGTGCGCTTCGATGCTGCCGCCACGCAGTCCACCGCTGCCGCGTACGACGAACCCGTCCGCGGTGGCCTCGAGGTCCCCGCCGAGGCCGTTGAGGCCGTCGACGACGGTCGTGATGCGATCCGATTCCTTCAGCCGCAGCTCGCCGGCGCCGGTCACGACCGTCTCACCTTCGGCGAAGCAGCCGAGCAGCGCGACCAGCGGCAGCTCGTCGATCGCCAGGGGCACTTCATCGGCGCCGACCGTCGTGCCGGTCAAAGGGCCGTGCGCGACCTCGATCGGGCCGACCGGCTCGTGGGCCGGTACGACGCCGGGCGGCGGCTGCGACTCGAACTCGCCGACGATCACGCCCCCCATTCGCTCCAGAATCGCGAGAAAGCCGGTCCGGGTCCAATTCGTCGTCGTGCCGTTGACGGTGATCCGCGAGCCCTGCACCAGCACCGCTGCGGCAATCAGGAACGCCGCCGACGAAGGATCCGCCGGCACGACGATCTCGCGGTCCATCACCAGCTCATCAACGTTCGTGACCGTGACGGCCGAGCCGTCACGCCGCACGTCGACGCCGGCTGCCGCCAGCATCCGCTCGGTGTGGTCGCGTGACGGCTCGGGCTCGATGATCGTCGTCTCGCCGTTCGCGGTCAGCCCGGCGAGTAGCACGCAGCTCTTGACCTGCGCGCTCGCCACCGGCAGCTCGTAGGTGATCGCGGTCGGCCGCGTGCCCGTGATCGAGAACGGTGGCAGACGCTTGTCGGTCGCTTCGATCAGCACCCCCATCTCGCGCAGGGGCTCGGCGATCCGGTCGATCGGCCGCCGGCGGATCGATGCGTCACCGTCCAGCGTGTAGGTGCGCCCGTCCTGTCCGGCGAGCCAGCCCGGTAGCAGGCGCATCAGCGTGCCGGCGTTGCCGACGTCGATCGCACCGTCAACCGGTGACGCGGCGCGCAGGCCGGTGCCGCGGATCGTCAGGTCCGAGCCGTCGCGCGTGACGAGCGCGCCGAGCGCCTCGATCGCCGCGAGCGTCGAGAGGGTGTCCTCGGCGAGCAGGTAGTTCTGCACCTTCACCGGCTCGGAGGCCATCGCGCCGAGCAGCGCCGCGCGGTGAGAGATCGACTTGTCGGCCGGCGGCGTGACGCTGCCGCGCAGCTTGCGCGCCGGCGAGAACGTCACGTCGCTCATGACGCCACCGCCGCATCGATCAATGCGCGCGCCTGTTCGGCATGCTGCTCGGTCACCCAGAGCGCGATCTCGCCCGAGCGGTTGTCGGACTCGGGCCGCAGGCTCATGTCCTGGATGCTGATGCCGGCGCGGCCGAGCGCCAGCGCGATCTCGGCGATCACGCCAGGACGGTTCGGCACGATCACGCGGATCTCGTGCGTCGGGCCACCGGCCACCCCCTGATCGGCGAGGCGCCCGCCGGCATCGGCCGCGGCCTGCTGCCACGCCCGCAACGCCGCGGTATCGCCGCCGCGCACCCAGTCGCGGACCTGCTCGAGCGCGGCGATCGCGCCGTCGATCTGCTTCGCCAGCGCTGCGCCATTGGCCGCGTAGATGTCACCCCAGAGACTCGGATTGGCTCCGGCGACACGCGTTGCGTCACGGAAGCTCGGCCCTACGACGGGCCGGGTCTCAGCGCCGAGCGCGCCCGCACCCTGCGATACCAGCACGTTCGCCAAGACATGCGGAAGGTGGGAGAAGGCGGCCATCAGGCGATCGTGCTCGTCGGCCTCGATCGAGATCGGCGTCGCGCCGAGCCCGGTCACGAAGCGATGGACACGCTCCAGCAGCACGCCTTCGGTCTCGGAGTTCGGCGTGAGGTACCACGTCGCGCCTTCGAACAGATCGGCCCGCGCATGCTCGATGCCCGCCACCGCGGCGCCGGCCAGCGGGTGACCACCGATGTAGCGCGGACCGAAGCCGGCGCCGGCAAGGGCGCCCTTGGTGGAACCAACGTCGGTGACGACCGCCTGCGGCCAGGTGCGCAGCGCAGCGTCGATTGCCTCGTGCAGCTGACCGACCGGCGCAGCGACGACGACGAGGTCCACGTCGCCGGCACCGTCACCGGCGCCGATCGCGCCGCGCGCGGTGGCCCGGGTGACGGTCTCCGGGTCCGGGTCGGTGCCGTGGACCTCCGCGCCCAGCCGCTCACGTGCCGCGAGCGCAACAGATCCGCCGATCAGTCCGAGGCCGACGACGACGACGCGCACGAGCTAGTTCGCAGTCGCTGCTGCGCGGAACGGCAGCTTGCCGGCCAGCATCGCCGCCTGCTCGACCTTGGCCGCGTAGCGCGGGAAGTCGATGTTGGCGAGCTGCTGCGGGCCATCGCAGACGGCCAGCTCGGGGTTCGGGTGCGCCTCGACGATGATGCCGTCGGCTCCCGCCGCGGCGGCTCCGAGTGACAGCGACTCGACCAGCGCACGGCGGCCGGCCGCGTGGCTGGGGTCGACGACCACCGGCAGGTGGGTCATCTCCTTCAGCACGGGGATCGCGGTCAGGTCGAGCGTGAAGCGGTACGCCGTCTCGAAGGTCCGGATGCCGCGCTCGCAGAGCATCACCTTCTCGTTGCCCTCCTTCAGCACGTACTCCGCCGCCATCAGCAGCTCCTCGAGCGTTGCCGAGAGTCCGCGTTTGATCAGCGCCGGAACGCCGCTGCGGCCGATCTCGGTCAGCAGCGGGTAGTTCTGCATGTTGCGGGCGCCGACCTGGATCACGTCGGCGACCGCGGCGACCGCCTCGACGTCGCGCGGGTCCATCAGCTCGGTGACGATCGGCATGCCGGTGCGTTCGCGTGCTTCAGCAAGCAGGTGCAGCCCCTCCTGGCCGAGGCCGGAGAAGGCGTACGGCGAGGTGCGCGGCTTGTAGGCGCCGCCGCGGAACATCGTCGCCCCTGCGGCCAGCATGTCGTCCGCGGACTCGAGGATCTGATCGCGCGACTCGACCGTGCACGGCCCGGCGATCAGACCGAAGTGGTCACCGCCGATCTTCGTGCCGCCGATCTCGAAGGTGGAGGGCTGCTCGTGCTGGAACTGGGCTGACGCCAGCTTGTACGGCTTGAGGATCGGCACGACGCGATCAACGCCCGCGTCTCCTTCGAGGCCCAGTCGGGCAACGTGCTCACGGTCGCCGACGGCGCCGATCACGGTCACTTCCTCGCCCTTGCTGAGGTGGGCATGGGCGCCGACGGAGGCGATACGGGCGACGACGGCATCGATCTGCTCGTCGGTCGCTGTGGGTTTCATCACGATCATCATGCTGGTGGTCTTTCTGGAGTTCGGAGTGGAGTATGCGACAAGAACTTCGTTCTTGCCGTCGGATGAACGGCAAGCCGTTCCTCCAGGGCGGTGGGGGTTCCGGAGACCGCGAAAGGGAGAAAGCGCGAAGCGGTTCCTCCGACGGAAACGGCGAAGCCGTTTTCGCGGGCCCCTAGCTAAATCGCCAATACCACTGGTTCGCCGCGGCTGAAGCGGGCACGGCGACGCTGGCCAGGTGGCCAGATACTGCGTCGTGCGTGCTCAGGCGGCGAGTCATGCAGCGCACAGTGAAGCAGACGCGGCGGAGCTACGCCAGCAATTCGCCGAGTGCGGTCAGGAAGCCGGCATTCTGCTCCGGCGTCCCGAAGCTCACGCGCAGCGCGCCGGCTTCTCCGAGTGCACCACCGGCACGGACCTGGAAACCGCGCTCGCTGAGGCCGGCGAGGACGCGCGTCTCCGCCTGCTCGGCGTCCTCGTCGGCGCTCGTCGGCAAGGCGAACCAGACGAAGTTTGCCTGGGATGCGGCCGGTTCGATGCCGAGCTCGCGCAGCCCGTCCTCGAGCGTGAAGCGCGCGACGACCGCCCGCTCGACGCGTGCGTTGACCTGATCACCGTGGCGCAGCGCCTCGATCGCCGCAGCCTGGGCTGCCGCGTTGGTGTGAAACGGCTGACGCACCTGTGTCGTCGCCGTGACGAACTCGTCCGAGCCGCACAGCGCGTAGCCGACGCGAAGACCGCACAGGCCGTAGACCTTGCTGAAGGTGCGCAGCAGCACGAGGTTCGGGAACCGATCGAGCAGCGCGATCGAAGCGTCCGGATCCTCCAGCGTGTTGAACTCGCAGTAGGCCTCGTCGAGGATCACGCAGACGTGGTCCGGCACCTGATCGAGGAAGCGGCCGATCGCTGCCAGCGGCAGGGCGGTCGAGGTCGGATTGTTCGGATTGCAGACCAGCACGAGCCGCGTCGCGGCCGTGATCTCGGCGAGCATCGCGTCGAGGTCGTGCTCGGCGCGATCGTTGAGCGGCACGCGAATCGCCCGCGCCCCGGTTGCTTCGGCAAGGTGCGGGTAGACGCTGAACGACGGCCAGGCGAACACCACCTCTGCCCCGTCCTCGAGCAGCGCGTCGCCGGCTGCGAGCAGGATGTCGCAGGAGCCGTTGCCGATCTGAATCCGTGACGCCGGAACGCCGTAGCGGTCACTGAGCGCCGCGCGCAGCCTGCTGTTCGTCGGGTCTGGGTAACGGTTGACGCCGAGCAGCGCGGTGCGCGCCGCTTCGACGACGGCCTCGAGCGGCGGCTCCGGTGATTCGTTGGACGCCATCAGGGCCATCTCGTCGGTGCGGCCGTAGCCCGCGGCGGCCGGGTAGACCGGGATCCGCGCCACCGCTTTGGAGAACTCGATCGGCATGCCCGAGAGGCTAGTTCGCTTCGAGATCGGTGCGCAGCGCCCGCGCCTCATGCAGGTACACGTGCGTCGCCTGGTGCTCGTCGGCGGCGTAGTAGTGCACGAGCACACGGATCACCCTCGGCAGGGCTCCCGGGACCGGAATCTCCCGCGCGCACAGCAGCGGCACGCCGGAGAAGCCGACGCGCCGCGCTGCTGCGGCGGGAAAATCGGCATCAAGATCACTCGTCACGGTGAAGAGGCAGCTGACGACATCCGAGGGCGTGAGCGCGTTGCGGCTCATGATCTCGGTCATCAGTTCCTCGGTGGCGTCGAGGATCGTGTCTGACTCGTTGATCTCGACGGTGGTGGCACCGCGTAGTGCGAAGAGGCGCATTGCTGGCGCGACTATACGCGGGCAGCGTTGCGCAGCGATTCGATCTCCGCTGCGGTCAGTCGGCGTGAGGCGCCCGACTTGAGATCGCCGAGCGCAAGCGGACCGAAGGCAACGCGCACCAGGTCACGCACCGGGTAGCCGACCTCGGTGCACATCCGCCGGACCTGGCGTTTGCGTCCCTCGCGCAGCGTGATCTCGAGCAGGCTCGGCTCCAGCAACCGAGCGCCGGCCGGAGCGGTCTTGCCATCCTCGAGTTGCACGCCCTCGCGCAGCCGCCGCACTGCCTGCGGATGCACGGGCCCGCGCTCGACCCGAGCCAGGTAGACCTTCGGCACCTCGTAGCGCGGGTGCGTCAGATGGTTTGCGAGCTCCCCGTCGTCGGTCAGCAGGATCAGGCCGGTGGTCTCGGCGTCGAGCCGGCCGACCGGATAGAGGCGATGGCCCGGAGCCTTGACGAGGTCCACGACCGTGCGGCGGCCGTGCGTGTCCGAGGCGGTGGAGACCACGCCGCGTGGCTTGTGCACCGCCCAGACCTGCCGCTCCCCTGCGCCGCCGTTGACCGGCTTGCCGTCGACGCGCACGTCGAGATGGTCGTCGACGTCGCGGGCAGGATCGGTCACCACGCCACCGTTCACGGTCACCCGCCCGTCACCGATGATCACTTCGCTGGCGCGGCGTGAGGCGATTCCGGCGTGGGCGAGGTACTTCGCAAGACGCATGGCCCTAGCCTGACAGGCGGCCATGGATCTCGACCTGCTCACCAGCACCCTCGCCGACGAGGGCCAGCCCGCGTTCCGCGCCGGGCAGGTTTGGGAGTGGGCAGCGCGCGGCGCGCGCGACTACGCGTCGATGACGAACATCAGCAAGGAGCTGCGCACGACGCTCGAAGAGCGGGTCCCGTTCTCGACCCTGACGCTGCAGCAGGAGTTCAAGTCCGACGATGGCACGGTGAAGGCGCTGTTTCTGACCGCGAAGGACGCCCGCCCGGTGGAGGCGGTGCTGATGCGCTACCGCGACGGCCGCCGCAGCCTCTGCCTCTCCTCGCAGTCCGGCTGCCCGCTGACCTGCACGTTCTGCGCCACCGGCACGATGAAGTTCGGTCGCAACCTCACAGCCTCGGAGATTCTCGACCAGGCACTGCACTTCCGCCGCTTCACGGAGGTCGACCACGTCGTCTTCATGGGCATGGGTGAGCCGATGATGAATCTCGACAACGTGCTCGAGGCCTGCCGCAAGCTTCCGGACGTCGGCGTCACCCACCGCCGCACCGCGATCTCCACCGTGGGCTGGGTGCCGGGCATCGACGCGCTGACGAAGTCGGACATGCCGATTCGCCTCGCGCTGTCCCTGCACGCGGCGGACGAGGCGCTGCGCTCGAAGATCATGCCGGTCAACGACCGCTACCCGCTCAAGGACGTGCTCGCCGCGTGCAACCGCTTCTACGACAAGAAGCGGCGGATGATCTTCATCGAGTACGTGATGCTGGCGGGGGTCAACGACTCCGAGGAGCAGGCTGAGGAGCTGGCCGACGTGCTCGACCCGAAGCGCTTCAAGATCAACCTGATCCCGTACAACCCGACCGGCAGCTACGACGGCTCCGACCGGGAGAAGATCGAGGCGTTCCTCGCCGTCCTGGAGCGCCGCGGCCTGAAGGCGACGATCCGGTTGACGCGCGGCCGCGACATCGACGCCGCCTGCGGGCAGCTCGCAGCCGCCGCGGCTGGCAACGTTTGAACGGTCCGCATAGGGTTCGCCCATGACCACGGAAACTCGTGAGACATCGGGCCTTCGCTCGGCGCTGATCACTCTTGCGGCGGTGCAGGCGGTGATCGGTCTGCTGCAGGCGTTCGCGCCGGGGTGGTTCTACGAGCAGGCCGCGAATTTCGGGCCCCGCGCCGACCACATGATGCGCGACGTCGCGACGTATTACCTGGCCTCGGCGCTGGCGCTGGTCGTCGCCGTCGGTCGGCCGAGCTGGCGTACGCCGGTCCTGTTCCTGGTGCTCGTGCAGTACGTGCTGCATGCCCTTAACCACGTTCTCGACATCGGTGACGCGGATCCGAGCTGGGTCGGCCCCGTCGACGCGATCTCCCTCGCGATCGGTGCGGGGCTGCTGCTGTGGTGCCTGCGCACCTCCCAGCGCGACGACGCAGCGCGGGTGGCGGCATGAAGGTCTTCCTGGCAGGGGCGACGGGGGCGATCGGCCGACCGCTCGTCCCCGCGCTGTTGGCCGCGGGCCACGAGGTCACCGGCATGACGCGATCCACCACCAGCGCCGCCGCCCTGACAGCGGCCGGAGCCAACGGCATCGTCGTCGACGCCTTCGACGAGCCCGCGGTGCGCGCTGCGATCACCGCCGCGGCGCCCGACGTGCTGCTCCACCAGCTGACCGCCCTGCCGAAGAGCGGCGGGGCGCGAGCGTTCGCCAAGGGCTTGGCCCTGACGGCGCGGCTGCGGCGCGAAACGGTGCCGGTGATGCTCGATGCGGCCGCGCAGGCCGGTGCCAGTCGCGCGATCGTCCAGTCGATTTCGTTCATCACCAAACCCGATGGGCGCCCGATCCACGACGAACGCGATCCGATCTGGACGGATGCGCCGGATCAGGAGACCGCGGCAACGATGCAGGCGGTGGCCGAGATGGAAGCCGCCGTCGCCGCCTCGCCCCTTGAGGGCGTGGTGCTGCGGTACGGCTTCTTCTACGGCCCTGGCACGGCCTGGGCGGCTGACGGGCCGCTCGGCAAGATGCTGCGCTGGCGTGTCAACCCGGTGATCGGCAGCGGCCAGGGCCGCAGCTCCTACATCCACATCGACGACGCCGTCGCCGCGACCGTGCAGGCGCTGGATCACGGGTCGCCGGGCGTGTACAACATCTGCGAGCCCGATCCGCAGCCCGCCGCAGTGTCACTGCGGGCGATGGCGGCCGCGCTCGGAGCCGGGCCGCCACGCCACCTGCGCGAGGGGATCGCCCGTCGCCTGGCGCCATTCGCGCTGATCCACTACTCCACCACGCTTCCCGGCAACAGCAACGCGCGGGCGATGGCGGAACTGGACTGGACACCGCAGCACCGCTGGCCGGCCTAACGCTGGTCGAGCGTCGCGAGTCCCGGCCTGGCGAGTGTCAGGGCGAGCAGCGCGCCGGCAGCGATCGCGACGAACGGCAGCCACTGCGAGGCATCGAGCGCCGTCGAGACAATCGTCAGCAGTGCCACACCGAGGTTGCCGGCGAGGAAGACGATCGAGGACACCGTGCCGCCGGCCGCGGCGTGGCGCCGCTCCCCCAGCTCGAGCAGGATCGGCAGACCGGGCAACAGCAACGCCCCGATCGCCACGAGCAGCGCCGACAGCGCCCAGACGGGCAGGTCGAACCCGAGCAGCGCGGCGGCAAGGGCGCCACCGAAGCTGACGGCGACGAGCACGCGCCGCTCGTTGCCATGGCGTGCCGCCAGCGGTGGCACGGTCACCGACGCCACGATCCCGCAGAGCGTCATCGCGAGCACCATGCGGTCCGCCGTGACGTGCGCGATGCCGCGCGGCTCCAGCAGCTGCTGCAGCACCGTCAGCAGCGTCGCGAAGATGCCGAAGCCCGCAAACGCGACCAGCGCCAGCGCGCGCACCGCCGGATCACGCCAGAGCGTCCGCAACGCGCCGGCCCCGAGGTCGTCGGCGAGGTCGTGGGCGATCGGCCGCCGCAGCGACGCGAGCTGCCAAGAGCCGGCCGCGACCGCGAGCGCCGCCTCGACCGCGAGCAGCGTCCCGAGCTCCGTGCCGTCAGCCAACGCCGTCGGCAACAGCAGCCCGAGCACCACGCCGGCGAACGCGCCCGCAGTGCCGGCGGCGATACCTGCCGGGCGTTGTGCCTCCGGCAGGTTCGCGCGAGCGACGATCACGATGCCGCTGAACAGGATCGGCTGCGCCACGGCCCCGAGCAGCTGCCCGCTCAGCGCGGCGCCGTAGCTGCCGGTCAGCAGCCGCAACAGCGCTGAGAGCATCACGAGCGCCGCACCCGCGACGAGGATCGGCCGGGGATGGCGATCGAGTGCCATGCCGACCGGTATCGCCAGCACAAAGTAGAGCACCGGATAGATGTTGGCCAGCCAGGTCACCGCCGTCGTCGAGACGCCGTAGCTGTCTGCCGCGTCGGTCGTGATCGGCGTGTAGGTGAGCCAGAGGACCTGCGTGACGGCGGTGACCACCGCATGCGCGATGACCGGTGGCCAGCCGCCCGGGGCGCGCATCAGCGGCCTACAGCGCGGCGACCGTCGGCTCGACGTCCGCCGCTGAGGCGTCCGTCGCTGCGACGAGCCCGGCCCGCGCATCACCGGCGCGGGCAAGCCGCTCCCGAATCTCGGCTGCGTCCTCCGGTGAGGGATCCCACTCGGCGACGTCGGGCAGCGCGTCGAGCGACGACAGCCCGAACAGCTTCAGGAACAGTGGTGTCGTGCGGTACAGCGCCGCACCGAACGGCGAGCGGCCCGTCTCCTCGATCAGGCCGCGATCGACGAGCGTGGCCGTGGCGGAGTCCGGGCTGACACCGCGGATCCGGCCGATCTCCGGACGGGAGATCGGCTGCAGATAGGCGATGATCGACAACGTCTCGGCCTGCGCCGGCGACAGCGGTGGTGTCCGCGGCTTGGAGAACAGACGGCGCGCGGCCTCCTCGGTGTCCGGGGCGCTCGCGAACGTCCAGCCGCCCGCAAGCTCGCGCAGCTCGATCCCGCGCCGGCCGGGGAGATAGCTCTCTCTCAGGGCGGCGATCGCCGCTTCGATCTCGTCCGTCTCGACCAGGCAGGCGGCCGCGATCTCGCGCTCGGTCAGCGGCTCGGGCGAGAGGAAGATCAGCGCCTCGATCGTGCGCGTCAGTTCATCGGTGGGCTGACTCATGCCGACTGCTCCGTCCGTGTCTGGGCATACACCATGGGCTCGCCGTCCAGTTCCGGCTCGACCACAGTGGTGCTGGAGATCAGAATGTCCGCGAACGGTTCCTCCTGCTGCCAGCGTGCCTCGCCCTCCTTGTAGAGCTCGAGCAGCGCGAACAACGTCACGCAGACGGTCACGCGATCCCCGCCGGCGACCGCCTCGTCGAAGCTGATCGTGCGCTGCCCGCGGCGCAGCAGCCGGCGCAGGAAGGTCAGGCGATCACTGAGCGAGACGCGCGTCATCGTGATGTGCCGCACGTCGATCGCCGGCGGCATCGTGAGCAGACCGCCGAGCGCCTGCCCGAGGCGCTCCGGCCGGTACACCGCGTCGAGGTCCGCGAGATCGACCCGCCGCAGGCGCGGCGGAATCGGCGCCGAGCGGAACCGCACGCCCTGCTGGGCGTCCAGCAGCGCCGACAGGTGCGCCGCAGCGGCGCGGTAACGCTGGGCCTCCAGCATCCGCGCCAGCAGCTCTTCCAACGCCTCCTCAGGCGCCAGATCGAGCAGCTCCTCGTCGTCACGGGGCAGCATCAGGCGTGACTTCAGCTCCAGCAGCGATGCGATCAGCACGAGGAACTCCGTCGCGAGCTCGAGGTCGAGCTCACCGCGCGCCTCGAGCACGTCGAGATAACTGAGCACGACGTCCGCCAGATCGACCTCGAGCAGGTCGATCTCCTCCCGCAGGACCAGCGTCAAGAGCAGGTCGAAGGGCCCGGTGAAGATCTCGAGATCGAGCTCGAGATCGGCGACAGCGATAGACGACATTCCGCGGGGAAGCTAATTAGCTCGTCGGACGCAGGCGCACGATCGGGATGATCCGCTCGGTTTTCCGCTGGTAATCGGCGAATGCCGGGTAGAGCTGGACGACGCGGGTCCAGAGCTCGGAACGCTCCGGTTCGGCCACGACCTCGGCACGGACAGGGATCGTCTCACCGCGCAGCTCCATCTTGGTGTCGGGATTGGCCTTCAGGTTGTGGAACCAGGCGGGACTTTTCGGAGCACCGCCGTAGGACGCCACGATGATCACGTCGTCGCCGTCGGCGAGGTAGACGACCGGCGCCACCCGCGCCTCGCCGCTCTTGGCGCCGATGTGGTGCACGAGCACGACCGGTGCACCGTCGTAGGTGCCGCCGACCTTGCCCTTGGTCACGCGGTACAGCAGCGTGTTGAGGTTTGCGCCCTGCTTGACCAGCCAGAAGCCGAAGCTTCCCGGCGGCGGCGAATCCATCGCCGACGTGAGTTTGCCGGCAAGGCCCTTTTTCGGCTGGTCGGTCATCCGCCCAGTGTGCCGCACCCCGAACATGGGATGCTTGCGGCATGCCGTCGTTGCGCGAGCTCGCCCCAGGTCTGCTGCAGCTGCCGCTCGACCCGATCCAGGCGGTCAACGCCTACGTCCTGGGTGACGTGCTGATCGATGCCGGCGGCAGACTGGACGCCAAGAAGATCCTCAAGGCGCTCGACGGCCAGGCGCTCACGGCCCACGCGCTGACCCACGTGCACCCCGATCATCAGGGCAGCTCACACCGCGTCTGCGCGACTCTCGACCTGCCGTTCTGGGTCGCGGAGCCAGAGGCCGCGCAGGCCGCGTCCGGCGACTGCCTGTCGCTGATGCCCGACAACCGCATCGCCCGCTTCAGCAACCGTTTCTTCAGCGGGCCGGGCCACCCGGTGGCGCGCACGCTGACCGCCGGCGACGAGGTCGGCGGCTTCACCGTGATCGATCTACCCGGCCACAGCCCCGGCCAGATCGGCTATTGGCGTGAGGCCGACCGCGTGCTCGTCTGCGGCGACGCGCTGCGCAACATGTCGTTCGCGACCGGCCGGCCCGGCCTGCGCCTGCCACCGGACTTCTTCAGCTGTGACATGGCGGCCGTCACCGCGACGGCTCGGAAGATCCGCGAACTGGCGCCGGAACTGCTCGCGTCTGGCCATGGGCGGCCGCTCGCGGGCGGCGCGTCGATCGCGGCCGCGATCGACCGCGTCACAGCAGCAGCCTGAGATCCCGGTAGAAACCACGCATGAAGACTGCCGTCGCACGGCCGATGAAAAGGGTTGCCCGTTCTCAACCTGGAGTCACCCATGCGTTCTTTCGCGTCATCGCTGTCCCTCGCCCAGAAGCTGACCGCTGCCACCGTGGCTCTGGTCGGCGCGATGGCCCTGATCGGCTGGATCGCGACGACCGGTATCTCCTCGCTCGCGAGCGCGAGCAGTCATCTCGCTGACAGTCGTGCCAAGACCGACGCTGCCCTGCAGCTGAAGTACCGCTCCGCTGACCTCAACGGCTGGCAGACCGGCTACGCCTTCGACATCCTGATGGGCACGAAGGGTGCAACCGCCGACAACGCCGCGTCGCGCGGTGCATTCCTCAAGTCGGCCGCCCTGTTCGAGAAGGAACTGCGCGCGGTCGAGAAGCTCGACCTGTCGGCCAAGGAGACCGCGGCGGTCAAGAAGGTACGCAGGAACTTCGAGCAGTTCATGGCTGTCGACAAGACGATCATCGCGGACTACCGCACCGCTGCACCGGCCGACGTCGCGGTCGCAAACGAGCTGATCCTGGGCAAGGAGATCGAGCTCTTCACCGCGATGAGCGACGGCCTCGACAAGGCGGTCGCCAGCATCCGGTCTGCCGCCACGGTCGCAACGCAGGAGGCCGCGAGCGCCAAGGCCAGCGCGCGGCGCAACCTCCTGATCGCACTTGTGCTCGCCGCGCTGCTCAGCGCGATCGGCGTGACGCTGCTGGCACGCAGCATCACGCGCCGCGTCGGACTGATCCTCGATCGCCTGACGATGCTGCGGGACCATTGCGCGACCGACCTGCGCGCCGGCATCGAGGCCTTCAGCCACTTTGACCTGACGATGACCGCCGAACCGGTGACGCCGCTGATCGGACCGGCCGGTGACGATGAAATCGGCAGGATCGCCGGCGCCACCGATGAGATCCGCAACTCGCTCGTGGCCACGATCGAGGCCTACAACGCCAGCCGTGAGGCCCTCTCGGGCCTCGTCGGCGAGGTCGCCGGCTCTGCGCGCATCGTCTCAAGCGCCGCGACCGAGGTCTCGACCAGCGCCAGTGACGTCGGCCGCGCGAGCAGCGAGGTGGCACACGCGATCGAGGACCTCGCTACCGGCTCCGAGCGACAGGTGATGTCGGTCAACCAGGCGCGTGAGCTGAGCGGCCAGGTCGCAACCGCTACCGCCAACTCGTCCGACACCGCCAAGGAGACGACGGTCGCGGCGGAGCAGGCCCTGGAGCTCGCACGCGACGGCGCCGAGGCGGTCTCCGAGGCCTCACGCTCGGTGAGCTCGGCAACCGAGCGCTCGCGCGAGGCCAGCGAGACGATCCGCGCACTCGGGACGAAGTCCCAGGAGATCGGCGCGATCGTCGAGGCGATCACGTCGGTTGCGCAGCAGACCGATCTGCTGGCGCTGAACGCCGCGATCGAGGCCGCCCGCGCCGGTGACGAGGGCCGCGGCTTCGCGGTCGTCGCCGAAGAGGTGCGCAAGCTGGCCGAAGAGAGCCAGCAGGCAGCGAACGGGATCGCCAAGCTGATCGGTGAGGTCCAAAGCGACATCACCGCCGCCGTCGCGATCGTCGAGCAGGGCGCCGAGGCGACCGAGGAGACCAGCGTCACGGTGGAGCGGGCGCGCGAGGCGTTCCTGACGATCGAGGCCGCCGTCCAGGACGTCGCAGCACGCGTCGAGGCGATCACGGCATCGGTCGGGGATATCGCGACGACCAGCGCCGCCGCCGACAAGGAGATGGACAGCATCGCTGCCGTCGCGGAGCAGTCGTCCGCGTCGGCCGAGCAGGTCTCGGCCTCGACCGAGGAGACGTCCGCCTCGATGCATGAGTCGGTCCGTCACGCCGAGGAGCTGGCTGCGACTGCGCAGCAGCTCGAGGCCACCGTCGGCCGCTTCACCCTCTAGCTAGGGCGCAGCGACGCCGAGCGCGGTGCGCACGTCACGGAGGGTGTCCGTGGTGATCGCCCGCGCCTTCTCGGCGCCGGCGGCGAAGACCCGCTCCAGCTCGGCCTCGTCGGCGCGCAGTGCCGTGTAGCGCTCACGCACCGGGGCGAGCATCGCGTTGACGGCCTCGGCAGTGGCGACCTTGAGATCGCCGTAGCCACGAGCTGACGCCATTTCGGCCTCGATCTCGTCCTGGCTGACGCCGCGGGCGACGGCGAGGATGTCGATCAGATTCGTCACCCCCGGCTTGTTCGGCGCGCGCACGATCCGCGGCGGGTCGTCGGAGTCGGTGACCGCGCGCTTGAACTTCTTCTCGGTCGCCGCCTCGTCGTCCAGCACGTAGACGGTGCCCTCGACCGAGCCGCCGGTCGTCGACATCTTCTTCGTCGGCTCCTGCAGGTCCATGATCCGTGCGCCGACGTCCGGCGTACGCATCTTCGGCGCCACCAGCGTGTCCGCGCCGAACCGCGCGTTGAAGCGTTCGGCGAGGTCGCGCATCAGCTCGAGGTGCTGGCGCTGGTCATCGCCGACCGGCACCTCTTGGGCCCGGTAGGCGAGCACGTCAGCGGCCATCAGCACCGGATAGAAGAAGAGGTCGGCGGACACCAGATCCTTCTGGCTGCCCGACTTCTCCTTGAACTGCGTCATCCGGTTGAGGTCGCCGTGCGAGCAGACCGCGCCGAGATGCCAGGCGAGCTCGGTGTGCTCGGGAATGTCGGACTGGCGGATGAAGATGCAGCGCTCCGGGTCGAGCCCCGCTGCGAGCAGGATTGCCGCGGTGTCGTAGACCCGCTCGCGCATCTCGGCCGGGTCGAACGGCACGGTCATCGCATGCAGGTCGACGACGCAGTAGATCGCGACGTCACCGGCATCCGCGGCCCGCTGCTGCCCCTCGACGTACTGCAGGATCGCACCGATGTAGTTGCCGAGGTGCTTCTTGCCGGTCGGCTGAATGCCGCTGAAGATCCGCATCGCGGGCGGAGTCTATGGCCGCCGTCCGTCAGGAGCTCAGGCGGAACGTCGATGACACCACTGTCCGCGTGACTTCGCGTGCGGTGACGAAGGAGAGCGTCATCGTCACCGTTGCACCGCCAGCCGATCGGATGACCCGCCGTTGGGCGCGAGTCAGCTCCAGGTGCACCGGTGCCACGCCCTCCTGAGCGAGCGCGATTCGGCTGCCGCTGATGGTGACCGGCGCCCCCTTCCCCGAGGTCAGGCGCACTCGCCACCGCACCGAGGCGCGCGTCGCGCGGTCACAAGCAACCGCGAAGGGCGTGATCGCGCTCGTGCCGTAGCGGAAGCGCTTTGGCGCCGGCGTCGGGCGGTACACGGCGCAGCCGTTCCGGGCGACTGGACCGAGCGCTTTGCCGTCGGTGCCGAGCACGGCGGCCACCAGTCCTGGGATCCGGGAAGCGAAGGTCGAGGCGGGTGCCTGCGCACGGGTTTCGCTGCCTGCAGGGGTGCCGCCAGCCGTCGCTGTTGCTCCCGATGCCGTCGTTCCGGCCTTCGCAGGCAGCCGCGCACCGATCTTGCCAACCGGTGCACTGAAAGCGCTGAAGCTGTCATTGCCGTTTGTCACCGTGACGCGCGCGTAGATCGACTCGCCCAGCTCGCCGTCCGGGATGACGAACTTTGCGCCCGACGCGACCGGGGTCCGCCGACCCGCAGCCTGGTCCCATGCGCCCCCGGTGCTGTGCCACTGCACCGTCACGGTCCCCACATCACCGTACGTCTGCAGCGGGCTGAGCGACAACTCCTCGCCCACGTTCGGCGTGCCAAGGATCGTGGGTTGCACGACGCCCGGGGCCGTCCGTTCACAGTCAGCGACCGAAGGGTCATCCAGATCGACGCGAATGGTGTCGTTGCCGGCGCCGCAGGACAGCGCGGTGTCCGGGTCCGACGGGTTCGGCGGTCGGCTCGGTGCGTAGTTGACGAACGGCTCCCCATTGCCCTCCGCGAAGCTGGTCGAGAATTCGAAGCGTCGGCGCGCTTCGATCGTGTCATCTCCTGGCCCGCCACCGATGGTGTCGGCTCCGCTGCCGCCCGTGATGCGATTCGGTCCGTCATTGCCCGTGAGCGTGTCGGCTCCTGCGCCGCCGATCACATTCTCGACGCGGAGCATCGTGTCGTGCTCGCCAGCCTCCCCGCCGGTGCCGGAGGGGACGGTGGCGGTCGTGGTGGGCAACGAGACGGTGACAGGAGCGATGCGGTTGCCGTAGTCGATCGTGTCCCCGAGCGGACCGTTCGCACCTCCGTCAACAACGTCGTCGCCGCCGTTCCCGTCGATGGAGTCGTCGCCGCCAGCCCCGTCGATCACGTCGGCCGCCCCGCTTCCACTGATGCGGTCGTCACCGCCACCGCCGTCGATGGTGGCTGGGCCGTGCGCCGCAACGGTGTCATCACCGGAGCCCATGATCGCGGTCAGCGGCAACCCATCGCTCGGAGCCCCGCCGGTGGATCCGCCCGCAGATGCGGGTCCGATCACGAACGGGCCGAGGTCGATGTCGGCTGTCGATTGGCTGAAGTCCGCCGCGATCGCGGTGAAGCCGGTGCTGCCGGACCCAGGGATCGTGCACGTGGCCTGACGCTTGTTGGCCGAGACGACACAAGAACCGTCGCTGCTTCTGACATCAGCGTCCGAGTAGACCCCGAGCAGATTGGGATTCCCCTCGTTCCACCAATCGACGCCGCGCGCTGCGCCTGAGATCGCCCCGCTGATGTGGAGCGTCGTACCGGTGCGCCGGACGTCGACCGTTCCGGAGATGGCTGCTTGTGCCGACGCACTGAGCGCAGCAGAGGCGGCGGCAGCGAGAACGAACGGCGTGAACAGGCGGGCAGGAGTCATCAGACTCCATCAACGACCGGGCGCCGAGAAGGTGACGCTGGTCTCGTTGCTAACCCGCGTTGCGCAGGTACTCCAGGTAGATCGGCCGCAGTGCGTCGAGCAGCGTCGGATCGCGATGGATCGCCTCGCTGATCAGGCTCGACGGCCGCAGCACGTCGTTGTAGGCCTCCCCCAGCTCGCCTTCCCCGGCGTGGGCCGCGGGTGCGGCCTCGAGCAGCCGCAGGAAGAACTTCAGGTCGACGTGCTTCAGCGCGTGGGCGAACGCGCGGTCGTGCAGCTCACGTGAGTCGAGCGCGTCGAGGTTTTCGGTCGGCATCAGATCTTCTCTCGAATCACGGGGTTCTTTGCCGCGCCGGCTTCGTCGAGACGACGCACCGGCGTGGTGTACGGCGCGTTCTGCGCGACCGTCGGGTCCTCCTTGGCCTCCTGCAGGATCGCTGCGATCGACGCGGCGAACGCGTCCAGCGTCTCCTTCGTCTCCGTCTCGGTCGGCTCGACCAGCAGGGCCTCGTCGACGAGCAGCGGGAAGTAGACCGTCGGCGGGTGGTAGCCGTGATCGAGAAGCCGTTTGGCGAGATCGAGGGTCTTGATGCCCAGCTCCCGCTTCATCGGCGCGCCCGACAACACGAACTCATGCGTGCAGAGCTCGCCGAACGCCAGCGGCAGGTACTCCAGCACGCCGAGCCGTTTGAGCCGCGCCAGCAGGTAATTGGCATTCAGCACGGCGATCTCGGACGCCTCGGCGATCCCCTCGGCGCCGAGCGAGCAGATGTAGGCGTAGGAGCGCACGAACGTCCCGAAGTTGCCCTGGAACGAGCGCAGGCGGCCGATCGACTGCTCGTAGCCGTCCTGGTCGAGGTCGAACGTGCCGTCGTCGTGCTTGACGATCCGCGGGTTCATCAGGAACGGCGCGACGCGATCGGAGACGCCGATCGGACCGGAGCCCGGGCCGCCGCCGCCGTGGGGCTGCGTGAAGGACTTGTGCAGGTTGAAGTGGACGATGTCGAAGCCCATGTCGCCCGGGCGTGCCTGGCCCATCACGGCGTTGAGGTTCGCGCCGTCGTAGTAGAGCGTGGCGCCGACGTCGTGCACGATCTTGGCGATCTCGGTGATGTTGCCGTCGAAGATGCCGAGCGTGTTCGGGTTCGTCAGCATCAGGCAGGCGACCTGATCATCGGCCTTGGCGCGCAGGTCGTCCACGTCCACGCCACCGTCGGCGTTGGTGCCGACCTTGACGACCTCGTACCCCGCCATCGTGACCGTCGCCGGGTTCGTGCCGTGCGCCGTGTCCGGCGTCAGCACCTTGGTGCGGTGATCGCCGCGGGCCTCGTGGTAGGCACGCGTCAGCAGCACGCCGGCGAGCTCGCCGTGCGAACCGGCCGACGGCTGCAGCGAGACGTGCGGCAGGCCGGAGATCTCCGACAGCGCACGCTCGAGGTTCCACATCAGCTCCAGCGCGCCCTGGGCGTGCGTCGGATCCTGCATCGGGTGCAGGCGGGCGAAGCCTGGCAGCGCGCAGACCCGCTCGTGCAGGCGCGGGTTGTGCTTCATCGTGCACGAGCCGAGCGGGTAGAAGCCGGTGTCGAGATCGAAGTTGCGGCGTGAGATCTTCACGTAGTGGCGGACGAGCTCGGGCTCAGAGAGTTCGGGCAGACCGGCCGGGCTGCTGCGGCGAAAACGCTCCGGCAGCAGTCCGTCGACCCGCGGGACGTCGAGCGCCGGGCAGCTGAAGGCGCGCCGGCCCGGTGCGCCCTTCTGGAACACCGTGACGGCTTCGTCCTGCTGCATGATGTTGGCGGACGCGGTCATGCGGCCACCCCCTCTCGCGTCTCGGCACGGACCGCGACCGCCAAAACCTCCGCAAGGCGGTCGATGTCGGCCTTCCTGCGCTGCTCGGTCAGCGCGACGAGCAGGCCGTCCGAAAACTCCTCGTAATCCCGACCGAGCGCGTAGCCCGGGTTGACGCCCTGCTCCTGGCAGGCGGCGATCACGCGGCGCACGGCGGCAGTGTCGAGGCCATCGAGACGCACCGCGAACTCGCGCACCACCGGACCGTCGAACGCGGCGCTGACGCCGTCCAGCGCCGTCAGCGTCTCGCGGGCGTAGTTGGTGCGCTGCAGCAGCAGCTCGCCGAGGTCCTGGAGTCCCTGCCGGCCGAGCCAGCCGAGGTAGACGACGCCGGCGAGCGCGTTGAGCGCCTGCGATGTGCAGATGTTGGAGGTCGCCTTCTCGCGGCGGATATGTTGCTCACGCGTCTGCAGCGTCAGCACGAAACCACGGCGGCCGTCGACGTCCTTGGTCTCCCCCGCGATCCGGCCGGGCATCCGGCGCAGATGCGCTTCGGAGGCGGCGAAGAAGCCGAACGACGGACCGCCATAGTCGAGCCGGTTGCCGAGCGTCTGGCCCTCACCGACCGCGACATCCACCCCACACTCGCCGGGTGGCTTGAGGATGCCGAGCGGGATCGGGTCGTACTGGGCGCAGACGACAAGCTGCTCGCCGCCCGCCTGCTTGGCGGCGTCGGCCAACGCGGCAGCGTCCTCGATCCCGCCGAGGAAGTTCGGCTGGGCGAAGAACGCCGCGGACGTCTCGTCGCTGATCGCAGCGGCCCAGGCATCGGCGTCGGTCACGCCGTCGACCAGCGGGACCTCGACGATCTCGACGCCGTAGCCCTTGGCGTACGTCTCGAGCGTCTCGCGGCTGTGCGGATGCAGGCCACGCGAAACGACGAACGTCGGACGCTTGTTGGCGAGCCGCGCCAGGTAGCCGGCGGCGGCGACGGCGCTCGAGCCCTCGTAGACCGACGCGTTCGAGACGGGCAGGCCGGTCAGCTCGCTGATCGCCGTCTGGTACTCGAACATCACCTGCAGGTTGCCCTGCGAGACCTCGGGCTGGTACGGCGTGTACGGCGTGAGGTATTCGCTGCGGCCGAGCAGCATGTCGATCACGGCCGGCACGTAGTGGTCGTACATGCCGGCACCGAGGAACGTGATCTCGTCCTCGGCGCTCGTGTTCTTGGCCGCGAGGTCACGCAGGTGCGCGTACACGTCCTGCTCCGGCAGGCCGGCGGGCAGGTCCAGCGCACGCCCGAGCCGCACGTCAGCCGGGATCTGCCGGTTGAAGATCTCGTCGATCGAGCCAACGCCGATCGTCTGCAGCATCTCCGCGAGATCCGCGGCCGTGACGGACGTGTAGGTGCTCATTGGCTAGGCGAGTGACGACTCGTAGGAAGCGGCGTCGAGCAATCCGTCCTTCTCCGACGGATCGGCGACCCGCACCTTGACCATCCAGCCACCGCCGTACGGGTCCTCGTTGATCGCCGCGGGATCGCTGCCGAGCTCATCGTTGACCTCGATGATCTCGCCGCTCACGGGGGCCACGACATCCGAGACGGCCTTGACGGACTCCACCTCGGTGTAGCTCTCGCCGGCGACGACCGCTGCGCCGATCTCCGGCGGGTCGAAGAAGACGACCTCGCCGAGGGCGTCCTGGGCGTACCAGGTGATGCCCAGCGTGGCGATGTCGCCGTCAAACCGCACCCAGTCGTGCTCGGGGTGGTAGAGGAGATCGTCGGGGTAGCTCGCGTCGGCCATGGGGAGAAGATTACTTCCTGTAGAGGGGTTTCTCGGCGACGGTCGCTTGACGCTCCCTGCCGCGTACATCAATCGTCAGGGCTGTGCCCGGTGCTGCCTTATCCGCCGGCACGTAGGCCATGCCGATGCCGACGCCGAGCGACGGCGACATCGTGCCGGACGTCACCTCGCCGCCGCCGGTCACCGGATTGCCATGGCGGGCGATGCCGGCATCCATCGTGAAGGCGACCAGACGCTCGCTCGGACCGGCGTTCCGCGTCGCGCGGACGGCGTCAGCGCCGATGAAGTCCGTGTCCTCCTTGCAGGCCCAGCCCAGGCCTGCCTCGATCGGCCCGCGCGTGACCATCAGGTCGTTGCCGTAGAGGTGGTAACAGACCTCGAGGCGCAGCGTGTCGCGTGCCGCCAGGCCGACAGGCGCAGCTCCCCGCCGCAGATGTTCCTCCCAGATCGCAGGTGCCGACTCGGGCGGGCAGAGCAACTCGACGCCATCCTCCCCGGTGTAGCCGGTGCCGCAGATCAGCACGAGGTGACCGAGGACGTGCCGTTCGGCGACAGCGAACCGCTCGGGCAGCGGCGCGTCAGCCAGCGTCTGCACGATCTCGCGCGCCATCGGCCCCTGGACCGCGATCATCGCGTAGTCGTTGGCGGCGTCGACGACATCCACGTCGTACCCGTTGGTGTGGGCCGAGAACCAGGCGAAGTCCTGATGGTGGTTCGCCGCATTCGTGACCGTCAGGTAGCTGTCTGCCGTGAGCCGATAGGTGAAGAGGTCGTCGAGCACGCCGCCGTCCTCCTGACAGAGCACCGAGTACTGGGCGCCGCCGATCGGGATCACGCTCACGTCGTTCGAGAGCAGCCGCTGCAGATAGGCCTCCGCGCCCGGTCCGCTGGTGCGGATCTCGCCCATGTGCGAGACGTCGAAGATGCCGCAGTGCTCGCGCGTGGCGCGGTGCTCGACACCAACGCCCTCGTACTGCACAGGCATCTCCCAGCCGGCGAACGGGACGAGTTTGGCTCCGGCAGCAACGTGCTGGTCATACAGCGACGTGCGACGGAGCGTCGATGAGGAAGCGGCAGCCACAGCGCGAGGCTAGCGCTCCCGGCCGGTCAGACCTCTTCCGGGATCATCACGATCGACCCACACGGACACTCCTGCACGCAGAGCCCGCAGCCCTTGCAGAAGTCGAGATCGAACTCGTATTCGTACGCACCCGTGCCGAGCTTCCGCACCGCATTGTCCGGGCAGACGCCGAAGCAGTTGTCGCAACCGAAGCAGTTGCCACAGGACAGGCAGCGCCGCGCCTCGAACAGTGCCGAGTTCTCGTCCAGACCCTGCACGACCTCGTCGAACGTGGAGCTGCGCCGTGCGGCGTCGAGCTGCGGGCGCACCTCCTGCGGAGCGTCCGCGTAGTACCACGTGGTCAGCGCGTCGAACCCGGCAAGTTCGTGCCGGACGGGCGGCTCCTGGCGTATGCCCCGCAGCCAGGCGTCGATGTGTCGCGCGGCCTTCTTGCCGTGCCCGACGCCGACGGTCACGGTGCGCTCGGCGGGCACCATGTCACCGCCCGCGAAGACGCCGCTGCGGCCGGTCATCATCCTGGCGTCGACGGCCACCACGCTGTCGTCGACGGCGATCTCGGTGACGGCGTCGATGAACTGCAGGTCGGCCTCCTGCCCGAGCGCGAGCACCAGCGAGTCGGCCTCGAGCTGCTCGGTCTCCCCGGTCGGCTGCGGGAACCCGGTCTCGTCGAGCTCCATCTTCTCGATCTCGATCAGCCCGGCCTCGACGTGCTTGACCGTCGACAGCCAGCGCAGCTGGATGCCCTCCTCCTCGGCCTCTGCCACCTCGGAGTCATGCGCGGGCATGCGGTCGCGGGTGCGGCGGTAGACGATCACCGCCTCCTCGGCGCCGAGGCGCTTGGCGGTGCGTGCCGCGTCGATCGCCGTGTTTCCACCGCCGTAGATGACGACACGGCGCCCCAGCAGCGGCGGCTGCCCACCCTCGACGTCCGCGAGCAGACTGACCGCATCGAGGATCTTTGCGGCCTCGCCCGCCGGGATGTAGGCCCGTTTGCCGATGTGCGCGCCGACGGCGAGGAAGACGGCGTCGAAGGACTCTTCGTCCAGCGTGCCCGCCAGGTCCTCGACCTTCGTGTTCAGCTCCAGCTGCACGCCGAGTGCCGTGATCCGGGCGACCTCGGCGTCGAGGATGTCGCGCGGCAGCCGGTAGGCCGGGATGCCGAAGCGCATCATGCCGCCGGGCTTCGGCGCGGCGTCACGGATCGTCACCTCGTGACCGAGGCGGCGCAGGTGGTAGGCGGCTGACAGGCCGGACGGGCCGGCGCCGATCACCAGCACGTGTTTGCCGGTCGCCGTGGCCGGCGGCTCGAACTGCCAGCCGTGCTCGATCGCGTGGTCGCCGAGGAAGCGCTCGACCGAGTTGATGCCGACCGCCTCGTCGAGCTGACCGCGGTTGCACGCGGTCTCGCAGGGGTGGTAACAGACGCGGCCCATGATCGCCGGGAACGGGTTGTCCTTGACCAGCTCGTCCCACGCGGCGCGGTAATCACCCTCCTCGGCGGCGTACAGCCACGCCTGGATGTTCTCGCCGGCCGGGCAGGCGTCGTTGCAGGGCGGCATCCGGTGCACGTAGACCGGGCGCTCGGTGCGCCAGCTGCCGGTCTGGTTGGCGAGGCTCGAGCCAACGTCGAGCGTGATCGCAAACGGCTTGTCGTTCATGCCGGGACCCCGTCCTCGGCCGCCACGAGCCCGTAGCGCTCGATGTTGCGGTCGGCGAGCTGCTGCAGATGGGCGATCACGTCGTCGTGGCGATCCGGCTTGAAGAGGTGGGCAAAGCGCTTCTGGATCTTCAGGTACTCCTCGACCGGCACCTGTTTGCGGATCGGCGTCGCACGGACGACTTCGCCGTGCTCTGCCTCGAAGACCGGGAACAGGCCGGACTGGGTCGCCAGCCGGGCGACCCGGACCGTGTCCTTGGACGCCGCCCCCCAGCCCAGCGGGCACGGCACCAGGATGTGCAGATACCGCGCGCCGCGAAACTCCATCGCCCGCGCCACCTTGTGCTCGATGTCGTGCAGGTCGGCGACCGTGGCGGTCGCGACGTACGGAATCTCGTGCGCCATCGCGATCCGCGGCACGTCCTTGCCCTGGCCGAACACGTTGCCCGGATGGTCGCCGACGGCCTGCGTGGTCATCGTGCGTGCTGCGGGCGGCGTGGCGCCGGAGCGCTGCACGCCGGTGTTCATGTAGCCCTCATTGTCGTAACAGATGTAGAGCACGTCGTCGCCGCGCTCGAACATCCCCGAGAGTTGGCCGAAGCCGATGTCGACCGTGCCGCCGTCACCGCCCTGGCCGATCACCCGGATGTCGGTGCGGCCCTGCGCCTTGAGCGCCGCCGCAACGCCTGCAGCGACCGACGGCGCGTTGCCGAACAGCGAGTGCAGCCACGGGATCTGCCACGCGGTCTCCGGGTACGGAGTCGTGAAGACCTCCAGGCAGCCGGTGGCGTTGACCGCGACGAGCTTGCCCTCGGTGACCGCCATTGCGGTGTCGAGCGCATAGCGGGCGCCGAGCGCCTCGCCGCAGCCCTGGCACGCCCGGTGGCCGCAGGTGATCGCATTGGTGCGGTCAGGGTTGGCCTGGTGCGTCCGCAGCTCGAGCGGCACGAGGCGGTTGCCGGCGGCAAAGCTGCCGACCTGGAAGAACTTGACCTGTTCGTCAGTGGGGTGTGGCACGGACAGCTCCCAGTTCACGCAGCATGTTCTCGGCACTCGGGCCGGTCTGCTCGCCGCTGTGCATCCGCTCGACCTCGCGCCCGACAAGCTCGTGATCGAGGTCGAGGAACGTGAGGTCCTCGAGCCGGTCTGCGTGGGCCTCGGTCAGCATCGCGTCGAGCGATTCCTTGGTGATCGGCCTGCCGCCCAGGCCTGCGATCACCGTCTTGCAGTGCAGCGGCGTCCGCTCCAGCGCCGTCCGGACGTTGGAGGAGACGACGCCGCCGATGCCGACCGCCAGCGTCTTCTCCAGCACCACGACCCGCTTGGCGCCCTGCAGCGCCTCGCGCACCTGATCGAGCGGGAACGGCCGGAACGACTGGATGCCGAGCACGCCGAACTTGTCGCCCTGCTCACGGCGTGCATCGACGACGTCCTTGATCGTGCCGAGCACCGAGCCGAGCGCGACGATGATCGTCTCCGCGTCCTCGCAGCGGTAGGGGCGCACCAGGCCGCCCGAGTCCCGCCCGAACACCCGCTCGAACTCTGCGGCCACCTGCGGGATCAGCTCCAGCGCGCGCATGTGCTTGGCGTGCGCGAGGTAGCGGACCTCCATGAAGGCTTCGGGGCCGACCATCGCGCCGATCGAGACCGGGTCGTCAGGATCGAGCACCTGCTTGGGCACGAAGGGCGGCAGGAAGGCCTGGACGTCGTCGAGTTCCGGGACGTCGACCTCTTCGACCGCATGGGTGAGGATGAAGCCGTCCATACAGACCATCACCGGCACCGACAGCGCCTCGGCGATGCGGAACGCCTGGATGTGCAGGTCGGCCGCCTCCTGGTTGGTCTCCGCGTACAGCTGGATCCAGCCGCTGTCACGCTGGCTCATCGCGTCGGAGTGGTCGTTCCAGATGTTGATCGGTGCTCCGATCGCGCGGTTGGCGACCGTCATCACGATCGGCATCCCGAGCCCGGAGGCGTTGTAGACCGGCTCGACCATGTGCAGCAGACCCTGGCTTGCCGTCGCGGTGTAGGTGCGGACGCCCATCGCCGATGCCCCGATGCAGGCCGACATCGCCGCGTACTCGGACTCGACGTTGAGGTACTCGCAGCCGGGAAGCTCACCGGACTTCACCAGCATCGACAGCGTCTCGACGATGTGCGTCTGCGGGGAGATCGGGTAGGCGCAGATCACCTGCGGGCGACAGGCCGCGACCGTCCGGGCGACAGCTTGGGAGCCCTCAATCTGCATGCGCATGGACCGGCTCCCCCTCTCCCATCGTGGTGGTCACCAGCTCGTACGCGGCGGCGGCCGCAGCCACATTGCCGTCACCGACGGCGCCGGGGAACCGCTCACGGATCGCGACCGACACCGAGTGCAACCCGATGATGCCCGACAGGGCGGCAAGCCCGCCCAGCAACACGGCGTTCGGCAGTGGCCGGCCGAGGTGTTCCCGGGCGATCTCGCTCGCAGGGATCGTCATCGCCCGGTCGGGGTGCACCTGGTCGAGAATCTCCCGGATGTTGAGGGCGTCCAGCGGCCGGTTCGCGTTGATCAGCACATACCCGTGGTCGCGTAGCCCGGCGAACACATCCACCTGGTGGAGCAGCGTCGGATCCTGGATCACGAGCGCGTCCGGCGTCATCACGGGCTCACGCACGCGGATCTCCTGATCGGCGATCCGGCAGAACGCAACGACCGGCGCACCCGTCCGCTCCGACCCGAAGCTGGGGAATGCTTGGGCGTGGCGTCCTTCCTTGAACGCGGCCACGGACAGCAGCTCGGCGGCGGTGACGACGCCCTGCCCACCACGTCCATGGATGCGTACCTCGAACACGATTCCATCCTACGCCTGTAGCGTCCCGGCGATGGAGCTCGAGTTCCGGCCTGGTGCGGTCAACGAAGGCGACGGCGCCGTGCTGGTGGCGGCGATGGCGCTGGAGATCAGCACGATCTACGACGGGCTCGACATCGACGCGCCGGACATGCCGAAGGCCGGGCCGGCGGAGCTGGGTCCGCCACACGGTGCCTTCATCGTCGGCTATGCGGACGGCGACGCGGTCTGCTGCGGCGGCCTGAAGCGCCTGCCGGACGGTGCAGCGGAGATCAAGCGCATGTACGTCACGCCCGCGGCACGCAGCAAGGGCGTGGCGGCGCAGCTGCTCACGGCGCTCGAGGATGCCGCGCGGGGGCTCGGCTACACGGTCATCCGGCTGGACACCGGTGACCGCCAACCGCATGCCGAAGCGCTGTACCGGCGCTCGGGCTACGCCCCTGGCCCCAACTTCAACGCCAACCCGATGGCGGCGTTCTTTGGCACGAAACACTTGTGATTGATGGGCGCAGCCGCAAAGGCTGCGCCCACCAACGCCCTTCCCGCTAGGCGGGTCCAGGGCGGATCCTCAGTTGTTCTGCGTCACCGCGGAGGGGTAGCAGTACTCGAGGATGTCCGAGAGAAACTCGTCAACCGCCTGTTGATCGGCGAATGCGAGTTCGCAGACCAACTCAACGAGCCGGCCTCCGGTGATCTGTGGCATGAATGCTCCTGGTTCGTCGTCCTTGCGTTGAATGAAGAAGAAGAGGGGCCCGACCCGGCTGCCTAGTTGCAACCCGCGTGCCCCTCACTGCTTCTAATCGGGCGACGACCACCCAGCTTCAGCGCGAATGGACGTTTAGCCACTGACGCTCGGCAAGGACGGATCGGCGCCGGGCCGGCGAGCGGTTCTGCCGCGAAGCGGCGCTAAGCGAGCGGTCCGGCGTTGGTCCGGCCCAACCACCAGCGCTTAGCGCAAGAACGGCGGGACGTCGATGTCCTCGTCCCGGATTTCCAGCGACTCGTCGATCCGCGGCGAGCGGTCCTTTTCCCGCGACCGCGACCGCGTGTCGGCGCGTGCGCGCGAGGGACGCAGCCGCCCCTTGTCGAAGCCGGTTGCGATGACCGTCACCCGGACCTCGTCGCCGAGCGTCTCGTCGATCACGGAGCCGAAGATGATGTTGGCGTTCGGATCTGCTGCGGACTGCACGATGTGCGCAGCGTCGTTGATCTCGAACAACCCGAGATCCGAGCCGCCACTGATGTTCAGCAGGATGCCGGTGGCACCGTCGACCGACTCCTCGAGCAGCGGGCTCGAGATCGCCGACTGTGCGGCTTCCATCGCCCGGTTCTCGCCGCCGGACTGACCGATGCCCATCAGTGCCGAGCCGGCGTCCGACATGATCGTGCGGACGTCCGCGAAGTCGAGGTTGATCAGGCCCGGGATCGTGATCAGGTCGGTGATGCCCTGAACGCCTTGGCGCAGCACGTTATCGGCCTCACGGAAGGCCTCGAGGATCGTCGTCCGCTTCTCGACGATGCCGAGCAGCTTCTCGTTCGGGATCACGATCAGCGTGTCGACAACCTCGCGCAGCCGGGCGACGCCCTCTTCGGCCTGGCGCATCCGTTGCGTGCCCTCGAACTCGAACGGCTTGGTGACGACGCCGACGGTCAGCGCGCCGATCTCGTTCTTGGCGATCTCAGCGATCACCGGTGCAGCGCCGGTGCCGGTGCCGCCGCCTTCGCCCGCGGTGACGAACACCATGTCAGCGCCCTTGAGCGCCTCCTTGATCTCGTCGCGCGACTCTGCGGCGGCGCCGAAGCCCGTTTCGGGGTTCGCGCCCGCGCCCAGCCCCTTGGTCAGCTCGTGACCGATGTTGAGCTTGACGTCCGCGTCGCACATCGCGAGCGCCTGGGCGTCGGTGTTGGCCGCGACGAACTCGACGCCGCGAAGGCCGGCATCAACCATGCGGTTGACCGCGTTCGTGCCGCCGCCGCCGACGCCGACGACTTTGATTACTGCGAGGTAGCTACCGCTGTCCATGAGCTGTACGTGTTCCTGTCTGACCTTCGAATGAGACGTCCAGGACCTTGACCTTCACCCCACGGCTGCCTGGACCGAGCACCGCGGACTTCGCCATCATCGGCGACCGCGGGGAGTGTAGACCGCAAGATCGTGTGCACACAACCCATCCCTCTACCCATACTTGAGGGATGATGGCGGGTCATGGCTCAGGCTGGAGCTGAGGTTGGCTCTGTGCCCCGGCGACGGCATCGGCCGGCGGAGCGGCCTCGGTCTGCTGCTGCGGGATCAGACCACCGGCAGCCGGACGGTCGGGAGCACGCACGTCGATGTAGGTGGCCTTGGCAGCGTCGGGATCGGCCAGAACGCCCTCCGCAGCGAGCCATTTCGCGCGCAGGCGCGAGCTGTCACCGAACCGCAGCGCGATGCCGGATTGCAGCTGGAACGTCAGGCCGGTGTCCCGTGCCACGCCGGCGAAGCGAATCTGCTCGCGCAGCGCCGCCGGAGCGCCGCGCAGCGCCGCGAGCACAGCCTCCGTCTCCCGTCGCAGAGCGCCACCGGCCGACAGGTCGGTGCGCGTCGGTACGAGCGGGACTCCGCTCGCGGGCACGCCGCGCAGCAGACGCCCGTCGGCGGCGATCGCGACACGCCGGTTGCCGGAAACGAGAACAGCGAGCGGCTTATCGGTCGTGACGGTGACCGTCAGACCATGCGGCGGGTGGCCGTCGGCGCTGATCGCGCGAACGGTGGGAAAGCGGGCTACCGCTGCTCGCAGGGCCGCCGTGTCCGGGTGAAGCGTCGAGAGGCCCTTGGCAGCACGCTCGAGGCTGGCCGTGATCTGGGCGGCCTGGTAGCCCTGAACGCCCTGCACCGAAGTGCTGCGGACCGCCATCAAGGAGGAGTCCCGCAGCCAGAGAAAGCCGACGAACAGCGCCGCGGCGACGACGGCGGCCACCAGCATGCGGACGAGCGCCCTGGTCGACGGCAGAACGGGGGCTCGACGGATGTGGGCTGTCATGGCACGAGCCATCAGACCTGCAGTTCGCCGCGGCGCCCCGGCTCCCTGCTCGGATGCGTCGTGTGCGCTGCTCATCCCGCTTCTGGCAGCGGCGCTGATACCAGCGCCCGCGCCATGCCGTCGATGTCACCGGCGCCCATCGCGAGCAGCAGGTCGTCGGCCCGCAGCTCCTCGCGCAGGTACCGCTCAGCGTCCTCGAGCGTGGGCATCCAGGCCACCGAGGCGCAGCCGTTGTCGACGGCCGCTTCGGCGATCTGTCGTGCACTGACGCCCGGGAAGTCGGCCGCGTTCTCGCGTGCTCCGTAGATCCCGGTCACGACCACGACGTCTGCGGCCGCCAGTGCGGCACCGAACCGCTGGCGCAGCTCAGCGGTGCGGCTGAACAGGTGCGGCTGGAAGCACGCGACGACCCTGCGGGCACCCACCGACCGCGCGCCCGCGATCGTCGCGGCGACCTCGGTCGGGTGATGCGCGTAGTCGTCGACGATGACCGCCCCGCCGGCGCTCACGCCGAGCCGCTGGAAGCGCCTGCCGGCGCCACCGAACGTCGCCAGCGACGCCACCAGCGCAGCCTCGTCCGCACCGGTCAGACGACACGCCTCCAGGGCCGCTGCCGCGTTCTGTGCGTTGTGGACACCCGGAACGGCCAGCTCGACGCTGTGGCCGCGCCACGCGAACCGCGAGCCGCCGCCGGTCAGCTCGACCGGCCCGGTCGCGAACACCACGTCGCCCTCGCGCGCGAGCTCAGCCGGCACGACACAGGTCGGCGCACCGGCCCGGAACTGGTCGAACACCGCCTCGAGCTCGGCGAATGTGCCGTACGTCGTGTGGTGGTCGAGCTCGATGTTGAGGACGACCGCGATATCCACGGAGAGGGCCAGCATCGAGCGGTCGGACTCATCGGCCTCGACGACGAGCCATTCGCCGGCGCCCCAGTCGGCATGTTCTCCGGTCGTCGTCAACGCGCCGCCGATCAGGTACCCGGGCTCCAGTCCCGCTGCCAGCAGCGCATGCGCCGCCATCGAGCTGGTGGTCGTCTTGCCGTGGGCGCCGGCAACGGCGATCACCTTCGCCATCGCGGTCAGCTCGCGCAGCAGTTCAGCGCGCGGCCGCGAAGGCTGGCCGGCGATCATGCGTTCCGGGTTGTCGTCGGCGATCGCGGTGCTGTGAAACAGCTCGGCGCCGGCGGGAACGTTGGCCGCGGCGTGTCCGACCGTGACAACGGCGCCCAGCTCGCGCAGATGGTCCAGCGCGGCTGAGTCCGCCTGGTCGGAGCCGCTCACTTCGGCCCCGAGCTGCAGAGCGACGCGCGCCCAACCGCTCATGCCGGCGCCGCCGACGCCGATCAGGTGCAGCTTCCGGCCCGCCCATGGCCGCCCGTCAGGCATGTCGGGCCTCCGCCGCAGCGACGACCTCTGCGGCGATCTGCCGCGCGGCGTCGGGCCGGGCCAGACTCGCGGACGCCGCCGCCATCGCCGCCAGACGTGACGGATCGCCGAGCAGCGCATCGACAGTCTCGCGCAGGCCGGCAGCGGTCAGCGCAGCGTCGCGGATCAGCACCGCCGCTCCGGCGTCAACCATCCAGCGCGCGTTGCTGGTCTGGTGATCTGCAGCAGCATGCGGGTACGGAATGAGGATTGCGGGCTTGCCGTGCGCGGCGATCTCGAAGACCGAGCCGCCCGACCGCGCCACGACGAGATCACACGCCGCGAGTGCGTCGGCCAGCGGCGAGAGGTAGCCGCGCAGGTCATAGCCGGCGGGCGGCGGTGATCCGAGGCGCTCGCGACACGCCTCGAAGTCCCGCTGCCCGGCCGCGTGGAGCACCTGGAAGGGCGCCCCTGCGAGGCCGTCGATCGCGGCCTCGTTGACCGTCCGCGCACCCAGCGAGCCACCGAACACGAGCACACACCGCTCGTCACCGGCGAGGCCGAAGCCGGCGCGCGCAGCGGTGCGGTCGGTCTGCGGCGGCGGCACCGGCCTGCCGGTGACCAGATAACGCGGCGCGTCCCGCCCGGCCAGTGGGAACGCGAGACAGACCCGGCGCGCAAACGGCGCCAGGAGTCGGTTGGTGAGCCCCAGGTGACTATCGGCCTCGGTCAGCACCAGCGGAATGCGGCGCCGCACCGCCGCCGCCCCCACGGGGCCGGCAACGTAGCCACCGCCGCCGAGCACCACATCCGGCGCGAGCTCGCGCAGGATCGCACTCGCTGCCCGCACGCCGCGCGCGGCCCGACCGACGCCGCGCAGGGCCTCGACGACGCTCGTGCGGCTGAGACCGGTGACCGTCAGGCGCCGCAACTCGTAGCCGGCGGCGGGCACGAGCTCTGCCTCGGCGCGGTCGGCGCCGATGAAGACGACCTGATGCCCGTCAGCTCGCAGCGCGTCGGCGATCGTCAACGCGGGCACGACGTGCCCCGCTGTCCCACCGGTCGCGATGACGATCTTCCGCTGCTGCATCGGCCCGTGATCCTCCCGCATCGCGCGGCGTTTGGGCCGCCCGCATCTGGACCTCGCCGCCCTTGGCGACGTTGAGCACCAGCCCGACGCCGATCAGCATCGTGACCAGCGTCGTGCCGCCGTAGGAGATGAACGGCAGCGGCACGCCGGTCAGCGGCGCGAGCCCCAGCACCGTGAAGACGTTCAGCATCGCCTGGCCGATGTACAACGAGATGATCCCCGCCGCCAGGAGTTGGGCGTACGGCGTGCTGGCGTTCCGCGCGATCCGCAGGCCCGCGAACGCGACCAGGCCGTAGAGCAGCAGGAGCATGACGATGCCGAGGGCGCCGAGCTCCTCACCGATGATCGCGAGGATGAAGTCGGTGTGCGCTTCGGGCAGGAACATGTTCTTCTGCTGCGACTGCCCGAGCCCTTTGCCGAGCACGCCGCCCGAACCGACGGCGATCAGCCCCTGCACCGATTGAAAGCCGGCCCCCGCTGCGTGCTTCCACGGGTCCAGGAACGAGGTCAGGCGATCCATCCGATAGGAGGCGGTGCTCGAATAGCCGAGCACCAGCAGCGCGCCGCCGCCGCCGAGCGTGCCGAGCCAACGCATCGGGATGCCTGCGGCGATCAGCATCGAGGCCATCGCAAACGCGCAGACGAGCGCGGTCCCGAGGTCCGGTTGCAGCGCGACAAGACCGACACCGGCGCCGACGACGTAGACGAACGGCTTCAGGTTCCGCCAGTCGGCCATGATCTGCGGGCGCTCAGCGAGCAGCCGCGCTGCGTACATCACCAGCGCCAGCTTCATCAGCTCCGACGGCTGAAAGGTGATCGGCCCGGCGCCGAGCCAACGGCGCGCGCCGTTGACCTCAACGCCCAATCCAGGCAGCCGCACTGCGGCGGTCAGCACGAACGCGGCAGCCAGCAGCGGCCCCGTCCAGCGCATCACCTGATCGAGCGGATGACGGGCGACAGCCGTCATCGCCGCGAGGCCGATCGCGGCAAACACGACGTAGCGCACGAGGAACTCGGTCCCCATCCCCTGACCGGAGAGCAGCGAGCGGGCCGACGAGGCGCTGAAGACCATCACCGCGCCGGCTGCGAGAAGGCAGAGCGTCCCCGTGAGGAGCAGGTCGTACTCGATTGTCCGGCGCGGACGGCGGCTCGATGCCATCAGATTGCAGTTCGCGCCATGTCGGTGAACACCTGCCCGCGGTGCTCGAAGTCGCGAAACTGGTCATACGAGGCGCAGGCTGGGGCGAGGAGGATCACATCACCAGCGGCGGACGCCTCGCGCGCGGCAGCGACAGCCGCCGCCAACGTGCCGCTGCGCGTCACGGCGACCACGTCGTCGATCGCTGCGGCGATGGCGCCGGCCTCCTCACCGATCACGTAGGCATGGCGTGCGTAGGCCGAGAGCGGCTCGCGCAGCGGTCCGTAGTCCTCGCCCTTGCCGGTGCCGCCGAGGATCACGTGCACCGGGCGGTCGCTGAAGCTGCGCAACGCGACGACTGCCGCGGCGACGTTGGTGGCCTTGGAGTCGTTGACCCAGAGCACGCCGCCCTGTTCGGCGACGGGCTGAAGCCGATGTGGCACCCCCTCGAACGACGACAGCGCCGCTGCCACCGGTCCCGGCTCGATTCCCCAGGACAGCGCCGCGACGGCCGCGGCAGCGGCGTTCTCGGCGTTGTGCGGCCCCGGCAGCCCGAGGTCCGCCGTTGCGATCAGGGTGTCGCCCTGCCAGATCAGCGCGTCGGGCGTGATCCGCAGGTCGGCATCGCTGCGGCTGCCAAAGGTCACCCGGCGGGCGCTTCCAGGGATCCGTGCCGACTCGAGGTCCACAGGCACGACGGCCAGCGCCGGCGCCTCCTGCCGGGCGAACAGCGACAGCTTCATCTCGTGGTACGCCGCCACGCTGCCGTGGCGGTCCAGGTGGTCGCTCGCCAGGTTCAGCAGGATGCCGATGTCGGGGGCGAACGCGGGCGCCGCTTCCAGCTGGAAGGACGAGACTTCACAGACCACGACGTCGCACGGCGTGCTGCCGGCGCGGGCGAGCGAGCTGTACGGAACACCGACATTGCCGACGACCGCCGGCGTCCTCCCGGCGCTGCGCAGCACGTGCCCGAGCAGCTCGGCTGTCGTCGTCTTGCCGTTGGTGCCGGTGATCGCGATCACCGGCACCGGCGTCAGCCGCCAGCCCAGCTCGAGCTCGCCGAGCACGGGAATCCCCCGCTCCCGCGCGACTCTGAGCACCGCCGCCTGCGCCGGCACCCCGGGTGAGCAGATCACCGCGCGGACACGATCCAGCAGCTCGATGCCGTCGCTGTCCAATACGACCTCGACGGCGTCCGGCACGTCGACATCGTCCGGTGTGCCGCGGTCAAGCGCGATCACGGCTGCGCCGCGTTCGGCGAGCACGGTTGCCGCCGATTGACCCGAGCGTGCGAGCCCGACGACCAGGAACGGTCCCCCTGGCAGCGGCGGGCGCACGGCGACCGGCCCCATCGCCTAGAGCGCGGTCTGTTGGAAGAGCGTGAAGCCCGCGGCGGCGAACGCTGCGGCGATGATCCAGAAGCGCAGAATGATCTTGGTCTCCGACCAGCCGAGGATCTCGAAATGGTGGTGGATCGGCGCCATCAGAAAGACGCGTTTGCGGAAGCCCTGGAACGAGGCCACCTGGATGATCACCGACAGCGCCTCAACGACGAAGATGCCGCCGATCAGGACCAGCAGCTCCTCGGTCTTCGTCATCACGGCAAGGCCGGCGATCGCGCCGCCGAGGCCCAGCGATCCGGTGTCGCCCATGAAGATCGTCGCCGGATAGGCGTTGAACCAGAGGAAGCCGACGCAGCCACCGACCAGGCAGCCGGCGAGCAGCGCGAGCTCCCGATCACCGGTCGTGAAGGTGATGCCGAGGTAGGCCAGCAGCACGATCGCCGAGCAGCCGGCGGCGAGGCCGTCGAGCCCGTCGGTGAGGTTCACCGCATTGGTCGTTCCCGCCACGACGATGTAGATGAACAGCGGGTAGAAGATCCCGAGGTTGACGGTCGCATCCAGCGTCCGCAGGCGCAGGGTCGGCCCGTCGCCGACCTGCTTGGTCACGACCCACCAGAGCGCCAGCGCGATCGCTGCCTGGCCGAGGAACTTCGAGCGGCCGCTGATGCCGAGCGAGCGACGCCGGATGATCTTCGTCGCGTCATCGGCGAAGCCCAGCCCCGCCGAGGCCATCGCGACGCCATAGACGCCGATCGCTCGCCAGTCATGATCGCTGAGGATCAGGAACGGGATCGAGATCGCCGTGAAGATGATGATGCCGCCCATCGTCGGCGTGCCGGCCTTCTCGTGGTGCCCCTCGGGGCCCTCGGCCCGGATGTTCTGGCCGAACTCACGCCGTCGCAACATCGCGATGAACTTCGGACTGAGGAAGATGCAGATCAGCAGGGACGCGATCCCGGCGATCAGGATCTCACCCATGGTCCGGCTCCGGTCCGCGTACGGCCAGCAGGTGCTCGGCGACCGCCTCCAGCCCCACGCCGCGTGATCCTTTGACGAGCACCGTGTCGCCGGGCTGCAGCAGCTCGTCGGTCGCCGCGGCGGCTGCAGCCGCATCGGCAACGTGCACCACGGCGCGCGGGAACGCGGCGCCCGCGAGCTGCGCGAGCGGGCCGACGGTCACGAGTGTGTCAACCCCGGCACGCTCCGCGTCACGGCCGAGCGCGACGTGGAACTTCTGCTCCTCGGGGCCGAGCTCCAACATGTCCCCGAGCACGGCGATGCTCCGGCCATCGGCGGCCTGGGCGAGATCATCGAGTGCCGCACGCATCGACATAGGGTTGGCGTTGTAGCAGTCGTTGATGACGACGACATGATCTGCGAGCGTCACCCGCTGGCCGCGCATCGCGCTCAGTTCCACCGCGACCTCGCCGTGCGGTTCAACCCCGACCGCGCGACTGGCAGCCAGGGCTGCCAGCGCGTTGGACAGCATATGGGCGCTCTGCTGGGGCACCACGACGTCGGGCGGAAGCTGGTCGACGGTCCCGTCCGGCCCGAACGTCACCAGCGTCAGGTCCTCCCGCAGGTACGCGGCGAGCAGCGGTTCGTGGGCCGGAACGACGGCGGTCGTCCCCGCTTCCAGTCCCAGCAGCAGTTCGGCTTTCGCGGCCGCGATCGCCTCGATCGAGCCGAGCAGCTCGAGATGCACCGGCCCGATGTTGACGATCACGCCGACATCGGGACGGCAGATCTCGGTCAGCTCCGCGATCTGCCCTGCACCGCGCATCGCCAGCTCCAGCACCAGCACCTCTGTCCTCTCCGGCGCACCGAGGATCGTGAGCGGCAGCCCGATCTCGGTGTTGAGGTTCTGGCTCGTCGCAACGACACGGCGCTGCTGGGCGACCATCGCCCGCGTCAGGTCCTTGGTCGAGGTCTTGCCGGTCGAGCCCGTGATCGCGATGACCTTGCACGCCAGCGCCTCACGCCATGCCGTCGCGAGCTGTTGCAGGGCCGCCAACGGATCGGCGACCGCGATCAGGGCGCCGCGATCGAGCTCGATGTCCGCCCAGTCCTCGCTGACGACCACGCCCCAGGCTCCAGCGGCAAGCACGTCGCCGGCAAACGCGCCGCCGTCCACGCGCGCGCCAGGCAGACCGAAGAACAGCGCGTCGGCATCGGCCGCGCGCGAATCGATGACCGCCCGCGTGGGACCGTGCGTCGCGGAACCGGTGGCGACGACACGGCCGCCGCAGGCCGCAGCGATCCGTTCAGCCTGCCAGGCGTGCATCCAGTGCCTCCCGGGCGACCACGCGGTCATCGAACGGCTCGGTCCGGCCACCGGCGAACTCCTGATAGGCCTCATGGCCCTTGCCGGCGATCACGACCAGGTCACCGGCAGCCGCCAGCGAGATCGCCCGCTCGATCGCGGCACGACGGTCAACGATCTGCTCGGCATCCGGTGCTCCGCTCGCCATCGCAGCGATGATCGCGTCGGGGTCCTCGCTGCGCGGGTTGTCACTGGTCAGGATCACCAGATCGGCGTGCTCGGCTGCGGCGGCCGCCATCACCGGGCGCTTCGCCTGATCGCGATCGCCGCCCGCCCCGAGGACGCACAGCACGCGGTGGCCGCCGGCGATCGCGCGCGCCGCCGTCAGCGCCTGCGCCACCGCCTCCGGCTTGTGCGCGTAGTCGACGATCACGCCGAAGTCCTGGCCCGCGTCGACCGGCTGGAAGCGACCCGGGACACCGCCGGCAGCCTCGAGCCGGGCCGCGATCTCATCGTCGCGGTGACCGAGCGCGCGCGCCGTGGCGATCGCGATCAGTGCGTTCTGCACGTTGAACCGGCCGGGCAGCGGGACGGTGAACGTCAGGCCATCGAGCTGGAACGTCGTCGTCGTGAGCTGCGCCTGCAGCGCCGTGGCATGCAGCGTCGCGCCCGACGCCAGACCGACCGAGATCGTCTGCGGGAACTCGTCGGCCAGCCGCCTGCCATGGGCATCGTCGACACAGGCGATCAGCGTCGCGCCCTCGGCCGCAGCCGCGACGAACAGCTGCCGCTTGGCGCGGAAGTAGTCCTCCTCGTCTGCGTGGAAGTCGAGGTGGTCATGGCCGAGGTTGGTGAACGCTGCAACGTCCCAGTGGATCGCGTCTGCGCGGTGAAGCGTGAGCGCGTGGGAGGACACCTCCATCACGCAGGCCGTGTCGCCGGCGCCCAGCATCGCCGCGAACGTCTGTTGCAGCGCGATCGCTTCCGGTGTCGTTCGCACCGCTTCGCGCTCCACGCCGCCGACCCGCGTCGCCACCGTCCCGACCATGCCGCAGCCCGGCTTGGCGGTGTCGGCTGACAGCAGTGCCGCGGTCAGGTAGCTCGTCGTCGTCTTGCCGCTCGTGCCGGTGATCCCGACCATCGTCAACGCGGCGGTCGGGTCGCCGGCGAGCGCCGCGGCCGCCGGTGCCATCGCGGCGCGCACATCCGCGACGATCACCTCGGGAACGCCGAGACCGAGCGGATGGTCGACGATCAGCGCTGCTGCGCCCGCTCGCGCCGCATCGGCCGCGAACTCGTGGCCGTCGCGGGTCAGGCCCCGCACGCAGAAGAACGCCGTGCCCGGTCCGACCTCACGATGGTCGAAGGCCAGCGCGTTGATCGCGACAGCGGCGTCGGACGAGCCGGCAGCCGCGGGAAAGAGGTCACCCAGTCGCATCGCCGGTGACGCTACAGGGCGGCGCCGATGACCCAACGCGCCGTTTGCCCGCTTTCACGAGGGCGGAATCCGCAGGTACTGCAACGCGAACCCGGCGATCTTGCCAAACGCCGGCGCAGCGATCGCGCCGCCGTAGATCGAGCCCTGGCTCGGCTCGTCGACGACGACTGAGACAAGCAGCCGCGGGTTCTCTGCGGGGGCAAAGCCGACGAACGAGGCCACGTACTTGGAGTCCGAGTACGTGCCGTCCGGGGCGATCTTGTTGGCGGTGCCGGTCTTTCCCGCCAGCTTGAAGCCGGGGATCTCGACCTCAGCGGCAGTACCGCCGGGTGCGAGCACGCCCTCCAGCATCTTGCGCAGTTCCGCTGCGGTTGTGGCAGAGATGACGCGCCGGCCGCGCGGCACCGGCGCGGCCTGACCCTGTACGGCCTTGACGATCCGCGGCGGCCGCAGCACGCCACCATTGGCGATCGCACCATAGGCCTGCGTGATCTGCATCGGTGTCACTGCCTGCCCCTGCCCGAGCGGCAGGTTGAGCATCGATGTGCCGGAGTACTTGTCGAGCGGCAGGACGATGCCGCGCTCCTCGCCCGGCAGCCGCACGCCGGTCGGTGCGCCGAAGCCAAACTTGCGCGTCCAGCCGTCGAAGCGCCTGGCCCCGACCTTCAGACCGATCGTCGCCGCCCCCACGTTGTCGGACTTCGCGAGGATGTCGGCGGTCGTCATCGTCGCCCAGCCACGGTCCTCGTTGTTGTGCAGGGTGCGGTCGTACAACGTCAGCGTCGGCGGCAGGTTGAACGACGTCTGGGGTGTCACCTTGCCGTCCTCCAGTGCCGCGGCGACCGTGAACGCCTTGAACGTCGAGCCGGGCTCGTACGTGAAGGAGACGGCGCGGTTGGCGTTGGCTGACGCCGGCGCGTTGCCTGGGTGGTTCGCGTCGGTTTGCGGCCAGTTCGCCATCGCCAGGATCTCACCGGTGCGAGGGTCGGTCACGATCGCTGTCGCGCCCTTTGGCCGGTACGTGCTGCCGACGCCGCGCAGCACCTTCTCGGTCTCCGCCTGGATGTTGGCGTCCAGCGTCAGCTGCACGCCCTCGCCATGTTCCGTCGGCTCCAGATCGCGCACGGTGATGTCGTCGCCGACCCCATCGCGCACGACCCGCCTGATGCCGTCCCGGCCCTTCAGCGTGCTGTTGAGGCCGTACTCGAGGCCGGCAGCACCTTGACCGGCGGCGTTGACGAAGCCCAGCACCTGCGAGGCCGAGTAGCCGCGGGGGTAGACCCGGCGCTGGGTCGGCGTCAGATCGATGCCCTCGAGCCCGAGCGTCCGAATCTGTTCGGCACTGCGCGCCGGCAAGGCGCGTGCGAGATAGACGAATCCGGTGTCACGGCGCGAGAGGTCGGCCAGCACATCGGGCTCGTCGCGGCCGAGCAGTGGGGCGAGCTGACGCGCCGCCGCGGCGGGGTCCTTGACGAGGTACGGCGTGGCCGAGATGTCGTCGGCGGCCTCTGCGACCGCCAGCGCCACGCCCTTGCGGTCACTGATCGTGCCACGCGGCGCCGGCACGTTCAGGTCCTTGCGCTGTTGACTCGTTGCGGCATTGGCGAGCCGCGAGCCCTGGAACGTCGCCAGCTGCAGTGCGCGCCCGGCGGCAATCACCATCAAGAGCAGAAAGATGGCGAACAGCAGCCCGATGCGTCGCTCAATCAGCGTCATGCGTCAGCGAATACCTACCGCAGCCGTCGGAGCGATCGGCGCAGTGGCACCGCCGGCGACCGCGCCGCCGGAGGGCGCCGCGGCGGGTGCGGGCGTGGCTGCGGCCTGCTGGACGGGCTGCTGCGCCGGTGCTGCGGCGACAGTCGGCGCAGCTGTCTGGGCCGGCGCCGCAGGCTGGGCCGCCGGAGTCTGTGTCTGCTCGGGAGCGGCAGCAACCGGGTCGGCTGCGGCCGGCGCGGGCGCCACCGCTTCCGCGACGTCGGCGGTCGGTGCGCTGGCGTCTGCGAGCACGGAGCCGTCGGCCCGGAGGTAGCGCGTGGAGCCCGCGACGGGATCCACCATGCCCATCCCGGCGACGGCGCTGCTCAGGCGGTCAGCCGATTCCAGGCGGGAGACCTCGGCCGCGAGCACCGTGTTCTCGCGCTCCAGCAGGACCGACTTGTCGACGGTACGGCCGATCCCCGCGTTGACCCCGAGCGTCGCGACCTGCATCGCGACGATGCCGATCAACGCCGCAGCAAGGAACGGGATCCAGAGGCGCCGGTAGATGATCTGGTCGAGGACTGTGGAGGCACTCAGTCGCTCGCCGAGACCCTTGAGCCGGTAGGCGAGCGATTCCTCGCCGAGCGGAAGATCGTTGCTGCGGCGCCGCAGATCCGGGTTCTCGACCCGCCCCCCCGCGCGGCGGCGCGCCGGCGGTGCACTCGGACGGCGCACCCGGACTGCTGGTCGTGCTGCGATGGTCGGCATCAGACGGACTCCTGATCGGTCGCCGAAGGCGACAGCTTGCGTGCTCCGCGCAGGCGAGCCGACGCGGAACGGGGGTTGGAGGCGACTTCACCGGCGGTCGGCGCAATCGCTTTACGAGTGAGGAGCTCGGCCTCAGGGGTGTTGCCGCAGACACACACGGGGAGTCTCGGAGGACAGGTGCAGCCCTCGGCCTTCTGGGCCAGGAACCGTTTGACCCGACGGTCTTCGCCGCTGTGAAAGCTGATTCCTGCGAAGCGGCCGCCCGGCGCGAGCAGCTCCCATGCCAGGGGCAGCGCGAGGTCGATCTGCTCCAGTTCGTTGTTGACGGCGATGCGCAGCGCCTGGAACGTGCGCTTGGCAGGGTGGCCGCCACCGAACCGCGCACGTGCCGGAACGGCATTGGTGATCACCGAGACGAGCTCGGCGGTTGTGGCGATCGGTGCCTCGTCGCGGGCCTCGACGATTGCGCGGGCGATCGGCCCGGCGAACTTCTCGTCGGCGTACTCGCGCAGGATCGCGGCGATCGCCGGTGCCTCCCACGTGGCGACGATGTGCGCGGCGTCGAGCTCCTGCTCGTTGTCCATGCGCATGTCGAGCGGGGCGTCATAGCTGTAGGAAAAGCCGCGCTCCCAGGTATCGACCTGCATCGAGGAGATGCCGAAGTCGGCGTAGACGATGTCCGCCTCGACACCTTCAGCGGCGAGCTCGGCGAGGCCCTCGGCAAACGCGCTGTCGACGAAGCGCACGGAACACGGCACGTCCGCGGCGAACTCCGCGAAGCGGGCCTGCGCGGCCGGGTCCCGATCGATCGCAATCAGCGTGCCGCTCGGCCCGATCAGGTCGGCGATCAGCCGTGCGTGGCCGCCCGCGCCGAACGTGCAGTCGACGACCGTCTCCCCCGCCCGCGGCTCCACCAGCTCGATCAGCTCACCGGCGAGGACAGGAATGTGGGCAGCGGTCATGTCGTACGGGATCGTGATCACGAGCCGCCCTGCCCGGAGCGGGAGACATCGTCAAACGCGAGGGCGATGGAGGCCATGTCGGCTGCCAGCTGCTGGTTGTAGTCGCGCCAGCGATCGCGGTTCCAGATCTGCAGGTGGTCGCCGACGCCGACGACGGTGACGTCCCGCTCGATCGCGGCGTGTTCGCCGAGGAAGCTCTGCACCGGAGCGCGCCCCGCCCCGTCGAGCTCCACCGTGTAGGAGTTGGCGGCGAGGAAGGCACGCACCTTGCGGGCGCTGGCGCTCATCGGATTCGACGATGCAAGCGCCTCCTCACAGAACTTGGCGTAGCCCTTGGTCGGCCAGACCGCGACGCAGGGCTCGATGTCCTTGGCGAGAACCAAGCCCTTGGCGAAGTGCTCGCGGTAGCGCGCCGGAACCGTCAGACGGTTCTTCGCGTCAAGGGTGTAGTCGGCCTGGCCGGTGAAGGAGATGTCCACGAGGACGCTTCGAGAAAAGAGTTAGAGCCGAGGAGGAGAAGTGGGAGGAGCCTCTCCTCCCCGGCCCGATACGAGATTCTTATCCCACTATCGCCCACAATGCAACACGCTTGACCCACTTTCTTCCACCTGGCCACCTGCTAGAGCGTGATCGAGACACGTAACCCCTTGCGCCGTAAGGCCTCACGCCGGTGGGACGCGGTGGGAGAAATTTTCGGAATTGCACCATCCGTTGCAGCTCAACGCGTGCTGTAGCGCGGCCGCGCTACAGCACGCGGGCAACAACGACCGCCGCAACCAGCGCCAGAACGGCCGGCACAAGCACCAGTGCGATGACCAACTGCATGCGCGGAACGACGCTGGCCGCCCGCTCCTGAAGAGCGATGGCTCGCGCGCTGCGTACCTCCATCGCGAGCGCGGCAACGGTCGCCCCGAGCGGAGCGCCATGACGCTCAGCACGCCGGATCGCAGCGGTGAGGGTCGCCACGGACGGGAGGGGCAGGTTGCTCTCAAGTTCATCGAGAGCCTCCTCGAGGGACTGACCCAATGTCACGCGCGATGCCGCGGCATGGAGTTCCCCGGCGACGATGCCGATGCCGTGGCGCCCGACTTCAGCGACCGCGCGCCGGACGGGCAATCCCGCCTCGACGGCGACGCGCAACAGGTCCAGCGTTGCCGGAAGCTCCAGCGTCGCGAGGTGGGCCCGCTCGCGCGCGCGATGCGCCAACCACCGGTCGGGAGCGAGGAATCCGACAGCGCTGAAGGCCACCGCCGCGATGAGGGTCCTCCGCATCCCCGCACCGTGCGCCACCAGCACCGCGCCGAGCGCTCCAACGGCCGCACCACCGGCCTTCGCCGCCATCACTTCGGCGGTCGTCGTAGCGCGCGACAGGCCCGCCGCCGCGATCCGCGCGCGGAGGCTTTTCGGCGGCGCAGGCGCACCGACCACCCTGCCCACCGCGCTTGCCATATGGAGGAGAGACCGGCGGGCTCCGCGCTGGAGCACACCCCGGGACTGGACCAGCGACACGGCATCAGCGACGCCGAGGACCGCGAGCGTCGTGGCTGCCCCCGCGAGGGTCGCTGACGCGGTCACGGCGCCTCAACAGAGCGGGCGAGTCGTGCCAGCATGAGTCCAGACGCGCCCCCGAGGATCAGTGCACCGATCAGGAGCATCAGCGACGGGGCACTGCTGAGCATCGCAGCGATCGTCGCCGGGTCAAGAACAGCGATCGTCAGCAACGCGAGCAGCGGCAGCGCTGCGATCAGCTGTGCGGTCACACGCGCCTGGGCCATCGCGGCGCGGGCCAGCGCCTCGGCACGCGTCCCGTCTTCAGCGGCGCCGGCCAACGTGCGCAGCAGCGCCGCGAGATCTCCGCCGAGGTCGCGCTGCAACAGCATCGAGGTCGCGAGTGCCTGCCAGCCAGGGTCCGCCGCCCTGGTGCGCATGGCGGACACGACGTCGTCGACCGGGACGCCAAGGGCTGTCCTCCGGGCCGCACGGGCGAGTTCGTCCCCGGCGGGTCCGTGCGTCCCGGCGGCTGCTTGTCCGAATGCCGCGGTCAGCGTGTGTCCGCCCGTCAGGGCGTCGGCGAGCGCGCGTGCGGCCATCGGCATCCCAGCCGCGACCGCGTTGCGGTAGCGGTCACGCCGGCGCCGGACGGCCCAGCGGACTGCAAGCGGCGCAGCGGCTGCCGCGGCGAACGCCAACGGCAACCCGCTGATCAGGAGGCCGACGGCCCCGAGCGTGAGTGCCACCACCAGGGTCAGGCGACGGCGTTCAGCCCCGGTCCCGGTGCCCTCCAATGCCACGGCTCCGGTCAACCGACCGAGCGCCCCGTGGCTCCGAGCGGTCTCCAGCCACCGGCCCGCCTCCCAGGCGCCGAACACTCCGGTAACTGCGGCCGCCATGGCGGCGAGTTGCGCCAGGCTCACGGCGAGCCTCCGACATCGGGTACCTCGAGGAGCATCTGGGCTACGGGCAGCCCGTCGCACTCGGCCACCCGGGCGACGGACGTCACGCGGCGTCGCCCGTCGGCTGCACGCTCCTGCTGGACGATCATGTCCACCCCGTCGGCCACCAGCGCGCAGATCGCACGATGCGGCAGTCCGATGTCCGCCATCAGGCACAGCGTCTCGAGCCGACGGAGGGCTGCTTGGGGCGAGCTCGCATGGATCGTGGATAGCGAGCCTTCATGGCCGGTGGTCATCGCCGTGACCATGTCCAGCGCCTCGCCGCCGCGCACCTCGCCGACGATGATGCGGTCGGGTCGCATGCGCAGCGCGTTCCGTACGAGCTCTCGGATCGGAACCGCTCCCCTCCCCTCAATGTTGCCCGGACGGGCTTCCAGGCGTACGAGGTGCGGCTGCCCCAACTGCAGCTCAGCGGTGTCCTCGATCAGGATCAGCCGTTCGGCGGGGTCGATCAGACCGGCGAGTGCACCCAGCGTCGTGGTCTTGCCCGAGCCGGTGCCGCCAGAAACGAGGATCGACGCCCTCGACGCCACTGCGCCGGCCAGCAGGGAGCCCAGCTCCGGCGTCCACGTGTTCAGCGCCACCAGCTGCTCGGCGTCGAATCCGCCGCGTCGAAAGCGACGGATGGTCAGCGTCGGTCCGTCGACTGCGAGCGGCGGCATCACCACGTTGACGCGCGAGCCATCGGGGAGGCGCGCGTCGCACAGCGGCGAGGCCTCGTCGACGCGCCGCCCGATCGGCCCAAGGACGCGGTCGATGGCAGCTCGGAGCTCGCGGTCTGACGCAAACGCGACCTCTGTCGGCTCGAGCTGACCGTGACGCTCCACGAAGACCGGTCCCGTGCCGCTGACGAGGATCTCGTCGACATCGGGGTCGGCGAGCAGCGGCTCCAGCGGCCCGAGGCCGCAGCAGCGGTGCAGCAACCGTCGCGTCAATTCGGTGCGCGCCGGATCATCAAGAAGCCCACCCTCTCGCGCCACGACCGCATCGATCTGTCGCTCGACTGATCCGAGGCCCGAGGCCCGGTGCGCGTCAGCCAGAAGCTCGCCATGTAGGCGTTCCGCTAGCGCCGACAGCGCCTGGTCATCGCGATCGTCAACGGTCGACACACCCGCTAGAGGGCGGGCCCATCAACAACTCGCCCCCTCTCTGTCCGTCAGCGGACTACGGCTGGTACCCGCCGTAGCCGTCCCACAGGGTCGCGTAATGCGGATCACCAGTCGTCCCGTTGAACGGCCCGTGGGTGTTGCTGGTGTACGTAGGGCTGCTGTTGTTCCAGGGCCAGCGCACGATCTCGTAGTCCAGCCCCGGCAGTACGGACGCCGGCGAAGACTCGTCACCGTCGAACGGCGGGTACGTCTTCGTCAATGCGTGGTACCGCGAACAGGTGATCGCGTGCGTATTGGGGAGGCACGGATTGAACGGATGAGTCCGGTACCCGGTCTGGTACCTGGTCCCATCCTGGCCCTGCATCTCGACGTAGTTCGACCAACCGTCGTTGTCCTGGTCGTCGTCACCGTCGGTGACGCCGTCACCGTCGGTGTCGATCTCGGTGGCATCCACATCGGCAAAGGGCCGCTGGTCGTAGGGCAGCTCCACCTCCGGCGCACCACCGTGCTGCCGTGGCCACTTGATCTTCGCCCACCACGCCTGTGTGCCGGCCTGGTTGAACTCGACGTAGTTCGAGAGCCCATCCTTGTCGAAATCGCGTTCGTCGTCCGTCAGCACCCCGTCGCCGTTGAGGTCGAGACCACCAGTGACAGCCTCCACCTGCGTCAGCTGCTTGCCGTCGCTGTAGTTCAGCGTGGTGGGTGAACCGGCTTTCGACCACATCGCGTACTCCTGCCAGAGGCGGAGTCCGTCACCGTCGAAGTCGCTTGACGTGTCCTTGCCGTCCAGCGGGTTCGGGAAAGGCTTACGCCCGTTGAACGTTGTTGCCGTCAGCGACGCCGTGGTGTCCTGCGGGTACTCCGGCGTGTGGTAGGCGAAGTTCAGGTCGACGGCCGACCAGAACTCGAACCCGTCCGAGACGCCGTCTGCGTCGCTGTCAGCCGCACACGGGTTCATGCCGTAGAAGCGCTCGGTGGCGTTCTGGACCTGGTCCTTGTCCTCGTCGCCGGCGCCGTTGGCGGCAGCCAGCTGCTCGCAGGTCAGCGGTACGCCCGGGGTCGGGGTCGGGGTCGGGTCGCCGGGCTGCGGCGCCTTGATCGCGGGGTTGATCGTGACCGAGTTGAGGTCACTGGTCCACTTCTTGCCGAGGCGGTTCGTGAGGATGTTCAGCTGGATCAGCCGCGGCGTGGTCTGATCGTCCTTGAACAGTGCGAGAACCTTGGCCGAGACCGTCACGGTCAGCTTGGTCTTCGTGGCCTTCTCGGCCTTGATGTACACCGTCTGCTTGCCCGCGCGGCGGAACGCGACCTGCGTCTTGAGCGGCCCGGGGCGGAAGTTTCGTCCCTTGATCGTGAGCTTCTCGCCGATCTGCAGCGACCGGGGCGAGATGCTCGTGATCACCGGCAGCCCGGCCGCGGCTGCGGCAGACGTCACGGCGCCGCTGGCGGCGGCGATCAGGGTGGAACAGAGCAGGAAACGGGTAAGTGTGCGCATGGAGTCCTCTGCCTCGGTATCGACCTTCCCCAGAAGGAGTTGAGCGGTACCAGGTGTGTGCTGGACGGGATCTGGACGACGCTCTCGCGTCCCGCCCCGCTGGTCGGCGGCCGAGGTTAGCCCGGAGCTAGCCGTTGCGCAACCGCTGCCGGTCATCGACCGCGCGCGGCACGACGCGCACCGCGTGGGCGTAGTCCTCGGCGCGCGCCAGCATCTGGACCTGCGCCGCTCGCACACGCAGCGCGACCGCGACGCGCTGCGGCGCCTCGGGGTCAGCGTCGGTGACCGCGCGCGAGGACAGCACCTCGGCGTCCTGGAGCACGACCTGCGCCGTTCCTCCACCCTGGTCACGGGTCACGACGACGTCGACATGCACGCCCGGCACCACCAGCTCGGCCGGGCCGAGCGCGGTCAGCTGTGCGACCCGCTCACCGGGCCGTACCGGCGCGCCCTGGCGACTGCCGTCGTCGACCATCGCGCGCTGCAGGTCAGCACCCTTCGGGATTGCCGTCGCTGCCCGCAGCCCGACCAGTGCGGCGGGGCTGTCGTAGCGCAGCGGCGGCGCGTAGCGTCCGGGAACCGACCGCACACCCAGGACGCGGAGATCGAGACGGTCCCCCGGGCGCAGGTCACGCGCCGCGACCACGACCGGCACCGGGCTGCCGATCGCGGCCTTGACCCTGGCCTGCTGACGGCCGACGTCGGCGGCAGCCAGCGAGCCGAGTACCGCCGAGCAGCCGAGCAGCACCGTGGTGCGGCGCAGACCGCTCACGCCGTCGCCGGCACCGGTGCCGGCAGATCGTTGAGGCGATACCCGACGCCCCACACGTTCTGGACCATCTGCGGTGCACCGGCATGCGCCAGCTTCGCCCGCAGCCTGCAGGCATGGCTGTCCAGCGTTCGCGTCGTCGAGGTCCCGGGCGCGCGAAAACCCCAGATCGCCCTGAGCAGCTCGTCCTTCGTGAAGACGCGCGCCGGTTCGGAGGCCAGCAGCTGCAGCAGACTGAACTCCTTCTGCGTCAGGGTGAGGGCTCGGTCGCCGAAGCGCACGTCACGGCGCACGGGGTCGATCGCGAGCTGCCCGACGCGCACACGGCCACGCCGCGCGTGGCGCTCGCGGCGCCGCAGCAGGGCGCCGAGCCGCCCGCGCAGCTCCCGGTAGGAGAACGGTGTCGCGAGGATGTCATCGGCGCCGAACTCGAACGCCCGGACACGATCGCTCTCGCTGCAACGCGCGCTCAACACCAGCAGCGGCAGATCAGGATCGACGGCGGCCGTGCTCTGGCCGGCGCTGCGCACATCACGCACGAGGTCGAGCCCGGAACCGTCGGGCAGCTCGATGTTGACGATCGCGACGTCGGGGAAGACGCTCGGCAAGCGGCGCCGGCCCTCGGCCAGCGAATCGCAGACCACGAGCGCGTAGCCGTCGGCGCCGAGTTCGTCGAGCAGCAGGTCGCAGACCGCGCCGTCCGACTCCACGATCATCACGGTGGGTGGGGTGTCGTTGTGCATGCCGGTACAAAGGCCGCGGCGCCGCGAAACTCGCCCCCGCCAGCCTCAGCCAGTGTCAGACGTCAGACAGCGCACAGGGCGCGGACCGAACGAATGAGACGTTGCAGATCTGGTGCTGCACGCAGGATGCGGCGAGGATGGAGAGAACCTCCGTTGCGCCCCACCGTCGGCCGAAGGCATCACCTGCAAGATCCTTCGCACCGCTCGCGGACGCAAAGGATTCAGGCCTAGGATGCCGACGACACGGGGAGCAGTGCCGACACGAATGTCGGCGGGAGCTGCGGGCCGCCAAGGGCCCACCTAGGACACAGACCTTCCATGAACGACGCACACGCCCGCAGAGGCAACTACGACAGCGGCGAGGACTTTGTCCTCGAATACGGTGACCTCCGTTTCACCTTCAACGAGCGCGATTTCCGCGAGCGCTGTGAGCAGGCCGCAACCCGGCTCGGCTTCGTCCGCGGTCGCCTCGACGACGAGGAGCTCGAGGATCTCGTGACCCTCGCGGTCAACGGTGAGATCGCCGACCCCGCCTCCCGTCTCGGCGAGCACGTCAATGACTGCTGGCCGGAGCTGGTCGGACCGAGCGAGCGCTCGCTCGTCCACTGGCTGCGCCGGCTGGTCTTCCGCTCGGCCTGGCTCGACCAGCGCGTCCGCGAAGGTGAGCTCGACGTCGCCTTCGACGCCGACAGCTCGAGCTTCCAGTACGTCCAGCCGGATCGCGACCGCGAGCCGGTGGAACTGGCGCCCGAGCCCACCTGGGCCCGGGTCGCCTACGCCGCCGTCCGCTAGCTGAGCAGGTCCGCGCGGACCGTCCCGCTGGCCTGCAGGTCCAACGCCGGGAATTGCCCGGCAGCCGCCTGGGCGCGATCCAGCGCAATCACGGTCGTCTCGCCGCCGATCGGCGCCGCAGCGGTGGCGATCACCGTCAGCGAGCCGCTGTCGGTCAGGTTCCTGGCCGCGCCAAGCGCGCGCCGCACGACGCCGCGATCCAGGCCTTCGAGCGTGTCGATCACGATCGCCACGTCCTGGCCGCGGGTCGCCATCCGGCGACCGGCATCGATCGCACCCTCAATCGCCCGGGCGCGTGCTTCCGGCGGTGCCGGCAACGCCACGTTCGCCTGCAGTTCGAGCTGCGCCGTCTTCCACGAGCCGGCTTCCTCCGGACGGCTGCCGGCGAGCACCGTCAGCACCTCCACCCCGTCGGCGGCCACGAGCTCTGCCGCGATCTTCTGCAGCAGCTCGGTCTTGCCGGACAGCGCAGCGCCCGTGATCGTGACGCGGGAGCCACGACCGAACGGCGCCGCGTCCGCGACGGCCTTCAGCTCCGGACTCGCGAGTGCCAGACGAGCGGTCGGGTAGGCGCACTCGAGGGTGTCGTACGGCGTGCCCTCGGACACCTCGTCCGCCGGCCGCCCGTTGATCTGCTCGACGCGGGCAAGTGACGGATGGCGCTCGGAGCGACGAGCCGGCCGGACCGGCCCACTCACACGGTCGCCGTCAACCAGCTCGCAACGTCGGACCTGCGCAGCGGAGACGTACACATCGTCGCCGCCATCCTCGGCGGTGACGAGCCCTGAGCCGCCCGACTGCAGGGTGACGACGCCCTCGACGGTCCGCTCGGCAGCCTCGGGCGAGTCGGCCTTGGAGCCATTGTCGGTCTGCGCGCTGCGATCGCGCGGCGCACGGTCACGCGGCGTGCGGTCACGCGGGGCGCGTTCCCGACGCGCGGGTTCCGCGTCTGCGGCGTCCTCCGGCGCGTCCTCGACCGGTGCCGCCAGATCGGCGTCGTCAGCGGAGGCGACATCGTCGGGCGCCTGTTCTGAACCGGCGTCAGCATCGCGACGACGACGACGGCCACGACGCTTCGTCGCCGGAGCCTCATCGGCTGCGGCGGTATCGGCATCCGCCGCCGGTGCGCCACCCTGGCGCTCGAGGATGCGATCAACAAGTTCGGCCTTGCGGAGCCGGCGGTAGCCGTCGAGGCCAAGCTCGCCGGCAATCAGGTGGAGGTCAGCCAGAGGACTGGCGGAGAGGGCAGAGCGTGTGAGCACAGGCATGTGTGCGGTCCTTTCAATACGTGGTGCGT